>TARA_R110002050_G_scaffold275957_1_pt1 | contig 301968 bp, 270 predicted proteins | sample TARA_R110002050 | Tara Oceans TARA_R110002050 (sample SAMEA4396988) | marine metagenome | biome: Polar Biome; feature: [DCM] deep chlorophyll maximum layer (ENVO:01000326); material: water (ENVO:00002006), including particulate matter (ENVO:01000060) such as... | depth 25 m
GGAGTTGTTAGAGGGGAATGGGCAAGCATTCCCCTCTAACTCGCCTAGAGGCGAAAAGCGATAACGAGCCAGTGCAAGCCAGACCTAACCCACCACCCGCCGAAAAGTCAGGTTATACCGAACCGCCCCGGTTGCGGCATGAGAAGCCCGCTTCCCCAGCGGCGCCACTCCATGAAAATACAACCGACTAACCCCACCCCAAACCACCACATCCCCATGCTCCAACAACCACCGGCTGGGTTTATCGGACCGCATCCCCCCCCCAAACAAAAACGTAATAGGCGCCCCCAGCGTCACTGACACAATAGGCGCCCCAAGGTCCTGCTCGTCCTTATCCTGATGCAAGCCCATGCCCGCCCCAGTCTGATATCGATTGATCAAACAGGACTGCGGATCAAAGCCCTTAAAACCAACCTCAGCAGCAGCGCGAACCGCCAGCTCACGAAACGAGGCGGGCATGGCAGGCCAAGGCTTATCAGTCAAAGGGTCTTCAGTGGTGTAGCGATAACCGCGCTTATCGGTGATCCAGCCGTAAGTGCCACAGCTGCACTGCGCCGATGACATGGCATGGCCACCGGGAGTGACCTGGTGACGAAAAGCGGTCTGTTGTTCGATCTGGCCGATTTGCGCAATCAGGTCATCCGCCTGCGCATGGGCAAAGCCTTTCAGCAACCAGGCATCCGGACCAACGGCGATGGGCTCCGGCGTGGGCGGGGCGAAGAGGTCAAGACTGCTCTGCAAACGTGGCCTCCCGGCGCAACAGCTCGCGCTTGCGCGCCACGCCCCAGCGGTAGCCGGAAATGTCGCCATCGCTGCGTAGCACACGGTGGCAGGGGACGACGATGGCGAGCGGGTTAGCAGCGCAGGCGCTGGCGACGGCGCGGGTCGCTTTGGGTCGTCCGAGGCGGCTGGCTAGTTCGCCGTAGCTGATGGTGCTGCCGTTGACGATCTGCTGCAGCTGCTCCCACACCTGTTGCTGAAACTGAGTGCCGTTGGCGTTGAGCGGCATGCTTAGTGACAGCGGCTGTTGCGGGCGCTCGATAAAGGCCAGGAGTTGCTGCATGTCGGGGCGCAGCCGCTCAGGGTTGGCTTGCAGGCGGGCACCGGGAAAGCGGCTCTGCAGATCGCGCAGCAGGCTTTCATCATCGTCGCCGAGCAATATGCTGCAGATGCCCAGCTCGCAGGCGCCCAGGATTAAGCCGCCGAGTGAGCAGTGGCCGGTGAGGTAATCAATGCACAGGGGTTGGGTAGCCATGCTGTTGTACGCTGCTGGTGAGTTGATCAGCGCTCAGTGTCCGACTTCCAGCGGCTGGCAGCAAGTGCTGCAAACCGCTGGCGACGGTAAAAAAGCAGGCGAGGTGGCGATGGCCACGCAGGTAGCTTTGTGGTTAGAACTTCATGCCTGGCAGATTCAGCGACGCGGTATTGCCACCGTCGACTGGCAGGGCCTGACCGGTAACGTAGCTGGCATCGTCGCTGGCCAGAAAGGCAATGGCGCTGGCGATTTCTTCCGGACGGCCATAGCGGCGCAGCTCGCAGCGCGAGCCCAGCTTGTCTTCCTTTTTGTTGCTGCGGGCATACTCAAACACGGGCGCGGTCATGCCGGTTTCGATCAGGCCGGGGCAGACCGCGTTAACGCGAATGCCGGAGCCGCCCAGGTCGCAGGCCGAGGTCATGGTGAAGTTGATCACACCAGCCTTGGAGGCGCTGTAGGCGTTGCCGCCAGCGCCGGAGCGAATGCCCGCCACGGAGGCGGTGTTGACGATGGCGCCCTTGCCCTGTTTCAGCATCTGCTGCGAGGCATACTTGGTAAACAGCATGACGCCGTAGAGGTTGACTGAAATGATCTTCTGCCAGGTCTCCAGGCTTTGTTCGGGCGCGCCGCTGTAGTCACCGCCAGCGATACCGGCGTTGTTGCACAGCACATCCAGGCTGCCGTAGTGGCTGATGGTTTCGGCTACGCACTGTTCGACGGCGGCTTCGTCAGACACATCCAGGGTGCGGTGCTGTACCTCGGTGCCAGCGGGCAGTTCGCTGAGGGTCTGTTCCAGACCTTCGGCGTTACGGTCGACCAACATGAGTTTGGCGCCTTCGCTGGCCAGACGTTTGGCGGTGGCGCGGCCAATACCGCTGCCGGCACCGGTGATCAGGGCAATCTTGTTATCAAAACGTTGCATGGTTCCTGTCCTCTGCTGTGCTGCGTTGTAAGCGAGTGCGGCGGCGCCGCACTCCTTGTTGTTAATGATCGATACTGACGTCTTCGCTGGGCGGCTTGCTGGCAGCCTGCGCTGCATCTATGCCGAGGGTACTGGCCATGGCGGCGGTGTCTACCTGCCAACTGCTGGCGATATCACGCTCGATGCGCACGGGTGAGAGACTGATCATGCCTTCACGTAGTGCACCCACGTCGGATTGCAGGCCGGTGACCTTTTCGGTCTGACGCTGGAAGCCGAGCCAGTAGTAGGGCACGCCACGGGTGTCTTCACGGCGCTCGATGTTTACGCCGCCAATGCTGCCGCGCTGTGGGCGGCAAATGGCAACGCCACGTACCTGCTTGGGCGGTAGCGCCGGGAAGTTGATGTTCATGGCGCAGTCTTCCGGCCAGCCTTCGGCCAGCAGCTCACGCACCAGCTTGCCGCCATACTCGCGGGCGGTATCCCATTCGGTGGGCACACCAGCGTGATAGGCCTGACTCAGAGCAATGGCGGGAATACCCAGCAGGGTGCCGGTGAGGGCGCCGCCGATGGTGCCGGAGTAGGCGACCGAGTCGCTGATATTGGCGCCGTGGTTGACGCCAGAGAGCACCAGGTCAGGTTTCTCGGGCATGAGTTCAGCCACGCCAAGCAACACGCAGTCACTGGGTGTGCCGCTGACGCTGAAGCGGCGGTCTTCAAAGTGATGTACGCGCAGCGGGTGATGTACCGAGATGGACATGGAAACACCGCTTTGGTCCAGGTCTGGAGAGACGATCCAGACTTCTTCGGCGATCTGCGCAGCGATCTCTTCCAGCACTTTCAGGCCGGGGCCGCGCCAGCCATCATCGTTGGTCAGCAATACGCGCTTGATTGGCTTGGACATAGAGATTCCTTTGCGATTTTGGCTATTCGGGGATATCGGTAGGCGAACGATTTTTAGGTACAAGCAATGCGGGGCACCTGATGAGGTGCCCCGCGAGGGTGTTGCCGAGTTACTTGCTCTGGGCTATTTCCCAGCCGCGATCAGCCAACAGGCTGGCGCGTTTGCCGACTTCCAGTGCATCTGCGTTGCTGGCGTTGCCTTGCAGCGCGCGGTGGTAAACACCTTGCACGATGGCGGCCAAGCGGAACAGCGAGAAGGCTACATAAAAGTTCCAGTCTGGCACACCGCTGCGGCCGGTGTGTTGGCAGTACCAGTCCAGCACTTGCTGCTCTTCTGGCAGGCCAAGGGCTTTCAGATCGGCACCGACCAGGCCTTTGGCGCCATCGACGTTCACTGGCATGTGGTAGGGCAGGCAGCAGTAGGCCAGATCCGACAGCGGGTGGCCAAGGGTAGCCAGCTCCCAGTCGAGGATGGACACGACTTTGGATTCGGTTGGATGCAGCATCAGGTTGCCGATACGGAAGTCGCCGTGGGCGATGGTGGTGCTGTCGTCCGCCGGGATGTTATCCGGCAGCCACTTCATCAGGGCGTCCATGGAAGGCATGTCGTCGGTGCGGCTGGCTTCAAACTGGCCGCCCCAGCGCTTGAGCTGACGGGCGATGTAGTTGTCTGGCTTGCCGTAGCTTTCCAGACCAATAGCTTTCCAGTCGGCATTGTGCAACTGGCCCATGGTCTGGATCATCGACTGATAGATCGGCATGCGTTCTTCCTGCGCGACTTCGGCCAGCTGTGGCTGCGAGTAGACGCGACCGTCAACGTAGTCCATCACATAGAAGGCGGTACCGATGATCTCGGGGTCTTCACACAGCAGATGGACGCCGGGTACCGGCACATCAGTGCTACCGAGTGCGTTGATCACCTGGTACTCACGCTCGATCATGTGTGCCGAAGGCAGTAGTTTGCCCGGTGGCTTCTTGCGCAAAACGTACCGTTTTTCACCGATTTCCAATAGGAAAGTCGGGTTGGACTGGCCGCCCTGGAACTGCTGGACTTTCATGCCCTGGTTGGCTCCGGGGAGGTAATCCTGCAGGTACTTGGCCAGTTTGGCCTGGTCAAACTGGTGTGCAGGTAATACGTCAATCAGGGTGGCTCCGCTCATCTTATGATCCTGTAGTGAATGGGTCTGTACAGAAAGTAACACGCCAGGCGGCTGCCTGGCGTGTAGAAAAGCCTTATGAATCAGGCGTTATCAGGTAATGGTATCGCCGCCATCGGCAACGATGGTCTGCCCGGTAACGTAAGCGCCAGCCCTGGAGCCCAGAAACAGCGCTACCCCGGCGATATCCACCGGCTCACCAACGCGGCGCAGCGGCAGTTGTTCTTCGACTCGCTTGAGGCGATCCGGGTCTTCGATCAGGGCTTGGGCGAAGTCGGTACGGATCAGGCCAGGGGCGATAGAGTTGACGCGGATATTCTGCGGGCCCCATTCCAGCGAGAGGTTCCGTGCCAGACCCGCTTCGGCCGCTTTGGACATGCCATATACGCCGATGTTGGCACTGGCACGCAGGCCAGCAATGCTCGACAGCAGCACGATAGAGCCGCCACCTTGCTTGACCATGTGCGGGATCGTCATGTTGCACAGCCAGAAGGTGCCTTTGACGTTGGTGCCCATGATCTTGTCAAAGGCCTCATCGCTGACCTTGTGCGTGGGGCCATAAACCGGGTTGGTGGCAGCGTTGCACACCAGGATATCGATCTTGCCCCAAGCCGCTAGCGTCTGGTCGACCAGATTCTGCAACTGTGCCTTGTCGCCTACATGGCAGGCCACCGGCAGAGCCTCAAAACCCTGCTCGCGCAGTTCGCTTGCTACTTGTTCGCAGACGTCTGCCTTGCGGCTGGAAATAACTACCTTGGCACCGGCCTTGGCGTACTCCTCGGCAATCGCCTTACCAATGCCCTTGGTTGAGCCGGTAATGATGGCGACTTTGTCGGTTAAATCGAAAAGAGACATTTGGGCCTCGCTGTTTTTTTATCTTGTGGTTGTTTGTTCGGGTAGTGGTTAGAGCTGGATGGGGCTTGAAGCTTGAAGCTTGAAGCTAAAACCAGGGCAGGCTGCTTGCTTTTTTGTGGGGGGCTCACTCATCGGTGGCCCCCACTTTACAAGCAAATCAGATCAAAGCTTCCAGCTCAGCCTCTACCGCTGGCTGCTTCCAGCTTTCCGCTTCAAGCTTCCAGCTTGTTTTAAAGATATTGCCCCATTTCCAGCTTGGCGATGGTGCCCAGGTGGACTTCGTCCGGGCCGTCGGCCAGGCGCAGGGTACGGGCTTTGGCGTAGGCGGAGGCCAGGAAGGTGTCCTGACATACGCCTTTGGCGCCGAATACCTGAATGGCGCGGTCGATCACGTTGCAGGCCATGGTGGGGGCGACGGCTTTGATCATGGCGATCTGCTGACGAGCCACCTTGTTACCGTGCAGGTCCATACTGCGGGCGGCGTGCAGGGTCAGCAGGCGGGCCTGATCGATCTCGCAGCGTGACTTGGCGATGGCTTCGGCGGTGCTGCCGTGTTTGTACAGCGGCTTGCCGAAGGCAACACGCTCGGCGGCGCGTTGGCACATGGCGGCCAAGGCGCGCTCGGCGATGCCGATGCTGCGCATGCAGTGGTGAATACGGCCTGGCCCGAGGCGACCTTGAGCGATTTCAAAACCACGGCCTTCGCCCAGCAGAATGTTGGACACCGGCACGCGGACGTTCTCGTAGGTGATCTCGGCGTGGCCGTGTGGTGCGTGGTCGTAGCCGAACACGTGCAGGTCACGCACGATGGTCACGCCGGGGGTGTCCAGTGGCACCAGAATCATGCTCTGTTGTACGTGCTTGGGTGCATCCGGGTCGGTTTTGCCCATCACGATGGCGATCTTGCAATGCTCGTTCAGCGCTCCGGAAGACCACCACTTGGTGCCGTTGATCACGTACTCATCGCCATCGCGGCGAATTTCGCACTGGATGTTGGTGGCGTCGGAGGAGGCGACGTCGGGCTCGGTCATCGAGAAGCAGGAGCGGATTTCACCGGCCAGCAAAGGCTTGAGCCACTGCTCTTTTTGCGCCTCGTTGCCGTAGCGCTCGATGGTTTCCATGTTGCCGGTGTCCGGTGCGCTGCAGTTGAAGACTTCACCGGCGAAGGAGACGCGGCCCATGATTTCACAAAGGTGGGCGTATTCTTCGTTGTTCAGGCCAGCGCCACGCTCGGAGTGGGGCAGAAACAGGTTCCACAGTCCCTTGCCCTGGGCTTTCTTCTTCAGTTCTTCAAGAATCGCCGGGTGGCCCCATTTGTTCTCTTTGACCTGTTCGTAGAACAGCGCCTCATTGGGGTAGATAAACTCGTCCATAAAAGCTTCGAGCTGTTGCTTAAGGTCTTGCACGCGGGGGCTGAGTTCGAACATGGTGGGTCCTTTGCATTATTGTTTGGCGTGAAGGTATTTCACGGCGTCAGGCAATGCATGTGACCATATAGTCAGCCCGCTGCGAGATGAAGAATATCCTGCGGCTGGAATAAGGTTTTATAGATTTTGGTGATAGAGGGGTGGATGTATTATTAGCGTGGGTGAGACGCGCCCCTCTCTGCAGGGCTTCAGGCTGTGCCCGACATCTGTGGGCGCAAGTTGACTGGTAGTCGTTGCAGATCATGGGGTTCATCCAGATCCCACAACGTTGGCCCTATCCAGAGGCTTTGCTCGGCGGCCTGCAGTCGCTTGCGCGTGTCATGCATAACCCGGTCGTGGCTCCACTGCATGTTGGTGAAAGGCACTGCATCGGGTTGCCGCTGGGCGATCAACACGTAGCCGCCATCTTCGCTGGGGACCACGGCCGCATCGTGAGTGGCCAGTGCGATATTGGCTTGCTGCACGACGGCGGTGGACATATCCGGGCAGTCTGTGCCGATCAATAAAGCCCCGTCTGGGTGCTCAGCCAATGCGTTGGCCATGCGCTCGCCCAGATCGGCACCCACCTGCTGGCGCAGGGTGAGGTTATGATCCTTGGCTAACTGTTGGAGTAGGGGGTGGTCTATCTGCGGAGCATAGAGGTAGCGCTGGGCTGGCCAGTCAATGGTTTGTTGCAGACTGTGCCGCAGGAGCTGGATGTAGAGTTCACAGGCTCCCTTAGCACCCAGAGCGGGGATCAGGCGGGTCTTAACGCGGCCAGGTACCGGGGCTTTGGCGAAGATTAGTAACGGGCGAGGGCGGTTCGGCATGGTAGGGAGCAGCCTCCGTCAGGCGTTGAATTTACACAGCTAATACCACTGCGCCAGGCGCCGGGGCGGCACGCCAAGCCAGTAAAGTGCGCGCAGCCACCACATCAAGACTATGGTGCGCAGAGTGCCGTGCTGTTGCCAGCGACGGCTGGATGTCACCAGAGGAGGGCGAAGGCAAGCGGGTTTGCCTTGGCGGCGTAACCGTTTGCTCAATTCAATGTCCTCCATAAGTGGGATATCCGCATAGCCGCCAAGTTCCGTAAATAGCTGATGCTCAACAAAAATACCCTGGTCGCCGGTACAGACGCCGGTCAGCCGTGAGCGCCAGTTCATCATGCCGGCGACGGTATTGAGTAGCGCGCTAGCGGGATCAAGTTGCACGTCAAACCGGCCCCAGCGGTGGTTTTTGTTCACGGCTTGCGCAATCAACTGGGCAAAGCCGGCGGGCAGGCGCGTGTCGGCATGCAGAAACAGCAGCGTATTCCCGCGTGCGACTGCCGCTCCGGCGTTCATCTGTCGCGCACGTCCAGGCGGGCATTGCAGCAGCTGGTCGCATAAGCCTGTGGCCAACGCGACCGTGTTGTCTGTGCTGCCGCCATCAACCAGAATCACTTCCAGCTCGCCGCGCAGTGCCTGCAATGGCTGCAGGCTGCTGACAATATGCGCGGCCTCGTTGCGCGTAGGCATGATGATGCTGAGCGCTGGCACAGCCCGGTTTGGCATCAGTGCTTTAGCCGCCAGCGGTGAAAGCGCTGCACCCAGCCGAGGAGTTTTTCTGGCGCATGTGCGCGCTTCCATTCGCCTGCGGCGTACTTATTTGCCTCGGCAAAGGTTGGGTAGCTATGCACGGTGCCGAGTACCTTGTTCAGCCCCAGGTTTTGCTTCATTGCCAACACGTATTCGGCGATCAGTTCGCCTGCGTGGGCGCCAACAATGGTCACCCCGAGAATGCGGTCCTTACCCGGCGTAGTGAGTACTTTTACGTAGCCCTCTGCCGCTTCATCTGCGATGGCGCGATCGAGATCCTCAATGCCGTAGCGTGTCACTTCTACCGCTATTTCTTGCTCTTCGGCTTCGGCTTCCGATAGCCCCACGCGGGCCACTTCGGGCTCGGTAAAGGTCACGTGCGGTAGCACGCGATAATCGACCTTGAAGCGTTTAAAACTACCAAAGAGCGCGTTGACGGCGGCGAACCAGGCTTGATGCGCCGCAGCGTGGGTGAACTGGTAGGGGCCGGTGACATCGCCCACGGCGAAGATATTCGGAAAGCGGGTGGCCAGATATTCGTTGGTTTCCAGCGTGCCGTTATCGCGCAGTTTCAGGCCCAGCTCTTCAACGCCATAACCCTGGGTATTAGCCCTTCTGCCCACCGCAACTAGCACCGCATCAAAACTGATGCTCACCAGCTCGTCGGTATCCAGCTGCCGCGCTTGCATGACAGCGCCTTGATCGGTCTGCTCGAAACGCTCGGCTTTATGGCCCAGGCGCAAATCAACTCCCTCGCTGCGCATTGCCAGGCTAACCAACTCGCTGGCGTCGCTGTCTTCGTTTGCCAGCAGGCGTTCGCCCTGTTCGACCTGAATCACCTGTGAGCCCAGGCGCTGAAACGCCTGTGCCAGCTCGCAGCCAATCGGGCCGCCGCCCAGTACCAGCAAGCGCTTGGGCTGCTCGCGCAGGCCCCATAGCGTGTCGGAGGTATAGGCGGGCACGGTATCCAGGCCGGGGATTGGCGGCATGACCGGGCGCCCACCGGCGGCGATGATGATATTGCGTGTGGTCAGGGTGCGCCCCGCGACGTCGACACTCCAGGGCGAGGTAATACGCGCCGCGCCCTGGATCACATCGACGCCGAGCTCGCGGTAGCGGTCGGGCGAGTCGTGTGGTTCGATTTCAGTGATTACGCGCTGCACGCGGTCCATGACGCGGGCAAAATCGACCGTTGCGCTGGCGTTGGTATAGCCCAGCGTGGCGGCGCGTTTGACTTCAGCAGCCAGTCGCGCCGAGCGAATCAGCGCTTTGGAGGGGACGCAGCCGGTGTTCAGGCAGTCGCCGCCCATGGCGTGTTTTTCAATCAGGCTGACTTCGGCCTTTACCGCTGCGGCTATGTAGGCACTGACCAAGCCGCCACTGCCCGCACCGATGACCACCAGGTTGCGATCAAAGCTGTTGGGTTTTTGCCAGCCGCGGTAAACCCGACGCGCCTTGACCTGATCGAGTATTTTGCGCGCGATCAGCGGGAACAGCCCGAGCAATACAAAGGCACCAATCAGCCCCGGTGACAGAATGCCGCCCAGTGAGTCCAGCTGGCTGAGTTCGCGGCCCGCATTCACATAGACCAAGGTGCCGGGCAGCATGCCGAGCTGGCTGACCCACCAGAAGGTGCGCGCCTTGATATGAGTGAGGCCCATCGCCAGGTTGATCATGAAGAAGGGGAAAGCCGGTACTAGCCGCAGGGCGAACAGATAAAAGGCGCCTTCACGTTCTATGCCTTCGTTCAGCGGTTTCAGGCGTCGGCCAAGGCGCTGCTGCACCCAGTCCTGCAACAGAAATCGGCTGATCAGCATGGCCAGAGTAGCGCCAAGGCTGGAGGCGAAAGACACGATAACCAGGCCCCAGCCAAGACCAAATAGCGCACCGCCGGCCAGCGTCATCAATGCTGCACCGGGCAGGGACAGCGCGGTCACCAGCACATAGACGACGAAGAAAATGCCGCCGGCGATCAGCGGGTTCTCTATTACCTGGGTATTCAGTGCCTGTTGCTGCGCCTTGATGGCGTCTAGGCTGAAGTACTGGTTAAGGTCGAACACAAAGAAGGCGGCGACCAGCGCAACGATGGCCAGCAATACTGCCAGCTTTTTGATATTCATACGAAATGGGCCTCCAGGGCGCATAGGGTACTGGCAAGGGCGAAGCCCTCGATTAGGGCGTCCTGTGGTTGCTCATCGCAACCTTGGGTAATACGGGTTCGGTAGGACAGTGCGGCAGCACTGCCCTCTGGCCAGGCCTGATCAAAATCGGTGATAAACGCCTGCTGATCGTAGTTCAAGGGCAGCGCCTCGACGTACAGATTGCCGATTTTTGCGCGATACAGTGCGGCTAGACTAGGATGCGCGGCTATCCGCGTGACCAGACCGTAACAGCCGTTGTTGAAGTTGGGCAGACCGGCGGCGCCGTTGTTGATGACCGCCCAATTCTCGGTTGCCAGCGCTGCTGCAGAGCAGGTATGACTGGTGGCTAGCACACTGATGCGGTTGCGCTCACACCAGTCGCCCAACTGCTGCTGGCGCTCGGGACTACGCAGCGCTGAGCGGTCGCATTGCCAGCCGGCAAGTGACTGTTCATCGCCGTGGGTGATGGCGACGCGCTGGCCGGCAACGTCAACTACTGCCGTCGCTGCGCGGCCAGCCAACGCGCTGGCCATGCCCGGCAGTTGCGCTACGCAGTTGCTGAGCTGTTGATGGATGGTGTTGGACCAGTTCACCGTCTGCTCTGGTACTTCGTCAGGGTAGGCGCAGCCACAGCCGTGCGCTGAATTCTCCTGGCGACCCAGCTCGGTCTCAACGTTGCCACGCAGTAGGCTGTACTGTTCAATTTGTGCTTCGATTCGGCGGAACACCTCGGGCTCACAATCAAACCAGTGCGCGTCGCCGTTGAACACTACGCGGGCTTCGGGTTCACGCAGTAGTCGCCGCTGTAGTGCCGCCAGTGCCTGCTCATTGCCATAGAGCCCGCCGACCACGTAAAGACTGTCGCAGCTAAACAGGCTTGTACCGGCAAAGCTGTCTGCGGGTAGCTGATAGTCAAGCGGGCAGCTGCGTCCGGGTGTCATGCTGTTCTCCGCAGGCCGCACAGCAGGTAGGCTGCGGTGCACAAGATCAGACCGTAGAGGTTAACGCCCAGCAGCAGCGCATAGCGTCCATCGCCGATAGCCCAGCTGGCAGGTATCCAGTTGAGCGTCAGCCCTACGCCCAGCAGCAGGCCGCACCAGAAGCTCAGGTGAAAGCCCAGTGCGGTAGGGCGAACCAGCCCGTGCAACAGGAACACCGGTGCCAGGCCAATCACCATGGTGCCGCTAATGGTGGTCGCCTTGAGAATGTCGGTACCCGCCAGCATGGGCAAGTTGCCTAGTACCGCAAAGATCAGCATGGCAAGCATGCCTACGGCGATGGCTTTTTGGCCCAGATTACGGCCGGCCAAGGCGGGCAGTTCGCGGCCGGTCAGGCGCGCCAGGCTGGAGAAGGTCGAGTCCAGCGTGGAGCCAGCGGCGGAGATCATCACCAGGGTCATCACGATCAGCGCGCCAATGCCCATGGTCTTGGCCAGCGCGGCCGGCACGTTGCCGGAGGCTTCTATGCCGCTGAGGCTGGCGTGTACACCGATCAGGCTGAAGGCCAGAATCGCGACAAAACCCAGCACGCCAGCCAGGGTGAAGGCGCGTAGCATGGATTTCTCTTCGCTGATAAAGCCGCGATCAGTCAGTACCGGATCATGGAAGGGGTAACTGAACAGCTGCAGGCAAGCGACCAGAAACAGGTCTACGCCAGCGTTCATAGCCCAGTCGCTGGTGCTGCTCAGTTCGGCCATGGAGTGGTTGGGCAAGACCAATCCTAAAACCCAGACTAATGCGACGATAAAAATCGCTGCTTGGGCAGCATCGGTCAGGATCGAGCTACGCAGGCCGCCGCGAAGGCTATAAGCCAGAGTTACGACGGTGAAGAGGAGTGCGGCAAGAATAAAGGGCGTGCTGCCGCTATCGCCATAGTAGCCGCCGACGACCGCGGTGTTGCTCCAGACCTCGTTGAACAGGCGAATGAGGATCGCTGCGGAAAACGCCAGTGCCGCGCCACGGCCGTAATTGCTGGTCAGGAAGCTGACCATACTAGTGGCGCCAAATTTGCGCCGCAGGCGATAAATGACGTAGCCACACAGTGGAATCGACAGCCAGTAGGTGGCGTAGGCCAAGCCGCCAACCAGACCAAATTCGGCCCCCAAATTCGCCGCGTTGGTAACCGACTTGGCAAATATCCAGCTGATGAAGATGCTGATAGTCAGCAACAGTGGCGACGCTGGGCGGCCGTCACTGTCTTCGCCATTAAAGAAGCCACCCAGGGTGACGCTGCGTGGCGATAGGGCGTACATGATGACGCCATAGGCAATGAGAAAGCCCCAGAAGAAGATGCCGGTCATACCGCTGATGGCCATGCAGTGGTTCCTGTTAGTTCTTGAGTTAGAGAAAGTAGTTAGCTGATAACGCCGCCGCAACTGGAGCCTTGCCCTGCGGTGCAGGCAAAGCAATGGTCGCGGGTGGCGATGGGATTGTCTTCCAGTGTTTGCTCTGCCAATTGGCTCAGGTGCGGGCGATCACTGGCAATTAGCGGCAGCGGCAGATCCAGCATCTGGTTGAAATCACAGTCGTACAGGTAACCGCGCCAGTCGACGCTGATAGTATTGCGGCACATCAGCCCCGGCAGATTTTGCGCGCTGAAATTATCGCGCAGTAACTGCATGTAGTCGTTGAATTGACCTCGGCTGGCTAGCGTGCTGCCGAAGCGGGCAATAGGTTGATTGGTGATGGTGAACAGCTGACTGAATACGATGCCAAAGTCTTCGCTCAGGTGCGATTTGTAATCAGCCTGCAGTGCAGCCTGCGGTGGCGGCAGGCTGGGTCCTTGCGGGTTGTAAACCAGGTTCAGCTCGAGGCCACTGTCTGCTACGCCGTAGCCGAGCCGGTTGAGCTGTAACAGACCTTGTATGCTGCGCTCAAATACGCCGTCGCCGCGCTGCTGGTCTACGTTGTCGCGCGAATAGCAAGGCAGCGAGGCAGAAACGCTGACACGATTTTCCGCCAGAAAGTCGGCCAAGTCTTCGTAGCCCGGCTCGGACAGAATGGTCAGGTTACAGCGGTCGATAACCTCGATCCCTTCGGTGCGAGCGTGGCGCACAATGTCGCGAAAACGCGGGTGCATCTCGGGCGCGCCGCCGGTCAGATCGAGCGTTTGCACCGAGTGGGCGTCGAGCACGCGGTACAGGTCTTCAATCACCTCGTCAGTCATCGCCTCGGTCCGGGTCGGACCGGCATTTACATGACAATGCAGGCAGCGCTGGTTGCACTCATAGGTCAGGTTCACTTGCAGGGTATCGAGTGCGCGCCGCTTGATCGGCGGAAAGTCGAGACGGTTCAATAGGGGCAGGGTATCCAGCACAGAGTGCTCCTCATAACGATAACTATATGAAGAATAGAGCATTGGCCGCCTGCTTTGTTACAAGATCACCATCTTTTAGCTTGGCACCATTTCAGTGAGGGCGTGTCACAAGACCAAGTTGCCCAGGTTTACGGGCTTGTCTCTTGCTGGTGTATTGTTAAGTTTCAGTTAGACATCATTAAAGGAGTGGTTTGATGAATCGGCTATTGGTTGCCGCCAGTGCGTTATTTCTATCCGGCGCTGTGCTGGCTCAGGATGCAGTCTCGCCCCCACAGATTACTCAGGCGCAGCAGCAAGCGCTCGGTGACGCGGTTGCTAGTACCTCGCGAGGTATTACCAATGTGATGCGTGATGCCTACCGCAACCCGCAGCACACGCTGGCTTTCTTTGGCATTACGCCCGGGCAGACCGTGATTGAAGTATGGCCGGGCGCTGGCTGGTACACCGAGATACTCGCGCCACTGCTGCGCGATGAAGGCAAGTTGATTGCGGCGCATTTTGATCCTGAGTCCGACGTGGCGTTTTTCCGCCGGTCACGTGCCGACTTTGCAGCCAAGCTGGCTGAAGATCCGCAATGGTATGACAAGGTCGAACTCTCCACGCTTAATTATGATCCGCAGCTGCCGCTGGCCGAGCCGGGCAGTGCAGATCGCGTGCTGACCTTCCGCAATGTGCATAACTGGTTGGCCGCTGGTGACGATAAAGCGGCTCAGGTATTCGATAAGTTTTATGCCGCGCTCAAGCCGGGCGGTATGTTGGGCGTGGTTGAACATCAGGCCAGGGCCGGGACCAGCCTGGAGGACATGATCAAAACCGGCTACGTGACCCAGGCCAAGGTGCGTGAGCTGGCTGAGGCCGCGGGCTTTGAGATGATTTCGATCAGTCCGGTCAATCAGAACGTGCAGGATACCAAGGATCATCCAGAGGGGGTCTGGACCCTGCCGCCCACGCTGCGTTTGGGTGACAAGGATCGGGCACGCTACCTGGCTATCGGTGAAAGCGACCGCATGACCTTGCTCTTTATTAAACCGGAGTAGGGTGGCCTTGCCCTTGCCGTGCTTTAGCGGGAGGGGCTGTCTTTTTTGCCGAGCTGGCGGCGATAGCCAGTAGGGCTCATATCGGTCCAGCGGCGAAAGGCGCGGGTAAAGCTGCTTGGGTCCAGGAATCCTAGCTCGTAGGCAATGCTGGTGAGCGAGAGTTGGCCGTCAGTAATCATACGCAGCGCCGCTTCACGGCGAACCTCATCCGCCAGTTGCTCATAAGACGTGCCTTCCTGGCTCAGCTTGCGCCGCAGGTGACGCTGGCTGATATTCATCGGTCCGGCTACCCGTTCAGCGCTAATGTCGCCAGACCCCAACAGCAGATGTATGCGTCTTTTTACCTGCTCCGATAGCGTACTGCTCGGCAAGGTGGCCAGCATATGCTGGAGTATGTCGGTCAGCTTGGGTAGCAGTAAGGTAGATGAGGTAGGCAAGGATTTATCTAGCAGGCTGCGCTTGAGCGACAGCGAATAGCGGTTAGCGAACCTTACTTGCTGATTTTTCAACAAGCGCTGGCAACTTTCTGCGTGTAAGTCGTGATGGTCTGCCAGCTCGATAGCATATAAAAGGCCGTCTGCGTCGAGGTCAATGCGGGTGAAGTAGCGAGCCAGGTAGCCGACAATAGACGCCATGTGCTGAGGGTGAGTATCCCCGATGGGCTTGAGCAACAGGTGCACTGATTCTTCCTGCGTATCGACCTGCAAGTTCAGTTGCGTGCTGACAATCGGGAAGTAGCGCGTAAGGATATTTAACGCGTCCTGAATAGACGGTGAGGCTGATGCCGCCAAGGCCAGGGTGTTGAAGGCGGTAGGGCTGAATACCCTATGCATGCGCAAGCCCAGCAGCGGGTCATCGCTGATACGAGCGGCCTCACTCCACACCAGTGAGCAAAATGGCTGATCGATGAACCCCTCTGCTTCAAACTGATCGCTGAACAGGCAGCCAGCCACGCTGGAGTCGCGCAGCGACAGGTCGTATTGCCGAAGCGTTTGCTCGACTGCGGTGGCCCAGAATGCACTTTCACGAACACGAAAAAAGGAGTGTGAACTCGACTGCTCGAACATCATCCCTGCCTGTTTTTGCTTTTGTTAGGTGACAAAATTGTTGTTTGTCTTATTGGCGGATTATAACGATAAAAAAAATGGGTAAAAGCCTGAAATTTTGTTTCGCAGAGCAGAATCTTGTTACAAGTAATGTAAGAGGCCCTCCTAGCCCCTGATGGCCGTCACCTGAGCTTGTTTTAGCTGGGGCGGAAATCTTGATGGTAATTATTTAATTTTTTGTAAACGCTGCATTTTTATCCAGGTCGTGCTTTCCAGAGCCTCTGCAAGGCTAGCTGTCGTTGTTGATGAGCTTCTTCTTTTTCTGGCGATTGGAGGCTGATTCAGGTCTTTTTATTGCTAGCTATAGTGCTGATTCATTTCATGAATGTCCTGCTAGGACAAATATATTGGCCGGTATGGGCAGGTTATTTGTGTCGGCCTCGTGACAGACTGCGTTTGTCCTGAACGTGTCTTTCGATACACAGGTTCATGTCACCCCAAACGGAGCAGCACAATGACAAAAAAAATGCATTGCTGGTCGTTGGCCTCATTGCCCTTGGCAATCGGCCTAGCCAGTTTTTCGGGTTCTGCTAACGCAGCTAATTTCTATCTTGGTGAAGTAGAGGGTCAATTCGACTCGCAGATCTCCATCGGCGCCAGCATGTCTACGCAAAATGCGGACAAGCGCTTTATCTCTGTCCCTAATGGCGGCGAAGCTGCTGCTCGTACTTCTGACGATGGTCGTCAAAACTATGAAGCCGGTGATGTTTTCTCCAAGATCTTCCGTGGAGTACATGATCTGGAGTTGCGCTATGGCGATTCGGGCGCATTCTTCCGCGGTAAGTATTGGTACGACTTTGAAACTAAAGATGGCAGTCAACGCTTTTACAATATAGACGATTCCGGTCGTAACCCTCTGCAAAAAGGCGCAGGCGTCGCGCTGCTCGACGCGTTTGTTTATCACAACTATTTCATTGGCAATAACCCGGGTAACGTTCGTCTGGGTCGTCAGGTTGTTAGTTGGGGTGAGTCGACCTTTATCAAGAACTCGATCAACTCTATCAACCCGATTGATGTCGCAGCTCTGCGCCGGCCTGGTGCGGAAATCAAGGAAGGTCTGCTGCCGGTTGAGATGCTCTACTTCTCCCAAGGTTTGACTGATAACCTCTCGATGGAAGCTTTCTATCAGCTCAAACAGCAAGAAACCATCATTGATAACTGCGGTACATTCTTCGGCCCAGATACCTTAGCTGTAGGTTGTACTGACCGTTTGGTTTATTCCGGTGAAGATTTTGGGCAAGGCAAGCAGCCTGACGGCACTATTATTGCTCGTGTAAAAAAGGACCGCAAAGCCAGTGACGATGGTCAGTTTGGTGTGGCCTTCCGTTACTTTGCGCCGGAGCTTAATGATACCGAGTTTGGCTTTTATGCAATGAATTACCACAGTCGCACGCCAATCTACTCTAGCGTGGCGGGCACCTTTGCTGTGACAGAAAATAGTGATCAGCTAATTCCCGGTATCGATGGCGTCCTTGGTGCTGCGGGGTACTTCTTTGAGTACCCTGAAGATATTCGCTTGTACGGCGTGAGCTTCCAGACCAGCATTAATGGTACATCTGTTGGTGGTGAATTGAGTTATCGCCCGAACATGCCTTTGCAGCTGAACACCGGTGATATGAGTCGTACTGCTCTGGTAAACGCAGGTACTGGTCAAGACAATACCCATCGCGGAACAACTTCAGCTTTTGGTAGTGAAATAAGCGGGTACGAGCGTCAAGAGGTTTATCAGGCACAGGTTAGCGCAATTCACTATATTGACCGGATTATGGGTGCCAGTCGTCTGTCTCTGGTCGGTGAAGTAGGCGTGAACTACATTGCTGGTATTGGTGATCTGAAGTTTGGTCGCGATTCATTGTTCGGCCAAAGTCCTTTCGTTGAAGGCGACGGTGGGGCGGGTGTTCTTCCAGCAGGTCAATGCTCTTCATTTCAAGGTACTGACGTTGTCGATGGTCGTTCTCAAAATGCTGCAAGCTGGTGTGAAAACGATGGTTTTATGACCGATTGGTCCTGGGGTTACCGCATGCGCGCAGCGCTTGATTACAGCAACGTCTTCGCTGGTATCAACCTGAGTCCAAACCTGGCCTGGTCGCATGATGTTGAGGGTTACGGTCCGAATTTCAATGAAAATGCCAAGGCCATCAGCGTGGGTTTGAATGCTGACTACGGCAACAAGTACAGCGCGAGTTTGAGCTATACCGACTTCTTTGATGGTAAATACAACACCAACGTTGATCGTGACTTCTTGGCCGCCAGCTTCAGCGTAAGTTTCTAAGACCGATCACAGGAGAAATAATAAGATGCGTATGCAAAAAACTCTATTGGGTGCAGGCGGTTTGGCTTTGGGCCTTCTGGCGTCTGGTGTCATGGCACAAAGCCTGACCCAATCCGAAATCGACTCACTGGGCACTACACTGACGCCAATCGGCGCAGAGAAAGCCGGTAATGCTGCGGGTACTATTCCCGAGTGGACTGGTGGTCTGGGTACTGACGCTGGCAAACAGCTGGAAAACAACTTTCTGGAAAACCCGTTCAGGAACGAGCAGCCCGAGTTCGTGATTACGGCGCAGAACTATCAGCAATACAAGGATAACCTGACCCCGGGTCAGATTGCCTTGTTTGAGCGCTATCCAGAAACCTACAAGATGCCGGTTTACCAGACCCAGCGTACTGTGGGCTACCCACAGTCTGTGTATGACCAGGTCAAGCAGACTGCCGGTCAGGCCAGGCTGGTTAACGGTGGCGACGGTATTTCCAACTTCGCGCACGGTACCTTTGCCTTCCCGGTTCCCAAGTCGGGTGCAGAAGTGGTGTGGAACCACAACACGCGCTACCGCGTGAACATCAAGCGTTGGTACATGCAGGCTATGCCGCAAACCAACGGTTCTTACACGCTGATCAAGATGGAAGAAGAAGCAGGTTATCCGCAGCTGATGGACGATATTGACGAGTCCACCATGCCCAATACCCTGCTGTTCTTCAAACAGCGCGTGAACGCGCCAGCTCGTTTGGCCGGTAACGTACTCTTGGTCCACGACACGCTGGATCAGTTGAAAGAGCCGCGCATGGCGTGGGTTTATAATGCTGGTCAGCGTCGCGTTCGTCGCGCTCCCCAGGTTGCCTACGACGGCCCAGGTACCGCGTCTGACGGCATGCGTACATCTGACAACTTCGCCATGTACAACGGTGCTCCTGACCGTTACGACTGGGAGTTGGTTGGCAAGAAAGAAATCTACATTCCTTACAACAGCGGCAAGCTGAGCGAGCCGGGTGTCAAATACGAAGACGTTTTGCAGGCGGGCCACATCAACCCCGACTACACGCGTTTCGAGTTGCACCGCGTTTGGGAAGTACAGGGCAACGTGAAGGCAGGCCAGCGCCATATCTACGCGCAGCGTAACTTCTTTGTTGATGAAGACTCCTGGTTGATCACCTTGGCCGATCACTACGATGGTCGCGGCACACTGTGGCGCGTAGGTGAAGGCCACGTCGGCTTTAACTACCAGCAGAAGATTCCAAGCTATGCGATCGAGACCCTGTATGACCTGTTGGCGGGTCGTTATATCGCGCTGGGTATGTACACCGAGGAGCAATCTGCGCCTCAGTATGATTTCCAGCCTAACTACAACTCCTTTACCCCGGCGGCCCTGCGCTCTTCAGGCATCCGTTAAGGTTTAGCTGAGTAGTAGTAAAGAAAAGGGAGCCGCGAGGCTCCCTTTTTTGTTGCTCTGCTAGCTCGGCTTTTTGGTGGTTTTGTAGCGGCTCAGGCTGTGGTCAAGTATGCAGGCCATGCTTTCAGGTAACTAAAGAGACAAAAACAAAGGGCGCATGTGCGCCCTTTGTTTTTGTCTTGAGTCTTATATAGATGTCAGGAAGGCAAGGCTGCCTGGTTAAATTGGCTGCGGAAGGTAGTGGGGCTCATGCCGGTCCAGCGGCGGAAAGCGCGCGTAAAACTGCTGGGGTCAAGAAAGCCCAGTTCAAAGGCTATGCGTCCCAGGTTCAGTTTGCCTTCCTTTATAAGGCGCACGGCGAGTTCCATGCGTACTTCGTCCAGCAGCTTTTCATAGGTGGTTTGCGTTTCACTGAGTTTGCGGCGCAAGTGCCGTGGGCTCATATTGAAGGGAGTCGAGACCAGCTCCTCTGATACGGTGCGCTCTGACACCAGCACGCGGATGCGCTGCTTTACCTGTTCAGCAAAATCTACGTTTGGCAGATCGCTCAACATATCCTCTAGGGAGCTATCCAATCGCTTGCGCAGAAAAGCATCGGCATTAGGCAGACGTGAACTCAGTAGTCGACGATGGATGCGTACCGACTGGCGCTTTGAACCTAAACGAACAGTGCCACCCAAAATAGCTTCGCACAGCGAGCGGCTTTTATCGTGCTCGCTGGTAAGACGGGTTTCCAGCATCAGTGATGCTTTGCCAATGCCCAAAGCTTCCCAAATACGATTGCACTGGCTCATAAGTGCTTCCATATGCATGGGGTGGGGCGCGCCCTTGGGCTGAAAGTAGAGTGTTAGATACTGATCGTCCTCGACCGAGTAGAGCTGAACCTGGGAGCTGAAGACCGGCATAAAGCGAATGATTCGCTGAATGGCGTCGCCCAGCGTCTCACTGGAGGCGGCGGCCAGGCACAATAAAGAAAGCGTATTACAGTTGTGCTGTTGTCCCATACGCAAGCCAAATGTAGTGGTCAACTGATTCCGGACAGTGGATAAAGTTTTTCCTCTGCCTTGGCAGGTGCTAAACCATCATTGAATTGATGTGGTCTTAGCCAGTTGTACCGTGTCATCAGGTAATAGCTGATGTCTCGCTGTGCTTCTTTGAACGTGGCGTATCCGGTGCTTGGTATCCATTCTGACTTCAAGCTGCGGAACAGCCGCTCCATGGGCGCGTTATCCCAGCAGTTGCCCCGTCGGCTCATGCTTTGCCTCATACGGTAGCGCCATAACCGTTGCCTGAATTTGCGGCTGACATACTGGCTTCCCTGGTCCGAGTGAAACATCACGTCCTGAGGCCGGGCTCGCTGTTCATAAGCCATATCCAGCGCTCTTATGACCAGCTCTGCATTCGGGTGACTCGATAGCGCCCAGCCCACAACACGACGGCTAAACAGATCCAAGACGACGGCAAGGTAACACCAGCGTCCTTGAGCCCAAATATAGGTAATGTCGCCACACCAGGCCTGGTTAGGCGCTTGCACGGCAAACTCTCTGTTCAGATGGTTCGGGATATCCACTCGCTCAACGGTAGCGGACTTGTACGCATGACGCCCTGGCTGCTTGGATACCAACCCAAGATCGCGCATGAGGCTTCGGACCTTGAACCGGCCAATTTGATACCCTTCTTCGCGCATCGATCCCATGATCGTTCTGCTACCCGCAGAGCTCCGGCTCTCGTTAAACAGCTGATTTACCTTACTGCGCAGCATCAATTTCTCGGGATCAATTTGCTTCCGTCGACGCCGGGAATCGTAGTAGCTGGATCGGGAGATGCCGAACGCTTCACAGACCAGTTCAACAGGCTCATGCTCACTTAACCGGTCTATCAACGCGAACGATCGAGCTCGTCCGCCATCAAGAGAGCAGTAGCCTTTTTTAATATCGCTTTCTCCCGTTCAAGCCGATTGATCCGGGCTTCGAGCTCCTGAATCTTCTGTTGCTCTGGGGTTAAAGCTTTACCCTTGGGCGTGCCGCCGTCGCGCTCGGTTCGTAACTGGTCGACCCAGCGTCGTAGTGCTGTTTCTCCAACTCCCAGGGACTTGCTTGCCTCTATGACCGAGTATCCCTGGTCTAGAACCAGCAACGCGGCATCGTGCTTGAACTCAGTTGAAAACGTACGACGTTGTCTTGTCATGGAACACCTCAGCTATGGCGGTAAATTTACCACCCATTTCGGTGTCCGGGATTAGTAGACCACTACAAAAACAGTCGTCCTTGGAAAGGCGCGCTGCGGCCGTCCAAAGACGGTTGATATCGGTCTGGCTGATGTGGGTAAGGCTCAAGTCTGCCTGCTTGCAATGCACGCGCAGGTCTGCGGGTAGATCTTTGATGCTCTTGTCGTAGTGCTCAAGACTCTGAGCAATACCCTGAGCCCAAAGGGCGCGTTCGTGAACGCGCTCCGACGGTAGCGGATGGAGTTCCGGATTCATAAGCAGGAGACGTCTCAATTTTATTATTGTGATTAGGCACATCTAAATCCTGCTTTAAAGATAGAGGAACGAGGGGCATTATGCAAAATTATGCAACGGATAATTCCACGGCAAAACCAGTAGGTATTCATTGCATGAATGTCCCCACCGGCCAATAAACTCGTCCTAATCGGCCAATTCGGTTTTTTATCTCGTGACAGACTTGTCCTCGATGCTAGAGGCCTCCGGGTCGTCTGGTATCCATGATTCATTCTAACGGAGCAGCACAATGACAAAAAAAATGCATGCTTGGTCGCTCGCCGCGTTGCCACTGGCAATCGGGCTGGCCAGTTTCTCTGGGTCTGCTAGCGCAGTTACATTCTCGCTGGGTGAGGTTGAGGGTCAATTAGACTCGCAGCTTTCTGTGGGGGCGAGTTGGGCCACGCAAGACGCCGATAAACGTTTTATTTATACGCGTTCAGGCGGTAAAGCAGCTGCTCGTACGAGCGATGACGGTCGATTGAACTATGATAAGGGCGATGCGTTCTCCAAAATTTTCCGCGGTGTACATGATCTTGAACTGCGTTATGGTGACTCGGGTGCCTTTATCCGTGGCAAGTACTGGTACGACTTTGAAACCAAAGACGGTAGCCAGCGCTTCTATGATATTAGCGACTCTGGGCGTAACCCGCTGGTCAAGTCTTCCGGCGTAGCCCTGCTCGACGCTTTCGTTTATCACAACTATTTTATTGGCAATAACCCAGGTAACATTCGCTTGGGTCGTCAGGTTGTGAGCTGGGGTGAGTCCACCTTTATCCAGAACTCCATCAACTCTATTAATCCTGTTGACGTCGCTGCCCTGCGCCCCCCTCTGGCAGGATAGTTGTCACCCTCTGATTTCAACCAGATAGGCGGCAAGGAAAGTATCGTGGCCCGTTATTCCGAAGAACGCAAAGAAGCCGTACTGAGCAAGCTGTTGCCTCCCTACAATATGACTGTGGCCGAGTTGGCTCGGCAGGAAGGCATCCCCGAGCCGACCCTTTATACTTGGCGTAACAAAGCCAAGTCAGAAGGACGCCCCGTGCCCGGTCGCAAAGCCACATCAGAGCAATGGTCAGCTGAAGCCAAGCTCGCTACCGTCATCGAAACCGCAGCTTTTTCTGAAGCGGAGCTCAGCCAGTATTGTCGGGAAAAGGGTCTGTACCCTGACCAGGTAAAGGAGTGGAAAGTGGAGTCCTTGCAGGGCTTCCAGCGCAGTGCCGAACAGGAAAAGGCCATCCGCCAGCAAGCCCGTAGCGACAAGCAGGAAATCAAGCAGTTACGCCGGGAACTGCGCCACAAGGAGAAAGCGCTCGCTGAAGCCGCTGCCTTGTTGGTGCTGCGAAAAAAGCTCAATGCGCTCTGGGATCAGGACAGCAACGAGGACGAATGACCTCAAACCCAGAGCGCCAGACCATCGTCAGTCTGATCCAGCAAGCGAACCGTGACGGTGCCCGCTTGGCCAAGGCCTGTGCTGAAGCGGGTATCTGTTTGCGCACCTACCGGCGCTGGTATCGCGACGGTGCTGTGCAAGCCGACAAGCGCCCCACCGCCGTCAGAACGGCTCCAGCCAACAAGCTGTCGGCAGCGGAGCAGGAGCAGATTATCGAGCTGTGCAACAGCCCGGCCTACAGCCAGCTGCCACCGAGCCAGATCGTACCTGACCTGTTGGACAAGGGTGTGTATGTTGCGTCGGAGTCCACCTTCTACCGCGTACTCAAGGCGGTAGGCCAACTGCATCATCGCGGACGGTCACTGGCACCTAAACGCAGCCCGGCGCCAACAACTCACAAAGCCAGCAGCCCCTGTGAGGTCTGGTGCTGGGATATTACCTACTGCCCGAGTGTTGTCCGCGGGCAGTTCTACTACCTGTACATGTTTGAAGATCTCTACAGCCGCAAGATCGTCGGTTATGAGGTTCATGAAGCCGAGAGTGGCGAGTATGCCGCCCAGCTTCTGCAACGTAGCCAGCTGCGAGAACAGTGCCTGCACAAGCCGCTGGTGCTGCACTCGGACAACGGTGCGCCAATGAAAGCGCAAACCATGAAAGCGAAACTGGAAGAGTTGGGCGTGCTGCCCTCATACAGTCGCCCACGCGTGAGCAACGACAACGCCTTCGCTGAGTCGTTGTTCCGGGTGCTGAAGTACCGCCCCCATTGGCCTTCCCATGGGTTTAAATCGCTGGATGAAGCCAGGCTATGGGTAGACCGGTTCGTTCGCTGGTATAACACTGAGCACCGTCACAGCAAACTGCGCTTCGTGACACCGGAGCAACGCCACAATGGCGAAGACGCTGTGCTGCTGGAGCAGCGCAGACGGGTACTGGAGAAGGCCAAGCAAAGCGCACCATCACGCTGGGGTCAACGCCCCGTGAGAAACTGTGAGCCTGTTGGGCCGACGACACTGAACCCGGAAAAAGAGCCGACTATGCAGCAAGCGGCATAGCATGAAAACAGTGACAACTATCTTGAAAAGCACCGGCGCCGTCCAGGTGCTGAACTGAAAGAAGGCCTGCTGCCGGTAGAGATGCTTTACTTGTCTCAAGGTCTTACTGAGAACTTGAGCATGGAAGCGTTCTATCAGCTCAAGTTCCATCCTTACGCTATTGATAACTGCGGCACCTTCTTTGGTGCTGATACCTTGGCTGAGGGGTGTACTGATCGTTTAGTCGTTGCCGCTGGAGACGCCCCACAAGGTGACCCATCGTTAGAGACTGCTGCTGGATCCCGTTATATTGTCCGTACTCGTCACAACAAGGAAGCCAGTGATGATGGTCAGTTTGGTATAGCCTTCCGCTATTTCGTTCCAGAGCTGAATGATTCGGAGTTTGGCTTTTATGCTATGAACTATCACAGCCGCGCTCCAATTTACTCCAGTATTGCTGGTGATAGTATCGGACGCTTCAGCGGCGGAGACCCAGGTACATTGATTCAGGGTTTGCAGGGTGCAGGCCCCGCAGGTTATTTCTTTGAGTATCCCGAAGATATCCGTTTGTACGGCGTGAGTTTTCAGACAAGCGTCTCCGGCGTTTCTTTGGGTGGTGAATTTAGCTATCGACCCAATATGCCAATGCAAATTAACACAGGCGACATGAGCCGCACTGCGATCTTCAATGCAGTCGACGGTTCTGACAATATTCACCGCGGTGAAACCTACGTTAATGGCGATTACATTCAAGGTTATGACCGTAAAGAGTTTTATCAGGCCCAAGTTACGGCAATCAAGTTTATTGACCGTGTACTTGGCGCGAGTCGTTTGTCTTTGGTTGGTGAAGCGGGTGTGAACTACATCGGTGGCATTAGTAACGATCCAGGCAAAACTAAATATGGTCGCGACTCCCTGTTTGGTCAGAGCCCTTTTGCTGATGGCACCTGCTCATCGCAGACTGCAAACAATCCTCTCGACCTGTCACCTAAAGCGGATAGCTGGTGTGAAACCGATGGTTTCTACACTGACTGGTCTTACGGTTATCGCGCTCGCGCATCGTTGAGCTACAGCAACGTATTTGCCGGTGTGAACCTGACGCCAAACCTGGCTTGGTCCCATGATATTGAGGGCTATGGTCCTAACTTCAACGAAGATGCTAAATCGATCAGCATTGGTCTGGACGCCGATTATGCGAACAAGTACAGCGCTGGTATCAGCTACACCAACTTCTTTGACGGCAAGTACAACACCAACGTTGACCGTGACTTTGCATCCGTCAACTTCAGCGTCAGCTTCTAAGATTGGGCTTTAAGGAGAAACAATAATATGCGTATGCAAAAAACTCTGTTGGGTGCTGGCGGTTTGGCTCTGAGCCTATTGGCTTCAGGTGTCATGGCGCAGAGCCTGACCCAAGCCCAGATTGATCAGTTGGGCACTTCTCTGACGCCAGTTGGCGCAGAGAAGGCTGGTAATGCTGCCGGCACCATTCCTGAGTGGACTGGTGGTTTGCCAACTAATGCTGGTAAGCCTCTGGGCGATAACTTTTATGAAAATCCACTGGCCGGTCAGCAGGCCGAGTTCGTCATCAATGCTCAGAACTATCAGCAGTACAAAGACAACCTGACCCCCGGTCAAGTTGCGATGTTTGAGCGTTACCCGGAGACCTTCCGTATGCCCGTCTTCAAGACCGAGCGTACGGTAGGTTACCCGCAAGAGGTATATGACCAGGTCAAGCAAACGGCTGGTCAAGCCAAGCTGGTGAACGGCGGTGATGGTATCTCCAACTTCTCTCACGGCACCTTTGCCTTCCCGATTCCGCAATCGGGTGTAGAAGTGATCTGGAACCACAACACCCGCTATCGTCTGAACGTGCAGCGCCTGTACATGCAGGCTATTCCGCAGACCAACGGTTCTTACACGCTGATCAAGCTGGAAGAGGAAGTCGGTTATCCGAACCGCATGTCGGATGTCGATGCTTCGACCATGCCGAACACTCTGCTGTTCTTCAAGCAGCGCGTGAACGCGCCAGCCCGTCTGGCCGGTAACGTTCTGCTGGTGCACGATACCCTGGATCAGCTGAAAGAGCCGCGCATGGCGTGGGTTTACAACGCAGGTCAGCGTCGTGTTCGTCGTGCTCCCCAGGTTGCTTATGACGGTCCAGGTACCGCCTCTGACGGGATGCGTACTTCCGATAACTTTGCCATGTATAACGGCGCACCTGACCGTTACAACTGGAAGCTGGTCGGTAAGAAGGAAATCTACGTTCCTTACAACAGCGGCAAGCTGACCGAACGTGGTGCGCAGTATAGCGACGTTCTGCAGGCTGGCCATATCAACCCTGATTACACGCGTTTCGAGCTGCACCGCGTGTGGGAAGTACAAGGCAACGTGAAGGAAGGCCAGCGTCATATTTATGCGCAGCGTAACTTCTTCGTTGACGAAGACTCCTGGATGATCAACCTGGCTGATCATTACGATGGCCGCGGCACTCTGTGGCGTGTAGGTGAGGGTCACATCGGCTTCAACTATGCCAACCAGATTCCGGGTTATTCGATCGAAACCCTGTATGACCTGTTGGCGGGTCGTTACATCGCACTGGGCATGTTCACCGAAGAGTCGTACGCGCCTAACTTTGATTACGAGCCTAATTACAATCAGTTCACACCGGCTGCCCTGCGTGCCTCGGGTATTCGTTAAGCTCTGATGCTGCTTAGATAGAAGTTTGGGTTTTAAGGGGTATCTTCGGATACCCCTTTTTTTGTGCGCTTTTTACCTTCCTTCCTGCTTTCGTCCGGCGTTCGACTGCACATCTGTTAGACTATCGGAATTGTTGATACCGACCTTTTCAGAGTGATGCCCTTGTCCAGCCAAACCGCGTTTAACCAACTCAACCTTCACGAACGTCTGCTTAAAGGGCTTGAAGAGCTGTCCTTTGATCAGCCTACTGAGGTGCAGAGCGCTGCCATCCCTGCATCCATCGCGGGCAGTGATCTTTATGTCATTGCGCAGACAGGCAGCGGCAAAACCGCTGCGTTCGTTTTGCCGTTGCTGCAGCGATTACTGCACGATGAGTCCAAACCCTTGGCGCCACGAGGCTTTATTCTGGTGCCGACTCGCGAGTTGGCTCGGCAGGTAGTCAAGGATATTGATATTCTGGGTAAATACACTTTCCTTAAGGCCGAGCTGGTGACTGGGGGCGAGGACTTCAAGGTTCAGGCGGCCCGCTTGCGCAAGAATCCGGATATCGTGGTAGCAACACCTGGCCGCGCACTCGAGCAGTTTTCTGCAGGTAACCTCGATCTTGGCAGTGTGCAAACCCTGGTTCTGGATGAAGCAGACCGCATGCTGGACATGGGCTTTAGTGAAGACGTAACCACACTAGCCAATGCCTGTCCGGAGGGGCGACAGACAGCTCTTTACTCTGCGACAAAAGGCAACCGTGGCCTGCAGCGCATGATCGACTCGGTGTTGCGTGAGCCCGAGATTCTTGAGCTAACCAGCGTGCGAGATGACACGCCATCGATTGCGCAGCAGGTGATGCCAGCGGACGACACTGCCCACAAGGAGGCGATGCTCAAGTGGCTCCTGGTTAACGAAGGCGAGGGCAAGACCATCGTTTTCACCAACACCCGTGTGGCGGCGGATCGCCTGAATGGCGTGCTACGCGCTATGGACTTGCGAGTCTATGTGCTGCATGGCGAAAAGGATCAGAAAGATCGCAATATGGCGGTAGAGCGTTTCAAGCAGGGGCAAAGTGGTGTGCTGGTTGCCACTGATGTGGCCGCACGTGGCTTGGACATTACCGAGCTGGATCGCGTCATCAATTTTGATATGCCCCGCAGTGGCGATGATTATCTGCACCGTGTTGGGCGCACCGGGCGCGCTGGTGCCAGCGGTCTGGCTATCTCGTTGATCAGTCCACACGAGTGGAACCTGATGTCCAGTATCGAGCGTTATTTGCGTCGTCAGTTTGAGCGCCGAATTCTTAAAGAGGTGCCGGGTAGCTTTAAGGGGCCCAAGAAGGTTAAGTCTTCAGGCAAGCCGGTAGGGGCCAAGAAGAAAAAGGATGACAAGAAGAAATCGTCCAGGCCGAAAAAGCCAAAGGCCGGTAAGCGTCCTTCCAGGCCTCCAGAGGGACAGGTTGTCACCAGCTCCGATGGTCTGGCGCCGCCAAAACGCAAGTGATACCGGGCGAGCAATGAAGTGGTCTGGCGGGGTAGTAGGCTAAGTAGCTGAGCGATAAAAACTGCCCCTGTTATTGGTGTTTTTGAGTGTCAGGTTGCCAAGGCCGTACTCAATCGACTACATTTATGCTCATCAAACGGAGATTTTTATGTCATCCCTGTCTTCCATCTGCATTGCTTCGATCGTCAGCGCTACTCGCGTTGCGGCGTCGCGTGCGTTGTTGGCGATGGCGATGGAAAACTTTTATTTTGGGTATTGGTTTAGCCATAGGCGCGCCTGATACCCCACAGGCGCCCTTTATAAACGGGTCGCCACCAGAGAAACAGTAAAACCCCGGTCGGCTTCCCGATCGGGGTTTTTTATTGGCTTTTTTCAGTTTTCAAGAGGATTTATAGATGAATAGCTACCGTACTTTTAATGGATTTTTCTGCAGTTACTGGTCACTCAGCTATGCAGCTGCGACGCAGCGAACATCAGATCATCGAACACTCAGATAGAATCGCAGCGGCCTGGCCGCGCGAATAAGGAATCCAGTATATGAATGCCATTGTTACCGCTCTTACCCCTGTTGCGCCCAACTCTGCCCCGCGCTCTGCTCAACCTCTGCCAACGCCCGCCCAATTACGTGCCCGTATGCCGGCCAGTGCCCAGTCCTCAGCGACGGTAAAATATGGCCGTGAAGCCATACGCGCCATCATGCGGGGCGATGACCCCAGGCTGCTGGTGATTGCCGGCCCGTGCTCGCTACACGATCCGGATGCCGCGCTCGAGTATGCTGAGCGTCTGGCCAATTTGGCATCCCGAGTTGGCGATCAGATGCTGCTGGTAATGCGGGCCTATGTTGAGAAGCCGCGTACCACCGTAGGGTGGAAGGGGCTGATGTACGACCCGCAACTCGATGGCAGTGGCGATATGGCTTCAGGTTTGGCGCTGTCACGCCGCCTGATGCTTGGCATTACCGAGCTGGGCTTGCCGGTAGCGACCGAGTTGTTGCAGCCATTAGCTGCCGGGTATCTGGATGACCTGCTGAGCTGGGCGGCAATTGGCGCGCGTACCAGTGAGTCCCAGGTTCATCGCGAACTGGTTAGCGGGCTTGATTTGCCGGTGGGTTTCAAGAACGGCACTGACGGTGGTTTCACTATTGCGTGTGATGCGATGCGCTCTGCCGCGCATGCACATCAGTACTTTGGTGTGGATGATCATGGGCATCCAGCGCTTATACAGGCTAACGGGAATCCGGATACGCACCTGGTGTTGCGTGGTGGACACGGTGGGCCGAATTATCAGCCGGAGTCGGTGCAGGCGGCCGTGACGACGCTGCGCAGCCAGGGTATTCAGTCAGGCTTGATTGTGGATTGCAGCCATGCAAACAGTGGCAAGAACCCGCTGCAACAGCCTGCGGTATTGGAGGCGGTCATTGGTCAGCGCCTGGCCGGGCAGGATAGTCTGCGAGGCATCATGTTGGAGAGCCATTTGTTTGATGGTTGCCAGCCGCTTTCGCCGGAACTGCGCTATGGCGTTTCCATTACCGATGGCTGCCTTGGCTGGAGTGCTACAGAAGATGCGCTGCTTAGTGCCGCGCAGCGGCAGCGCTGACATTGTGCACTGTTCATGCAGCCGGGACCTGAGGTCTCAGCTGCATGAGCGGCCATGATGGTTCAGCCGGTGCCGGTCTTTTTGCGGACAACAGCGAATATAAACAGCGCCAGCAGTGAAAAAACCGTCAATACCAGGCCCATCGCCGCTGCAGCGGTGAAGGGAAGCGCGCTGGTTGCCCAGGTGCCAAGCGCTGCGCAGCTCATCTGTAGAAAACCCAGTAGGGCCGATGCTGCGCCCGCCTGCTGGCCAAAGGGCTGCAGGGTAAGGGCTGTACCCAGTGGATTGACTACGCCCATGCCGGCGAGAAAAATCGTGAGTGCCAGAGTGAAGGTCACCAGGTTGTGTTGATCTTGCACCAGATAAATAGCTGTACCACCCAACAGTGCCAGCGCAATGCCACTGACTGCTACGCGCTCTGCTCCCCACCGGTGCGCCAGCCTGGGTGCCATCAGACCGGAAGCGAAGACCACGACAACAGTGCCCGCGAATAACAAGCCAAGCTCAACGGAACTCAGCCCCATATCGACCATGAGTACGGCAGGTGCTGCGCCAAAAAAGGCATAGAGCCCGCCAACAATAAGGCTTACCGCCAGTGCTGGTCGCGCAAAGCGGGGGTCAGCCATTAGCCGCAGGTACTGGCTGGTGATGGCTGCTGCGGTAACTAACCGGCGTCGCTCTGGCGCATGGGTTTCACCAAGGGTACGGGCGTAGCCGATAGCCACCAGTATTCCGACTAAACCAACGATGCCAAAGGTTGCTCGCCAACCTAGATAGCTGTCGGAGGCGCTGCCCAGCAGCGGTGAAAAACCGGGCGCGGCAGCCATTGCTACCATGATCAGGGCCAGGCTACGCGCCAGAGTCTCGCCCTCGAACAGATCGCGCGCTATGGCGCGAGACAGTACTGACGCCGCGCAGACTCCCAGCGCCTGAACCACGCGCCCGGCAAGTAAGGTCTCAAGGTTGCTCGCATAGGCGCAGAGCAAACTGCCGAGTGAAAAAATCAGTAAGCCACCAATGACCAGCCACTTGCGGCCGTAACGATCTGATAGCGGGCCAACCAGTAGTTGCCCGACGGCAAAGGCGACAAAGAAATAGGAAAGTGTCAGTCCCATCTCGCGTGAAGATATACCGAGCTCAGCGCCCATGGATGGGAAGGATGGCAGGATAATATTGGTTGAGAGTGTACCCAATGCAGCCAGGCTAGCGAGTAGCACTAAAACCGACAGGCCTGGCTGGTCTGCAGCCTGGCTACTCAACACATTAATCGGTTGACGCTGTGTAGGTGCGTTCATGCTGGTTGGTCCGTTGCAACGTTATGCGCAAGATGAGCGACTGTGCCGATGATCACGTCATCGTCAGTGAGTATTCGGCGATGCCCCAAGGCGTGTGTCTCTATCAGCTGTGACCCTGACCAGGCCTGATTGAGAGCCATTGAAGCCGCGAAGGGGACTACTTTATCCTCAGGATCATGCATGATCAGCGCGGGGTGGCGCAGGCCATCAAGCAGGCTTTCAAGGTCTACTGACTGAGTAGACTGGCCGATGAATTGCTCTACCCATGCGTGAAAGGCCTGGCTTTGCTGGGGATTCAGGCCATAGCCACGAGCCTGCAGTTTCACCATGGTGGACAGTGAGCTCGGGCCGCAAAGGTGCACGCTGGCTTGTACCTGCAGTCCCTGGCAGAAGGCAATCAGGGCTGCCGCCGAGCCCATTGAGTGCGCAATTACCGCTTGTACGTCGGCTAGGGCAGTGGCTAGTGAGAGCAGGGCTCGGCTTGAATGCACTACGCTGCCATGCTCGCCAGCGGAATCACCGTGTGCTGGCATATCAAACAGGGTAACGGAGAAGCCGGCTTGCAATAGTGGCTGAATGAAGCCCGCCAGGTGCGAGCCACGGCTGTCCCACCCGTGTACCAAAAGAACGCGAGGGCCTTCGCCCCAAGTCCAGACGGCGATATCTTCACCTTCATGCGCGTGAGTTGTGCGTGTTGCTGTTGCCAGTGCCGCTGTCTCTGCCTCACTGGCGGCAATGCGACGTGGCCTGCTGAAAGCAATACAGGCTTGCGTAAAAGCATTTTCCGCTGAGTTTTGGCGCTGCGAGATGGGTGAGGTTTGTGGATTCATTTTGCAGGCTTCCTGATATTGGTTTTGATGTGATGGCGGGTCGGTAAGAGGCCACCTGTTAACTCGCTGTTGGCTTGTATGATGATTGTAATATTAAAATGTCGCCTATCATATAAACAAAGTCAAGTTGCTAAAGGCTTACGAATAAAGTTCTTCAGGCGGAGGGTGAGGGTGGTGGCGGGCGGGGTGCTTTCAGCCAGCGCGATTGTTAGGCAAGCGCTTTTGCAGCGCGGCGGCTGGCTGGTCGTCACTTTGAATCGTTCAGCTCAGTCTGCATTTGCTTTGCGGTATCAGTTTCTTCCGCCTGCTCTGATGAGCCACTCCACCTTTCACAATACCTAGGCAGGTTATTTGCTGTGCTTTTTTGTTCCTCTTGGTAGCACCCGTGCGCTTATTTGATGCGCTTAGCGGAACACTCTGTGTCGAATTTAGGAAGAAAATGTCGCACTAAGACAAATCAAGGATGAGCGGTTTTTGGCAAGCGCTCTAGAACGGGCTCTGGTACGACGCTTGCATTCTCCATCGGCACTGAGCGCGCCTCGCTTGATTCAGCTATGTGAATTTAGCTGCTGGTGCGCTTTGGAGAGACTCGTCTGATGGGCGAGGCAAAAGGGAACGTCGAACGCACTATGTTCGATCATAGGCAAATTGCTATCAGTCTCGTGTCCACTATAGTTAATGGGCAGGCTGGCTCCACTGAACGGCCGCAGGCTCTCACCCAGTGCTTCACAAGAGCATGAAGGGAAGCGCTCGAGACTCCAACAAAACAATAGCAACTGGAGATTCAAATGAAGATGGTGAAATCTACTCTGGCAGTATGTACCACCGCCGCGGTATTGGGTGTAAGCAGTTTTGCGCAGGCAGGTTCAACCCTTGATGCTGTCAAAGAGAAAGGGTTTGTTCAGTGCGGTATCAGTGATGGCTTACCCGGTTTCTCCTATGCCGATGATAAGGGGAACTATCTGGGGTTGGATGTTGATGTATGCCGCGCCGTGGCCGCAGCCATGTTCGGTGATGCGACCAAAGTCAGGTATAGCCCGTTGACTGCGAAGGAACGTTTCACCGCGCTGCAGTCAGGTGAAGTAGACGTGTTGTCGCGCAACACAACCTGGACCAGTTCGCGAGACGCTGGTTTGGGTCTGAACTTTACCGGTGTGAACTATTATGACGGTCAGGGCTTTCTGGTGAACAAGAAGCTGGGTGTGACCAGTGCCAAGCAATTGGATGGGGCTACCGTCTGCATTCAGGCCGGTACTACCACCGAGCTGAATTTGTCTGACTACTTCCGTGCCAATAATCTGCAATTTACTCCTATCACTTATGACACCTCGGATGAGAGCGCCAAGTCACTCGAGTCAGGTCGTTGCGATGTGCTGACCTCAGACCAGTCACAGTTGTATGCGCAGCGCATCAAGCTGGCTGCTCCAGAGGAGTATGTGGTTTTGCCCGAGGTGATTTCCAAGGAGCCATTGGGGCCTGTGGTACGTCAGGGTGATGACGAGTGGTTCAACATCGTGCGCTGGTCGCTGTTCGCCATGGTTAACGCAGAAGAGTTGGGTGTGACATCCAGCAACGTTGACGAGATGGCCAAGGCAACGGGTAAGCCTGATGTGGCGCGCCTGCTGGGTGCGGAAGGCGAGTACGGCAGAGATCTGAAGCTGCCTGCTGACTGGGCAGTGAACATCATTAAACAGGTAGGTAACTACGGCGAGAGCTTCGAGCGCAATGTCGGTGCCGGCAGCGAGCTGAAGATCGAACGTGGCCTCAATGCTTTGTGGAACCAAGGTGGGCTTCAGTACGCACCCCCTGTGCGCTGATTCCTAACCGGCACGTCAGCCCGGTCGCAAGATCGGGCTGATTTTGTTCTGACAAGTTGGATCTTCGCTCGCTGTTTGAGCCGAGGATGCGAGAGGCTTATATGCAAAATACTGCCAATGTGCCGCGACGCGGAGGCTCGGTTCTGACCGACCCAAAGCTGCGGGCATTGATTTTTCAGCTGCTTGTCATAGCCGCGGTGGTGGGGCTTGGCTGGTATCTATTCGACAATACACAGACCAACCTGGAACAGCGCGGTATCACCTCCGGGTTTGCATTTCTCAACAACACTGCGGGCTTTGGCATAGCTCAGCATCTGATTGATTACACTCAGACCGACAGCTATGGGCGCGTGTTTTTTGTGGGCCTGCTCAATACGCTGCTGGTCTCGGTGATTGGTATCGTACTGGCGACCATCATCGGTTTTCTGCTTGGCGTGGCGCGCTTGTCGCCCAACTGGCTAGTTCGCCAGCTAGCGACGCTCTATATCGAAACCTTCCGCAATATTCCGCCGTTACTGCAGATTTTGTTCTGGTACTTCGCGGTTATGCTCTCCTTGCCCGGGCCGCGGCAAAGCCTGGGTGTACTCGATAGTTTCTATCTCAACAGCCGTGGTCTGTACATGCCTTCGCCAGGGCTATCCGAGACTTTTGGGCTATTCTTTGCCGCGTTGTTGCTGGCTGTTGTGGCGTCAGTGTTCTTGGGGCGCTGGGCGCGCAAGCGTCGTGAGACGACCGGGCAACCTTTCCCTGTGCTGGTCTCGGTTCTTGCGCTATTGCTGATTATTCCGGGCGCCGCCGTCCTGATAGCCGGTAATCCGCTGGTCTGGACGGTACCGGAGCTATCGGGCTTCAACTTTGCCGGTGGTTGGGTGCTGATCCCCGAGCTGATCGCGTTAACGCTCGCGCTGAGTATCTATACCGCTGCCTTTATTGCTGAAATCGTGCGTGCGGGCATCCAGTCCGTAAGTCATGGCCAGACAGAGGCGGCCCACTCACTGGGGTTGCCGGCGGGTAAAACGCTGCGTTTGGTGATCATTCCGCAGGCGTTGCGGGTCATCATTCCGCCGTTGACCAGTCAATACCTGAACCTGGCAAAGAACTCGTCGCTGGCTGCCGGCATCGGTTATCCCGATATGGTGTCGCTGTTCGCCGGTACCGTGCTTAATCAGACGGGTCAGGCTATCGAAGTCATCGCGATTACCATGAGTGTTTACCTGGCGATCAGCATCAGCATCTCGCTGTTTATGAACTGGTACAACGGGCGCATAGCGCTGATTGAGCGCTGAGGAGCCGCTATGCAGACACATACTTTCAAACCTGACATGCCGCCGCCCAAACAGGCGATCGGGGTGCTCGCCTGGCTTCGTGAAAATCTGTTCTCCGGCTTGTTTAACAGCCTGCTCACGCTCTTTGCCTTGTATCTGCTGTGGCTGATAGTACCGCCGTTGATCAATTGGGCCTTTATTAACGCCGACTGGGTTGGTACTACCAGAGCCGACTGCACCAGCGAGGGTGCCTGCTGGGTTTTCATTCAGCAGCGCTTTGGCCAGTTTATGTACGGCTTCTATCCGTCTGAGCTGCGTTGGCGCGTTGACCTCACGGTGATATTGGCAATTGTCGGCGCAGCGCCTTTGTTTATTGATGCCATGCCGCGTAAAGCCCGTTATGGCATCGCCTTCCTGGTCGTTTATCCGCTGCTGGCCTACTGGCTGCTGCACGGCGGCTTTCTGGGGCTGGATCTTGTGCCTACCAGTCAGTGGGGCGGCTTGACGCTGACGCTGGTGATCGCCGCAGTGGGCATCGCTGGCGCACTGCCTCTCGGCATTATGCTGGCGCTGGGGCGTCGTTCTGATATGCCGGCCATTCGCGTGATTTGCGTGACCTTCATCGAGTTCTGGCGGGGCGTCCCGCTGATCACGGTGCTGTTCATGTCATCGGTGATGTTACCGTTGTTCCTGCCGGAAGGAATGAATTTCGACAAGCTGGTGCGCGCGTTGATCGGCGTCATTCTGTTTCAATCTGCTTACGTCGCCGAGGTGGTACGTGGTGGTCTGCAGGCCATTCCCAAGGGGCAGTACGAGGCCGCAGCAGCGATGGGCTTGGGCTACTGGCGGATGATGGGTCTGGTGATATTGCCGCAGGCGCTGAAGATGGTCATCCCGGGTATCGTCAATACCTTTATTGCGCTGTTTAAAGACACCAGTCTGGTGATCATTATCGGCCTCTTCGACTTGCTCAATAGCATTAAACAAGCGACCACCGACCCGGCCTGGCTGGGGATGGCAACCGAAGGCTATGTCTTCGCCGCTCTGGTGTTCTGGATTTTCTGTTTCGGTATGTCCCGCTACTCCATGCATCTGGAGCGCAAGCTGGACACAGGCCACAAGCGTTAGGAGCAAGAGATGAGCGACGTAAACATGCAGCCAACCCAGCCTGAAGGCATTATCCAGATGGATGGGGTACACAAATGGTATGGCCAGTTCCACGTATTGAAAGACATCAACATGAATGTGCAGCAGGGCGAACGTATTGTGCTCTGCGGGCCGTCAGGGTCAGGTAAGTCGACTACTATTCGCTGCCTGAACCGGCTAGAAGAGCATCAGCAGGGACGCATTCTGGTCGACGGTACCGAGCTGACCCATGACCTCAAGCAAATTGAAGCGGTTCGCCGTGAAGTAGGCATGGTATTTCAGCACTTCAATCTGTTTCCCCATCTGACGGTGCTGCAGAACTGTACGCTATCGCCGATGTGGGTGCGCAAGACGCCGCGCCGTGAAGCGGAAGAAATGGCCATGCATTATCTGGAGCGGGTACGCATTCCGGAGCAGGCGCACAAGTTTCCGGGGCAGTTGTCTGGTGGTCAGCAGCAGCGAGTAGCGATAGCGCGTGCGCTATGTATGCAGCCCAAGATCATGTTGTTTGATGAGCCAACCTCTGCGCTGGACCCCGAGATGGTAAAAGAGGTGCTGGACACTATGATTGGCCTGGCCGAAGACGGTATGACTATGCTCTGCGTGACGCACGAAATGGGTTTTGCGCGAACGGTGGCCAACCGGGTGATCTTCATGGATCGTGGCGAGATAGTCGAAGAGGCTGAGCCAAACAAGTTCTTCAGCAACCCTGAAAACGAACGAACACAATTATTCTTGAGTCAGATACTGCATTAAATTGACCGAAGTCGGTTCGGCTGGAGTACGTCATAGACGACCTGCTCAAGCTGAATTGGCTTTATTAGTAGTAGCTGCGGCTGCCCCAATTAACTACACTTCAGGCACTCTTGCTGTCGGCTCTCTGGCAGTTGACCTTAATAATAATATGACTTTAGGTGATAGCCTTTATGCCAGGGTCGCACCCAGAAAATCCACACAAGCGCGACGCGCGGCCTGAGTTTTGGCAGCTTTCAATGCGTTGTTGCCAGTTGGCCGGCGGCGTTGATGTCGCTTTTTTCTTTATTTTTCTGATCCTGGGTTCTCCTGTTTTGGCGTGGGTCAACGTCATTAGTGTGGCGATGTACGTTTACGCCTATCGTGCGTTCAGCCAACGGCGTAATCGTTTGGCGATCATGTTGATTCGCACGGAAGTGCTGGTGCACGCAGGGTTGGGCACTGTGCTGGTAGGTTGGGAAAGTGGTTTTCACTATTTTCTGCTGATGTTTATACCTGCCTTGTTCGTCAGCATGCGGGCGCGCAGTGCCTGGATACTCGCGGTTTGCCTGTGGCTCTACTATGTCGGCCTGGATGTGCTTATGTGGTACATCGAGCCCCTGCAGCCAATATCCTCAGGCGCTCTACTGGGCGTGCATGTTTTCAATCTGACCATCGTATTTTGTATGTTCAGCTATCTGGCGCTGTTCTATGTGGTAACGGTCACGCGCGCGCACCGGCGGCTGGCGCGTATGGCGACAACTGATCCTCTGACCGGTTTATTCAATCGCCGACATATTATCGAGCTGACAGAAAAAGAATTGGCACGTCATCATCGTCGGCCGAGTAACCTGACATTCATGTTGATGGACATAGATCACTTTAAGCAGATCAATGATCAATTCGGTCATGATATGGGAGATCGTGCTCTGGTTGCGGTTAGTAAGGCACTGCAAGGCGCACTACGTGAGCAAGACTTTATTGGTCGTTGGGGTGGCGAAGAGTTTCTGGTGATACTGCCAGATACGGATCTTGAACAGGCGACCGCCAGTGCCGAGCGGTTACGTAGCGCGATTGAGTCGCTGGAGCTGGAGCAGGACGGGGAGCGAGTCAGCGTGACCTTGTCGATTGGGATTACGCAGTACCGTGCCGAAGAGTTGTTAAGCAGTGCGGTTGCCCGCGCGGACCACGCCTTGTATGCGGGCAAATCAGCTGGGCGCAACAGGGTAGAGATCGCGCTGGCCTGATTGCTTAATCGCTAAACCGGGCACTGCGGGATAATGTTTTTAATTCCGCTTTTAGTCGCTATTGAGCATTGGGCCTATCATTTCGGCAACCTGCTCGTATACGCCGGGGCAGGCGACCAGATAGGGATTGCCGTGCAGCAAGCCCTCGCCACGTAAAAAGTCATTACTTCGACCGCCTGCTTCAGCAACCAATACCAACCCGGCAGCGCAGTCCCAGCTCTTGAGCAGTGTTTCGTAATATCCCAGCAAACGTCCTGCGGCTACGTAGGCAGTCATCAGCGCGCCTGAACCGTTGCGCAAAAACATGCCACCTTCGCCGAGCAGACTGGTGAGAAAGGGTAAGAAATACTCTGTGCCGCGCGGATAAAACGTGCCCACGCCCATCAGGCCCTCGCGCACATGCGATGCCTTGCTGACGCGCAGTGGTCGTTCGTTGACGAACGCGCCCTGACCGCGCACCCCATGAAACAGCTCGTTGTGGTTGGGGTCCGCTATAGCACCAATGTGTGGGGTACCATCCAGCAGCATGCCAATAGACACGCACCAATTGTGCAGACCGTTGACAAAACAGGCCGTGCCATCGATCGGGTCTACCACCCAAAGACAGCGCGCACTCAGGTCGGCGGAGCCACTTTCTTCACCGAGAAAACCGTCTTCAGGAAAGGCAGCCAGCAATTCGGCGCGAATATAATCTTCCAGCGCGCGGTCAGCGATGCTCACCAGATCCTGGCGATCATCTCCCTTATGTTCAATATTGAGTTCTTCGCGCTTTTGGTAATAGGCCATACCGCGTCGGGCCGCCTCTTGCGCTACCTGTTTGGCGAGGACGTAACGTGCTTCAATATTCAGGTCGTGGGGCAGGGCACTGGACATTCGGTTTATCCGCATGAGGCTGTTAAGGATTCAAGGGTACTGAATATCAGCGCTAAAATTAAGTTAGTCGGTAAAGCGAGTCTCAGTCTGCGTTGCGCACAACGGGTCTAATCATGCTGCTGCCGAGGCGCCAATAGCCATTTCAGGCGCGCAAGCGCGGCTTCTGCGTGAGCATGCCGTTGCAGCGCAGGTTGAGCTTTAACCCGGCCCAGTAGGGGCGAGCCAGCTCGCGACGAATCTGTGCACGGGTCAGGCCGATATCGGCCAATAGATGTTCGTCGAGTTTCAACAAATGGTGGTAGTCGCGCCTTTGTTGGTGATGCTTCAGCGCCAGGCTGAAGATGGCAGTGAGTGACTTGCTGTTCATTACGGTTCTCCTGTTAGCGTGGAGCTAGATTAAGGTTTTCGTTATTCTTGATACAGATACAGTAAAAAAATAATAAATAGATACAGAGGCGGGTTTGATCGGGCTGTATGCTGTATTTTGGTTGAATCTGTACTGGTAAACGTGAGTCGGGTGACTTTTGTTATGAAACGCTATGAAGAGGTTGCGGCGACGATGCGCCAGCGCATCGAGCATGGTCTGTACCGCGCAGGTGATAGATTGCCGTCGATCCGCGAGCTGTGTGCCGAGTTTGCTGTGAGTATTTCAACGGTACAGACCGCCTACGCGGGGTTGGAAGCTCAGAGCTTGATAGAGGCGCGTCCGAAGTCCGGTTACTTTGTACTCGCGCGCACGGCTCCGGCGGTGCTGCCGGGCGTGACTCGTCCTGCTCAGCGGCCCCTCGATGTATCCCAGTGGGATCATGTGCTGAACCTGGTGGGTGAGCCCAGTGCCGATCACATTATTTCGTTGGGGCGGGGCATACCCGACGTCGAAGCCAAAACGTTGAAGCCCCTGTTTCAGGTGCTGGCTGGCCTGCACCGCAGTGCCCATGCCGCTGGTTTAAGGTACGACTCCCTGGCCGGGAGTCCGCAGCTGCGCAAGCAACTCGCGCGGCTAGCCTCAAGTTCAGGTTGCCTGCTGCATCCGGACGACATCCTGATTACCACTGGTTGCCAGGAAGCGCTGTCGATTGCCATTCGTACGCTCACCGTTCCAGGGGATGTGGTCGCGGTCGACTCGCCCAGCTTTTACGGCAGCATGCAGATTCTCAAGGCGCATCAGCTCAAGGCGATGGAGATCCCCACCGACCCGGAGACCGGAATCAGTCTGGAGGCGTTGGAATTGGCATTGGAGCAGTGGCCAATCAAAGCGATACAGATTACGCCCACGCACAATAACCCGCTGGGCTATACCATGCCTGAAGCGCGCAAGCGCGAGCTGGTGGCGCTGGCTCAGCGTTTTGATGTGGCGATCATTGAGGATGATATCTATGGCGATCTGGCCTATCGCGCACCGCGTCCAAGGACGCTCAAATCCTTTGATGACGATGGCCGCGTGCTGCTCTGCAGTTCTTTTTCCAAAACCCTGATTCCCTCGCTGAGGGTAGGGTGGATAGCGCCTGGTCGCTACCGTGATCAGGTTTTGCATCAGAAGTATGTATCTACCGGTGCGTCGGCGACCTTGCCGCAGCTGGCCGTTGCCGAGTTTGTCGAGCAGGGGCACTACGAGCGGCATTTGCGCCAAGTGGTCCGTCAGTATCAGCGCAACCTGGATGTGGTTCTGGGCTGGGTGCAGGCGTTGTTTCCAGTAGGTACCGGTGTGAGTTACCCGCAGGGCGGCTTTTTGCTCTGGGTGGAGGTCAAGGGGCTGGATTCGGTGCGCCTGAACGAGCGTCTACTTAGCTCGGGTATTCAGATCGCACCCGGTTCGCTGTTCTCGGCATCAGGCAAATACCGTGATTGCCTGCGCATCAATTACACGCAGGCCAGCGCGCAAATGTATGAGGCTTTGGTGGTGGTTAGTCGAGAGGTGACCTTGCTGTTGGCTGAGGCTGGCGCCGAGACGCTTTAGTCTCAGCGCACTCTATGCTCGCTTATCAAGCCTGGCTGGCAGAACAGGCAGGCTTGGTGGTAAAGGTGCGGGAGGTATCTACCATGCCCAGTTCATCCAGCGTGCGGCGACCAAGCAAAACCGGATAGTGCATGTTACTGCGGTCGCGCAGAGAGAACTCCTGATTGAGTACCTCTTCGCCCACGCAGACTTCCATTTTTACCACCGGGCGTTCTTCCGAACCGCCAGCGCCACGTACTTTCAGGTTGCGTTCAAGTGGACGCTCAAAAGTCGAGGCGACGGTTTGCTCTGTCTTGATATCTTCAAGCTCTACCTGAAAGCGCACCCAGTCCTCGCCATCCTTTTCAAAACGCTCGATGTTTTGTGCGTGCATCGAGGAGGTGAGGGCGCCTGAATCCAGTTTGAATTTCACCGTCACATCCTCAGGCATGATCACGCCTTCTTCCAGCCAGCCCAGCGAGTTTGGTGCGTCTGCATGAGACAGACCGGAACCGGCGATGGCGGCAAGGGCGACGGCAGGAATGAGGGCTTTTTTCAGCAGGTAATGCATGAACACGTCTCCTGTTATAGCTAATCAGTTCAATTCAGTCTGTTAAAATTGACTGGTTCGCTCTGAAAACGTTCATAAAAAAGCACAACCGCGTATTTGACTGGATGTTACGGTGACCGCCCCTGATACTCTTGGCACGGTCACCGTTAGCTTATTCGGGCTGCAACCTGTACAGGCCGTTGTCGATGTCCGAGCTGAAGAAAATAGTGCCGTCTGCAGCCACGGCTACGCCGGTCGGAATGCCGGTTGGCGGCATACCTGGGCCAGCGGGAAAGCCAATGGGTAGCTCGCTGGCGAGCACGCTTTTAGTGCCGGTTGCGGGATCAACCAGCAGTAGTCTGTGAGCGGCACTTTCGGCGACGACAAACTTGCCATCGGCTGTTTCGCTCAAGCCTTCTGGCAGTTGCAGATCACTGACCAGGCGTTCCAGTTTGCCTGTGGCAGGATCAACGCGGGTCAGGAATCCCGCGATCTCTGTCAGATAAATCATGCCGTCGTGGCCGAGGATCATCTGTACCGGACCCTGCAATCCCTCGCTCAGCACCTGCTGCTGGTCCAGGCTCTCGCCGCTCAGGCGCAACAGCTTGCCGCTTTCCATCTCACTGACCACTATGTCGCCATTGCTCAACTCTACGGCGCCAGAGGGGGCTTTAAGGCCGTGAATCATGTGCAGCGTCTTGTTGTCCTGGCGGTCAATGACGTGCAGCGTGCCGGTTGAAAAACTCGTTAGCAGTAACCGCTCTTTACCCAGACCAACGCTGATCGGGTACTCGGCATCCGAGCCGTGCGCGCGGCGCAGATCGGTAACCTCGCCGCTAGTGGTATCCACTTTGCGAAAGGCAAAAACGTCGGCAACGTAGAGGTCTGCGCCGTGCTCCGTCAGTACCAGCCCGGCCGGTACTGCCAGCTTGCCGCCGGTGATCAGGCGTACCTTGCCGGTCGCTGGATTGACTTCCTGAATGCTGTTATCAGCCATATTGGAGACAAAGATTCGATCCTGGCTGTCGATGGCCAGGTTATCCAGCGAGCTGCTGAGCTGGGCGATGTTAGTGGTTTCGCCGCTGCTTAGATTGATGCGCTTGAGCAGTCCACTGAGCGTGTCGATGGCGTACAGGTTGCCTTTGGAGTCGAAATTGGCGGCGGCCGGTGTGCCGAAGCCGGTCGCGACTGTCTCAATCTGGCCATCAGCCGGGTTGATGCGTACGACTTCCCCTTTGAACCAGAGTGGCCCATATAACCAGCCATCGCTGCCGACTTCAAAGCCGTTGAAGCCGCCCAAGTCCTTGGCGATCAACCGCGGAGCCTCGCTACCCGTGGGGTCGATTTCCCAGAGCGCATCGCCCAGAAATACCTGGCTGGCATACAGTTGGCCGGTTTCATCATTGAAATCGAGCGAGTTCATACCGGGTAGGTCGGTGGCGACAACGCGTATGGGCGCTTCGTCGTTGTCGCGTATCAGCAACTGACCGGCGTAGAACCCGGTCCAGGCCATCTCACCCTTGGGGCCGATTGCAATGTCATCCGCTTGCCCTTGATCGGGCCCAATGAAGACGCTGGTTTCACCGCTGTCGATATCGACCTGATAGATGCTGTTGCCCACCACGCTGCCTGCCAGCAGGCGGCCTTGCTTATCGACCGCAAGGCCATGCACCCCTTTGAAGGATGACGGCGCTACCAGCGCTTCGGGCGCGGAGTACTCGGTCGCGAACACTGCGCCGGAAAGACTGACCAGCGAGGCAAAGGCGGCGGCCTGGAAGGATGGCTTCATGCGAGATTCCTATTATTGTTGTTTGCAGGTATGTCTCGATTCTAGCCAGCTAATTGTCAGATGCTCGCGGCATAGGTGGGGTTGATGGCGTTGAATAAACGTGGCGGGGCCGCTTTACCCGGTGTGGGATCAGTCAAACAATCCGGTGAAGGGCAGAAAGCTCAGCGCTTGACCGCGTTCTACGCGTGTATTGGCTGGAATCAAAACCAGTCCGCTGGCTTGGCTGGCCGAACTGAGCACCCCTGAGCTTTGGTTGCCAGCAAGTTGAATGCAACCATCGACCAATGTGGCTCTCAGGTATTCATCGCGGTTGCCGGGCCGTTGCCATGCAAACCCGGCGGGCAAAGCAAAATGGGACGGCTCGACGGTGGTACAGCCAAGCCGCGTGAGCAGATAGGGCCGAACCAGCAGGAGGAAGGTTACCAGCGTGGCCGCCGGATTGCCGGGTAGGCCTAGCACCGGCGTGCCGGCGAAGCTACCCAGGGTAAAGGGTTTGCCCGGTTTGATCGCCAGCTTCCATAGCGTGATCTCACCGCTGTCACGCAGTACTTGGCCAAGGCAGTCGGCCTCACCGACAGAAACACCGCCGGAGCTGATGATTACGTCAGCCTGATCCGCTAGCGCGCTTAAACGGCTGCGCGTCTGCTCAGGATCATCCGGTAATATGCCGCCGTCGATAATAGGTTGGCCAAGCCGCTGTAGCGCGCCGATCAAGGTGAACCTGTTGCTGTTGAAAATCTGCCCAGGATGTAGCTGTTCACCGGGCTCAACCAGTTCGTCCCCTGTGGATACCACGGCCACCCGCAACGGACGATGCACGGCCACGCGCGCCAAACCTACCGAAGCGATCACGCCCAGATCCTGTGGGCGCAGGCGCAAACCGGCGCTCAGTACCTGACTCCCGGTCTGTACATCCTGACCTTGCGCACGCACGTTCTGACCTGCGTGTACTGGTTGCATTAGCCGCGCCAAGCCACTTTTGGTCAGCTCGACGTTCTCCTGCATTTCCACGCAATTGGCGCCAGCTGGCAGCGGTGCGCCAGTGAAGATACGCGCGCAGCTGCCAGCCAGTAGTGGAGCCGGGGCCATACCAGCGGTGATCCGCTGGCTGATGGGTAAACCTTCGGCTTGCGCTTTGGCCAGGTCGTTGGCGTTAAAGGCATAGCCGTCCATGGCGCTATTGTCCCAAGGCGGTACGTCATGCGCCGCGATGACGGGTGCCGCCAAAACCTGACCCAAAGCCTGCTCCAACGGTAGTTCGTCAACCGGCTGAGCCGGATGGCTACGGGCGCTGTCGAGCAGTTGCTGCAGGGCTTGGGCAACCGGCATCAGGCTCATGTGCGGCTGCCGCATTGCTCGGTATTATCCAGGTGCTGCACAAAGTTACAGGGCCGCGTGCGCGAATCCAGTTGCTCGTGCAGTATTTTCGTCCAGGCAGTGCGGCAGGCGTTGGTAGAGCCGGGCACGCAGACGATCAGCGTGCGGTTGGCCAAGCCCGCTAGTGCGCGTGACTGTAAGGTAGAGGTGCCGATTTCCTGCCAGGAAATATGCCGGAACAGCTCACCAAAACCGTCGACCATTTTGTCGAGTAGGGGCGTTATGGCCTCGGGAGTACTATCACGACCGGTAAAACCGGTACCGCCGGTGATGAGCACCACCTGCACGTCAGATCGGGCAATCCAGGCCGAAACAGTGGCGCGAATCTGGTAGATATCATCGGGTTGCAACTGGCGATCGGCGAGCTGATGTCCGGCTGCGTTCAGGCTGTCGCTCAGCAATTGGCCGGAGGTATCGCTGTCGAGTGTGCGGGTATCGCTGACGGTCAGAACCGCGATGGAGAGCGGGATGAAGGGCGCGTCTGGCTTGGCCATACTGGGTTCCTTAAAACGGCTGTGGTGACCGCCGCCAATGCGTGTATCAAGGCGGTCAGCTTTCTATTGAGATAGGTCGAGTGTTATAACACACAGCCATTGATTACCCGAGTTTTGCACTATGTTTGGCGCTTCGACCCACACCTCACTTTTGCTCGCCGGTGGCCGTGGCAGCAGGCTGGCCGGACGTGACAAAGGCTTGATGTCTTTTCAGGGCGAGCCGGTTGCGGCGCACTTGAGTAAGTTGCTGCGCAGTATGGGTGGCGAGCTTTTGATCAGCTGCAATCGTAATCAGGCGACTTACAGTGCTTGGTCCGATCGGCTGGTGGCTGATGATGAGCCTGATTTCCCTGGGCCGTTGGCAGGCATTCTGGCGGGTTTGCGTGCGTGCACCACGAGTCACTTGCTGGTGGTGCCCTGTGATATGCCGCGGGTTGATGAGGATTTGCTGCAGGGCTTGCTTAGCTGTGCTGCGCGTCATCCACGGGCGCCGTGTATGGTGCGTGTGGGTACGCGTTGGCAGCCGCTGCTCTGCGTTATTCCACGCACGCTACTGGCAGAGATGGAGGCAGCTTGGCAGCAAGGGGAGCGTAGCCCGTTGCGCTGGCAATTAGCGCAGAACCCCGGCTTTTATGATTTATCTGAAGACGATGTGCGATTGCATAACGCCAACCATGGCGCTGACTGGCGTTAGCGCTAACCCTCGGAAAACGGTCATGATTTCTCAGCCGACCTCTTGAACGATTCGATCATTGAGGTAAAATATTCGCCCATGACGGAGTGTAGCGCAGCCTGGTAGCGCGTCTCGTTCGGGACGAGAAGGTCGCTGGTTCGAGTCCAGCCTCTCCGACCATATCCGTGTTGATTGATTTGCTCAATCAGCCAAAAAAACAAAGCCCGCTTATGCGGGCTTTGTTGTGTCTGTCAGCTATAAAAATCAGACTTTTGCTGCGGGCTCGTCCAGTTCTTCACCCAAAAAACCGCCGGACTGGCGTGCCCACAGATTGGCATAGAGACCGCCGCGTGCGACCAGCTCAGCATGGCTGCCGTCTTCGATGATGCGGCCCTGGTCCATCACGATCAGCCGGTCCATCTCGGCGATGGTGGAGAGGCGATGGGCAATGGCTATCACGGTTTTGCCCTGCATCAGCTTGTTCAGGTTTTCCTGAATCGCCGCTTCGACTTCGGAATCCAGCGCCGAAGTAGCCTCATCCAGAATCAGGATAGGGGCATCCTTGAGCATGACGCGGGCGATGGCGATACGCTGGCGTTGACCGCCCGATAGTTTGACGCCGCGCTCACCCACATGCGCATCAAAGCCACGGCGGCCCTTGGCGTCCTCCAGTTCGGCGATGAAGGCATCTGCTTCGGCACTGTGCGTCGCCTCCCGCATCAACTGCTCGTCCGCATCCGGGCGACCATAGAGGATGTTGTCGCGCACTGAGCGGTGGAGCAGGGAGGTGTCCTGCGTGACCATGCCGATCTGTGCCCGCAAGCTGTCTTGCTCGACGTCGGCAATATTCTGACCGTCGATCATGACTCGGCCGGACTCCACGTCGTAGAAACGCAGCAGCAGATTGACCAGTGTTGATTTGCCCGCACCGGAGCGGCCGACCAGACCGATCTTTTCGCCAGGTTTGATATGCAGGTTCAGGTCAGCCATGACCCCGTGGCCTTTGCCGTAATGGAAGTGCACCTGATCAAAGTGAATCTCGCCCTGGGTCACCCGTAGCGGCTTGGCATCAGGTTGGTCGTCGACCTGCTGCGGGCGTGAAATCGAGTTGATGCCGTCCTGCACAGTGCCAATGTTTTCAAACAGGGCAGAGAGTTCCCACATAATCCACTGCGACATGCCGGACAGGCGCAGAACAATACCAACCGCCACGGCAACCGCGCCGACGCTGATGGAGCCTTGTGTCCAAAGCCAGATCGCCGTACCGGCAACGCCAAGCAATAGCAGTGCATTGAGCAGATAGAGCAGGCTATAGAGCGTGGTGACCAGACGCATCTGCTGGTGCACGGTGAGCATGAAGCCGTCCATGCCTTCACGGGCATAGCTCGACTCGCGCTTGGCGTGGGAAAACAGCTTTACCGTTTGAATATTGGTATAGCTGTCGACGATGCGACCGGTCATGACCGAGCGTGCGTCAGCCTGGACTTCTGCGACCTTGCCCAGCACCGGCACATAATGGCGCATGAGCAAAATGTAGCCGATCAGCCAGGCAAACATGGGCAGCGTTAGCCGCCAGTCAGCCATGCCGACCAGCAGCAGTGTGCCGATGAAATAGACGCATATGTAGTTGAGTACGTCGATCAGCTTGATGACGCATTCGCGTACCGCGAGGGCGGTCTGCATCAGTTTGGTGGCGATGCGTCCGGCGAACTCGTCCTGATAGAAGGCCATTGATTGTTTGAGCAGGTAACGGTGTACCAGCCAGCGGATGCGCATGGGGTAATTGCCCATGAGCGTTTGATGCGTCAGCAGGCTGCTGCTGAATACCAGCAGCGGTAGCACGACCAGTGCCATCAGAGCCATACCGACCAGTTTCCAGCCCTCGTTTTGCAGGAAGGTTTCCCGGCTTTGGCCTGATAGCCAATCGACGATATTGCCTAGAAAGGCAAACAGCCAAACTTCGGTCAGCGCAATACCGGCCGTGAGAATAGCGGCGAGGATGATGTAGGGCCACGCGCCACGGGTAAAGTGCATACAGAACGGCAGCAGCTTGCGCGGCGGCTCGCTCAACTCGGCAGCGGGGAAGGGATCAAGGCGGTTTTCAAACCAGCGAAACATGCAAAAGGGCCTGTGGCTAGGTGAGCAGGCCGAGCATTATGAGCGCCGCGATTGCAGCCCTCAAGGGAAGATTGGTAACAGTGAAAGCGCACAGACCACGGACTGGGTGCCGTGGCCTGTTCGCATCATTAATCCAGTGCTTGCAGCAGCAGGTCAGCCAGCACGCGCGAGCCCGCCGCTGTTGGATGAATGCCATCGGCTTTGATGTACAGCGCTTCCTTGCCGGCAAAGGCAGCGCGCACGTCAACAAACTTCACGTTCATGCCGGGATAGGCGGCACTCTTGTAGTCCATGCTGTAGTTGTTGATAGCGCGCAGCTCCTCAGCACCACCGGTGGCGTTGTAGTAACCGAGGAAGATGATTTCCTCAATACCGTCGTCACGCATGTCCTCAACCAATGCAGCAATTTTGTCTTCCAGCTCGTTGAGCAGCGGCATGCAAGCACTCAGTGATGGACGGCAGCTGTTTAGCTGGATGTCATTGCCGCCACCATTAAAGATCACGGTTTTGATACCTGTCTTGTTGGCACGTGCATATTGACGTTCCACCGAATAAAGACGCGAGCAGAGCACGTTACCGCCACTCAACTGACAGCCTGAGCGCGCATAGGTCTCGATGTTTTCATCCAGGTCGGATTCCAGATAATCGTGAATGTCGCCGGAAAGAGCAAATATCGAATCGCCCAGAATCATGGTGTCGGGCGTGCGGGAGCCAGGGTTCGTTGCTTGAGCCGTACCGCTTAATAGCAGCCCTACGGCCACGATGGCTAGGCTGCCTTTGATGAGTGTTTGCATCAGCTGCATGAGTATTCCTCTTATTGTTGTTAGCACGCAGTCTCACCTGAAACATAAGTCAGGCATCGATTGAAACTTAATGATGAGACAAAAGTGGTTAATGCCTCTGCTGATGGTAGGTATTTGTTCAGGATTGGGCAGCCACCCAAATAGGCGAGACGTTCGTGTTATGTGACGCACAGCCCAGTCAGCTGCGCATCAGAGGAAAAGCCTCCCAGCCTTGACGGCAAACACGCGGTGGGCTTTGTGGTTAGTGCCCTTTGACCTCGCGTTTGAGCAGCCGTTGATCATAAATCAGCACTAGCCATGCAAGTGCACCCAGCACCACCCCGGTAGCGCAGGTCGCACCCCAGCCGCCATGGCTCCAGGCAGCCGCGCCCAGGGCCGAGCCGCTGGCAGCACCGATAAAGTACACCGTCATGTACACCGCATTAACCCGTGCCTTGGCCTCTGGCGCCAGGCGGTAGATAACGCTCTGATTGCTGATGTGTATTGCGGGCAAGGCGATATCGAGTAGCAGTAGCGGCAGCAGAAACAGCCACAGGTTGCCCAGCCCCAAATACAGTCCCAGCCAGCCCAGCAGGAGCAGCACCAGTGCAAAGGTACTGACCACCTGGCCGCGTCCTCGGTCTGCCAGTCGGCCTGCCAGGTTGGCGGTAATGACGCCACCAATCCCGAGCAAGCCAACGAGGCCGATCTGGCTATCACTCAGGTGATACCCGGGGCCTGATAGCAGCAGTGCCATGGTTGAAAACAGGACGCTGACCGAACCAAATACCAGACCGCCAAGGATGGCCCGGCTACGCAGGCGAGGGTAGGTTATAGCTAGCGCCAGCAGTGACTTCAGGGTGGCGGCATAGCTTTTTGGATGCGGATTTCGTGCCTTTGGCAAAATCAACCAGAGTGTCGCCGCGAGTACCAGCATCAGCACCGCAGTAACGCGGTAGACGGTGGTCCAGCCGTCCACTTCGGACAACAGGCCGGCGGCAGTGCGCGCCAGTAGAATACCAGCCAACAAGCCGCTCATTACCAGTCCAACAGCTCTCCCGCTGCGCTGCGGGTCCGAGAGATTGGCCGCCATGGGAACCAGGGTTTGTGCCGCCACCGAAAACAGACCGGTGATCAAGGTCCCCAAGAGCAGCATGCTGAAATTGTACGCATAGCCACTGATCAGCAAGCCGGCTGCGGCGATCAGCATCAAGCCGACTGCCAAGCCCCGTTGCTCCAGTTTGTCGCCCAGAGGAACAAGAAACAGCAGGCCGACGGCATAGGCTACCTGCGACAGGGTAACCGTGGTGGCGGCCAGTCCTTCGCTGACGCCAAGCGACAGCGCTATTGAATTCAGCAGCGGCTGATTGAAATAGTTAGCCCCGGCACATAGACCAGTGGCGATGGCCATTAGTAGCAAGGTACCCGTGGTGAGGTAGCTGCTATGGCTAGAGTTGTCGATATTCAATCCTTGGTTTTCACTCATGCACCTGTCGCCTCAGTCGCGCCGATGCAAGCGGTTGCGTCTATTTCTATCAGCATGCCGTCGAGTGCCAGCCGGGGTACCGGAATTAGCGTGCACGCTGGTGTGGGGTGACCATCCCAGGCCTTGCGTAAGGCCTGGCTGATATGGTCAAGCCGCTGCTGGTTGTGGTCTACCACCAGCACCGTCAGGCGCACTACATGCTGCAGCGATGCCTGTGCTGCGGCCAGGGCTATACGTAGATTACTCAGGCAACGTTGTAGCTGCGAGGTAAACCCTTCAGCCAAAAGCCCGCTGGCATCTTCGCCACCTTGACCTGCTACGAAAACCCAGCGCGCGTTGGTTGGCGCGATCACTACATGTGAGTAGCCGTTGGGTAGGGGGTCGTAGAGTCCGGCAGGGTTGATTGCTAGGGCTTGCTGGTGACTGGAAAATGGTTGCATTACTGTTTCATCCTGGACATTGCGGGTAGGTGTCGCGCACTTTAAAATCTCAACCTAACTTGAGGTCAAGCAAAACTCTCACCAGGGGCGATGGCTGTGAAAATGCAACATAAGCAGGGCACAGAATACAGCAGTATTGGTGTCGGAGAGGCTGCTGAGCGCAGTGGGCTCGCTATTTCCACGTTGCATTTTTATGAGTCGAAAGGGTTGATCAAGGCTTATCGCACGGCGGGCAACCAGCGCCGTTACCCGCGCTCAGTGTTACGGCGGCTTGCCGTGATCAAGGTGGCGCAGCGGGTTGGCGTATCCTTGACTGAAATAGCTGAAGCCCTGCAGGCTCTGCCCGCCGAGCGCACGCCTGGGCTCCGTGATTGGCGCCGTTTATCGCGGCACTGGCAGCAGTCATTGGACGAGCGTATTCATGCCTTGACCCAGCTGCGTGATCAGCTAGACGGCTGCATCGGTTGCGGTTGTCTATCTCTCAAGGCCTGCCCGCTGCGTAACGCCGGTGATGAGTTGGCCGGTGATGGTCCAGGGCCGCATTTTCGCGAGTAATTGTTAATCGTCTTTATGCCGATTGCGCCAAGTCATTCGCACTGGTTTGGCGCTTTTGTCTGCGGCTCCTTGCCTGCTTATCGAACCAGTCCGTCTGTTGCTCTTTTCCCTATGCTGCTGGTTGATGTCTCCCTGAGCGAGGATGTCCTTCGTTTACCAGTGAGGAGGTCGGCCAGCTAAATACGATTTTCCCGCAGGGCGTCTGTGACTACAGTAAGCCGGACCTTGGCCGGCCAGCTGGCTGAGGCTGAACGGCGGTCGCAACCAAAAAAGGCGCCTTGTGCGCCTTTTTTTGCCGTTAAGTCTCGTGCAATTGCGTTCAATACAAGGCTGGGTGTTCTGGGCACTATGGCGTTAGCGGGGCAATGCGGCCTCGGTAATATGGGTGCCTGTAGATGTTGTCGGTCGTTATTTCCATGTTGGCTTTCTCGTTGGTCGGCTCTATTGCACCGGGTCCGGTGTGTGTGGTCGCAGTCAGTTCTGCGGCGCAGGCCGGATTTTTCCGTGCACTGGGTTTTGTGCTGGGCGCCACTATTGGTTATACGCTGATGGTGATATTGGTCGGGCTGGGCTTACTCGGTAGTCTGCAGCGCCAGCCAGCTATCATGCAGGCCCTGAGCTGGATTGGTGCCGCCTATTTGTTGTATCTGGCCTGGCGCATCGGGACCTCAGGGGCGGCGGTAATGGACTTAAATGAACAGCATAAGGTCCCGGGGTTTTGGGCGGGCGCCTGGGCTCAGTGGTTAAACCCCAAGGCCTGGTTGTTCTCGGTCTCAGGTATCGGCATGTTTGTCAGCAGCGCAGAGCCCGGTGCAGGTTATTTGGCGATTTTTACTCTGCTATCACTATTGATGTGCCTGCTTGGCGTGGGTAGCTGGGCACTGGTCGGTCATCTGCTGGGGCGGCGTTTGTCCGGCCATCCTGCGCTGCTGTGGTTCAATCCGTTGATGGGCTTGTTGCTGGCGGGCAGTGTGGGCCTTATTCTGACGCATTAGAGAACGGAGCGAGCAATGGCTGAATCGACATCACAGTTTCTGCAGCGCAGTCCGGCGTTGCCCTTTGTCGAGCTGCGTCAGGCTGATCGTTCCAGCGCCTGCTATCAGCAGCATACCCATGATGAGTTTTCCTTTGGGCTGATAGATCAGGGGCACACGCTGTACCGTAACCGTGGTCAGTCGCAGCCTATTGGCGCAGGCAGCATGGTAACGGTTAATCCGGGCGAGGTGCACTCCTGTAATCCGGCGGCGGGTCTGTGGTCCTATCGGATGATTTTTTTGAACGCCGCCTGGTTGGGCGAGTTGCAGCGCGAGTTATCGGGCGGTAGCGCTGACTACCAGTGTTTCCCTGAGGTGACGAATAGGCGCTCGGATGCAGGTAAGCGTTTTGATCAGTTGTTTGCCAGTTTGCTCCAGGCGGATACGCCTTTGGCGGCGCAAACTCAGTTAATAGAGCTCATGCAGCCGCTATTCGCTGCCGAGCCGCTCGCACCTGAAGCTAAACATGGTGGTGTGTTGCTGGCGCGGGACTTAATCATGGATCAGCTCGATGCCAACCTGCAGCTGGATACCCTGGCCGAGGTTGCCGGCCTCAATCGCTATCAACTGATTCGTGGCTTCAAGCGAGAATTTGGTCAGGCACCGCATGCCTATCAACTGGATGCAAGGATCAAGCAGGCGCGGGTTCAGTTACGTCGGGGAGCATGCAGTCTGAATGGGCTGGCGCTGGATCTGGGGTTTGCCGATCAAGCGCATTTTCAGCGTCATTTCAAACTGCGTACCGCGCTTACGCCCGGACAGTACCGAGCGTTTTATCGCGCAGCCTGAGGCTCAAAGCAGTTCGATATGATCGCTGTGAATGCTGATTTTTTCCTGTTTGAGCAAACCGCCGATGGCTTTCTTGAAGTTACCCTTGCTGACGCCAAACATGCGGCTGATCGCTTCTGGCGTGCTTTTGTCGCTGAGTGCCAGGGTACCGTCGTTGTCCAGCAGCTTCTGTAGGATCTGATCCTGCAGTTGATCGCCAGCGGCAGCGCCGACAGGCTGCAGGCTGAGGCTGATTTTGCCGTCAGCACGCATTTCGCGGATGTAGCCGGTTTCGTGCTGGCCGCCGCGCAGGTACTTGAAGGCCTCGTTCTTGTGAATCAGGCCCCAATGCAGACCGTTGATAATTGCCTTGTGGCCAAGATCAGTGCGCTCGACTACGAGTAGCTCGACTTGCTCGCCGGCTTTGTAGCGCGCTGGGGTCTTGTCCAGATATCGGTCGAGGCGGCTGGTCGCGATTACGCGGCTGGTGTGCTTGTCCAAGTAGAGATGCACCACCACGTAGCTGCCTTCTTCCAGCGGCTTCTTCTGCTCTGAGTAGGGCAGCAGCACATCTTTGGGCAGGCCCCAATCCAGAAATAATCCGACATTGTTCTTGGCGACCACCTTGAGACTGGCAAAGTCGCCGACCTGTGCCTTGGGCTGCTCGGTGGTGGCGATGATCTTGTCTTCGCTGTCGAAGTAAATGAATACGTTCAGCCAATCGCCGACTTCGGTCGGCTCATCCTTGGGGATGTAGCGATTGGGCAGCAGAATATCGCCGTCATTACCGCCATTGAGATACAGGCCGAAACCGGTGTGTTTGACGATTTGCAGTCTGTTGAAGCGTCCGATGTCGGCCATGCTGGTTTTCCTGAAAACGATAATTGGCCATTGTAGCAGGGCCGGGCGCAGCAACGCAGGGCGTATTACTCTTGCCTGGGTTGCAACAGCTCGTCAATGCTGCGTGCTTCAATCTCGTCGGAGTCAAACAGCCTCTCCAGATCGGCGCGGGCTTCGCGCGCTGTCTGTATCACCGCGGCAGCGTCGTCATAGACTTTATGCTGGGCTGCCAGCACCTGTTCATCGTGCTGTCGAAAACGCTTCAGCCGTGAGTCGGCTTGCGCTTCACTCAAACCCAGTCCGGTCAATATGTGTTTGCTCATTTCCAGGCTGGAGTGGAATGTCTCGCGCACCGGCAAAGCCCCCAGATCGATCAGCTTGTGCACATGTTGCCGGTTGCGGGCGCGCGCGATTATCGTCAGTTGCGGGTAAAGCCGGCTTACCAGCTCGGCGGTTTTCAGATTGGTTTCCGGGTCGTCGGTGGTGATGATGAAGTACTCAGCCTTATCGACCTGGGCGGCGCGCAGTATCTCCGGACGCAGGGAGTCGCCATAGAAAATCGGCATGTCGCTGCTCATGGCACGTGACATTTCGATGCTGTCTACCGATGTCTCCAGGCCGATGTAGGGTATGCGTTGCGCGCGCAACACACGGGCGATGATCTGCCCCATACGGCCCATACCCGAAATCACCACGCGCGGCGCAGCGGCATCAATCTGTTTGTATTGCTCGGGCACCTCGACGGTTACCGGCTTGGGCTTAATCAGCTGTGACAGCAACAGAATGATCAGGGGCGTCACGGCCATCGATAGGGTGATGGCCAGTACCAGCATGCTGTGCATGCGCTGGTCAAACAGCGCTTGATCGCGGGCCATCTGGAATACCACAAAGGCGAACTCACCGCCGGCGGCCAGCACCACGCCGAGCCGCAGGGCACTGAGACGGTTGAGCCCGCCAGCGGCGCGGCCAACCAGGTAGATCAACGGCAGCTTGCAGCCGATGATCATCGTGGTCAGTAGCAACACCGCGCCGGGGCTGCTCAGCAGCAGACCGATGTCGGCTGTCATGCCTACGCTGATAAAAAACAGCCCAAGTAGCAGCCCCTTGAAGGGTTCAATTTGTGATTCCAGCTCGTGACGGTACTCTGAGTCTGCCAGTAGCAGGCCGGCGAGGAAGGCGCCGAGCGCCATGGAGACGCCTACGCTTTGCATCAACCAGGCGGTCCCGATGACGACCAGCAGGGCGGTGGCCGTTGATACTTCCTGTAAGCCGGTTCTGGCCACTATGCGAAACACCGGCCGCAACAGATAACGTCCGCCGACCACGATAATGGCGATGCTGCCGACGATCTTGATGATCTGCTCAAGATTGCTACTGCCGCTCGTCTCGCTGGCAGCGTTGCCCAGCAGCGGAATCAGCGCAATCAGCGGGATGGCGGCGATGTCTTGAAACAGCAAAATAGCAAAGGCCAGGCGCCCGTGGGGGCTGGTCAGCTCCTTGCGTTCAGCGAGAATCTGCAGGCCGAAGGCGGTCGATGACAGCGCCAGTCCAAGGCCCAGTATCACCGCGGTGTTCAGCTGTTGGTGCATGCCAAAATAGGCTACTGAGCCAATCAGGCCGCCGCACACCAGTACTTGCGCCAGGCCCACGCCAAATACGGACTTGCGCATCACCCAGAGCCGACGCGGTGATAGCTCCAGGCCGATGATAAACAGCAGTAGCACGACCCCCAGCTCGGAGATATGGCGGATGTCTTCGGGGTGATCTATCAGATTCAGCACCGAGGGCCCGATGACTACGCCTGCCAAGAGGTAGCCGATCACTGCGCCCAGGCGCAAACCTTTGGCCAGCGGTACCGCCGCAACAGCGGCCAGCAGGAAGACAACGGCGACGAGAAGGAAGCTGCTTTGTTCGTGCATGAAGGGTTCCAGGACACAAACGGCAGCCAGACTGGAGTAAGTGAGGCTACCGCATAATACAGGCGAGAAAGAATGGGCTGATAATACGCCTTGAACCGCTCTGTGTGATCGCTTTTATCGGTTATCGACGGGCTTTTTTCAGTGTCTCGGCAATCATGAATGCCAGCTCCAGCGACTGGTCGGCATTCAGCCGCGGGTCGCAGTGGGTGTGGTAGCGATCAGACAAACCGTCTTCGGTCACCGGTGTGGCCCCGCCAATGCACTCGGTCACGTTTTGCCCGGTCATCTCGATATGAATCCCGCCAGCCCAGGTGCCCTCGGCGCGATGTACCGCGAAGAACTGTTCTACCTCGGCCAGAATGCGCGCGAAATCACGAGTTTTGTAGCCGCTTGAGGCCTTCATGGTATTACCGTGCATGGGGTCCGAGCTCCACAGCACGTGCTTTCCTTCACGCTCAACCGCACGCACCAGCGCCGGCATATGCTGCTCTACCTTGTCCGCCCCCATGCGCACTATCACGTTGATTCGATCGTCGCGGTTGCCCGGGTTGAGCCGGTCTATCAAACGCAGCAGATCGTCCGGGTCGGTGGTGGGGCCAGCCTTGATGCCAATCGGGTTGTGAATGCCGCGCATAAACTCAACATGAGCGCCGTCCAGCTGACGCGTGCGATCGCCAATCCAGAGCATGTGTGCAGAGCAGTCGTACCAGTCGCCGGTCGTGCTGTCGCGGCGGGTAAAGGCTTGCTCGTAGTTTAGTAGCAAGGCTTCATGCGCGGTAAAGAACGCGGTTTCACGCAATTGCGGGCTGTGATCATTATCAAAGCCGCAGGCGCGCATGAAGGCCAGGCTTTCGTCGATGCGGTCGGCCAGTTGCTGGAAGCGATCGGCCATCGAGGAGTTGGCAATGAAGTCCAGGTTCCATTGATGCACCTGATCCAGACTGGCAAAACCGCCCTGGGCGAAGGCGCGCAGCAGGTTCAAGGTGGCGGTTGCCTGGTGGTATGCGCTCAGCAGGCGCTGTGGGTCAGGCGTTCTGCCAGCCGCGTCGAACGCTATATTGTTGATGATGTCGCCGCGGTAAGCGGGTAAAGTCACGCCGCCCTGGGTTTCGTCATCGGCTGAGCGTGGTTTCGCAAACTGACCGGCCATGCGGCCAACCTTGACCACCGGACAGCCGGCGGCAAAGGTCATGACAACGGCCATCTGGAGCAGTACTTTGAAGGTATCGCGAATCTTGGGTGCAGAGAATTCGGCAAAGCTCTCCGCGCAATCGCCGCCTTGCAGCAGGAAGGCACGACCTTGAGTTACTTCCGCAAACTGACGGCGCAGCTCACGGGCCTCGCCAGCAAATACCAGGGGTGGGTAGCTTGCCAGGGTGTCCTCTACGCTCAACAAGGCCTGTTGGTCTGGGTAGGTGGGTTGTTGCAGAACGGGCTTGCTGCGCCAGCTGTCAGGTGTCCAGATTGCGGTCATGGGCTTCTTCTTGGGTGGGTATCAATGTGCGTGCCAGCGAATGGTAACGCGACTTTTGGGGGTTAAACAGCCTATGGGCTGGATCAGTACGCTTTATAAGTATCTAGGTAACCTGGGCCCGGCTAAACCTGAGAGGGAGCTGGAGCGCTGCGAAGATGATTTTGGCACGCTGCGAGTCAGCGAGCAGGGCGAGCTGCGTTATCTCTATTTTGGTAGCCAAACCGAGCAGAGTTGCGGTTTGGTCAATCATCCTGCGTGGCTGGAATATGACTATACACGTGCCATGTTGCTGGCTGGATTCTGGCAGCCACAGGCCTCGCGCGCAGTTGCTCTGGGGCTGGGTGGCGGCACTCTGGTAAACGCCGTGCTGGCGTATTTAACGCCACAACAATGCACCGCTGTTGAGCTGCGTGCCAAGGTCGTTGAATTGTCTCGCCGCTGGTTCGGGCTGAGCGCGGACCCGCGTCTTGAGGTGGTGGTCGCCAACGCCGAAAGCTACATTGCCAGCCAGCCAAACAGCTGTGACCTGCTGTTCGTCGATCTTTATCTGGAGGGAGGCATCGCGCGCCTGCAGTTGCAGGCTGATTTCTTTGCAGCCTGCAGGGCAGCGCTGCGCCCAGGTGGGCTATTGGTAGTGAATCAATGGCAGTTGGGGCAGAGCGGGCGTCCTTATGCTGCCAGCCCGCTGCAGCGTCTGTTCGGTACCCACTACCTGCAGGTTGAGGTGGAGGAGGGCAACATTATTCTGTTTATTCCGCAGTCCGGTGAGTTGATGCTGGACCGCACTGCCATGCTGCAGTGGGCGGATCAGCTTGAGCCACAGCTTGGCTACTCGCTAAGGCCGTATATCATGACCCTAAGGCGCGCTGGCGACGTACCCAGGCTACAAGAGGAATAAGGTGGCCAGAGCGTCATCAGGGTAGATCGACGAACCTAATACATGCGCCGGCTATACCACCAAGGCTTGCTGCTGGCCGGTAAAGTGCAGCAGATCGCCACAACGCTGGCATTGGTATTGGCGGCCTTTTCTGACCCAGGCGTGTCGCTGCGGCGTGAAGTGCATATGGTCGGGGCAGGCGCAGCGGTAGAGATAACGGGTGCTGCGGCGTTTAGCCACTGCATAGTTGTGGCAACGATTGGCTGGCAGCTGGAACAGTTGAGTCATGACGGCTTGCCACTCGCGGCCGTGCGGGCGAATCCGGGCGCCATAGACCTGGTGTGCGATCAGATGAGCCACTTCGTGTGGCACGGTTTGCAGTAGAAAGTCGTCTGCGTTGTCGCGGTAAAGCTGACCATTGAAGCGCAGCAGATTCTGGTTTAGATAAGCGACACCCGCACGCTGGCCGCGCAGATCCAGTTCTATATCCGGGCGGGGAAAGTGGCGGGAGAAGTGCTGCTCGGCGAGCTGATAGCAGCCTTCAAGGCGGGCAAGAATACGATCCATTGGCGCAGTATACCGTTGAACGTGCCTTGCCAGAAAGTGCGCTTGAACGCGCGAAAGGCAACGTCAGAAGACGCTGTTGTCGAGTCCTGCAGCCATGTACAGGCCCAGCTCTTCCGCTTGCTGCAAAAAGCTGTCCTGCCAGTCACCCTTGAACGTCAGGGGAGATTGCACCCAATTCCAACGCAACCCGGTCACAATGGATTCGACTGCGCGTCGAGTTCCGGTCCCATCCATCCCCGCGCGTATGTATAGCGCGCAGGGCAAGCCCTGTTTTTCTTCCAGAACGGGGTAGTAGCTGCGGTCAAAAAAGTCTTTCAGCGCGCCGCTCATATAGCCTAGATTTTCAGTGGTGCCGAGGATGATGGCATCGGCGCTCATGACGTCCTCCGGGCCCGCCTCCAGCGGCGGCTTGCAGTTGATTACTACGTCTTCGATATCGCCATGGCGAGCACCCCGTAGCACCGCTTCGCGCAGGGCGCGGGTGTTGTCCGATGGGGCGTGGGCAACGATCAATAGGGTCTTGCTGGACATACGCACTCCGGTTGGTGTCAGCCCTGTTTGCTGTTCCACAGCCGAGCAACTGCACGCTCGGAACCCAGCCAGGCAACCAATAGACCGAGCAAACCGATCAAACCGAATACCGTAACCGGAATCAGGAAGGTGCGCTCTATACCGGAGGGCAAAAACACGGCCAGTCCGGTGGCGAGGCTGAGAAACAGCAAGCTCATGATGACCAGAATACCGCGACTTTTGGGCGTGTAGTGGTAGGGCGCATCGCTATTTTCGAGTGGCTTGAGCAGAGGCGCGCAGAGTTTTCGGGCAAATTCTTTCAAGCTGGACATGGTGTGAGCCGGTTTGTTTGTGAGGGCTGGTAGGGCTCAGTTTAGCGCCTTAAAGCCGGTGAATAGAAGCGGGTGTTGCTATCTTTGGCGCAAGCGCTGCGGAAAAATTCAGGCTGGTCATGCAGCGTTCGCTGGGGTAGGGTGTTTACAGCTGAATATAAATTATAGATGCATAAGCACGTTATTTGACACCCGTCCTGCCTGGAATCTACCACACCTTTAAGGGGAGATTTCGGCTCCATGATTAGGCTTCTTGTGCCCATTGGGGCATTGCTTACCGGTATCGCCCTGTTGTTGCTGGGCACCGGCCTGCTCAATACCTTGCTGGCCTTGCGCGGCAGCGCTGAAGGTTTTGCTGATCAAACTCTGGGTCTGCTGGGGTCGGCCTATTTTGCTGGCTTCATTCTTGGTACCTGGCTATGCCCGCGGCTTATCCGTCGTATGGGGCACGTCCGTTCGTTTACCTTTCTTGCCGCCGCAGAGGCGGCCTGCGTGCTGATCCATGTGCTCTGGATCGAGCCCGGTATGTGGTTGTTGCTGCGGGTTATTACAGGCGTAGCCTTGGTCGGTATTTACACCATCATTGAAAGCTGGCTCAACACCACTGCGCCGTCCGAGCGGCGGGGTCAAGTCTTTGCCTGTTATATGGCGGTAAATCTGGGCTCGCTGGCTTTGGCGCAGCAGTTGTTGCGCTGGGATAGCCCTATGGCATTCACCCTGTTTGCGATTGCAGCCATCCTCATTGTGGTGGCCGTTATGCCGGTTGCCGCGACACGTTTGGCACAGCCCGTTATCACCGATACGCCACCGCTCTCTCTCAAACGGCTATGGCAGGCTGCACCAGTGGCCTGCGCTGGCGCTGTGCTATCCGGTCTGGGCATGGGTGGCTTCTGGGGCCTGGGTGCGGTCTATGCTGGACGTATGGGTATGGATACCGCCCAGATCGCTGGTTTCGTGTCGCTGGTGATTGTCGCTGGTGCGCTATCACAGTGGCCTATGGGGCGTCTTTCCGACCAGATTGATAGACGCAAGGCGTTGGTCGTTATCAGCGGTATGGCCGCCGTTGGTGGTGTATTGATGGCGCTGCTGGCACCTTTCGGTCAGTGGTTGCTGGTTGCCGCCGCCGTCTTTGGTGCGGGTTCGTTTGCAGTCTACCCAGCCGTGGTTGCGCATCTGATCGATCATTTACACCAGGAAGATATTTTGTCCGGCAATGGTTCGCTGCTGATGCTGCATGGTATTGGTGCGGCTGTTGGGCCGGCTTTGGCCGGTTGGTTAATGGGCATGACCAGTCCGGTAGCGTTGCCGTTGTTCTTTACCGCGATGTTTACGCTTTGTGCGCTCTACGCACTGTGGCAACTGCGCCAGGGCCGTGATCGCATTGTTGATGAGGCGGCGCATTATGTACCTATGGTGCGCACCTCCAACGCCGTACTGGAAATGATGCTGGAAGATGCCACCCATGAAGAACATGGTGAAGTGAAACCACAGGCAGCCAGCGGGGATGCAACTGACAAGCGCGCGGACGAGACTAACGAAATAGACAGTATTGAGGGAGCGCCAGAGCCATTATCGGTAGAACAGAACCGGCAAACTCTGGCGAAAGATGATGAAGAGCAACAAGGCCGCAACTGAGCCTCGGAGGCTATATATGTATTCAGTAGTGACAGGGAGAACAGGGCTATGATGTTGGCAACTGATTTGGACGGTACCTTTCTTGGAGGTGACCCCGATAATCGTCAGCGGCTGTATCAGCTGATTAATGCGCATCCCGGCATTAAGCTGGTGTTTGTTACCGGTCGCGGACTTGAAGTGGTAGTGCCGCTGCTTTCTGACCCGGCCATCCCGCGGCCTGATTACATTATTTGTGATGTTGGTGCGACCGTGGTTGATGGCGAAACGCTGCAGCCGGTGTACCCGGTACAAAGCGACATCGAAGCAGACTGGCCGGGTGAGCAGGTGGTCGCTCAGCGTCTGTCGGTCTTCCCCGGACTCGAGCGCCAGGATGTGCCGCAGCAGCGTCGGTGTTCGTATTTCTGTGAGCCAGGCGCGGTAACGGAAAAGGTCCGTGATGCGATGGAAGGCCTGGGTTGTGACCTGCTGTTCTCCGCCGGTATGTACCTTGACTGTCTGCCGCGTGGCGTGAACAAGGGCTCTACTCTGCGCCGGCTGGTAAAGCACCTGGGCAGTTCAATGGAAGAAGTGCTGGTCGCCGGCGATACCCTTAATGACCTGTCAATGTACGAACACGGTTTCAAGGGCGTGTGTGTGGGAGAGTCTGAGCCAGCATTGCTGGAGGCTACCGGCGATCGCGCCAAGGTACTGCATGCGCGGCTTAGTGGCTGTGGCGGCATCCTTGAAGCTATCTCGCACTTTGGTTTCCTGGGCCCACTGGGCGTAGATTCCGAGTTGCGTGACTTGCAGATCAAGGGCAAGGCAGATCTGGTGATGGTCTACCACCGGCTGCCCTACGAAGAGGTGATCGAAGATGGCAAGCTGGTCCGCCGCCCACCGACCTCGCCCAATGGTATTTTGCCTACCTTACTGAGTTTCTTTGGGGGTGATCAGCCTGGTTCCTGGGTTGCCTGGTCGATACACGACGCGCGCAAGCGTGAAGCCTTTGAAGTGCATACCAAGGTAGACGCCGAGAATTATCCCAACCTGGTGGCGGCGCGGGTAGCGCTAAGCAAGAATGATGTGGATGTCTTTTACAAACGATTTTCCAAGGAGGCGTTCTGGCCAACGCTGCACACCTTCTGGGAGCGAGCGGTGTTCCGTGAGGAAGATTGGGCCGTGTTCCTCAAGGTCAATCGCCTGTTTGCCGAGCGCACCGCAGCGGAAGCGGCAGAGGGCGCGGTAGTTTGGTTGCACGACTACAACCTGTGGATGGTGCCGGCCTTTCTGCGGCCGCTGCGACCGGACCTGAATATCGCCTTTTTTCACCACACTTATTTCCCCTCGGCGGATGTGTTTAATGTGCTGCCGTGGCGCCGCGAGATTATCGGCAGCCTGTTGCAGTGCGATTACATTGGCTTTCATATCCCGCGTCAGGCCGAGAACTTTGTCGATGTGGTGCGTGGTGTCGCGCCAGTCGAAGTGCTGGAAGAGAAGGGCTGCGCGCCGCGCTATCTTACCTATGGCTGTGCTGTCGGGCTGGATCGGATGACCACCATGATTTCGGTACATGGTCGTCCGATTGGTCTGGGTGCGCATCCGGTTGGTCTGGACGTAGGGCGGGTTAAAAAGATCACCGAAACGGCGGAGTGCCAGGAGCAAATTGATGAGCTGCGCGAACAGCTAAAAGGTGTGCGCGTTGTGCTCTCGGTAGAGCGTCTGGATTACACCAAGGGTACGCATGCCAAGCTGCTGGCGTTTGAGGCGCTGCTGGAGGCGCACCCGGAGTTGATCGGCAAGGTGACGCTGATCACCATCTGCGTGCCGGCAGCCCGCGAGATGACCATTTACGATGAGCTGTTGAGCCAGATTGAACAAGCGGTTGGGCGCATCAATGGACGTTTCTCCAAGGTCGGCTGGACGCCGGTACAGTTCTTCTACCGTGCAGTGCCATTCAACGAACTGATTGCCTATTACTTGATGGCTGATGTGATGTGGATTACGCCTTTGCGCGATGGTTTGAACCTGGTTGCGAAGGAGTACGTGGCTACTCAGGGTCTGCTCGGCGGTAGTGGCGCCCTGGTATTGTCGGAGTTTGCTGGCGCAGCAGCTGAGTTACATGGTGCGCTGCTAACCAATCCACATGATCCGCATGACCTGCGTGACACGCTTTATATCGGCCTTACCCTGGGGCGGAGCGAGCGTGAGGCACGGCTGAAAGAATTGTTTGGTGTGGTGCAGCACAACGATATCAAACGCTGGGGCGATGAGTTCCTGGAGGGCGTGCGGCATGCCCGGGCACTGGCATTGGAGCATCTGGCGGATAAGGTAGCCTGATCTGATACCGGATAACCAGCGGCTGGCTTTGGCCAGCCGCTGGTTTATCTGTGGCTTATTTTCCTAACACCTGGTTGATTTGATACACGGCGGTAGTGCCACTGACCTCGTTACCAATCACCAGCAGGGCTTCACCGTTCGGTGAGTCTTCAGCACTGATAAATACCAGTCCTTCCGGCCCCAGATCGCCAACACTGCTGAGCACTGTTTCCGGGTCTTCCGTGGTCCAGTCCTCGCGGGTATTGAGGTAGTCCACAAAGAAGGGGGCGGCAGGGTTAGTGATGTCGTAGGCCATCACGCCACCGATACGTTCCAGACCGATAAAGGCAAAGGCCTTTTTACCCAGATGACCGACAGTGATCCCCTCGGGCTCAGGGCCTTTGTTGTCACTGCGATTGTCGAAGGTATCGCCCTCATCGTGGGTCGAGTTGAAGTAGTCTGCGCAAAGGATGTCGCGGTTGCTGCCCAGCATGCAGTCGGCGCTGGCCAAGTGCTGCTCGATCTGATCTGCCGAGTCCCACACCAGCTTGCCATCAGCATCGCGGATCGAGAAGGAACGTGTGCCGTAGGCGTAGAGGTTGTCGTACATCAGGCGGTCGCCAGCAACGTTCTCGTTGCCCGTGCTATCAAACATCACTGGGTCGCCATTGGCGTCTTTGCGGTAGCCGTCAGTCCATGCAATGGTCAACCTTCCGAGCTTGTCGTCATCACCACAGGTACCGCGGTCTGCTATCGTTGCGCCGCAGTAGGCGAATACCGAAGGGTTAATGAGCGCGCCTTCAGCCAGTGCATGCAGCTGCGGGGCGAGATCATCGCCGACCCGGCGATCAAAGCCGCGGCTATCGGTCAGGCTTTTCATGCGGAACTCTTCAACAAAGCCCTTGCTGGCATCGCCATCCCAATAGGCCTGATCATCCTCACCCCAGGCACGCGAGTCACCTTCATTGGCCGTCACCAGATAGGTGCTACCCGCTACCTCGTAGGCATAGATTGCGTCAGGCTGATACATGCCCAGCAGTCCTGGCCAGGTAGCGATATTGATGGTGCCATCCTTGTCGCTGACGTCGATACCGTTGCCGCTGGCACCATGGTCCTTGTAACCCAGCGGCAGTATGTCAATAACGGCGGCGCGGGCAATGTCGATCTTGGCCAGGGCGTTGTTCTCCTGCAGGCTGACCCAAGCGGTGCTGCTATCGGCGGAGATAGCAATGTATTCGGGCTCCAGGTCCTGCGCGACGCTGGCATTAGGGCCGAAAATACGTATGCCAGCGCCTCTCAGCGCAGCGGCTTGACTATTGAATGCAGAAAAATCAGCGGTTTTTATCTCGGCCAGGCTATTGCCGTCCAGGCGCAGGACGCTCACAGAGCCTTCCGGATCTATGCTGTAATCGTTGTTTGGTTCGCCTTCGTTGGCGACCAGTATATGCAGGCCGTCTGGAGTAAAGGTCAGCATATCAGGCTGTGCGCCAACCTGCTTCGAGTCCAGCAGCGCGAGCGTAGCAGCATCAAATAGAGCGACGTAACCAGGGTCTGTTTTACTTGCGGCTTCTACGGCCACGGCTAGATAACCGTCCCGGTAGGCAAGGCTATTGACGACGGCGCCTGTAGCGACGCTTTCCACGGTCAGCGTAGTGATCAGTGTTGGGTTGCCAATATCGCTGGCATCCAGCACGTCTACTGCACCTTTTTGTGCGTTAACAATAAAAATCTGCTGATTAGCCGCATCGTAGGCTGGAATTTCTGCGGCGCTCTTGCCGAATACGCCAGAGCTGTAACGTCCGAGATAGCTAAGTGAAATACTCTGTGGCGTGATCTCATCTGAGACTTGCGGCGTGTCACTGTTGCTGCTGCTTTTACAGCCGACAACGGCTGCCATCATGGCAGCGCTGGTGGCGGTAATGATCCATTTGTTCATTTTATTGGCCCCTTCCCCTAGTTTGGTGAGGGTGACATTGATACGCAGCTTCCATGACAGTGCCTTTACTCTTTGATGGCACTTTGGTTGTGGTTGAAAAAGCATGGCTCGTTCCACCGCAGGCGGACTGATACACTTCGGTCATGGATGATGTGCAACCAGACGATTTAGTCCCCGACGGCTTCAGCGATGAACTGCTGGTAATATTGCGCGCCGCACCCTCAGGGCTGGGGGAGTACGCGCTGATTCGGCAGTTGGCTGAGCGTTACCCTGATTCGCTGTTCGCGGAGCCAGGCGCGTTACAGGATTCTCTGCGCCTTTTTCAGTTGCACTTTCTTCTTTTCCACCTGTTGTATCGTCTGGCAGATGAACTATCAGAAGCGGGGCAGATGCTAAGCATTCATGCCTTGAGTATTCGCCTGGCGCCTCGATCTGCAGCTCAGCCTGGGATCACACAAACGGATCCGCTACGCGCCTACTACCTGGATTGGCAGCAGTGGCGTGAAACCCACGCTGAGGATGTACAGCGTCTGCTTGACGGTTTCTGGCGGCGGGGGAGGGGCGTTGTAGGTGTAGACGAGCTGCAACAGGCATTAGCTGTGATGGAGCTGCAGGAGCCGACCGATGCGCGGGCAGTAAAGCAGCGTTATCGCGCGTTGGTGAGGGTGCATCATCCGGACAAGGGTGGCAGCACGGCGCGGGTCCAGGAAATAAATCAAGCCATGCTAATTCTTGAACGCTATTACGGCCGAAGTTGAAGTCGCTAATCTCTCTAAGCAAATCGGCTCTCCCTTTTTATTCTTCGCTATAGTCAATGCAGGGTGCTGAAGTTCAGGTACCTGTGCGCTGCCATTGATGCTAAAGCGCTGAATAATAATTAGGAGGTCAGACCATGATCCACCATGTAGTGGGGCTGTTCACCCATCCCGATGAGGAATGGAGAGAAATAAAAGGCGAGGACGAAAGCATTGGGCATATGTACTTGACCCATGTGCTTGTTCTGGCTGCGATTCCGGTAGTCTCTGCTTATATTGGTACCACTCAGGTAGGTTGGTACATTGGCACCGAAGAAGCGGTCAAGCTGACTCAAGCCAGTGCGCTATCGATGACGCTGCTGTCTTATCTCGCGATGCTTGCTGGCGTAGCCGTGATGGGCGCCTTTATCCACTGGATGGCTCGTACCTACGACTCAGCCCCCACCTTCAATGATTGCGTTGTGTTTGCCGCTTATACCGCAACGCCGCTGTTTATAGCCGGTCTGGCTGCGCTTTATCCCAGCCTCTGGTTGGGGATGTTGGTGGGTACTGCTGCGGTAGCCTATACCGTCTACCTGCTTTACCAGGGGATTCCCATTTTTATGGATATTCCTCGTGATGAAGGCTTCCTGTTTTCCAGTTCTATCCTGGCCGTAGGGTTAGTGGTACTGGTTGCCATGATGGCTACATCAGTTATTTTTTGGGGCTTTGGCGTAGGGCCCGTTTACCTTCGTTAGTATCTTGCAAGTTCACCGATCAACCCCTCTCGGCAATGCCAAGAGGGGTTGATGTTTTTATGTACAGCGGTTTCCAGTAAAATGCCGGTTTTACTCTACCGGTGTGCCTCTCCATGAGCCGTCTCAGCGTTAACCAAAACAAGCTGCAAAAACGTTTGCGTCGCCTGACCGCCGAAGCGGTGACCGATTACAACATGATTGAAGATGGTGACAAGATCATGGTCTGCCTATCCGGCGGCAAAGACAGCTACACGCTGCTTGATGTGCTACTGCACCTGCAAAAGGTTGCGCCGATCCAGTTTGAATTGGTTGCCGTCAATATGGATCAGAAGCAGCCAGGCTTTCCGGAAGACGTATTGCCCGCCTATTTGAGTGAGCTGGGCGTGCCGTATCACATCCTTGAGCGCGACACCTATTCCATCGTTAAAGAAAAAGTCCCCGAAGGTAAAACGACCTGTTCGCTTTGTTCGCGGCTGCGTCGTGGCAATCTTTATACTTTTGCCGATGAAATAGGTGCGACCAAGATGGCGCTGGGGCATCACCGCGACGACATTATTGAGACCTTTTTCCTCAACATGTTTTACGGCGGCAATCTCAAAGCCATGCCACCCAAGCTGCGGTCGGATGATGGCCGTAATGTGGTGATTCGGCCTTTGGCATACTGCAATGAGAAAGACATTGCTGCTTACTCTGAGCTTCAGGGCTTTCCGATTATTCCCTGTAACCTCTGCGGCTCGCAGGAGAATCTGCAACGCCAGGTGGTCAAGGATATGTTGCAAGGTTGGGAGCGTGCGACACCTGGCCGTCTCGACAATGTCTTTCGCTCGTTGCAGCATGTGCAGCCATCGCAGCTGGCCGATAGCAAACTGTTCGATTTTGCCAGTCTGAGCATCGATGAGTCCGTCGCGCCACGTTTCCTTAATGTGACGAATCTCTGATTCACCTCTGCTGTGGAGTTTGACTGTGCAGGACTATGCCTGGCTTGAGAGTTATTGCTTGAACCGGTTTGGCTCAAAGGCCCAGCTCGAGGCACATTTGCCCAAGCCAAGGTCGGCCGCCCAATTACGTACGATAACTGATGATCGTTACCTTTCCACCATGGCGCTGCGAGTTTTTCGTGCCGGATTGAAGCACAGCCTGGTAGACGCCAAATGGCCGGTATTCGAAGAGGTCTTTTTCGGCTTTGACCCGGACAAAGTGGTGCTGATGAGCGCCGAGCATTTAGAGCGGTTGATGGCCGACAAGCGCATCATTCGTCACTTGGGCAAGTTGCGCAGTGTTCCACGTAACGCCCAGTTGGTGCTCGACATACGCACTGAATACGGCAGCATGGGGCAACTTATAGCCGATTGGCCGGTAGATGATATCGTTGGCTTGTGGCGTATGTTGGCTAAACGGGGCAGTCAGCTTGGCGGCCAATCCATGCCGCGTTTTTTGCGCATGGTCGGTAAGGATACCTGGGTTGCTACAGAAGACGTGGTTGCGGGATTGAAGGCCCAAGGGGTTATAGACCGGACTCCGGCCAGTCAGCGTGATCAGAATGCGGCTCAGGCGGCGTTTAATCATTGGATGGAACAGAGCGGCAGACCGCTGTGCCAGTTATCGGCGATGTTGGCTTTTACGGTAAATCACTGAGACTTGGCGTACAAAGTTAAAGTAAAATCTTGACATGGTGTGCGCAATCGTACATTTTTTAATCAAAGTTCAATGATAGAAAGGTATGCGGATGCGGTTTAGTGCTCTATTGATGTTACTCGTCATAGCTCTGCTGGCAGGCTGTAGCAGTGCGCCAAGAGCGCCGTTAGACGTTACCGCTAAATCCAACGTACGCACCCCCGTCCCCTCTGTCCCCGCTGTTCGTTCCAATACCGCCGATGCTTTGGGTAATGATGTTGTCTTCCAGGCATTCAGCCTTATTGGTACCCCCTACCGCTGGGGCGGCACTTCGCCGGATACGGGGTTCGACTGCAGTGGTCTGATTCAGTATGTTTACCGCGAAGCGGCTGGGGTTACCTTGCCCCGCACCACCGCAGGCCTTACCTCGATGCAGACCGACAAGCCCAGCGAAAGCGCATTGGTGCCCGGTGATCTGCTGCTTTTTGCCATGAACGGCGGACGAGTCAATCACGCCGGTATCTACATTGGCGAAGGGCGTTTCCTGCATGCGCCCAGCACAGGTGGTGTGGTGCGGGTGGATGAGCTTGGGTCCAGCTTTTGGCAGCGTACCTTCAAGGGCGCGCGCCGGGTACTCAGCAGCAACTGAATTGGTCCACCAGGACGGCTTCACCCCCTCTTCTTCTCTCTACCCGGCTCAATCCGCGTCTTAATTACGTCAAGCTATTCGTTGTCGGGCTTACACATAGTAAGAAAAAACACATGACGCTGCTGGAATGGACTTTGCTTTATGTCATCACTTCGCTGTTCTGGAAGTGGATAATCAGCTGGGGCGGCGCTCAGTGGGTTGAGGGCTGGAAATCCTGGTTCTTTATTCACTTTCTCGCGCCTGCGTGGAGCGCAGAAGGCATTCGTCTGTTTGCTGTCGTGATGTGGTTTTTTACCAGTCTCTGGTTTGTCGGCGGCCTGTTCAGCGAAAACATACGTAACTCGGGCTTTCTGTTATGAGCGCTGCGCTTTTCAGCAGCGGTCTGGCTAGCGCGCGCAGTGTGCTCGGGTGAATACGCAAGAACGACTTCCGTTATGGTCTGCGCTGTCCTTTTTGTTTCTGGATACAGAGATTTCCGCTGATACCCACCGATATATCTCACGACAGGTAATAAGCTCCGGGCTCTCGCCAGAAGCGGTGCTGGAGGTGCTCTGGCTTGAGGTGTTTCCTGCGCAGTGCGACAACCTGCGCGATGTGGCGGGTGAATGGGCCGGGTTTGATGATGTCTGGCTGTGCGAGCGTATCTGCGCCGTTATTGGTAAACGGATTACTGCTTATCGACCTATGGGAATGCTGTCAGTCAATCAGGTAATAGACATCATCGAGACTGAATGGCGCTATTGCTGCCGTTATTTGCCTGCCGCCTACTCTGTAGCTGTGCGCCCGCCAAGCAAGCGAATCAAGCGACAAGGCGCTGCCAAGGGGCTTTGCTTCTGGTTTTTCTGAGCGCTTTTATCATTGTTATGGATACAGCACTAATAGCCTTGGGTTACATGCGCTCGATACAGGGCCTTGTGCTATCTGCGCAAGGGCAATAGCCGCTCGATAATACGGCGAGATAGAAAAGGGAGAAGGGAAATGAAGCCTGCATTATTGTTTATGCAGGTGGGCTCCTGTCTTCTGCAGCAAGACCACGTCGTTGCCAAGGATCTCTAGCCTGGCGTCCCAGCGCTGTGCTAGCCAGGTGAAGCTCTGTTCGCTGAAATAACTGATATGGGTGGGATCGCTTTTATAGTGCCAATGCTTGAAGGCTTCCTGGTTCTTGACCCTTTTGGTCATGATGCCGAGCCAGCCATTGGGCTTCAGGCAGGTCCACAATTGATCCAGGACCAACAAGGGTTGGGACAGGTGTTCGACTACTTCAGTCGCGGTGATGAAGTCCCAGCGTTGGCTCAGCGCCTGCGGGTTGGGGTGGTAGTACAGGTCGTGCAGACTAACCTGATGGCCGTGCTCACGCAGCATGGCCGCCAAGGCGGGGCCAGGGCCACAGCCAAAATCCAACCCGTTACTGCCGGGCCTTAGGCGCTCCAGCAAAGGCGTTGCAAGGCGTGAAAGAAACTGCCGATAGCCGGCATCGTTCGGGTGATTTTCATGTCTGTCATATTCGGCGCGCTCGGCGGCATGATCAAGGTGCCACTGGGTGGGAACATGGACCATCAGGCAGTCGTTACACTGAAAGTAGGGCCGCTTGACGTCACTATAAAACCAGGCTGCTGCCGCCTGGCAGAGTGGGCAGCGTGAATACGCTGGCGTCTCTATCACAGGGGCTGCACGCGGCTGATCAGATCATCGCTTTCGACCAGGCGCAGAAACTCGTCACCCAGTCGTTGGCTTTCACTCATGGCTGTGCGCCAATACTTTTCGCGGCCGTCGTTATCATAGACAAAGCGGTTGAAATCCTTACGGTCGGGGAGCTTGCGGTAGGGCAGACTGTCGAGATACTCGCGCGACGGAGCAACCAGCAGAACGTCACGCATCTGTTGCGGGTTGGCTTTACGCCACGGCAGACTTTTGTCAAACCAGCCGGGTACTACGCGGTCCAGAAAGTGCGGATAAAGCACCACGCCAGGAGCCGTATAGGGCAGGTCAAGATGATAGTCGAGCAGGCCACCATCTCGATATACCCCGGCTGTTGTGCCAGGAATATCGCGTACCGCTTCCATCACCATGGGGATGGAGCCGGAGGCGAGCAGGGCTGCACGCAAGTTGGCGGGCGTAAGGTTGACGTGACTGCTCTTGAAATCATGCAGGTCATCCAGTGCCGGTCGCTGGCGGGGATCGTGTAGTATTACCCGCTCAAAAAAACGCCCCAGGTGCCTGCGTCCCAGCAGGTTGGCACCAATGACACCGCTTAGGCCAAGCCCCAGACGGGTGCGTGAATCATGCTGTAGCAGGCCCAGGCTTTTTACTACTACGATGTTGAGGTAGTAGTTAGGATTGGTCAGGATAGTGTCGAACTCTCCGCCCAGCAGCTCGTCCAGCATCTCGCCACAGGCAGCACTGATACGCTGAATACTCACCCCTTTGGGGAAACGCATGTTGGTGTAGAGTTCACCCAGTTGACGCAGGGTGGTGACCGGATCTGGCATGCAGGCACTGGCAAAGCGCCAACTGCCAATAGAGGCGCCGATCAGGCTGCGCGGTTGCGGCGCGCGAGGTAGCCACTCGCCAAACAGGGCCAGGTCCAGGCCTTGAATACCCAGCGCCTTGGGGCCGCCGGCTGCACCGGGAATCATGTGCACATCCTGCGGCTGCAGGCCGTTATGGCGGATGTGCTCGATAGCACGATGGCCTGCGCGTAGCGTCAATGCAGGGGCGGCAACATGAATGGCGGGCATGTCTCGGCGGTTCCTTTACAGTCCGAAAAGCGAAAGCGAGTTATTTTAAGGTTGGTTTCAGCTGCTGACTATAGTCTGTGCTTACACCCTAAGACGACAGAGGTACTATTTATGAACAAGGCAATTGCACTTACCTGCGCAGCATTTTTGAGTTTGGGCAGCGGTGCGCTGCTGGCAGATGATGACGTCCGCCTGGATGAGGCTAACACCTTGATCGAGCAGGGTACCATCATGAACTTTGAAGAACTTAACCAAAAGGCACTGAGCGTTCAGCCCGGCACTATTACTGACACCGATCTCGAAAAGGTCTACGGTCGTTATGTTTACCAGGTAGAAATTCTGGATGGCCAGGGGCAGGAATGGGATGTTGATATGGACGCCAGCAATGGTGAAGTACTTGAACACAAGCAGGACAATTAATAATACGCTGCTAAGGTCCAGCCGTTTTGTGCTGGGCCTTTTGCTGTGCAGTGCCGCTATTCAGGCTGACGATATCGGTCAGGACGAGGTGCTGGAACTGGTGGAGCAGGGGCGAATAGCTCCGCTCCAGCAGTTTATTGATGATGCGCTGCTGCGCTACCCCGGACGCTTTCTGAGTGCCGAACTGGAGGCCGACGATGGCCGCTATGTTTATGAAATTGAAGTGATCACCCGTGAGCGGGTGGTAATGGAACTTGAGTATGATGCGCTGAGTGGCGAACTGCTTGAGGTAGAAGAGGATGATTGATGCGGATACTGCTGGTCGAAGATAACGTAGCACTGGCGGACTCCCTGACCCTTAAGCGTGCCGGTTATGCGGTGGACTGGCGCACGGATGGGCGCGATGCCCTGATTCTGGGGGAGCAGGAACCCTATGACCTGGCGATCGTTGATCTCGGCTTGCCTGGTATGGATGGGCTTGAGGTGGTGCGACGTTGGCGAAATGCGGGACAGGCGACGCCCGTATTGATGTTGACTGCACGCAGTCGCTGGACTGAGCGCGTGGCTGGCCTGCAGGCTGGTGCTGACGATTATCTGACCAAACCTTTTCATAATGAAGAGTTGCTGTTGCGTATCCAGGCGCTGTTGCGTCGCGCGCATGGTCGCGAGCCGAGCGCAACGCTCAATGTCGGCGGCTTGGCCCTGGATGAAGCAACGCAGCAGGTTAGCGGTGCGGGTCTGGCGTCGACCGGTCTATCTGCCACCGAGTTCAAACTACTCCGCTACATGATGCTCAATGCTGGCCAGGTACTGTCCAAAGCACGCTTGGCCGAGCATCTGTACGATTATGAAGACGAGCGCGACTCCAACGTTATTGAAGTACAGATTAATCATTTGCGCAGCAAGCTGGGGCGCGCTGCGATAGAAACGCGGCGTGGCCAGGGCTATGTGTTGGTAGGGCTGGCGCCGTGATCTCCATCGGGCGCCGTCTTGGCGTCGGCCTTTTGTTAATCATGCTGTTCAGCATAGTGTTGCTTGGTCAGGGCAGTGTCTGGTTGTACGACCGGGCACAACGCGCCTATCTGCTGACGTTATTGCAAAGTGAGACAGATAGTCTGCTGGCGGCCATGACGCCTGGTGTTGACGGGCTGTATCTTGACCTGAGTAAGGTTGACCCGGATTACCGTCGAGTTTACTCCGGTCGCTATTTTATCGTTCAGGGTCGGGAGCGCTGGCGCTCACGCTCACTCTGGGATCAACGCCTGCCAGTACCCAGCGACAGCGACGCTCAGTCTACCGGCCTGGTACCTGGACCCAAAGGCCAGCAGCTACTGGTTTGGTCTCAGCAGTACAGTAGTCATGGCGAACAATTGAGGGTGACGGTGGCGCTGGATTATCAGCCGCTGCTCGCGACTTTTCAGCGCGCGCGCTGGTGGCTCTGGGGGCTGGGAGCAGCTGTGATTGTGGTGGCTCTGCTGTTGCAGCAATGGCTATTGCAGCGTGCCTTGCGTCCTCTGCGTCGAGCGCAGGCTGAGTTATCCGAGTGGCGCACGGGTGCGCGCATGCAACTGAGTGAAACTGTGCCGCTGGAGTTACATCCGCTGGTAGTGGAAATCAATCACTTGGGTAGACAGGTAGAACGGGTTCTGGAGCGAGGGCGCAGTAGTGCTGGTGACTTGGGGCACGCGTTGAAAACGCCTTTGGCGGTGCTCGAGAGTCGCCTGGATAATCTGACCAGCACCTTGGCGCCCGAGCACGTGACGCCCCTGCGCGAGCAGCTCGATATCATTCACAGCCAGTTGGAGAGAACCCTCCAGCGCGCACGCCTGGCGCCCGAGCAGCAACGTGCAGAGCGTTTTCAGGCAGAGCGCGATATGCACGCCCTGATTGCCACCTTCAAGTCGCTGTATAACGAGATAGATATCAGCGTTGATGGGGTTGGTGAACTGAGTTGGCCCTACGACCGTGAAGATATGCAGGAGCTGTTGGGCAATCTGATCGACAATGCCTGCAAGTGGTCAAAGGGGCAGGTCCAGGTTGGCTGGAAATTGAACTCTGAGGGTTTGTATCTGCAGATAGCGGATGATGGGCCGGGTATCGCACCTCGCGAGCGTGAAGAGGTCTTGAATCGTGGTACCCGCCTTGATCGGCAGGTGCCTGGTCACGGGCTTGGGCTCGGTATTGTCACCGATCTGGTGAGTGCCTATGCAGGCAGTCTGCAGTTGTCTGAAGCGACGCTCGGTGGTCTGCTGGTTGAGGTATGGTTGCCGCTACGCACCTAGATGCGCAGCGGCTGGGCGTTAAAGAAAAGACGTATCTATGTCGACCAGCAACAAGTGACGGCTGTCATCAATGAATAGTCCTGAGGTCAGGCAGTACTGATTGGTGGTGGCATCGCGATACCGGTTGGATAGTATGACCCTGCTGTCTTCGCCGCCTTCCGCCAGAATCTGGTAAAAGTATGGCCGCCAGGACCAGTTGTGATCCAGGTAGCGCGGATCGGTATGCCAGGCGTCACCTTTCCATTCATAGTTGGGTGAAATCTGCGTGCCATGCGCATCGCAGAGAAAGCAGCGCAGTAGCCATGGGTAGGATTCCGGCGCAGGCAGGTGAGCGGGTTGGCCACCTTTGCTGAGCCACACCCGCAAGTCTGCAAACAGTTCGGCCAATGATTTGCGTAGGCTGGCAAGCTTCTCCCGCTCGGCCAGCTTGTCCAGGACATAGTGATCGCGCATGTCTGAAAACTTTTGCTTTACCGCTTCAGCCGGCAAAAAGTTCTCTTCAGGCCTACCGAACAGGTAACCCTGTACATAGCGGGCGCCGCACTCCAGTGCGAAGTGCAGTTCCTGCTCGGTCTCCACACCTTCTGCGATAATCCAGCAGCCGCTTTTCTCCGCCATCAATGCCAGAGCTCTGACGAAGTCGCCGCTGTTGCCATTGCCGCTGGCGGCTTTGCGAAACAGCTGGATATCAAGCTTGAGGATGTCTGGTTCCAGTGCCAGAACACGGTCAAGCATGGAATAACCGGCGCCAAAGTCATCGATTGCAATTCGAATACCGGCCTGGCGATAACGCTGAACCACATCACGTAGCTGATCAATACTGCCCTGCAATTCGGTAATTTCGAATACTACTTGGTCGGGTGGTAAGCCGATTTCCTCCAGCAACTGCAGGCTGGGTAACGGCTGCCCGGGCTTCAACTGGCTTACCCAGGATGGCGATATGTTCAAGCTGATAAAGCCGTCAGGGTTGTCGCGGAAACGCTCGAGTGCCATGCGACGTATACAGCGGTCCAATTCCAGCAGATCAGCGGGGTTTACCTCCGGATCGGTAAATAGCGGGCCGGCGCTGGTGATATTGCCTTCGTCGTCACGCAGGCGGGCAAGCGCTTCGTACCCCGCGATACGGCCTGTTGCGGTATCGATCAGAGGTTGGAAGTAAGGCAGAGGCTGACCATTAAACACATTATTCTCCGGGTCGGAATGGGCGGGTAGCGGTATGCAAGATTATAGCCAAGGCTGGTTGAGCCCGCATTGTGGCTGCGTTCGGCATCAACCTGATCGGGTTTTGGATAGTCCGGGGCTACATCGGTGCAATAACGCAGGATTTTGGTATGTGTCTTGCACTTTAAAGGTGATTTCACACCTGCTTGGCGCCCTAATTCGGTGCTTTTAGCTGGCTTGTGTTACGCAATTTTAAAAATAACTTATTGATAATAAAAAATAAAATTAACCGCTATCAGTTTGTATGCAAATCAAGACAGTTTTATTTCATTGGGAGTAAGGCACCACAATGGAACCAAAGCGGCTTGATTGCACAAGATTGGTGCGAACTGTCTGTTCATAAAGAGGCTGTCTGAATGGAAAACCTGAACAGCGCTGTGGAAACTCTGGTTCACGGCGCCAACACCCTGTTTATTCTGATGGGCGCTATCATGGTGCTGGCAATGCACGCGGGTTTCGCTTTTCTGGAGGTCGGTACTGTCCGCCAAAAGAATCAGGTCAACGCGCTATCTAAAATCATCAGTGATTTTGCCATTTCTTGCCTGGCATATTTCTTCGTTGGTTACTGGATTGCCTACGGCGCCAATTTCTTTGCTGATGCAGCGACCTTGTCCGAGAATAATGGCTATGCGCTGGTCAAGTTCTTCTTTCTGATGACCTTTGCTGCAGCCATCCCGGCTATTATCTCCGGCGGCATTGCCGAGCGCGCCAAGTTTGCTCCGCAGTTGTGCGCCTCGCTGTTGATTGTGGGTCTGATTTACCCCTTCTTCGAAGGTATCGTATGGAACGGCAATTATGGTTTTCAGGCGTGGCTGGAAGTCAGCTTTGGTGCGCCATTTCATGACTTTGCCGGCTCTGTGGTAGTGCATGCCGTCGGCGGCTGGCTGGCGCTGGGCGCCGTGTTGATGCTGGGCGCACGACGCGGGCGCTACCGTGCAGGGCATGTGGTTGCCATGCCGCCATCCAATATACCCTTCCTGGCGCTCGGTGCCTGGATTCTTTCGATTGGCTGGTTCGGCTTCAATGTGATGTCGGCGCAGACGCTGGAGGGTATCAGCGGGCTGGTTGCGGTCAACTCGTTGATGGCGATGGTGGGGGGCACCCTGGCTGCGTTACTGGTTGGTCGCGCGGACCCTGGCTTTATTCATAACGGTCCGCTGGCGGGGCTGGTGGCAGTATGTGCTGGTTCTGACCTGATGCACCCGCTAGGCGCGCTGGCGACTGGCGTAGTTGCTGGTGGTTTGTTCGTCTGGACCTTCATCCTCACGCAGAACCGTTTGAAAATCGATGATGTACTCGGCGTCTGGCCGCTGCACGGGTTGTGCGGTGTTTGGGGTGGGTTGGCTGCCGGTATTTTTGGCCTGCAGAGTCTGGGTGGTTTAGGCGGCGTCAGCTTTATCTCACAGCTGCTCGGTAGCCTGGCTGGCGTGGTAGTGGCGCTGTCGGGTGGCTTGCTGGTATATGGCGTGATTAAAGCCATCGTTGGCATACGTCTAAGCGAGGAAGACGAGTTTCAGGGCGCCGATCTCGCCATTCACAAGATTGGAGCCATCTCGGAAGATTGATTTTCGAGCATAAAAAAACCGGGCATAAGCCCGGTTTTTTTATGGCAGATTTACTCTTCCAGATTACCCATCGCGGTGATGTTGAAGCCACCGTCGACGTAGGTGATCTCACCGGACATACCGGATGCCAGGTCGGAGCAAAGGAAGGCGCCGACGTTGCCGACTTCGTTGATGGTGACGTTGCGGCGCAGCGGGGTTTGTGCCGCGTTGTGCGACAGCATCTTGCGGAAACTCTTGATGCCAGAGGCCGCCAGAGTGCGAATCGGGCCAGCCGAGATTGCGTTGACGCGGGTGCCTTCCGGACCCAGGCTGGTGGCCAGATAACGTACGCCAGCTTCCAGGCTCGCCTTGGCCATACCCATGACGTTGTAGTTGGGCATGGTGCGCTCGGCGCCAAGATAGGACAGGGTCAAAAGGCTACCGTTGCGGCCTTTCATCATTTCGCGACCGGCCTTGGCCAGTGCGACAAAGCTGTAGGCACTGATGTCGTGGGCGATACGGAAGCCTTCACGAGTAGTGACTTCCGCAAAGTTGCCGTCCAACTGATCACCGGGAGCAAAGCCGACCGAGTGGACGATGCAGTCCAGTCCATCCCACTTCTTGCCCAGTTCGACGAATACCTGATCGATCTCGGCATCATCGGCAACATCGCACGGGAAGCACAGCTCAGGACCTGAGCCCCAGCCGGCGGCGAATTCTTCAACCCGTGCCTTCAGTTTTTCGTTCTGATAGGTGAACGCCAGTTCGGCGCCCTCGCGGTGCATCGCCGCGGCAATCCCTGAGGCAATGGAGAGTTTGCTGGCAACGCCAACGATGAGTACGCGCTTTCCGCTGAGAAATCCCATAGTGCTTTCCTGTTTTGTTACTGGGCCGTCGTGGCCTTGTTAAGGGTGTTGGGTATGGCAAAAGCCGCATCCAGCAACTGACGAGTATAGTCATGCTGCGGTGAAGCAAAGATATCGCCTGCCGGTCCCTGTTCGACTACCTGTCCCTGACGAATGACCATCAGCTGATGACTGAGGACCTTTACTACCGCCAGATCGTGGCTGATAAACAAATAACTCAAATTATACTTCTGCTGCAGATCGCGCAGCAGTTCTACTACTTGTCCCTGCACGGTACGGTCCAATGCGGATGTCGGCTCATCGAGCAGAATCAGCTTGGGTTTGAGTACCAGTGCCCGCGCGATGGATACCCGCTGGCGTTGGCCACCGGAAAACTCGTGCGGGTAGCGGTGCCGGGTATCGGGGTTGAGACCGACTTCCTGCAACGCCTGAATCACCATCTGCTCACGCTCGGCAGCCGTGCCTATACGATGAATCTCCAGTCCTTCGCTAATGATCTGGCTAATCGACATACGCGGGCTCAGACTGCCAAAGGGGTCTTGAAAAACCACCTGAAACTCGCGTCTTAGTGGCCGCACATCATTCTGACTGAGATTGTCCAGCCGATTGCCATTACATTCAATAAGGCCTTCGCTATCGATCAACCGCAGTAGTGCCATGCCCAGCGTTGTCTTGCCCGAACCGCTCTCACCAACGATGCCGAGGGTCTGGCCCTGCGGCAGGCTGAAGCTGATGTCGGTCACCGCCTTGACGTGATCAACGGTACGCTTGAGTACTCCCTTTTTAATAGGAAACCATACCTTGAGATGCTCGACGCGCAAGATTTCTTTAGCGCCTGCGTCCACCGGCACCGGCTCGCCGCTGGGGTCCGCCGCCAGCAATTGCTGGGTATACTCATGGCGCGGGTCACTAAAAAGAGTGGTGCAATCATTCTCTTCGACGACGCGACCCTGATACATGACACATACGCGATGGGCAATCTTGCGTACCAGGTTGAGATCATGGCTGATCAGCAGTAGCGCCATACCAAGCTTTTGCTGCAGCTCTTTGAGTAAATCCAGGATCTTCAGCTGCACTGTTACATCCAGTGCGGTAGTGGGCTCATCGGCGATCAACAGCTCTGGCTCGTTGGCCAGCGCCATGGCAATCATCACTCGCTGGCGTTGTCCGCCCGATAGCTCGTGGGGGTAGGAGGCAAGACGCTTTTCGGGATCGGGAATGCCGACCAGCGTCAGCAGCTCCAACGTGCGAGCGCGGGCATCCTTCTTGTTCAGCCCCTTGTGCAGGGCCAACACCTCGTTGATTTGTCGCTCGACCGTGTGTAGCGGATTAAGCGAACTCATGGGCTCCTGAAAAATCATGGAGATGCGATTACCACGCACCTTGCGCAGTTTTTTCTCGCTTGCCTTTAGCAGGTCCTCGCCGTCGTAATAGATCTCACCGCAAGGATGATGGGCGACAGGGTAGGGCAGCAGGCGCAGGATCGAGTGCGCCGTGACAGACTTGCCGGAGCCGCTCTCGCCGACTAATGCCAGGGTCTGGCCCGGCTGAATATCAAAGCTGACGTCGTGGACTGCCGTCACCTGACTGTCGCCTTGATTAAAGGCCACGCTCAGGTTGCGGATGCTGATCAGGGGCGTATTGGTCATCTCATTTCCTTGGGTCGAAGGCATCGCGCAGCGCCTCGCCGATAAACACCAGTAAGCTCAGCATGAGAGACAACACAACGAAAGCCGTAATGCCTAGCCAGGGAGCCTGGAGGTTGTCCTTGCCCTGGGCAATCAGTTCGCCCAGCGAAGGTGAGCCCGGCGGCAGACCGAAGCCAAGAAAGTCCAGAGAGGTCAGGGTGATGACGCCGCCGGTAAGGATAAACGGGAAGAAGGTCAGGGTGGCGACCATGGCGTTGGGCAGAATATGTCGGAACATGATCACCCCGTTGCTTGCCCCCAGCGCACGGGCTGCCCTGACATACTCGAGGTTGCGACCGCGCAAGAACTCGGCGCGTACTACGTCGACCAGCGACATCCAGGAAAACAGTAGCATGATGCCCAGCAGCCACCAGAAGTTCGGTTGCACGAAGCTGGCCAGAATGATCAGTAGGTAAAGGACGGGGAGGCCGGACCAGACCTCGATAAAGCGTTGCCCGATCAGATCCACGCGTCCACCGTAAAAGCCCTGAATCGCCCCCGCGATCACGCCAATTATGGAACTGAAGATGGTGAGCGTAAGAGCAAACAGTACTGAGATGCGGAAGCCGTAAATCACTCGTGACATGACATCGCGGGCCTGATCATCGGTTCCCAGCCAATTGTCCGCCGAAGGTGGCGCGGGCGCCGGCACATCCAGATCGTAATTGATGGTGCCATAGTGATAGGGGATGGGTGGCCAGAGCATCCAGCCGTCGCCATCGCCTTCAATCAGTTGCTGAATGTAGGGGCTGCGGTAGTCGGCCTCGATGGGGAACTCACCACCGAAGTCCGTCTCTGGGTAGCGTTTAAATACCGGGAAGAACAGCTCGCCCTGAAAACCAACGGCCAGTGGTTTGTCGTTGGCGATCAGTTCTGCGCCCAGGCTGAGTACAAATAACAGCATGAACAGGTGCAGCGACCACCAGCCGCGCTTGTTGGCGCGAAAACGGGCAAAGCGGCGTTGATTAAGCGGTGACAGCTTGATCAGGCTCATGTTCAACCCTCCCGGCTGTCGAAGTCGATCCGTGGATCAACCAGGGTGTAGGTAATGTCGCCGATCAGCTTTACCACCAGACCCAGCAGCGTAAAGATAAAGAGGGTGCCGAACATCACCGGATAGTCTCGATTGATCGCGGCTTCGAAGCCCAGCAAGCCGAGCCCGTCCAGAGAGAAAATAACCTCGATCAGCAGCGAGCCGGTAAAAAAGATGCTGATCAACGCTGATGGAAAGCCGGCGATAATCAGCAGCATGGCGTTACGAAACACATGGCCGTAGAGCACGCGGCTTTCGGATAGCCCCTTGGCTCGCGCAGTAGTCACATATTGTTTGCCGATCTCATCCAGGAAGCAGTTTTTGGTCAGCATGGTCAGGGTCGCGAAGCTGCCAACCACCATGGCGAAGATGGGGAGTACCAAATGCCAGAAGTAGTCACCAATCTGCTCCCAGGTACTCATCTGATCGAAGTTGTTGGAGGTCAGGCCGCGCAGTGGAAACCAGTCGAGATAACTGCCGCCGGCAAATACCACGATCAGCAGTATGGCGAGCAGAAAGCCCGGGATGGCGTAGCCCACAATGATCAGCGAGCTGGTCCAGATATCAAAGGCCGAGCCATGCCTGATGGCCTTGCGGATACCCAGGGGAATGGAAATGAGATAGGTCAGCAGAGTGGTCCATAGACCGAGGGAGATGGAGACCGGCATCTTCTCGAGTATGAGGTCAGTCACTTTGGCGTCACGGAAGAAGCTATCGCCAAAGTCAAACTGCAGGTAGCCCTTGATCATCAGCCAGAAGCGCTCGTGGGCCGGTTTGTCGAAACCGTACATCTTCTCGATTTCTTTGATGATGTCCGGGTCCAGCCCCTGGGCCCCGCGATAGTTGCCGCCGCTGGCGACTTCGCCACCGCCTCCGGATACGCGGCTGGTGGCGCTACCTTCAAAGCCTTCCAGGTTGGCAATCATTTGCTCAACCGGGCCGCCCGGTGCGGCTTGAATGATCAGAAAGTTGATCAGCAGAATACCGAACAGCGTAGGGATGATCAGTAGCAGGCGGCGAACGATATAAGCCAGCATGCTTAGTCTGCCTCGCTGACAGGCGTGGTGACGGCGGGCACGTCATCGCTTTGCATGGGCGTGTCTGCTTTATCTGGATCGACCCACCAGGTGAACAGCCCGATACCGTATTTTGGCGACGTTTGCGGGTGGGCAAATTTGTCCCAGTAAGCGACGCGATAGACCTTGGTGTACCAGTTGGGTACGAGCAGGTGTTGCGCGCGTAACGCGCGGTCCAGTGCGCGCGTATGGGTAACCAGTGACTCGCGCGTGTCGGCTTGCACCAGACCATCAACCAGCGCGTCGACGGCTGGATCTTTCAGCCCCATTAAATTGCGGCTGCCGGGATTATCTGCGCTGCTGGAGTGCCAGTATTCACGCTGTTCATTACCTGGTGAGTTGGATTGGCCAAAGCCGCTAACCACCATGTCGAAGTCGCGCGAGCGCAAACGATTGATGTACTGCGAGACGTCAACCCGGCGCAGTGTCATCTCGATACCCAGCGACGCGAGGTTGCGTTTGAAGGGCAGCAAGACGCGTTCAAATTCGGCTTGAACCAGCAAAAACTCGAAGCTCAGCGGCTCGCCTTCAGGATTGACCAGTTGATCATCAACAATCTGCCAGCCGGCCTCCTGCAGCAGCGCATAGGCTTTTCGTCTTTGCTCGCGCAGATTGCCACTGCCGTCAGTTGTTGGCGGGATATACGCAGGCCCAAAGGCCGCAGCTGGAAGTTGGTCGCGCAACGGCGTTAGTAGCTCAAGTTCAGCGGCATCGGGCTCACCTTGAGCAGCCAGCTCCGAATTGTCGAAATAACTGGCCGTTCGGGTGTAGGCACCGTGAAATAGTTTGGCATTGGCCCATTCAAAGTCGAACAGCAGGCTGATCGCCTCACGCACGCGTACATCCTGGAAGTAAGGTTTGCGCAGGTTGAAGACAAAGCCCTGCATGCCTTGGGTGTTGTTGTTGGGGAGCTCTTCCTTAATGATGCGACCTTCGCGCAATGCCGGGCTGTCGTAGCCTATGGCCCAGTTTTTTGCTGCCATTTCCTGGTTGAAATCGAACTGTCCGGCCTTGAAGGCTTCCAGCGTCACACCGCCGTCGCGGTAGTAATCGACCACCACACGGTCAAAGTTGTTGAAGCCGCGCTGAACCGGAAGATCCGCGGCCCAGTAGTCAGGATCGCGCTTGAAGCTGATGCTGCGACCGGGGCGGACATCGTCAATCTCGTAGGGGCCGCTACCCAAGGGTATATCCAGTGAGCCTTTGGTGAAATCACGTCCTTCCCAGTAATGCTTGGGAAGCACCGGTAGTTGTCCAAGCACCAGCGGCAGCTCGCGGTTATTACCGTGATGAAAGTGAAAGGTCACGGTTTGCGGATCGTCGGCAACCACTTCCTGAACATCACCATAGTAGGCGCGGTAAAAGGGCGCACCCTGTTCTACCAAGGTATTGAAGGTAAACACGACGTCCTCGGCGGTGATGGCTTCCCCGTCATGGAAACGAGCTTCGGGGCGCAGGTGAAAGCGCACCCAAGTGCCGTCTTGTGCCTTCTCCATACTCCCGGCGATAAGCCCGTACTCGGTGAAGGGCTCGTCAAGGGCATGGAAGGTAAGAGTGTCGTAAATCAGGTTAAGGTTGTCGGCTGAGGTGCCGCGGCTGATGTAGGGGTTGAGTGAGTCAAAACCACCGAAGCCAGCCAGCCGTAAGGTTCCGCCCTTGGGGGCGTCCGGGTTGGCGTAGTCAAAGTGTTGAAAGTCGACCGGGTACTTGGGCGCTTCATCGTAGAGGGTCAAGGCGTGCTGTGGCAGTGGCTGATTGGCGGTAGCGACGGCGGTGCAGCAGGTGAGCAGAGCCAGACAGGCAGATTTCAGCAAAAGATGCATTCAGAGACCTTATTGTTCTAGTGTGTTGCAGGCTCTTCCCACCAGCTGCGGATGACCAGCGAGTAGGGCGGTATATTCGGGGTCTGCAGCCAGGTGCGATAGGCGATGCGATGGTAGTTTATATACCAGTTCGGAATTGTATAGTGATTCCACAGCAGTACCCTGTCCAAAGCGCGCGTTGCAGCCACCTGCTGGCTGCGGCTGGTCGCGCCGCTTAATTTATCAATTAGGTCATCGACTACCTGATTATTCACCCCGGCGTAATTGCGACTGCCTTTGACGTTACGTTGGCTGGAGTGAAAATAACCGAATTGCTCAAGTCCCGGTGATAACCCCTGCGGCAAGGTGGCAAGAATCATGTCGTAGTCAAACTGGTCCAGGCGCGCCTTGTACTGGGCGCGATCCACGGTCCGAATGTGCATGTCTATACCCAGTCGCGCCAAGTTGGCTCGATAGGGCTGCAGGATGCGTTCCAGACTCGAGTTAACCAGCAGTACCTCGAACACCAGTGGCTTGCCGTCTTCATTTTCCAGGCGGCCGTTACGCAGTGTCCAGCCAGCCTGATCAAAGAGGTCAACGGCTTCACGCAGGGTTTCACGCGGAATACCGCGCCCATCTGTCACGGGTAGACTGAAGGGCTGTAGAAAGAGTTCCGGCGGTAGTTCTTCGCGGTGCGGTGACAGGTACAGAAATTCCTGGCCCGCCGGGAGGCCGGTAGCGCTGAACGGACTGTTCGGGTAGTAGCTCAACGACCGCTCATATGCCCCATAAAAGAGCACTCGGTTAGACCATTCGAAATCAAACAGCATGCCCATGGCCTTGCGCAGCGCGAGGCTATCGAAGGGGCGTCGGCGAGTATTAAAGAACAGCGCCTGGGTAGAGCTGGGGATTTCATGTGAAATGGCGCGCTTTACTACGTCGCCGTCAGCGATTGCCGGAAAGTCGTAAGCGTTAGCCCAGTTGCTGGCCTTGTGGTCAATATACAAGTCGAATTCGCCGGCCTTGAAAGCTTCGAAGGCTACGCTGTTATCGCGATAGAACTCGACTTCCATGCGGTCGACGTTGTATTTGCCGCGGTTGATCGGCAGGTCTGCGCCCCAATAGTCCTTTACGCGCTCGTACACCACGCTGCGTCCCGGATCGACCCGGGTGATGCGGTATGGCCCGCTGTTGAGTCCGGGCTGGAAGGTGGTCTCAGTAAACTCTCGATCTTTCCAGTAATGCTCAGGCAATACGGGTAGTTCGCCTAATCGCAGGATCAGCAGACGGTTATTGGGGCGTGAGAAAACGAAACGAATACGCCGCTCACCCAGAATGTCGACCCGCTCTACATCCTGCAGCATGGAGCGGTAGTTGGGGTGTCCGTTTTCCTTGAGTAAGCGATAGGAGAACGCGACGTCCTCGGCAGTAATGGGTGTGCCGTCGTGAAAGCGCGCTTGCGGGCGCAGGTTAAACACGACCCAGCTACGGTTATCGGCAAATTCCAGGGTTTCGGCAATCAGTCCGTAAGCGGAGTAGGGCTCATCTCCGGAGGGGTCGTAAATGCCGCTGCCGGCCATGAGCGGCTCGTTCAGCTCGCTTATACCAAACTGGGCAAAATCCCCGGTATTGATCGGACTGGTGCCTTTGAGGGTGTAGGGGTTGAGGGTATCAAAGGTACCAGAGCCCATAACCCTTAAGGTGCCACCCTTGGGCGCGTCGGGGTTGACGTAATCGAGGTGTTGAAAATTTTCCGGGTACTTGGGCAAGCCATAGAGGGCGTAGCCATGCTGCGTGTGCACCGCCGCGCCTGCAGTCAGCGATATCAGCCAGCAGAGCAGGAATGCGGTGATGGTGTAAGGACGGAACAGCAGCGACATGAATACCTACGCGGAATATAGCCAGAGAACGTCCGCGCGGCGCAGTGGATCTGACCTTTTAAGGTGACCCGACCGGCCGCACGTCGCCAATTGTTGCCAAAGCTAACATTCCCGCAGGTTAGACGGAAGGGGCTGCGTCGCAATCAGGGCACGAACAGGGTGAGTTGCTGCCCCGGTTGCAGATAGCGATCCAGTTTGTTCCAGCTGCGGATCTTTTCGATCTTTACATTGAAGCGAGCAGCAATAGTGGAAAGCGAGTCACCTGACTGCACGGTATAGGTGACGCTGCGATTATCTGAATTGCTGCTGTTGCTGCCACCCGGCAGCATCAGTGTTGAACCGACGCTAAGGACATTGTCGCTCAGCTCGTTATAGCGCTTGATGTAGTTAACCGTCGTACCGTGCGCCCGAGCAATGCTCCACAGGCTGTCACCAGGCTTGATACGGTAACTGAGGGCCGAATTGCTGGCTAATGCCTGGGCCGGCGTGGGTAATTCGACCGGGCCGTCGCTGAGCTGCGGTAGCATCAGCACTTGGCCGATATGCAGCAGGGTGCCGTTTATGTCATTGGTTTCGCGAATAACGCCGACGGTCAATTGATAGCGGTGTGCGATCTGGGACAGGGTGTCGCCACTGCGCACCTTATACGCTTGATAATTGAGTCGTTCGTCGTTGGGTAGCTGGGCTAGCGCCTCGGTGAACTGCTCTGCCTGGTCAATGGGGATCAGTAGTTGATACTCGCCCTGCGGTGCGGTCACACGCTGATTGAATGCGGGGTTGAGTTTGAGTAGTTCTTCAGTCGGTATGTCCGCCAGTTCGGCAACTTTATACAGGTCAATCTGCTGATCGACAGTTACCTCGGCAAAGTAAGGCTCATTTGCCAGCTCTGGCAAATGGGTTCCGTAGCTGGTGGGACTGTCAATGATTTGTGCCAGAGCCAGCAGCTTGGGGACGTAGTTCATGGTTTCGCGCGGTAGTTGCAGATTCCAGTAATCGGTCGGCAGGCCTAATGATTCATTGCGTTTGACCGCGCGTCCCACGCAACCTTCACCGCAGTTGTAGGCGGCTAGCGCCAACAGCCAGTCGCCGTCGAAGTAGTTGTGAAGGAGACTGAGGTAATCGAGTGCAGCTTGGGTTGAAGCGGTAACATCACGGCGCCCGTCATACCACCAGTCCTGCCTGAGAGAGAAGTTGCGGCCGGTAGACGGGATGAATTGCCAGAGGCCCGCAGCTTGTGCGCTGGATAGCGCCTTGGGGTTGTAGGCGCTCTCGATGAAGGGTAGTAGGGCTAGTTCCTGTGGCATGTCACGCGCTTCAAGCTGCTGCACAACGTAGTAGATGTAGCGTTGAGCGCGGGGGGTGGCGAGTTCGAAGTAGCGGCTTTGGCTGGCGAATACGAGGCGTTGCTGGTCTATGCGCGGGTTGTCGATCAGGGCGGGGTCTAACATGAATCCAGAACGGATTCGGCCCCAGAGCGTGGCAGGCGTCTGCGGCTCTACACTGACCACGGGGCTGGTGGGGCGAATCAGCTGTTGGCGTTTTTGCGCTTCTTGCGCCTTCTGCTGTTCAGACTGCCCCAAGAATCGATAATCGGAGCGTTCCGTAGTCTGACAACCTGAGAGTGCTAAGACACCCGCTAAAGTTCCGAATACCAGTGCTTTGGGCAAGATGGCAACTACCGGATAGCTCATTTTAGACCCCACAAAATGGTGGAGATTTTATTGAGTCATCCGGTTACGGTCAAGACGTGCTCGATTTAAAAGCTGTCCTTCCAGGCGCGAACTGCCGCGAAGGTCTCTACGCCGGGCGCCAGAGGCTTGCCTGTATGATTGCTGGCAGCGCTCACTACCGATGGGTTGTCAGCCCGTAAAAAGGGGTTGGTAAGGAGCTCAAGAGCCATCTCGCTGGGCAGTGTCATGCGTCCTGCCGCGCACAAATCCTGCACCACCTCCAGCCGCACTTTGATGTCCTTGTTGTCCGGCTCGACCGCGTGCGCGAACTGCAGATTGGCTTGGGTGTACTCGTGAGCGCAATAGATGCGAGTCGCTGCTGGTAGCGCAGCGAGAGTGCTGAGTGACGCATGCATTTGTGCGGGCGTGCCCTCAAACAGTCGGCCGCAGCCGCCAGCGAACAGGGTGTCGCCACTGAGTAGCCAAGGCTCGCCGTGGTTTTCGCAATAATAGGCGATATGCCCAAGGGTATGGCCGGGTACGGCAATAACCTGTAGCTCAAGGCCAAAGAGCTTCAGCGTGTCACCCTGCTCAAGCGCACGGTCGCGTGCCGGAATGTTTTCGGCGGCGGGGCCCCACACCTTGCAACCTGTCCCGGCCTTGAGCGCGGCAACGCCGCCGACATGATCGGGGTGGTGATGGGTAATGAGAATATCGCTGAGGCTGTACTCGGGATGCTTGCCTAACCAGTTGATGACGGGCTTGGCGTCACCGGGATCAACCACGGCAACACGCTCGCCGTCGTCAGCCAGTATTAACCAGATGTAGTTATCATTGAATGCAGGTAGCGCGATAAAAGTGGACATGGAAAGCCTATTCTTTAATCTGTAGATTCATCTTAACCAACTCTGCGCCTGCGCCAACCCCTATCTGGAGATTTCATGGCTCGTCAGCAATCCTCGCACTCCAACGGACAGGCCGATTTACTCCGCCTGTTGCACGAGGCGCGTGAGTGGCTGGCTTCCGCTCCGGGCCAAATGCTGCTTGCCGCGGAGAGGGCAGCGCAGCAGGAGTTGCTGCCTCAATGCTTTGGCCAGCATCTGGTTCAGTACGGACTGGCGCCCGGGATGCTGGATCCTGAAGAGGCAGTGATGCGGCATCATTGGCATCTGGATATGGAGGCCCGTGAGGGCACCCTGGCCGTTGAAGAGACGCGCTGGCCGTTTTCTCCGCAATCGTTGGATGCAGTGGTGTTGCACCATGGCTTGGACTTCAGCCTGTCTCCGCGACTGTTGTTGCGTGAGGCCAGTCAGGCGGTTCGGGCTGGAGGTCATCTGGTTGTTTTTGGCTTTAATCCGCTGAGCACTTGGGCGGCACCGCACTACCTGGGCCAGAGCTGGCTAGGGCAGGCCGGGTTTGTGCGCCCGGGTCGGCTGATTGATTGGCTTGAACTGCTGGGGTTTGCGGTGGAGAAACGTCTTGATGGGTGCTATCGTCCGCCGCTCATGTCGCCGGCCTGGCTGCAGCGTCTCACCTTTTTCGAACAGTTGGGACAGCAGCGGCTCCTGCCTGGCGGCGGTTTTTACTGTCTGCTGGCGCGCCGGCAGATGTTCGGGGCGCTGCCGCAACGTCAGCGCAGCAGGGCTTTTCCAACGCTGACGCTACCACCTATGGCAGCGGGTACTCGGCGCACGCATAAACGAGATAGGCAATGACTCAACCCATTGAGATTTTTACTGACGGGGCCTGCAAGGGCAATCCGGGGCCAGGCGGCTGGGGTGCGTTACTGCGCCTTGGTGAGAACGAAAAAAGCCTTTATGGCGGAGAGTTGAATACGACCAATAACCGCATGGAGTTGCTCGCAGCTATTCGCGGTCTGGAGGCGCTCAAGCGTTCCGCAGAGGTGGTGATTACTACCGACTCGCAGTATGTAATGAAGGGGATCTGTGAGTGGATGCCCAACTGGAAAAAACGCGGCTGGAAGACAGCCAGCAAGCAGCCGGTAAAGAATGCTGATCTTTGGCAGCAGCTGGATGAACTGGTCAGTCAGCATCAGGTTGAGTGGCGTTGGGTGCGTGGCCATACCGGTCACCGCGAAAACGAAATTGCCGACGAGCTGGCTAATCTTGGCGTGCAGCACGTATTGAATGAGCGTAAGGGGTAGGGCATGCGTGAAGTAGTGCTGGATACTGAAACAACGGGTATCGAACACAAAGAAGGTCACAGGATTATCGAGATCGGCTGCGTTGAGCTGATTGATCGACGCCTAACGGGCCGGCATTACCATGTCTATATCAACCCGCAGCGCGAGATTGATGAGGGTGCGCAGGCGGTTCACGGCATCTCCAGCGAGTTTCTCGCAGACAAACCCCTGTTTGGCGATATCGCAGATGATTTTATGAACTTCATCAGTGGCGCCCGATTGGTGATTCATAATGCCGCCTTTGACGTGGGGTTTATTGATAGCGAACTGGTTCGCCTGAGCAAAGGGCATGGTCTGGTAGCCGAGCATTGCAGTGTGCTGGATACGCTGTTGATGGCCCGGGAAAAGCATCCGGGACAGCGCAACAGTCTGGATGCGCTCTGTAAACGTTACGGGGTAGATAACTCGCAGCGTGACCTGCACGGCGCCTTGCTGGATGCGGAAATTCTGGCTGACGTTTATCTGCTGATGACCGGTGGCCAAACGGCGTTATCACTCGCCGCCAACGGCCAAGGCAATGACGACGGTAGTGATTCGGCGAGCAGTATCCGTCGACTGGACCCGGCAATGCGCGCTGGCTTGCAGGTGCTGCGTGCCAATGCCGATGAGTTGGCCGGACATGAGGAGCGGCTGGCCGCGATAGAAAAGGCAGCTGGGTTCGCACTGTGGAAAGGCGCCCCAGCCGCCGCCGAGTAATCGTCAAAGCTGTTAGCGTTAGAGCGAGAGGCCAGCGGTTCACACCGCTGGCCTTTTTTGTTGCCTTAGATCCAGAGCGTAACGGCCAGTAGGCCGACACCGCCGAGTACCACGGTGTAAGGCAGTGCCATCACTACCATGCGGCCATAGGACAGGCGTACCAAAGGTGCGATTGCCGAGGTGAGCAGGAATAGGAAAGCGGCCTGCCCATTGGGCGTGGCAACACTGGGCAGGTTGGTGCCGGTGTTGATGGCGATGGCCAGGCGCTCGAACTGCTCGCGGCTGATGGCGCCGCTGTCGAGGCTCTCCTTTACTTCCGATATATAGACAGTTGCAACAAAGACGTTATCGCTGATCATCGATAAAAAGCCGTTGGCCAGGAAGAACATACTTGGCTGGCTCTCTGCCGGTAGCGCGAGTACGGCGTGGATGATTGGGCTGAACAGGTGCTGTTCATGAATCACCGCAACAATGGCGAAGAAGACGATCAGGAGCGAGGTAAACGGCAGAGCCTCTTGAAAGGATTTGCCTATCTGGTGCTCATCGATGATGCCATTGAAGGAGGTGATAAGAATAATCACCATCAGGCCAATGAAACCGACCTCGGCCAAATGCAGTGCCAAACCTGCCACCAGTAATAGTGCTGCCAGTGCTTGAACCATCAGAGCGGCTTTTTGTGGCGCCTTGCGTTTGAGCTGCTCGGCAGTCGCAAACTCTTCCAGTACATGACGCACTGGCCTGGGCAGGCGAGCACCATAGCCAAACCAGCCCGTCTTCTCCAGTATCAGGCAGGTAAGCAGTCCAGCGGCCAGTACCGGCATGCTGACTGGGGCCATTAAGACGAAGAACTCAATGAAGTCCCAGCCAGCGACCCCGGCAATCAGCAGATTCTGTGGTTCGCCAACGAGTGTGCAGACACCACCCAGGGCGGTGCCGACAGCGCCATGCATCAGCAGGCTGCGCAGGAAAGCGCGAAACTCTTCAAGGTGCTCTCGGTGCAGTGGGTCCTCGACCGGAGTGCCGTCCTGACTATCGGTACCTGCCCCTGCGGAGGCGACCTTGTGATAAACACCATAAAAGCCCACGGCAACGCTGATAATGACCGCTGTTACCGTCAAGGCATCCAAAAAAGCTGACAGCACTGCTGCGACCAGGCTGAACATCAAGCCCAGCAGGGATTTGGAGCGTACGCCGAGAATCAACTTGGTGAAGGTCAGTAGAAGAAGATCCTTCATGAAGTAGATGCCGGCGACCATAAACATCAGTAGCAATATCACCGGGAAGTTGGTCAGCACTTCTTTGTAAAGCGCTTCAGGCGAGGTCATGCCGATCAACAGCGCTTCCATTGCCAGCAATCCGCCGGGCAGCAGCGGATAGCACTTGAGCGCCATGGCCAGAGTGAAAATAAATTCCAGTACCAGCACCCAACCGGTTATATAGGGGCCAAACAACCAGAGAAAGGCGGGGTTAAGTAGTAGGAAGGCGACTATGGTGCGCTTGTACCAGTTGGGAGCCTGGCCTAGAAAGTTTTGCCCTAATGCCGGCAGCATGGCGTCAGACATGGTGAGGTTCCTGTCATGTGTTAAGGAGAAAAAGCAGATTCAGGGTACGCTGCCTTATTCTTGGTCTTCCTTGCGTTCAGGGCAATGTGGCATGGCGCCACCCACCCATCAGGCTGGGCGATACTACCGGAATAGGTTTAGTAATAAAGTAGTTCAAGGAACAAGCTATACGAATTTTCAGTACCTTGGGCCATATTCTTCATTGATTGGTTATGGTGTTCTGCTTTTAGCTTGATATAGTCATACAAATGAAAAGGTCGGTAGTGCAGGGCATTAACCGACACAGTGACGATTCTGTTGACATAAAAAGAAGGTCAAGTATGCCTGAATTCAAGACATTGCTGGTGGAGCAGACCGGCAAAGTGGCCCATATCCGTATTAACCGTCCAGAAAAGATCAACGCGATGAATCGCGATTTTTGGGCTGAGATGATTGAGGTCTTCGGCTGGGTTGATGAAACCGACAGTATTCGTTGCGCCGTTATATCGGGTGAGGGTAAACACTTTTCCGCCGGTATTGATTTGACCATGCTGGGTGAAGCTGCGACGCAGATGGATAAGGATATCGCCCGCAAGGCAGAGGCTATACGCCGTCATGTTTTGCACCTGCAGCACTCCTTTAACGTCATTGATCAATGCCGCAAGCCGGTTCTGGCCGCTGTGCATGGTTATTGCATCGGTGGTGCAATCGACCTGATTACCGCCTGTGATATGCGCTATTCGACCGAGGATGCACACTTTTCGATCAAGGAAATCGACATGGGCATGGCTGCCGATGTGGGTACCTTGCAACGCTTGCCCCGTGTGATTGGTGATGGCATGGTTCGGGAAATGGCCTATACCGGTCGCCCTGTCTATGGTGTTGAAGCTGCCCGTATTGGTTTGGTGAACCGCACTTTTGCTGATCACCAAGCGCTGATTGCTGGTGTCATGGATGTGGCTCAGAGTATTGCCGCTAAGTCGCCTGTGGCCATTCGCGGCACAAAAGAAATGATTCGTTTCGGTCGAGACCACAGTGTTGAGGACGGTCTCAATTACATTGCAACATGGAACGCCGCAATGCTGCAGTCGGAAGACATGAAGATTGCGATGGCCGCACACATGAGCAAGCAAACGCCAGAGTTTGCTGACTAAGCGGCTTCGGGCCCACGCAGGGATGGTTGGAGACTGAATGCTATGTTAAGCGGTACCACGTCACTAGATCTTGTTAGGGATGAGCTCTTCACCAGTATGGGTGAGGTGGAAAATCTGCTTCAGCAGTTTCTGGATGATCGTCAGAACGGCAACCTCTTGCAGCAATCAATAGAAGGGCTGCAGCAACTGCGCGGCACCCTGGCGCTGATTGAGCTTAAAGGCGCAGCCGAGTTGCTTGACGAGATGGTCGCGCTGGCGACTGATATTCCAACGCATGATGGTGATGAGCGTAACGAGCCCTTATCGGCTCTCTGTGACGCTTTGTTCCTGCTCGAACGCTATCTTGATCAGGCGCGGCAAAGTGGCCGCGAACGGCCTGAGCTGCTGTTGCCAACGATCAATCAGTTGCGTGCGCACCGCCCCGGGGTTCCGGCGTTACCACAAAGCCACTTTTATCCCTTGCCGGTGGCAGGCCTGCCGGCAAATCTCCGTTCTGGAAGCAAAGGGTCTATCGAACCCAAGGCGTTTAATCGCTTGCGCCAAATGTACCAGATGGGCCTGCTGAGCCTTATCCGTGATGATGCGCCCGCTGCTGCGACGCCGCTGATGCAGAGAGCACTGCAACGCTTTGAAAGCTGCCTGAGTGCGCCCGTGGCAACGCTTTGCTGGGTTGCGGGTGCCGCTTTGGAGGCCATCGAGCAAACCCCGCTTGAGCTGTCTGCGCCGCGTAAGCGACTGTTTTCAATGCTGGACCGTGAGATTAAGCGCGATGCGCAGGGTGCGTCTGATGGCGTCAATGCGGCATTGCTGCACGAGCTTCTCTATCTGGTAGCTCTGGCGGACGGTAATTGCTCGCGCAGTCAGGAGGTCGCTGAAGCTTATCAATTGCCTGATCCGGGCTTTACCGAGCTGGAAATTCAAAACGCCTTCGGTCGTCTGCGCGGTCCAGGCGTTGACGTAATGCACTCGGTGGCAGAGGCGCTGCGTGAAGAAATAACCGCAATAAAAGATTTGCTGGATTTGCTCGCACGTAATGCAGGTGATGCAGATCATTCGCTCGAGATGCTTGCTACCGGGTTGGAGCGGCTCTGGAAAACCCTTGGAATGCTGGATTTGCAGGTGGAATCCAAAGCCATTCAAGTGGTCTGTGGGCAGATCGCAGGCTGGAATAGTGATAGTCCGCAGTCGTTGGATGCACTTGAACAGGTCGCTGATGCGGTATTGCGCGCAGAAACCGCCGTCAATTACCTGGATTCGCAGGGTGATGAGGGTGAGGCTCGAATGAACGCAACCGGTGGCGTAAGCGAGCCGCTGGAGCTTAAAGAAGCGCGTATTGTGCTGATTGAAGAGTCGCAGGCCGGGTTGGCATTGGCCAAGCGGTCTATCACGGCTTACATGGAATCCGGTAACGACGCGATGCATTTGCTTAATGTGCCACCCTCTTTGGAGACAGTGCGCGGCGGGTTGGTGTTTTTAGGTATGGGGCGCGCAGCCAGTATCATCCAGATGGCTGCCAGCTTTATTCGCGAAACCATGCTGGAGCGTAAGCAGGTGCCCCAGGATCAGCAGCTTGAAGTCCTGGCGGATGCGCTTACCAGCATCGAGTTTTATTTAGAGTCGGCTGAGCGCGCGGCGGTCGCCACGGGCGATGTACTGACGCTGGCGGAAGAGAGTCTGGCTGAATTGGGTTATGCAGTTTCGGGGTCAACAGTGGAATGAGATCTTTTCGTCAGTTTGAGCCTGCGGTCAGCTTTGAACACATTGGTGCTTCTGAAGCACTGGTAGTCGTGATTTATCAAAACCAGTTCGCCATGTACGACGGCAGTTTGCTGCACGAGATGGATCAGGCGATCTATTTTGGCGATAGCGCGCATCGTTTGAAGTTGGGTCTGATCGATGGTCGACGCTGTGAGTTGCTTTACCTGAGTGCAAGCATGGATATGCCGGGTTTGAGTTGGCATGGCCTGCGCACCCTGATTGGTCAGGTTGATGATCAGCTATTTCAGTTGTTGGGTTTTTCGCAGCAATTGAATGCCTGGTACCGTTCTCATCAATTCTGCGGTAGTTGTGGCCAAGCCATGCAGCTGCGCAGCGACGAGCGCGCAATGGAGTGCTTGTCCTGCGAGCGTCGTGAGTATCCTAAAATTGCGCCCTGTATTATCGTTTTGATCACTCAGGGTGATCAGGTTTTGTTGGCGCGTTCGCCGCACTTTCCTCCGGGCTTCTTCAGTACGCTGGCTGGCTTTATCGAGCCGGGCGAATCGGCTGAGCACTGTCTGCACCGTGAGGTGAAGGAGGAGGTCAATCTGGAAGTGACCAATCTTCGTTATCTTGGCAGTCAGAACTGGCCGTTCCCTAACTCCCTGATGTTGGGTTTTCATGCTGAATACCTCGGCGGCGAAATAGTGCCACAGCCGGGCGAAATTGAAGAGGCACATTGGTGGTCTGTGGACGATCTGCCGAGTATTCCGCCGCGTGGGACTATTTCGCGCTGGCTGATCGACTGTTATCTCGCGCAGCGGGAGGGCCGAGAAGCTCCTCCTGTTCCGGTCTGAGCAAACCATGGAGTGGGTATGCAATATCTTGGCTTGGCGATTCTTGTAGGATGTATTGCGGCGCTATTGGCCTTACTTGCGCTGCGTTTCGGCTGGCGTTTCGGCTGGCTGCTTGGTTGGCTCAAGGGTAACCTGTTGTTGGCTTTGCTGGCTGTATCAGTTGTTCTCGGGCTCGCTGCTTGGGACCTGCAAAGCTTTGCAGAAATAGAGCCTAAGGCTGCAACCGTTGGTACCTTGAGTTTCAGCAAGGTAGGTAATCAGCAATATGAAGCGGTGCTCGCCAGTGCCAAGGGTAACCAAACTCTGCGTATTGCCGGAGATTTGTGGGAGCTGGAAGTAGAGGTCTTGCGCTGGCATGGGTTGCCAGCGGCTCTGGGGCTGGTTGATGGTTATCGCCTGCATCGCTTGCTTGGGCGCTATCTTGCTTTGGAGCAGGAGCGTGACAGCAGTGATGCCATGGGCAGCGCTTTGCTTCCAAATTTACATGCTACGCCACCATGGCGTGACCTCTGGGCCTGGATTGACCGGATTGAGGCGCACAGCGCAATTGAAGCCGATGCCTTCGAGGTGCGTTTTATTCCGTTGGTAGATGGTGCGCGCTTCTCGCTGGAGATGGGGCCCACCGGTTTGACGCCGGTTCCGCTTAACCCGGCCGCCACGGCCGCCATGATGCGCTTCCAATAAAAAAAGCCGCCTGAGTAAGGCGGCTTTTTTCTTGCTGCTATTGCTGGCTGTTTACGCCAGCATGCCGCCATCGACATTGATTGCGGTGCCGGTGGTGTAACTGGATGCATCGCTCACCAGGTACAGTACGGTGCCCGCCATTTCTGAAGGGTCGGCAGCGCGGCGCAGAGGGATACGCTGCAGCGCATTTTTCAGGATGGCGTCGTTGGTGGTAAGGGCCGAGGCAAACTTGGTATCAGTCAATCCTGGCAGCAAGGCGTTACAACGAATACCGAACTGCGCGCACTCCTTGGCAAAGACCTTGGTCTGGTTGATTACCGCCGCTTTGGTGATGGAGTAGATACCTTGCATCTCGCCAGGCACCAGACCATTTACCGAGGCTACGTTGAGGATAGCGCCGCCGCCATTTTCGCGCATCAGCTTGCCGGCTTCGACTGACATAAAGAAGTAGCCGCGAATGTTAACGTCTACTGTCTTCTGGAAAGCCGAGAGGTCGGTATCCAGTACATTGCCGAAATAGGGGTTTGTTGCGGCGTTGTTGACCAGGATGTCCAGCTTGCCGAACTGTTCGCGAATGGCTGCCACGGTAGCGATAATCTGTTCCATCTCACCAATATGGCAGGCCATTGCGCTTGCTTTACCGCCAGCGGCGGTGATGGCGTCTGCGACTGCCTGGCAGCCGTCGATTTTGCGGCTGGAGACAATCACGTGAGCGCCCTGTTGAGCGAGTAGCTTGGCAATGGCCTCGCCGATGCCGCGGCTGGCGCCGGTTACCAGAGCAACCTTGCCGTCGAGGTCAAATAATTGGGTCTTTTGCATGGAGTGATCCTTGTTGTGTGTTGGCAATTGCAGCCTTTCAATCGAATTCCTGCCATTAGTTCAACGATGCAGGTGTTGATGCAATGGCCTAATCTAATTCAGCCAACAGTGCATGAACAAGGCTGGCGAGCTTTAATCAGAATGCGTGTTGCAATCCCATGGGTGCGGTCTATGAGGGTAATTATGTGGCCATAAAAAAACCGGAGACCAGGCTCCGGTTTTTTTATGAGCCTCGGCTCAAGCTGGGAAGAGTTCACCCAGTTTGAGTGCCAGCATCATGTCGCCTTCGGCGCGCAGCTTGCCAGACATGAACGCCTGCATGCCGTCGGTCTCACCGGACATCACGCCGATCAGGGTTTCTTTGTCCATGATCAGTGTCACGTTCGGGTCACCGGCATTGCCTTGGGCAACGGCGCAGGTGCCGTCTTTTACCGTGACGTTGAAATTTTCGTCGTCTGTAATGTCAAATTGAAAAACCAGATCCAGACCGGCAGCAGCGTCTGAATTGAACTTGGTTTCCATCTTGTTGGTAATTTCTGCAACGCTAGTCATCTGTCGTTCCTTTACTGGGTGGTTAGGTTGGTACATATAACATGTAAATATGCTTGCCGGGTTATCGGTAGCTAACCCAGTCGGCCCTCTGGTGGACATCAAGGTGTGCCTGGCTATTAAACGCAGCCAGGCTCAATTTGTCCTTACGGTATTGTAGTCGGCTTACAGAGGTATTCACTATTTGCCAGTTCAGCTCAAAAGCACTGGTAGCCGGCATCTGCGTGATCAGTTGCAGGGCGGCTGTGATAGTGCCGCCCGAAGTAAAGATGGCGATGTTCTGACCGCGGGTCGTGTGGGCGGCTATGACTCTTTGCAGCCCGCTGCGCACCTGCTCGACAAATTCCGACCAAGGCGGGCAGTCTGTGCTGCCACTTTCATCGGTAATCCATAGGGTGATGGCGCTACTGAAGACCCGTTGAAATTCCTTGCGGTACTGCCCAGCGTTCTTGATATAGAACTCGGCTTCAGGAAGCTGAGCAATGATCTTGGGCAGATAGGTTGCCACGACCTGGTCGGAGTGATATTCGTTGAAAGCTGCATCAATAGATATGGATCTATCGCTCTGCTGCATCGCCGCCAGAGTATGGCGGCCGGTATCTATCTGGCGCTGCATCTCACCCGCGTAGCAATGGTCAAAGTTGAGGCCTTGCTGCTGGTAGAACTCACCACACAGACGCGACTGCTGAACGCCTAATGGAGAGAGCACGTCATAGTTGGCCGCACCGAGCGATGCCTGGCCGTGCCGAATAAGGTAGATACTGCCCACAAAGTTACGCCTTTTTGCGAATCTGCACTGAGGTTAGGATGAGAGTGATAAGGCTGTCAACCAGAAATCATACAAGCGTTTGAATTTGCCGTGATCCGGCATATTCTCAGCCTGTTTGCATCCTGTATGCTAGAGCGCGAAAGCCAATGGCGCACTGACCCTGGAGATAATTGTGGAATGGTTTGATCAGTATTTTTTCTTTCTTGCCAAAGCCCTTACGGTGCTGGTTGTAGTGGTGTTCATCGTGCTGGTAATTGCTGCCAGCAAAGGTCGCTCCAAGCGCAGTGAAGGCACCCTGAGTGTGGTCCGGGTAAATGATAGATTCAGCCGAATGGCTGAGCGCCTGGAAGAAGTGGTCCTGAGCAAGGGCGCACTCAAGGCACAGGCAAAGCAGCGCAAGCAGCAAGCGAAAAAAAAGGCGAAGGCAACTGACGATGATGCCAAGGGTCGCTTGTATGTGCTTAACTTTGATGGCGACATCAAAGCCAGTGCGCTTGAGCATTTGCGTCACGAGGTGACTGCGGTGCTGGGGCTGGCGCGGCCACAGGATGAAATCCTGGTGCGCCTGGAAAGCGGCGGCGGCATGGTTCACGCGTATGGTCTTGCCGCCTCACAGTTGGTGCGTATTCGGGACGCGGGTATCCCGCTGACGATCGCGGTAGACAAGGTTGCAGCCAGTGGTGGTTACATGATGGCCTGTATTGCCGACCGGATACTGGTAGCGCCGTTTGCGATGTTGGGGTCGATTGGGGTCGTAGCGCAATTGCCCAACTTTAATCGACTGTTGAAAAAGCACGATGTTGATTTCGAGATGCTTACCGCTGGCGAATACAAGCGCACATTGACTGTGTTTGGTGAGAACAACGACAAGGCAAGGGAAAAGTTTCAGGAGGATCTGGAAAATATCCATCAACTGTTCAAACGCTTTGTTTCTCGCTATCGCCCATCTCTGGATATTGAGGCGGTAGCCACGGGTGAGGTTTGGTTTGGTACCGAGGCGTTGGACCACAAGCTGGCAGATGAAGTTAAAACCAGCGATCAGTACTTAAGTGAGCGCGTTAGTGAAGCCGATGTATTCGAGCTCAATTACGAGCAGCGTAAGCGTCTGCAAGATCGGCTGTCCGGCGGTATGGCGAAGGCGGCTGACAAGTTACTGCTGACCTGGGTTTCGCGTTTAAACAATCAACGATTCTGGTAGGAGCCGATTATGTCCGAATTCAAAGCCCTGGTCGTCAGCGAAGAGGCTGGCAACTATGTTTCTTCGGTGACGGATCGCCACATTGATGATTTGCCCGAAGGCGAGGTGCTGATCCGAGTGCATTACTCGTCACTTAATTACAAAGATGCACTTTCAGCGTCGGGCAATAAGGGCGTTTCACGCAACTTCCCGCATACCCCCGGTATTGACGCGGCAGGTGTCGTAGAGGCCAGTTCAGTCGCGGAGCTGAGCGCCGGTGACGAGGTCATCCTGACCGGTTACGACCTGGGTATGAATACGGCGGGCGGTTTTGGGCAATATATTCGTGTGCCCGCTGCCTGGGTATTGAAGCGGCCCGAGGGGCTATCGCTGCGCGAAAGTATGATACTCGGTACAGCAGGCCTCACAGCCGCACTCTGTGTCGATAAATTGGAGCAGGCGGGGCTTAGCCCCGATCAGGGCCCTGTGCTGGTCACAGGCGCTACTGGAGGCGTTGGTAGTATCGCGGTCGCATTGCTTGCCAGCCTTGGCTATGAGGTGGCAGCTGCGACCGGTAAATCGCTGAAAGCCGACTTTCTGACCCAGCTGGGCGCCAAGCACATTGTTGATCGCACTACATTGGAAGCCGGCAAGGAAAAGCCGATGCTGAAGGAGCAATGGGCTGGTGCGGTAGACACCGTCGGCGGTGAGATTCTGTTTAACGTGGTCAAGTCGCTCCGCTACGGTGGCAGTGTCGCTTGCTGTGGGTTGACTGCCGGTGGCCAGTTTCAGGGCAGCGTCTTTCCTTTCATCTTGCGCAACGTAAACCTGCTGGGGATCGACTCGGTCGAGCAGCCGTTGGTGGTTAAAGCGTCCATGTGGGATCGACTTTCGGTACAGTGGAAGCTGGATTTGAGCCAACTGGTCAGCGAGATTACGCTGGCTGAGTTGCCAGCCGAGATTGAACGCATTCTAGGCGGCAAAATGGTTGGCAGGACGCTGGTCAATCTGACTTGACTGTTACTCTGTCGCTGGCACATAAAAAACCCGCTTAGGCGGGTTTTTTATGTTTGCTCGGCTCATCTTATCCGTCAGTCGCGCTTTACTATCCTGCGCAAGTCTGCGCGCTGCTTTGGTCAGATACTCAAGGCGTCGTTGTGAAAGGTTGCGATGCGGCGTTGTCAGTCTCTATCGCAGATTCTGCCTGGAGGATTGCAAAAACCCGTATGTCCACGGATTGCTCCAGCATTTTGGCGTTGTCGTAGTATTTAAACCATCCCATGACCGCGTATTTGCCGTTGGTCGACATGCGAATACTCGGATAGGCTGCTTTCAGGCTTGTCCTAAAGGTCTGAGTGGCCGAGGTCAGGCGCGTCAGCACTTCGGGAGAGTCTCCGGTAATATCGAAGAGATAACTGCTGCTGTATAACCAGCCCTGGTACTCGGATGCTTCCAGACCAGTGAGCAAGCGGGTGCCGTCAGGACTCAACTGCAGTTCCTGGTGAACCTGACCTTCGGCCCTGATTTTTCTGCCGATCAGCGCCATACCCAAGCCGTTGAGTAACTCCATCTGTTTAGGGCGCCTGATCTTTATCTTGCGGCTACCTTTGCGTCCTTGCCACTCAATGCGTTGTCTTAGTTGCCACTTTCCTTGATCGTCACGCTTCCAGACGCTGATGGCTGGGTATCCGAGGGCAACCGTGACTTTTTGGTTCAGCCAGCTGTAATCGGTACTGTTATTTTCAGGTTGCTGATATTCACTGACCGCTAAGGTTTGCCCATCGAGGCTAAGTGTCTGATAGGAGCCTAGTAATTCGGTACCGGCTGCCCGCGCCCTTTCCGCGAAGCTTTCATCCAGATCAAATTCGCTGTCGTTGCGGGTAAGCTCCAGTAGCACGGCTTCAAAGTCGACGCCAAAGCGTTTTTGTTTGGATAGGCCGACCATTATTGTGCCGGCCTCTGCACCCACGGACAAAGAGTCGATGACGAATTCGGCGTAGGTGTCAGGCAAGTCGAGGAGGGCGATCGGGCTACTCGGTTGATCGACCCCATACACAGCAATCTGACTGGCGCTGGCGAGGACCATGAAGTCACCCTTTGGGCTCAATTGGTAACGCCAGGGAGGGAAACCCTCAAATGCACTCATGCTTTGCCATTCAGGCAGTTCATAGTTAACCGAGGCGTCTGTGGGTGAAAGACGCTGTAGCAGATCACAGTTTCTAGGCCCGCACTGCGGTAAATAAATACCCTCGCGGCCCTTGCGTGGATCCGCCTGCCAGAAGCTCAGGCCATAAGCTGCAGAAAGTGATGTATAGGTTGCGTGTTGGGCTAGCCTGGAGTCAGTGGCGTCAAAACTTGCCAAGTTTACCTGAGTCTCAGCCAGACCTAAAAAATCCGAATTGCGCGGGTTGCCGGTAAGCACCGCAACTGATTCAGGCTGTTCGAAAGCACCAAAGTGGTAAAAGGGAATTGGCTCAAGCTCTATTTCAGGCCCGCTTCTGGCATATCGGGCGCCCGGGCCCTCGGCGTACGGTGCGGAAACGCGGGCGATATGGATAGGGTTTGATTCTGGTGCAAGGGCTTTCCATGCCAGGGATCGAGGATCAACGGGTGCGGGTTCGGGAGGCGCGGTAAAGGCTGGGGAGTAACTGGATTTACTTGAGCTATTGTCGTGCGCCAAGAGGGCGATCAACAGAGCGCCTACTATGGTGATAAATATCCAGGTTCCGGCGCCAGCAAAGCCGGGAGTTGCAGCCGGTCTGGGTGGCCGCTGCGTTATGGCAGGTGTGACTGGCGGCGCGACGGGGCGGGGCCTGGCTCGATTTGAGCGCGTTCTTTTACGTGGTGGTGTAGCGACTTTTACCCGAGTTTTGCCCCTTGCGCAGTGTGGGCATTGGGAGCCCCAATAGCTGTGCTGTTCGTCTTGCGTGCAGCGTTTCAGCCTTGTTTTAGCCTCCTGCAAAAGCGCTGCCCAGTCGTGAGCCGAAGGGCGCTTGCCCTCGCTGAAGCTGCGATCAAAGGTTTCGCGCAGAATGCGCGGCAGGTCCTGATGGATGCTCCAAGGCGAAGGTGCCAGATCCGTGTGAGATTTCAGGCCATAGGGATAAAAACCGCCGGCGATTCGATTCTGATTGTCACTGGGGATATCGCGGTTGCGCTTAGGCACGCCCTGGTAGGGGTGCAAACCGCCGTTGAGCAGGCTGAACACTATGACCGCCAGCGCAAAAGCATCCTGGGGTTCGCGCAGCTCTTGCGGCGTCTTGCGGGAGCGAAAGGCTTCGGGGGCGATAAAGCCCGCGGTAAATTGGTTGGCTGGAAAGTAGTGGGTATCCCCTTTAATCGCGAAACCATCGCAATCGACTACTGCGACATCTGCGCTGCGCCGGTGCACCAGTAGATTGGCCGGTTTGAGATCGATGATGCAATGCCCCCTGGCATGCAGCTCGGCAACCCGTTTGGCTAGATTGATCGCGACGTCCAGCCGCCAGGCGCTGGCTTCGGGCAGCGACTGCATTTTGCGGCCGCGCGCGCTGAGCACCAGGTCCAGTGATACGTAGCTGGCGATCGGCAAGAGCGGCATGGCAAGGCCGGCGAATGTGCCGCGTGAGTTCAATATCAGCGCCGTGGGCCAGGCAAAATGCTCGCTGTGGGCATCCTCTGGCGGGTGCTGAATCATCTGCCAGACCTTGTTCCGGCGAGTCTGGTCTTTTTTCTGCTCGTGATAAAACTTGAGGGCGGTCTTGCCGTCCGGCGCGCGGTAGATGACGCCCGCAGCGCCGCGATTAAGCGCTTTGCCGGAGAGGTTTAGCGATTGTGTTCGGCCATCGACAAATTCGAGGGTGAAGCGTCCCTTATGGGGCACGGTGCAACCACACCAGGGTCTTGTCGTCAGTGGTGATGCGATGGCTGCGCGGATCGTTCAAAGTGCCTAGCAGGGCTTCTTCAGCCTGAGTCTGATAGGTGGTGCGCAGATAGTTGTGTATTGGCTGCAGAAAATTGAGTTCGGGCCGCCAAGGACTATTCTTGGCGGCAAAGCTGGCCGCGCCGTCGCTCATCAGAAACCAGGAACGATACTGTGCAGGGGCACAGAAAACGCGCAGGTGCTGGCGCCAGCCGGGCAGAGTAAAGAAATAGGTGGTTTCTACGAAGGCGCCGTTTTCAGGCTCGCTTACCAGATAATCGCTCCAGTCATCGGGATTGATACCAAAGATAAGTCCGTCCCCCAGATGAAAAACCAGAGTGCCATGTGCTGTCAGGACAACACCGCATAAGGTGGCATGGTAGTCAGCCAACTCACCCTCACTGCTGAGTTTGTTTCTGGCTATTTGAATGGCGTCTTCAACCTGCGCCTGGGCAGTTGGATCGCTTACCAGACCCTCAATGTTACGAGACAGTTGCTGCGCTACCTGGCGGGCGAGGGTGCGCGCACCTATCTCGGATTTCGCTGCAGAGCCGGCACCGTCGCAAACGCAGGCTACAGAGCCATGAACCCGGTCTACTATCTCAAACGCGTCCTGGCAGGGTTGCTCGCGTTCAGTGTGCGAGGTGCCGGTAGCGCATGCACCGACCGATTGAAATCGCATGATCAGATCTCTACAGCTGCCCAGGAGTCAGTGTCGGGTAAGCGCACTTTATCGCCCGGAACGCTAGCAGAAACGGTCGACATGCTGCGGCTCAGCCAGATGAATAGCTCGCGAAATTGCAGGCCCTTGAGTTTCTTCGGGGTCTTGTTGGAAAACTGTCCGAGGGCATCAAAATTCGCGCCCTCTGTTCCAATCGGGAAAACGACCACGCGTTTGTCTGCTTCTTCCTGGCGGCAGCGGGACGCAGCTTCTTCCCAGCCAAAATCGTTAGGGGAGCCATCGGATATCATGATCACCCAAGGGCGGGTGCTTGATATGCCGTTCGCGTCGTACACGGCTTTTTGGCTGCGTACTTCGTCCAATGCGACATCCATGCCCTGGCCAAGTGGGGTCATGCCGCTGGCCTGGATGCTAGGTGGCTGAAAATCGATAGCATCAGTCCAGGGCTGCAGAATCAGCACGTCTTCATGGCCGCCGACGGCAATCACCATTACCTGGACGCGCAGCGCTGCTAGCTCGTCATTTTTCAATTCATCGGCAAAGACTTCCAGGCCCGCGTTGAGCTGTGCGAGGGGCTCACCAGCCATCGAACCTGAAGCATCGAGGACAAGAACACAGGGCGTGCGTTGGTTGGTGTTGTCGATGAACTCGACGCCAGGAATCGTGGAGTGGGACATGCTCTTTGTCCTTTGCGGTAAACGAAATGCAGAGTGAGTAAGTTAGTGCGTGGGGATACTAGCCAATCGGTTGAGGCATTGTAAGCCTATGGAGTAGTTGGCTACAGGGAATGCCAAATCGATCATGCTTCAAGTCTTGTGGAATAGACGCAGGGCTGCCGGGAAGGGGATGACATCGGGCGCGAGAGGCAAGTGGACGTCAGCAAGCCAGTTAGTCAGGAATCAGGGGGGCAGTGTGGGTTGGCTAAACTGAAAAGACCGGGCCGGGAAGGATCCCGGCCCGGCAGATCAGGCGCGGCGTCGAAACAGCGGTAGCGGCTGATCGGTGGCGCTCTGGTAGGTATTGGAAAAGTCGTTGAAGCTTTCCAGTGCTTCTTCCGGGTTACGGTCGGCGCGCAATGCAAAGGCGTCGAAACCGCAGCGCCGCATGAAGAAGAGCTGGTCACGCAGTACATCACCGATGGCTCGAACTTCGCCTGGGTACTGGTAGCGATCTCGCAACAGACGCGCGTTGGAGTAGCTGCGGCCATCACTGAAGACGGGGAAGTTGAGGGCCACGACCTGGAAATACTGCAAATCCTCGGCAATTGCTTCGACCTGTTCATCGCTATCCAGCCAGACCCCCAGTCCGCCATCACGAGCCTTGAGGGCGTGCGCGTGTTCGAGCCACAAACCCAATGGCACTATAAGGTCGTCACTATTAGACAAGCCGTCAAGGGTGGCGTCTTTGTCCAGTAGGTGCCAGGTCTCGTCGATGATCTCGCCGTTCTTAATTAGCCGCTGCATAAACGCGCTCCTTGAAAGGTGCCATGCCGATACGTTGGAAGGTATCGAGGAACAGTTCTTCGGGGGTACGGTTTTCGACGTAAACGTCGATCACCTTGCTGACGACCTTCGGCATTTCATCTGCGGCGAAAGATGGCCCGAGAATCTGTCCGATGGACGCATCGCGGCCGCTGTTGCCGCCCAGCGATACCTGATAAAACTCCTGACCTTTTTTATCTACACCCAGCACACCAATGTGGCCGACGTGGTGGTGGCCGCAGGCGTTCATGCAGCCAGAGATGTTCAGGTCGAGGTCGCCGATGTCGTGCAGGTAGTCAAGATCATCGAAGGTGCGCTGTATGGCTTCGGCAATGGGGATCGACTTGGCGTTGGCCAAGGCGCAGAAGTCACCACCGGGGCAGCAGATGATATCCGTCAACAGGCCAACGTTTGGCGTCGCAAAGCCCATTTCCTTGCACTCTTGCCACAAGGCATACAGGTCACTTTGACGCACATCGGCGAGTACCAGATTCTGCTGGTGGGTTACGCGCAGTTCGGCAAAGCTGTAACGCTCCGCCAGGTCTGCTGCGGCTTCCATCTGCTTGTCTGTTGCATCACCTGGCGCCACGGCGGTTGGCTTCAAGGACAATGTGACGGCAGCGTAACCAGGCACTTTATGTGCCTGCAGGTTGCGCATGGCCCAGTTGTTGAAGCCTTTCTCGCTATCACGCTTGGCCAGGTAGTCCGCGTCGTCGCCGCTAAACTGCTGGTAGTCCGGTGCCGTAAAGTGCTTGGCAACGCGCTGAACTTCCTGCTCGGTCAAGGTGGTTTCATTGTCTTTCGTATGCGCCCACTCGGCATTCACCTTTTCCGCAAATACCGCAGGCGTCAGCGCTTTGACCAGAATCTTGATACGCGCCTTGTACTTGTTGTCTCGACGGCCATAGCGGTTATACACACGCAGGATGGCATCAAGATAGGTCAATAGGTGCTGCCAGGGCAGAAAGTCGCAAATCTGCGAGCCGACGATGGGCGTGCGGCCCAAGCCACCGCCAACCAGTACGCGGAAACCGATATCGCCGGCTTCGTTCTTGATCACGTTCAAGCCGATGTCATGCACGCCGATGGCTGCACGATCATGCTCTGCGCCATTGACGGCGATCTTGAACTTGCGTGGCAGGAAGGCGAACTCGGGATGAAAGGTAGACCACTGGCGAATGATCTCGCACCACGGGCGCGGATCTACCAGTTCGTCGGCAGCAACGCCGGCAAACTGATCAGTCGTAGTGTTGCGAATGCAGTTGCCGCTGGTTTGAATGGCGTGCATCTGGACTTCAGCCAGGTGCGCCAGAATGTCGGGCACATCTTCGAGTGCAGGCCAGTTGAACTGAACGTTCTGGCGCGTGCTGAAGTGGGCGTAGCCTTTGTCATACTGGCGGGCAATAAAGGCCAGTTTGCGCATCTGCTTGGCAGAGATGTGGCCATAGGGAATGGCAACGCGCAGCATAGGCGCGTAGCGCTGTACATATAAGCCGTTCTGCAAGCGCAGTGGCAGAAATTCGTTTTCGCTTAACTCGCCAGCCAAATAGCGTTGCGTCTGGCCGCGGAACTGCTTTACGCGGTCCTCAACGAGTTGCTGATCATATTCGTCGTAGATATACATGCAGAAACCTGTGCTTGGAGCGCTGTTGGCCCCTTAACTAGTTGTGTCCCATCAGGCTAGGGCGGGCAGACAATAGCAGTTTTTGAATATGCACAAAAGGAATGTTTATCTATATCTTTAGATTGTTTTTGCACATGCAACGCACTGCTTGTGGCGCCTGCGGTAATGGTCTTAACTGAGGTTACCCGCTATGTTGGGGTAGACAAAATAATAATAGAGGATATCAATTCCATGACCGAGCATGACGTGCAAAGTGAGACTCAGCAGGACAGTCGACTGGACGCTTTTGCGGCCATCACGCTGATTTTTCTGGCTGTTGCGGTAGCGGTATTTTGGGTGAGTGGTCAGTAGCATTCCTTGTGGCGATCAGTTTACTCCTGATAGCTTCAAAACCAGCTTAACCACGCCGAGCACAATCAGTACAAAGAGTGCGGTAAAGCCTAGGCCCAGCATGATGAAGTGGCTGGGCTTGCCTTGGCTGAAATCGCGCTCGCGAGCTTTATTGCTCTGTACGCCCAATGCTGCGGCTAATACGCTCATCAAGGTGTCACGAAAGCGCATCGGGCTGGGGCTTTGCTGTTCTTGTTTTTCGCTCATTATTGTCTGCCCTTGTTATCAGTTGCTTGTGACTTGCAGCGTAGTTGCTAAGCAGCGGTTGGTCCAAGGGTAAGGGAGGTGTTGGCGCTAGACTCTAATGTTTACCCAGCCACGTCGGCGCCACATGATGGCAAAGATGATTGAGGTCATGCAGCGATATAACGTCTGCAGCAACCAGACAGCCAGCAGGCCACCGCCCAGCAGCGGGCCAATAACGTAGGCGCAAGGCAAGAACAGCAGCCACTGACTGCCCAGGTTAACGCTCATCACCGTACGACTTGCGCCAGCGCCGAGTAGAGCCTGAGTTAATACAAGGGCTGTGGCATCCAGGCTCATGCCAATGCCGGTGATGCGCAGTGGCCACTCGCCCAGTGCAATCAGTTGCGGATCCTGAGTGAAAATACTCAGGACCAGATGCGGCGCGAGCCAGAAGGGTATGCCCATCAGGAACAGTGACACTATGGCGACCCGCACCACATCCCAGCCCCAGCGGTAGGCGTCGTCTGGTTTGCGTGCGCCGAGGCTATGGCTGACCAATGTGGTGGCGGCCATGCCCAGACCGACGCCGGGCAGTATCAGAAACAGTGCCAGGTTAATCAATACATGAGCTACTGCGAGCTCGTCGGTGCCAATCTGCGCAATAATCCAGAACAGCATGGTGATGCCTGAGGCAAAGAAGAACTGCTGTAAGGAGTTTGGTGTGGCCAATCTCAGCATGGCGCTGATGCCCTTCCAGCGGGGGCGGGCACGGAGAAAACCGTGCTCTCGACCTGCGTGCCAGGTCACCAGGAAATAGAGCGCTGCGCCGAATAGCATGGCGATTGCAGTGCCTAGTCCTGAGCCCTCTGCACCCAATTCAGGCATGCCGAAGCGACCAAAGATTAGCCCGTAGCTAATGAATACGTTTGCCAGGTGCATGACGATCAAAATCTGCAGGTACATGCCGGAGCGATGTATGCCGTTCCAGTAACCGCGAAAGGCAAAATTGAATCCGACGGCAACGATGGCGAGGGTGCGCCATTGGAAGTAGCTGGCGCCAATGCCAATAACGGCGGGATCATCCGCCAGGAGGTGGATGATGTTACCAGCTTGGGTCCAGCACAGCAGGGTGAGCGGCAGGGCAATGAGCAACGCGATCAACAGGCCTTCGTTCAGCGGACCGGCGATCAGGTCGGTACTGCCTTCGCCTTTGCGCCTGGCGACCATCGCTTGCACCCCGGCACCCAGGCCCATGACCAAAGCGACGGCCATAAAGTTGGCATAGCTGCCAAGCCCGACACCGGCGAGCGCCTGACTGCCCAGACTGCCCACCATGGCGGCGTCAACCAGATTTAAAACACTTTGGCTGAGCATCCCGCCCATAATGGGCAAGCCGAGGATGCCGATACTTTTTAGGCGGCTCGCATCTGGAAGCAGTGCCATTGATTAGGTGTCGTAGCTGAGATTGGGTGCCAGCCAGCGTTCAACTGTTTCTTGACTATCGCCCTTGCGAGCGGCGTATGACTCAACCTGGTCGCGCGTAATTTTGCCCACAGCGAAGTACTGGCTTTGCGGGTGTGCGAAGTACCAGCCGCTGACTGCCGCTGCTGGGAACATGGCAAAGTGCTCGGTAAGCGTCACGCCGGACTCGCCCTGCGGGTCGAGCAGCTTGAATAGCGTCGCTTTTTCGGTGTGGTCGGGACAGGCTGGGTAGCCGGGAGCAGGGCGTATGCCTTGATATTTCTCACGGATCAGGTCGTTATTTTGCAGCGCCTCGTCAGGGGCATAGCCCCAGTGTTTGCGGCGTACTTCCTGATGCAACCATTCAGCACAAGCTTCCGCCAGACGGTCAGCCAGTGCTTTGACCATAATCGAGTTGTAGTCGTCACCCTTGTCCTGATAAGCCTTGGCGACTTCTTCTGCGCCGATCCCGGCGGTGGTAATAAAGCCGCCCACGTAGTCGGTTTTGCCACTGTCTTTAGGGGCGACAAAATCAGCTAGTGAAAAGTTGGGCTTAGCGTCTGGCTTGATAGTTTGCTGACGCAAATGATGCAGTGTTGCCATTGGCTCGCCAGCGTCATCGTAGAGCTCAATGTCATCATGATTGACCTGATTGGCTGGCCAGAAGCCAAACACTGCGCGGGCGGTGATGGATTGGTTGTCGATAAGTTGCTTGAGCATGGCCTGGGCGTCGGCGAACAGGGATCGCGCAGCTTCGCCGACAATCTCGTCGTCAAGAATGCGCGGGTATTTGCCAGCCAGATCCCAGGATATGAAGAAGGGCGTCCAGTCGATGTACTCTGCCAATACGTTGAGATCGATCTTGTCGAGTACCTGCACTCCTTTTACCTGCGGCGCAGGCGGCTGGTAGCTTTGCCAGTCCAGTTTTGGAGCCTGCTCGACTGCCTGCGCATAGCTCAGATAGTTGGTGCGTGCGCTGCGGTTGGCTGTGCGCTCGCGCACCACGGCGTAGTCTTCACGAATCTGCTTGATGTAGTTCGGCTTGAGTTCTTTGGACAGCAATGTGGTCGCAACGCCGACTGCGCGTGAGGCGTCTGTGACATAAATCACGGCATCATTCTGGTATTTCGGCTCAATCTTGACCGCAGTGTGGGCTTTGGAGGTGGTGGCGCCGCCAATCATCAGCGGTAGATAAAAGTCTCGCCGTTGCATTTCGCGGGCGACATGTACCATCTCGTCCAATGATGGGGTGATCAGGCCGGACAGGCCGATGATGTCGCATTTCTCGTCGATGGCCGTTTGCAGGATCTTGTCCGCCGGTACCATCACGCCCAGGTCAACAATGTCGTAGCCGTTACAGCCCAGCACTACGCCGACAATGTTTTTGCCGATGTCATGGACGTCGCCCTTGACCGTGGCCATCAGGATTTTACCTTTGGCTTCCGGCGTATCGCCCTTTTCCTTTTCAATGAAGGGGATCAGGTGAGCAACCGCCTGTTTCATGACGCGGGCAGACTTGACCACTTGTGGCAGGAACATCTTGCCGGAGCCAAACAGGTCGCCGACCACGTTCATGCCAGCCATCAGCGGGCCTTCGATTACCTCGATCGGGCGCTTGCTTTGTTGGCGGGCTTCTTCGGTATCCTCAACGATCCATGCGGTAATGCCCTTGACCAGCGAGTGCGAAAGGCGAGCGTTGACTTCCCAGTTACGCCATTCCTCGGTTTCCGCTTCTTTAACGCTGCCGTCGCCTTTGTACTTATCGGCGATCTCCAGCAGGGCTTCGGTGCCGTTGTCGGTCCGGTTGAGTACTACATCCTCAACGCAGTCGCGCAGTTCGGCTGGAATCTGATCATAGATTTCCAGCTGACCGGCATTGACGATGCCCATCGACAGCCCGTTCTTGATTGCGTGGAACAAAAAGACCGAGTGTATGGCTTCACGCACCGGGTTGTTGCCACGGAAGGAAAAGGAGACGTTGGAAACGCCGCCGGACGTCAGTGCATGGGGCAGGTTGTCCCGGATATAGGCACAGGCATTGATGAAATCAACGGCATAGTTGTTGTGCTCTTCAATACCGGTAGCAATCGCGAAGATGTTGGGGTCAAAGATGATGTCTTCTGGCGGAAAGCCGACTTCGTTGACCAGAATGTCATAGGAGCGCTGACAAATTTCCTTCTTGCGCGCTTCGGTATCGGCTTGGCCCTTTTCATCAAAGGCCATCACTACCACAGCAGCACCATAGCGCTTGCACAGATGAGCCTGTGCCTTGAACGCATCAACGCCTTCCTTCATGGAAATCGAGTTGACGATGCCTTTACCCTGGATGCACTTCAGGCCTGCTTCGATGACCTCCCACTTTGACGAGTCAATCATGATGGGTACGCGAGAGATGTCAGGCTCGCCAGCGATCAGATTGAGGAAAGTGACCATGGCCAACTTGGAGTCGAGCATGCCCTCGTCCATGTTGATGTCGATGATCTGGGCGCCGGCTTCGACTTGCTGCAGCGCGACCTCCAGTGCCTCGGTGTAGTTATCTTCGCGGATTAACCGGGCGAAACGTGCAGAGCCAGTAATATTGGTGCGCTCGCCGACATTGACGAAGAGTGAGCTGCGGTCAATGGTGAATGGCTCTAGACCAGACAGGCGGCATGCTTTGGGAATGTCGGGAATGGCGCGTGGCGGGTATTTGGCGACGGCTTCGGCGATTGCCTGAATGTGCCCAGGCGTGGTGCCGCAGCAGCCACCAACGATGTTTAGAAAACCGGCGGCGGCAAACTCCTCGACCACTACGGCCATTTCTTCTGGCGTCTCATCGTACTCGCCAAATTCATTTGGCAAGCCGGCATTGGGGTGAGCCGAGGTATAAGTGCCGGCCTTGTTGGATAGCTCTTCCAGGTAGGGACGCAAGTCCTTCGCGCCGAGTGCGCAGTTGAGACCGACAGAGATAGGCTTGGCGTGACTGACTGAGTTCCAGAAGGCCTCGGTGGTCTGGCCAGAGAGCGTCCGGCCGGAGGCGTCAGTGATGGTGCCGGAAATCATGATTGGCAGTTCTACGCCGACGTCTTCAAATACCTGTTGCACGGCAAAGATAGCGGCCTTGGCATTGAGCGTATCGAAGATAGTTTCGATCAAGATCAGATCTGCGCCGCCTTCGATCAGGCCACGAGTTGACTCAACATAGTTTTCAACCAGTTGATCAAAGCTGATATTGCGATAGCCCGGGTTGTTTACGTCCGGTGAGATCGAGCAGGTACGGCTGGTCGGGCCGAGTACGCCGGCGACGAAGCGCGGGCGGTCAGGGGTTTCCAGTGTCTTTTCATCGCACACACGGCGAGCGAGGCGGGCGCCTTCAAGGTTCAACTCGTAGGATAGTTCCTGCATGCCGTAGTCGGCCTGAGAAACGCGAGTGGAGTTAAAGGTATTGGTCTCGATAATGTCGGCGCCAGCATCCAGATACGCCTTTTCCATGGCGCCAATGGCATCAGGGCGAGTGAGCACCAGGAGATCGTTATTACCTTTGAGGTCGCTGGGCCAGTCGGCAAAACGCTCGCCGCGAAAATCGCTTTCCTCAAGCTGGTAGGCCTGAATCATGGTACCCATACCGCCGTCGAGGATCAAAATGCGCTGTTGCAGAGCCTGATGAAGAGCGGTCAAGCGAGCGGTACGGTCAGACATGGGTACTCCAAAGTTACACGCCGAAAAGCCGGCTATGATAGCACGCGCGTCAAAAACTCTGAATTGTCTCGATTGCATAGTAAAAGTGAGGGTGCTGAGGGTGCCGATAATAACCAAGTAAAAAGGTGGGACTTTATTCGTGGGCGGGCTTGCCTTACAATGGCTGTCCAAGTCATATGAGTAAGAGGCATTTCATGGCAGGCATTATTCTCACCCAATCCGCGCAGGACTATCTGGCTGACCTGTTGTCAAAGCAGGATACGGACGGTGTCGGTATTCGGGTGTTCATTACCCAGCCGGGAACGCCCTATGCCGAAACCTGCATCGCATACTGCAAGCCCGGTGAAGAAAAGCCGGAAGACCGCGTTATCCCTCTTGAGCCTTTTAACGTATGGGTTGATGCGGTCAGCGAGCCCTTTCTTGAAGAGGCGCTGGTAGATTTTGCGACCGATCGCATGGGTGGGCAGCTGACGATCAAGGCACCTAACGCCAAGGTACCTATGGTTAACGAAGACAGTCCGCTGAATGAACGTATCAATTACCTGCTGCAGACCGAGATCAACCCCGGTTTGGCGAGTCATGGTGGGGATGTGAAATTGCTCGACGTGGTCGAGGGTGGCATAGCTGTTTTGCAGTTCGGTGGCGGTTGTCAGGGGTGTGGCATGGTTGATGTCACCCTCAAAGAAGGTATTGAGAAGACCCTGGTAGCGCGTATTCCTGAATTGACCGGTGTGCGTGACTCTACGGATCACACCGTTACGGAACATGCCTACTATTAAGTGATAGCCTTGTCTCGTAACGGGTAACTGCGGCTATACTGCAGGGAAAGAGATGGCGGCTTGCTATCTGCTGATGAATGTTGCGAGGCAAAAGTTATGGCTGGGGTTCTTGATACCGTCGATTCGCGTACCCGCTTGGTTGGCGAAAACCGGCTTGAAATCTTGTTGTTTCAACTATCGGGCCCCCAACTGTTTGCGCTGAACGTTTTTAAAATTCGTGAAGTGTTGACCCTGCCGGCGTTAACACAGATGCCGCAGCGGCATCCCCATGTTGTTGGGGTTATCCATTTACGCGGACAAACCATCCCGGTTATTGATCTGGCTGGGGCCATTGGCCTGCAACCCATTCCCGCGAAGTCCGACAGCACTATTATCGTCACCGAGTACAACCTGTCCGTGCAGGCCTTTTTGGTTGGCAGCGTTGATCGCATCATGAATCTGAACTGGGACACTGTTCAGCCGCCGCCAAAGGGTGCCGGTCGCGCGCATTACCTGACGGCGATCACGCGGCTGGAGAATATGCGTCTGGTTGAAATTATCGACGTAGAAAAAGTACTGGCGGAGATTGTGCCGTTTAATACCCGCGTCAGTGAGGAGTTGCTGGAAGACCCGCTGCTCACCAAGGCGCATGGTCGTGAGGTGTTGCTGGTTGACGACTCACCTACAGGTATCAATCAGTTGCGAGCCACTTTGGCTCAGCTTCATCTCAATATGCATGTTGCCACCGACGGCCTCAAAGCACTGCGTATGCTGCAGGCTTGGGCTGATGCTGGTGATGATATGACTGAGCGCTTACTGATGGTTATTACCGATGCGGAAATGCCGGAGATGGACGGTTATCGTCTCACCGCCGAAATCCGCAAGGACCCGCGTCTCAAGGATCTTCATGTGGTGCTGCATACTTCTCTATCGGGTAACTTCAATAAGGCAATGGTTGAAAAGGTGGGTTGCGACGGCTTCCTGTCCAAATTCCAGCCTGATCAACTGGTAGAAACCGTGCGCGCCCGTTTGCAGATGCTGGAGCCTTAAGGGCTTAAAACTCCAGATAGCGCTCGTGCTGGTCCATCACGCTTTGCTTGATGCCTAGCTTCTCACCGTAAATAACGGCGTAGCTCAGCACGCTCTGCACATATTTGCGTGTTTCGTCGAACGGGATAGCCTCTACCCATACGTCAGCTGGTAAGTTGCCCATACCGCGGGTCCATTGGCGTACTCGGCCGGGGCCGGCGTTGTAGGCGGCCGAGGCGAGCACACGGTTGCCATTGAACTGACCGCTCAGGCGAGAAAGGTACGCAGCCCCGATGGCAATGTTGCGCTCAGGTATCAATGCGTCGGTTGATCTGCCGTAGGGTATGTCGTATTGCCGAGCTGTTTCGCGCGCTGTTGCTGGCATGAGCTGCATCAGGCCCATGGCGCCTGCGTGCGAGCGGGCATCGGCCATAAAGGCGCTCTCCTGACGAGTAATCGCATAGACCCAGCTTGAGTTGATCTGGCGGGCCTGAGCTTGCTGCACAATGGGCTCGCGATAAGCCATCGGGAAGCGGATATCCAGGTCATCCCAATATTCGGCAATGCTGATGCCACGGATCGCAGGGAAATACCAACCCATCTCACGTGCCAGTTTTGCCTGAGCCATCAGCTCTTCGCGACTGAAGTTGTCACCAGCGTGATACCACTCGCGGCGGGCCTCGGTGAGTTCGTCGCGGGCGAGAAACTCGTAGGCGCGCTGCGTGGCTGGCAGCGCTTTGACCCGTTCCAGAAGCTGGTCTGAAACCGGTGCGCTGACGTGGTTAAGGGCGTAGGGCTGGTTGCTTCGCTCGGCTGCAAGGAAGCCATAAAAGTCGCGTTGCTCGGCCAGGTCCTTGTATTCGTTGGTCAGCTCGCCAGCATTGCTGGAGGCCAGTTGGGCGCTACGCAGCTTCCAATACCGCCAGCGGTTCTGGCTGCCCATGGATTCGGGCATCTGCTGAGTCAGTGCGTGCGCTGTCTCCCAGTTGCTGGTGCGTAATGCCAGGCGAATGCGCCACTCACTGATGTCGTCGTCTTTCATTTGCGGGTCGTTGGCCGCCATGAAGGCGAGCGCCGCAGGTTGAACTCTGCGCGCCAGGCGCACGCCGATGTCACGGGTGATGGCGAGTCGGTCTTCTTCGCTATAGGGCAGGTCTTTGTATAGCGGCCAGATGTCAAAGGCAGCACTGCTGTTGTCGCGACCGAGGCGGCGTAAGGCGACCGTTGCTATGTCGGCCAACTTGTCTGCGGGTTGGCTTGCACTGATCCGATAATTGCTACTGTCGCGCAATGCTGTGGGTTTGGCGGCGGTTTCAACGAAGCGTTCTGCCAGCTGCTTATTGCTGGACATAAGCTTGGTCAGGTAGCGCGCCAGCCCGTCCTGGCGATAGAGCAAGGCAAGGCGAATGCGCTGCCATACAACATCGTCGGTGCGTCCTCCCGCTTGCTGCCAGCGAGCGAATAGCGGATCGCATGCATTGGGTTGTGAGCGGCCGACTGTCCACAGAGCTTGTGCTTCTTGCATCGCCGCCGCACTTTGGCCTTGATCCCAGCGACGCATGGTGGCTTTACACTCAAGTCCCGCGCTTTGATCCGCTGTGGTGTAGTTCTGCTCAAAGGTCGACCACTTCCCCTGGTCCGCCAGCCGGTATAGCCAGCGTGCTTTTAGGCGGTTGGCGAATGGCAGGTCGCCATAGGTGCGCAAAAATACGGTGATTTGCTCGTCTGACGCACTAGAGAAGTCTTGGTTGAGCTTGGCCAGGACCAGGTAGCCGTAAAGTGGGTAGTCACGCAGGCCGGATTCGAGCTGTCGGTAGCGGCTGGTATCGCCTTTCTCTATGGCGTCCATGGCTTGGTCATACAGCAGTCGCTGAGTATCCAGCTTGTCAGCTTCGGCGAAAAAGCTGATGAATAACAGACTGGTAGCCAGGAGGCTACGCAATACAGCGGTGCGAAAACGGATGGTGCGGTACATAGTGATCCTGCCAGGAGGGCAACAATAGCCGGGTGAGTTTCAGGTGCTCGCAGGCGGTCGCTGCGTACGGCGAACCTGGGTCCACAGCTTAGCTTTTTGCCCCGTGTTGAAAAAGGGGCAGCTGCGAATTAATGGGCATTTGTTACAGAGTGGCGCCGCTACAGGTAGAATGCCCGTCTGATTCAATCACAGGTGTGCTATGGCTCTTCTTTCCTTTACCGATGTCTCCTTGGCCTTCGGCCTCAATCCGCTACTCGACAAGGTCAGCTTTCAGCTCGATCGAGGTGAACGGGTGTGCCTGATTGGCCGCAATGGTGCGGGCAAGTCGAGCCTGTTCAGGCTGATCGACGGTGATCAGCCAGCTGATGAAGGTGAAATCTGGGCTGCTCCGGGTCTGAAAATTGGGCAGTTGCCGCAGGAACTACCCAAGGCTGACGATAAAACGGTCTATGACGTGGTCGCGGCCGGTCTGGCTGGTGTCGGAGATTTGCTCGCTGAGTATCATCATCTGATTACGGGCGATATGGGTGATGCCGAGCTTGCGCGCCTAGAGAAGGTGCAAGAGCGCCTGGAAGCCAAGGACGGCTGGCGTCTTGACCAGTTGGTGGAGACCACCCTGACGCGCCTGGGCTTGCCAGCGGACAAGGTCATGTCGGAGCTCTCTGGGGGCTGGCGTCGTCGCGTATTGCTGGCGCAGGCGCTGGTGGCAGAACCTGACGTGCTGCTGTTGGATGAGCCTACCAACCACCTGGATATTCATACTATCGCCTGGTTGGAGCAAGTGTTGTTGGATTTTCGCGGCGCGGTACTCTTTATTACTCACGACCGTCAATTTCTGCAGGCGCTGGCTACGCGTATTCTTGAGCTGGATCGTGGGCAGCTGATTGACTGGGTTGGCGACTACCGTAGTTTCCTTGAGCACAAGGAGCAGCAGCTGGCCGCTGAAGCTACCGCCAATGCGTTGTTTGATAAGAAGCTCGCGCAGGAGGAAGTATGGATTCGCCAGGGTATCAAGGCGCGGCGGACCCGTAACGAGGGTCGTGTGCGAGCGCTCAAGGCCATGCGCGATGAGCGCGCTCAGCGAATTGAGCGGCAGGGTAAGGCGAGTTTCCAACTGGAAACCGCAGACTCCTCCGGTAAGCGGGTTATTGAGGTTGAGCACATCAATTTTGCGTGGCCAGGTCGCACGCCTCTGGTGCGCGATTTGTCCGTCAACGTTATTCGTGGCGACCGTATCGGTTTGATTGGTAATAACGGTTGCGGCAAAAGTACCCTGCTCAAGCTGCTGCTCGGCAAGCTGCAGCCTGATAGCGGCAAGATCCACAGTGGCACCAAGCTGGAAGTGGCCTATTTCGATCAGCTGCGCGATCAGTTGGAGCCGGAAAAGACGGTGATCGATAATATTTCTGAAGGTCGCGACTTTATTGAAATTAATGGCGATCGTCGGCATGTCATTAGCTACCTGGGCGACTTCCTGTTCTCGCCGGAGCGCGCACGTACGCCGGTGAAGGCCTTGTCCGGTGGTGAGCGCGCACGCTTGCTGCTCGCGCGCCTGTTCAGTAAACCGGCCAATATGCTGGTGCTGGATGAGCCGACTAACGACTTGGATGTCGAGACTCTGGAGCTGTTGGAAGAGGTTCTGGCCGGTTTCGACGGTACTGTGTTGATCGTAAGCCACGACCGGGTGTTCCTTGATAACGTAGTTACCAGCAGCCTGGTATTTGAAGGTGGCGGTAAGGTACGCGAGTACGTCGGCGGTTATGCCGATTGGCTACGTCAGGGCGGGCGCATCGAAACATTGGCAGAGTGGGGCGAGGACGCCAATGCTCAGACGGAGGCCGCTGCAGAAGTCCCTGAGCCGCCAGTAGCTGCTGCGCCAGTGTCAGTGCAACCCAAAGTGAAGTTGAGCTACAAGTTGCAGCGTGAGCTGGATGCACTGCCTGAAGTTATGGAAACGCTGGAAAGCAAGCTTGAGGCCCTGCAGCAGCAGATTAGCGATCCGGCTTTCTATCAGCAGTCGCATGACGCTACTGCCAAGGTGTTGGCAGAGGTCGAGCAGAAACAGCAGGAGCTCGATCTGGCTATGGAGCGTTGGGCGGAATTGGAAGAGCAAGCTGGCGGCTAAGTCGTCAGGGTTAAGCGGCAAGCAGTGGGTGTTGGCTTGGGGTTTCAGCTTTAAATTGGCTGGTTGCGCGACACTTTCAGGTGTAAGTGTCGCGCAGGCTGACTTAGGCTGTGGCTTGAAGCTTGAAGCTTGAAGCTTCTGGCTCGTGCTTTAGCTTTTTTTGCCCAGGCGTACGGCTATGACATCGCAGGGTGCGCCGTGCAATACATCGTTGGCTGTCGAGCCCAGTAACAGGGCCAGGCCGTGGCGTCCGTGACTACCCACTACTATCAGGTCGCAGGACTGCTCTTCCGTCACGCGATGGATCTCTTGGCGCGGATGGCCGAAGGCTATCTGTAGGCGATCATCTGGTAATCCATAATCGGCAGCGAACATCTGCATCCGTTCCTTGGCTTGCTCAAATTGCTGTTGCTGGAGCATGGACAGGTCCATCGGCACGTCTCCGCCATAGGCCATTGCCAGTGGTTCTACCACGTGCAGCAGAGACAGCTTGGCATCCAGTGCCTTCGCAAGCTTCATTGCGTGATCGGCCACTTCGCGACATTCTTCTATCAGATCCACGGCCACCAGCACGTGTGAGTACAGCATCGGCATCTCTCCTTTTTTCTTCGGATACTAGCAGTGTTGCCGCCTTGCGTGCAGCCTGTTTTGCTTAACATCATGACTGAGCATAGCGCTGTTGCAGGGCTGGGCATAGTGCTTCGAAGTCCCGTCTTTTTTTCATTCGTTATAGTGCGCCTTGGTGGTTTGTGGTGTACATGGCGCCTGCTACAGTAGGGGTTTGCGGTACCTGATTTGATCTTTTTGGTGATTCTTGGTTGCTTGCCGGTGTCGTCAATTAACTTATTGTTTTATAGGTATAAAATACTCCTCGGTTACTGGTTTCGCGGCTTTTTCGCGATACGGCCTATTGGCAGGCAGATTGACAAGAGCGGGCTTTTGACAGAAGGTGTGCGCACCCGAATCAAACGGCCGTATGAATTTTTTATTCATCGTTTCCCCGATTATCGGGATCGTTCATGACATCAGTTGTTCGCTGGCGCCAAGCTGGCGAAGGCGACTGGTGTTTCTCATGTGCTTTCATAGCGTGGAGATCAGTTGATGATTTACGAAGGTAAAGCCATCACGGTTCAAGGTCTTGAAGACGGCATCGTCGAGCTCAGATTTGATCTGCAGGGCGAGTCAGTCAACAAGTTCAACAGCGCCACACTGTCCGAGTTGCAAGCGGCAGTCGAGGCCATTCAAAACAACAGTGATGTGAAGGGCGTTATCGTCACCAGTGGCAAGGGCGTGTTCATCGTCGGCGCCGACATCACCGAGTTCGTTAACACCTTCAAGTTGCCAGAAGAAGATCTGGTCGCCGGTAACCTGGAGGCCAACAAGATTTTCAACGCGTTTGAAGACTTGAATGTGCCAACGGTTGCTGCGATCAATGGCATGGCGCTGGGTGGTGGTCTGGAAATGTGTCTGGCTGCGGATTTCCGCGTTATGGCCGCCAGCGCCAAAATCGGCTTGCCAGAAGTCAAATTGGGTATCTACCCCGGCTTCGGCGGCACCGTCCGTCTGCCACGCTTGATCGGCGTAGACAACGCGATTGAGTGGATTTGCGGTGGTGCTGAACAGCGCGCTGACAAAGCATTGAAAATGGGTGCTGTGGATGCGGTTGTTGCCGATGACAAGCTGATGGAGGGCGCGCTGGACATCATCAAGCGTGCTTTGTCCGGCGAGCTTGACTATAAGGCCAAACGTCAGCCCAAACTGGAAAAGATCAAGCTCAACACCATCGAGCAGATGATGGCGTTCGAAACCTCCAAGGGTTTCGTTGCTGGTCAGGCGGGTCCTAACTATCCGGCGCCCGTTGAAGCGATCAAGACCATTCAGAAAGCGGCCAACCACGGCCGTGAGAAAGCGCTGGAAATCGAAGCTGCCGGTTTTGCCAAGCTGGCCAAGACTGATGTCGCTGCAAGCCTGGTGGGTCTGTTCTTGAATGATCAGGCGCTGAAGCACAAAGCCAAACAGTACGACAAGCAAGCTGATGACGTGAAGCTGGGCGCCGTTTTGGGTGCTGGTATCATGGGTGGCGGTATTGCTTACCAGTCAGCTGTTAAGGGCACGCCCATCCTGATGAAGGATATCCGCGAAGAGGGTATTCAGCTGGGTCTGGACGAAGCCTCGAAGTTGCTCGGCAAGCGTGTGGCCAAGGGCCGTATGAAGCCTGAGCAAATGGCCAAGGCGCTTAACGCGATTCGTCCAACCATGTCTTATGGCGACTTCAAGGAAGTCGACATCGTGGTTGAAGCGGTTGTTGAGAACCCAAAGGTCAAGCATGCAGTGCTGGCTGAGGTAGAAGAGTATGTTCGCGAAGACGCGATCATCGCATCCAATACCTCTACCATCTCCATCACTTATCTCGCGCAGGCGCTCAAGCGTCCTGAAAACTTCTGCGGCATGCATTTCTTCAATCCGGTACACATGATGCCGCTGGTTGAGGTTATTCGTGGCGAGAAGTCCAGTGATAAGGCGATCGCTACTACCGTTGCCTATGCCAAGAAAATGGGCAAGACGCCGGTTGTGGTCAATGACTGCCCAGGCTTCCTGGTCAACCGCATTCTGTTCCCTTATTTCGGCGGCTTCGCGCGTCTGATCAATATGGGTGCCGATTTCCAGCGCGTTGACAAGATCATGGAAAAATTCGGCTGGCCCATGGGTCCCGCGTACCTGATGGACGTAGTTGGCATGGATACCGGTCACCACGGCCGTGATGTCATGGCTGAGGGTTATCCCGATCGTATGGCTGACACCACCAAGACTGCGGTCGACGTGATGTATGAAGCCAACCGTCTGGGTCAGAAGACCGGCAAGGGCTTCTATGCCTACGAGCTCGACAAGAAAGGCAAGACCAAGAAGGTTGTTGATCCGCAAGCCTACGAGCTGCTCAAGCCGGTGGTGCTGGAACAGCGCGAGTTCACCGATCAGGAAATTCTCGAGATCATGATGGTTCCGCTGTGCCTGGAGACTGTACGTTGCCTGGAAGACGGCATCGTCGAGTCGGCAGCAGATGCGGACATGGGTCTGATCTACGGTATTGGCTTCCCGCCCTTCCGCGGTGGCGCTCTGCGCTATATCGATACCATTGGTGTGGCCGAGTTTGTGGCCATAGCGGATAAATACGCCGAGTTCGGCGCCATGTATGCCCCAACTGAAAAGTTGCGTGAAATGGCGAAGACCGGTCAGAAATTCTTCGGTTAACCGCGGAACGTACAGAGCGAGAGTAAATCTATGAGCCTGAATCCGAGAGACGTCGTTATTGTCGACTTCGGCCGCACCCCGATGGGCCGTTCCAAGGGTGGTATGTACCGCAACGTGCGTGCCGAAACCCTGTCAGCTAACCTGATTACCGGTGTGCTGGCGCGGAATCCGAAGATCGATCCGGCAGAAGTTGAAGATGTAATCTGGGGCTGTGTAAACCAGACCCTGGAGCAGGGCTGGAACATTGCCCGCATGGCATCACTGATGACCCCGATCCCGCACACCAGTGCAGCGCAGACGGTCAGCCGTCTGTGCGGCTCATCCATGAGCGCACTGCACACTGCGGCGCAGGCAATCATGACCGGTAACGGTGATGTGTTCGTCGTAGGTGGTGTTGAGCACATGGGGCACGTCAGCATGATGCACGGGGTTGATCCAAATCCTGAGCTATCGCTGTATGCTGCCAAGGCCTCCGGCATGATGGGCCTGACAGCTGAAATGCTGGGCAAGATGCACGGCATCACCCGCGAGCAGCAGGATGCCTTCGGTGAGCGTTCGCACCGTCTGGCACACAAGGCAACGGTTGAAGGTAACTTCAAGGACGAGATCATTCCGATGGAAGGCCATGATGAAAATGGCTTCCTGAAGGTGTTCACGACTGACGAAACCATTCGCCCGGAAACCACCCTGGAAAGCCTGGCTGCACTGCGCCCGGCGTTTAATCCCAAGGGCGGAACCGTCACTGCAGGTACGTCGTCGCAGATTACTGACGGCGCCTCCTGCATGATCGTGATGTCGGCTGAGCGGGCACAGGCCCTGGGCCTGGAGCCTCTGGCAGTTATTCGCTCCATGGCGGTTGCTGGTGTTGATCCGGCGATCATGGGTTACGGTCCAGTACCTGCGACCAAGAAAGCCCTTAAGCGTGCGGGCATGAGCATTGGCGACGTTGACTTCGTTGAACTTAACGAAGCGTTCGCTGCTCAGGCGCTGCCGGTCCTGAAGGATCTGAAGTTGCTTGACCAGATGGAGCAGAAGGTAAACCTGCACGGCGGCGCTATTGCCCTGGGTCACCCCTTCGGCTGTTCCGGTGCGCGTATTTCCGGCACCCTGCTGAATGTTATGAAGCAGAATAACGGCACTATTGGTATCTCGACCATGTGTATTGGTCTGGGCCAAGGTATCACCACTGTCTTTGAGCGTGTCTAACAAGATCAGGGTGTGACCATAGCCGAGGCCATGTGCCTCGGCTTTTTTATGGCTGAGCGGCTGTGTAGACACCCGCTAAACTGAATTGAGGACTTGTTTATGCGCCCCGGACGTTATCGGCACTATAAAGGAAAGGATTACGAGGTTATTGGTCTCGCGACACATTCTGAAACCGAAGAGTCGTTGGTTGTATATCGCACGCTTTACGGCAATTTTGACCTATGGGTTCGGCCGCAGGCGATGTTTGAAGAAAGGGTAGAGGTTGACGGCAAAGTATATCCGCGCTTTACCTTTATCAGCGAAGACGTGTAGGCTCTGGCCCCTCCGAGTGGCTACCACAGCCTTTCTTTGATGGTGCTGCGCAGTTTAGTGGGCCATTCAATCAGCTTGAGTCAGGAAAACGATTACCTATGGGAAAAGCACTGGTCATTGTGGAATCACCGGCCAAAGCCAAGACAATCAACAAGTATCTTGGTAATGATTTCATTGTGAAGTCTAGCATCGGTCATATTCGCGATCTGCCCACTAGCGGCAGCGCCAAGACCGACAGCAAACCCAAGGGTGGCCGTAAGGCCGCACCCGCCAGCGAGCAGGAAAAACAGGCCAAAGCGCGCGCGCAACTAGTCAAACGTATGGGTGTTGACCCGGACAATGGTTGGGCGGCGCATTACGAGATTTTGCCTGGCAAGGAAAAAGTCGTCGACGAATTGCGCCGGTTGGCCAAAGACGCCGACACGGTTTATCTCGCAACGGATTTGGACCGCGAGGGGGAGGCGATTGCCTGGCACCTGCGGGAAAGTATCGGTGGTGATGAAAGTCGCTATAAGCGAGTAGTGTTTAATGAGATCACCAAGAAAGCGATTCAGGAGGCATTTGCCAAGCCAGGTCAGCTGGATCTGAACCGTGTTAATGCCCAGCAGGCGCGTCGTTTTCTCGATCGCGTGGTCGGCTATATGGTTTCGCCGTTGCTATGGCAGAAGATTGCCCGCGGCTTGTCAGCAGGCCGGGTGCAGTCGGTTGCCGTAAAGCTCATCTCGGATCGGGAGCGTGAGATTCGCGCCTTCATTCCGGAAGAGTTCTGGGAGATTCACGCTCAGCTACACACGCCCAAGGCTGAAGCAGTGCGTTTCGAGGTGGTTAAGCAGGCTGGAGAGGCCTTCAGGCCGACTGCAAAGGCGCAGGCTGATGCTGCCTTGGCTTTGCTTGAAAAAGCCGACTACCGCGTTCTCAAGCGTGAGGATAAGCCAACCAGCTCTCGCCCCAACGCACCTTTTATTACCTCCACGCTGCAACAGGCTGCCAGTACCCGCCTGAGCTTCAGCGTGAAGAAAACCATGATGATGGCCCAGCGGCTCTATGAAGCGGGTTACATCACCTACATGCGTACCGATTCGACCAATCTTTCAGCTGATGCGGTCACCATGGCGCGCGGCTATATTGAAAAGACCTTCGGCAAGGATTACCTGCCAGAGAAGCCGAATTCCTATAGCAGCAAGGAAGGTGCGCAGGAAGCCCACGAGGCTATCCGCCCCTCCGACGTAAAGCTGAAGCAGGCTGACCTCAAGGGCATGGAACGTGATGCCGAGCGTCTGTATGAGCTGATCTGGCGCCAGTTTGTCGCCTGCCAGATGACGCCTGCCAAATATCTTTCCACCAGCATTCAGGTTGGTGCAGGTGATTTTGAGTTGCGCGCCAAGGGCCGTATTCTCAAGTTTGACGGTTACACCAAGGTACTGCCACCGCAAGGTAAGGGTGGCGAGGATGAGGTGCTGCCTGATATCAAGGTTGACGACGTATTGGCTCTGCAGGCGTTGGAGCCCAAGCAGCATTTTACCAAGCCGCCAGCGCGCTACGCTGAAGCCAGTCTGGTAAAAGAGCTGGAAAAGCGCGGTATTGGTCGCCCATCTACTTATGCATCAATCATCTCGACTATTCAGGATCGCGGTTATGTAACGCTGAATAATCGACGTTTTTACGCCGAAAAAATGGGCGATATTGTCACTGAGCGTTTGGGTGAGAGTTTCCCGAACCTGATGGACTATGGCTTTACTGCGCGCATGGAAGAGTCGCTGGATGACGTCGCTCAGGGTGAGGTTGTCTGGAAGCAGGTGTTGGATGATTTTTATGCGGACTTCAGTGCCAAGCTGAAAGTAGCCTCGTCCACGGATGACGAGCGGGGTATGCGGGCCAATCAGCCCACGCAGACCGATATCGCCTGTCAGGCATGCGGTCGGCCAATGATGATTCGCACTGCGTCTACCGGTGTTTTCCTGGGTTGCTCAGGCTATGCGCTGCCGCCCAAGGAGCGTTGCAAGGAAACCATTAATCTGGTGCCTGGTAACGAAGTCGCTGCCGATGATGATGAGGGCGAGTCTCGGGTTTTGCGCGCCAAGCGTAGATGCCCTATCTGCAGTACGGCCATGGACAGTTACCTGGTTGATGAGAAGCGCAAGCTACACGTATGCGGTAATAATCCCGACTGTAGTGGCTTTGAAATCGAACAAGGTCAGTTCAAGATCAAGGGCTATGACGGTCCGGTTCTGGAGTGTGACAAGTGCGGCAGCGAAATGCAGCTGAAGACAGGACGCTTCGGTAAGTATTTTGGTTGCACTAACAGCGAGTGCAAGAATACGCGCAAGCTGCTCAAGAGCGGTGAAGCGGCTCCTCCCAAGATGGATCCGGTCAAAATGCCTGAGCTGCAGTGCGAGAAGGTCGATGACGTCTATATCTTGCGCGATGGTGCTTCTGGTTTGTTTCTCGCTGCCAGCCAGTTCCCCAAAAATCGGGAAACGCGCGCGCCCCTGGTCAAAGAGTTGCTGCCGCACAAAGACGAGATTGACCCCAAGTATCACTTCCTGATGGACGCGCCAGTCGCTGATCCGGACGGTAATCCTACTGTTGTGCGTTATAGTCGCAAGACCAAAGAGCAATATGTGCAAAGTGAAATTGAGGGCAAGCCAAGTGGCTGGCGAGCTTTTCATGACGGTAAAAAATGGTCGATAGATGATGGCCGCAAGAAACCCAAGCGCTGAGGTGGCTCTTCATGGCTAATGAAGTTTATACCCGTACCAATCAGGCCCTGTTCTTTGCACGCAGGGCTATTGATGCTTGGGCTGAAGCGGCCAACTCCGGTGCCATCGATGCGTCAAGCCAGACTCAGTACCACCGTGAGCACGCCATATTTCACCTGTATCGAGGTGTGTTAGCGGTGGTGCATGAGGTGGCTGACCGCTATCGCTGGCCGTTGGTTGAACTGCGTCAAGTGGAGGCTGCCTTGTCTCCAGCGGTGGTGGCGCGCTTCCCTGGGCCGGAGCTGGCCGAGTTAACTGAAATGGCTGATAGCCGCGATACTTGGCTAGCCAAGCTTATTGCGGCCTGGCAGCAGCTTCAGGCGCCTCCTGTTCCTGAGGCCTCTGCGCCTGCCGAGACGCTGATTGCGAGCACCGCGGTAAAGCGAGCGGAGTGGTCTTTGGAGGATGCTAACGAAGCTTGCATTGCTCTCAACGAGCGTGTGCGCAGCTACCGGGAAGGCATGCTTGAGTGGTAGTCGGGCTGCGGTAGATGGTGCGCTATGGTATACTGCGCGCCTGCACTACAGGAGACCAGATTAGATGCCTTCACCCTTTCTTGAAATCGTTGAGCTGGATAATGGCAAGGTCGCTCTGCGTCGCTCCGACGAAGAGGGCGAGCCATTGCTGGTGATCGAGTTCTCGGTTGACGCCAAAGATTACCTTCAGGGCAACTACATTGAAGTAGCCAAGGCCATGATCAGTGCTGGTATGCAAGCAGCCGGGCAGATTATGGATGAGGAAGAGGACGAGCATATCCCTGAGGATCGTGTTCTCCACTGAGCGGATTTCAGCTGGCACGGAGTTGGCGCAACTAATGCGTTGCTAGTTAGGCCGCTCCGCAGTGTGTTGGCTGGAGACTTGAATCGTGTTTCTGCCAGTCGCAGCTGAATAAAAAGGCCAGAGATAATGTCTCTGGCCTTTTTGTTTGTCACGCGGCTTGAAGTCGGATGTTGAGGCTGCGGCAGTGGCCGGCTTGCGCTGCACGCCCGAGGCGTGGGGCAGTGCTGCTGTCGGGTAGTAGCCAGCTGACGACAGTATGGCTTCCACCTAGTTTGAGCAGGTCGCAGCATAGTTTGGTGACGTCCATGCCTGGCTTGGAGCGAACGATCATGATTCGCTCGGGGTCTAGGTCGGCATTGCGCAGCCACTGATTACTCAGGCTGGCGGGTGGGTCGATCAGGGTAAGCCACAACGGGGCTGCATTGTTGCTGAGATCACGCAGTACGGGAGCAAGCCATTGCAGGCACTGGCGGGCAGCACCCTGCAAGCTGATTTCGCTGTAGCCGTACTCCTGTTCTTCTGTTGAAGACAGCGGTTTGGGCTGCTGCAAACGGGCAAACTGGTTGTGCTCCATACGTGTTGCCATCAAGGCGTTATGAAACAGATCAGCTTGGGTCAATGTCTGTTGGTCAGGGCGGGCGTACTGCATTCTCAGCTCCTCAGCGACGGATTACACCGACGCTCAAACCTTCAATGGTAAGTTCCTGTTCTGCCAGATTGACTACAATCGGCTTGAATTCGGGGTTCTCTGCATGCAAGGACACCTTGCGTCCTTGCTTCTGAAAGCGCTTAACCGTGACCTCATCACCGATACGCGCTACGACTATCTGGCCATTACGCGCCTCTGTGGTGCGATGAACGGCCAGCAAGTCACCATCCATGATGCCAATGTCCTTCATGCTTTCACCTTGTACGCGCAACAGAAAGTCCGCGCGTGGGTGGAAGAAACCAGGGTCAATGCGACAATGATCTTCGATGTTCTCGAGTGCCAGTACTGGTGCCCCGGCAGCTACTCGACCGATAACCGGTAGGCGGTCTTCACTGGCTTCCGGCTCGCCTTCAGGCAGTCGGATGCCTCGTGAGGCGCCAGGAATCATCTCGATTGCGCCTTTACGCGCCAGGGCGCGCAAGTGATCCTCTGCAGCGTTGGGCGATTTGAAGCCCAATGTCTTGGCAATATCTACTCGAGTGGGCGGATAGCCGTTGCTATCCATATATTCCTTGATAAAGGCCAGTACCTGCTGTTGTCTTGCGGTTAGCTTCTGCATTGGGTAGAGCCTGTTTTTTTATCCAGTAGCTGTGATTATATACAGTTGTTCTGCTTCGGCAACCCCTGTTTAGGATATTCAGCCTTCGTATTCTTTGCTGTGCCGATTAAGGTTGCGCCGAGTGGTCCCAAACAGGGTTGACAATTAAATCGTTTTAAACGTATGTTTGAATCAAATATCAACACCTTGGAGAGCCCTGATGGCGCAGTCTGATACCGTTAAGCGCATATTGGATGCAGCTGAGCAGCTGTTCGCAGAGAAAGGCTTTGCTGAAACGTCTTTGCGCCTGATTACGAGCAAGGCAGGCGTCAATCTCGCTGCAGTCAATTATCACTTCGGGTCGAAAAAATCGCTCATCCAAGCTGTTTTTGTGCGTTTCCTGGATCCCTTTGTGAGTAGTCTCGAGCGCGAGCTGGATGAACACGAACAGCGTGGTGATCTGCGGCAACTTAGCCTGGAAGGCTTGCTGGAAATGCTGGTAGACCAGGCGCTGACGGTCAAGCCGCGTAGCGGCAATGATCTCTCTACCTTTATGCGTCTTTTGGGGTTGGCGTTCAGTCAGAGCCAGGGGCATCTGCGTAAGTATCTGGCCGAAGTGTATGGCAAGGTCTTTCAGCGCTATATGTCACTGGTTGGCGGCACTGTGCCGAATGTTCCAGCGCCTGAGCTTTTCTGGCGCGTGCATTTCATGTTGGGAACTGCCGCATTCACCATGTCCAGCATGAAGGCGCTCCGCGCTATAGCCGAGGCTGAGTTCGCGGAGCATCGTGCGGTCGATCAGGTGCTGCGTTTGATGGTGCCTTTCCTCGCTGCTGGCATGCGCGCAGATACGCTGCCTGCAAAGCGCGAGACGATCGAAAGCGCGGTGGTTTAGCTTTTACGCTCTTACCTATAGGTGGCTGATCCGTTATCGTGTGCGCTGGTAACGGAGTTGATCATGCAGTTGGACCATATTCATATCTCTATCGCAGCACAGCAGCTCACGGGTTTTCAGGCCGGTAAGGTTGTCTGTTGCTATCCTGTCTCTTCGGCGCTCAATGGCTTGGGCGAGCGCTCCGGCTCCGGATGCACTCCGCGTGGTGAGCACCGCGTTCGCGCCCGCATCGGTGCTGGTCAGCCACTGGGTAGTGTTTATATCGGCCGTCGTCCGACCGGCGAGGTATGGACGCCGGAGCTGGCTGCTGCTAATCCCCAGCGTGACTGGATACTCACGCGTATTCTCTGGTTGTGCGGCAATCGGCCTGGTTTCAACCGAGGCGGGCAGGTCGATTCGCAGCGCCGCTACATATACCTGCATGGCACCGGAGATGATCAGCCGATGGGTGAGCCGCTTTCGCATGGCTGCATTCGGCTGCGCAACGAAGATATGCTGGAACTGTTCGACAGCACACCGGTCGGTTGTACTGTTCAGATTGACGCCGCCTGAGCAGGCGCTGCGTTTCCCTTTGTCAGGAGGTGGTTGCTTGAAACAAGGTTCTTTGATGCTGGATCTGCCAGGCCTATGGCTTGAGCCTGAGGATCGGCAATTGCTGCGCCAGCCAGAAGTGGGCGGCATGATTCTATTTGCACGTAACACGGAGTCGCCCGCTCAAGTACGCGAGTTGGTTGCTTCCATTCGCGCGGTGCGCCCCGACATGTTGATTGCTATCGACCAGGAGGGGGGGCGCGTGCAGCGCCTGCGTCGAGGTGTGCAGCGTCTTCCGGCGTTGGCAGACATTGCGCTCAAGGGCGGCGATCAAGCCGCAGCGGCGGCGCGCAGTGCCGCCTGGTTGATGGCAACCGAGATGCTGGCGTGCGGCATTGATATCAGCTTTGCGCCGGTACTGGATCTGGATCACGGCCGCAGTCAGGTCATTGGCAGTCGCTCTCTGGGCGGCAATCCGGAACAAGTGAGTTTTCTTGCCAGCGCCTACATCGATGGCCTTGCGCAGGCTGGAATGGCGGCTACCGGTAAGCACTTTCCCGGGCATGGCTGGGCTGAAGCCGACTCGCATTTTGCGCTGCCTGTAGATGAGCGAAGCGAAGCGCAGATCCGCGAGCTGGATCTCAAGCCTTTTGCTCTGCTGGCCAGCCAATTGGGCGGTATTATGCCTGCCCATGTTGTGTACTCTCAGGTGGATTCGTTGCCGGCGGGATTTTCCCGTTACTGGCTGCAAAACGTTTTGCGTGAGGAGCTTGGTTTCGCCGGTGTGATATTCAGTGACGACCTCTCTATGGCCGGTGCCCACGCGGTTGGCGGGATTCCGCAGCGTATTGATGCTGCGGTCGCCTCGGGTTGTGACATGTTGCTGATTTGCAATGATAGAGCGGCAGCGGAAGAGGGGCTTTTGCATGCGCAGCGATTAGGTCTGCAGGCACCGGCTAATATTGCAGCCATGTTGGCTCGCCGCACTGTGCCTATCGATTACAAGGCAAGTCCTGAGTGGGGCATGCATTATTCATTACTGAGAGGATTGGGCCTGGTTTGATGGACAGCATCGATGAACTGACCGCAAAACTTAATATGGAGCAACTGCCGCTTATTGGCGAAGCCTGGATGTATCAGGTTTTTGCCGTGGTGTTATGTGCTTTGGTGGCCGCTTACGTGGTGAAGCTCATTCTTGATCGCCTGGAACGCAGGGCCGAGCTCACTACTAATATGTGGGACGATGCCCTGGTATATGCGGCGCGTCGTCCTGCCTGGGTCCTGATCTGGTCTATGGGGTTGATGTGGGCAGCAAGAATTACTGCCAATGAAATGGACGAGGGTTTAGCCGATGTGCTGGATCAATGTCAGCGCATCCTGCTCATAGTGCTGTTGTGTTGGTTTATTTTGCGCTTGATGAAGGAAGTCGAAAAGCGTCTGGTTGACACTCGTTACCGACAGAAACCAGTCGATAAGACTACCGTCAATGCGGTCGGTAAGTTGCTACGTGCTTCGGTGATCATCACCGCTACCCTGGTTGTTCTGCAATCGCTGGGTTATAGCGTTTCCGGCGTGATGGCATTTGGTGGTATCGGTGGTATTGCTGTTGGTTTTGCTGCCAAGGATCTGCTGGCCAACTTTTTTGGCGGTCTTATGGTCTTCCTGGATCGACCTTTTGCGGTGGGCGACTGGGTGCGCTCCCCTGATCGCGACATCGAAGGGACGGTAGAACATATCGGCTGGCGTCTGTCGCGCATCCGTACCTTTGATAAGCGTCCGCTCTACGTACCGAACTCCATTTTCAATAATATTGTGGTGGAGAATCCATCACGGATGAGCCATAGGCGTATCTACGAGCATCTGGGTATCCGCTATGCTGACGTTGGTCAAATGGAGCCCATCGTGCAAAAAGTGCGCGATATGCTGAAGGAACACGAGGATATTGATCAGGAACAGACGCAGATGGTGTTCTTTGATCGCTGTGCGCCGTCATCTGTCGACTTCTTTATCTATTGTTTTACTACGCCGGTCTGGGCTGAGTACCACCGCGTAAAAGAGGACATACTGCTGAAGATATTGGCGATCATTAATGATCACCAGGCTCAGGTGGCGTTTCCTACCTCTACCTTGCATCTGCCGGACCCTTTGGCTCTGCATACTGAGAGGCAGAGTGCCGAAGGCGCTAGCCAAGGCTCCGCTGAATCCTCTGGTCGGAGCAGTTCATGAGTATCTGGGGTGTTATTGGCGGGACCGGGTTAACCGAGTTGGAAGGTGTCGAACTCTTGGGAGAGGACTGGCCGGAAACACCGTTCGGTAAGCCTTCAGCGCCTTTGGTTCATGGTCGTATTGGCGCGCAGGACGTGGTGTTTCTCGCGCGTCACGGCAAGCCCCATCGTATCCCGCCGCACAGGGTGAATTATCGCGCCAATCTATGGGCGTTGCAGGCTGCCGGGGTAGAACAGGTAGTTGCTGTGAACGCCGTCGGTGGTATTCATCCAGAGCTCAAGGCGGGCACTTTTTGTGTACCTGATCAGGTGATTGATTACACCTGGGGTAGGGCGCCCAGTTTCTTTGAAGATGATCTGGAGCATGTGGTACATATTGATTTTTCGTGGCCTTATGATGCTGATCTGACTCAGCGCCTGGTGCGCATTCTGCGCGAGCAGGGGTTAGCTCATATGCCGAAAGGGGTTTATGCGGCTACGCAGGGGCCTCGCTTGGAGACGGCAGCGGAAATAATCCGGCTTGAGCGCGATGGTGCTGATCTGGTCGGCATGACCGGTATGCCTGAAGCGGCACTGGCTCGGGAGCTTGATCTACCTTACGCCTGTCTGGCGTTGGTCGTTAACCCTGCTGCCGGCAAGTCGAGCGAGGTGATCACCATGGCAGCAATTGAAGCGGTGATTGAGCGAGGAATGGGACAGGTCAAACAAGTACTCGCGAGACTTATTTCAGGCTAAATCTGCTGCCGGCCTGGCAGGCTGGCAGCAGTAGGCTTCGCTTCAGCGGCTGACGCGCACCAGCATGCCCAGGCTTTGATGATCAAGATAGTGCGTTTCGTTCAGCCGCAGCGGGCGGCGTTGGTGCAGATTCTCCGACACAATTGAAGCGCCGCTCATCTGCAGGTCACTGGCTTTGCGGTTGTGCCAGAATGAAACGGCAATTTCCATCAGGTTATCCTTGCTCAGGTTAACCAGTCCCTGTATCGGATAGATCCCGTTGTCTGCCTCGCCCTTGCTCAGCGCAACGTCCAGATCGTTGTCCAGTGGTTGCGTCCACGCCTGATGCAGATAAATCTGATAGCCGTTTTGCTCTAGTTTGCGTGCTTCCTGGCTTAACCGAAAGCGTGTTGGGTCTATGCTCTGAACGTCGCTGCGGGCTGTCTCATCCAGTTTGACGGCATTGTCGGCCCAGTCGAGATCAGGTGGCGTACCCATCACCAGCGATGCAGAGGGCTGGCCAAAAAAGACCACTTCTACCAGATACTCACCAGCTGATTGAGCCATCGTCATGGTGCTGACGAGTGTGGCCAGCACGAGCAGGCTCAGCTTTTTGTAAAGATGCTTCATGGTCTCTTTCCTTTGCCCTTAGCAGGGGTATCTTGTGGCGCTTGCGCCAGTCGGTCGATTAATGCTTCTACGGTATTGAGTCGCAGTTCAACGCCGGCCATGGGCGCATTAAAGCGAAACATCGTTGCGCCTTCGAGGCGATAGCGCTGCGGATTATCCTGAATCATGCGCACAAGTACCATGGGGTCTATCTCGGTTTGTGCACCAAATTCAATACGGCCATGCTCAGCGCCCACGTCTACCTTGGTAATGCCGAGTGGTTCACAGCGCAATTTTAGGGCTGTTACGCGGAATAACGTCTTGACCTGCTCCGGCAAGAGGCCGAAACGGTCGATCATTTCCACTTGCAAATCCCGCAGCGATTCGTCGTCGTTCGCATTGGCAATGCGCTTGTACAAAATCAGGCGTGCGTGCACGTCCGGTAGATAGTCATCAGGGATCAAGGCCGCCAGACGCAGGTTGATATCGGTGCCGCCGCCCAGGGGTTGATCAAGCTCGGGCTGCTTGCCCTGCTTGATGGCTTTCACCGCGCGCTCAAGCATTTCCATGTAGAGCGTGAAGCCGACGGCCTGGATCTGGCCGCTCTGCCCGTCGCCCAGTAGCTCCCCAGCGCCGCGAATCTCCAGGTCGTGAGTGGCCAGGGTAAAGCCTGCGCCCAGGTCCTGTGCGGCAGCAAGGGCTTCCAGGCGCTTCTCTGCATCGCGGGTGACTTTTTTGCCATCTGGCGTGAGCAGGTAGGCGTAGGCCTGGTGGTGGCTGCGCCCGACGCGTCCACGCAGCTGGTGCAGCTGCGCCAGGCCAAACTTGTCGGCGCGTTCGATGATGATGGTATTGGCACTGGGGACGTCGATACCGGTTTCAATAATCGTGGTGGTCACCAGGATGTTGAAGCGGCGGTGATAGAAGTCGCGCATCACCTGTTCGAGTGCGCGCTCGGGCATTTGCCCATGACTTACGCCGATGCGCGCCTCAGGAATCAGCTCGGCCAGATCGGCGGCGCATTTCTCGATAGTCTGCACTTCATTGTGCAGGAAGTAGACCTGTCCGCCGCGCAGCAGCTCGCGCAGTATGGCTTCTTTCAACACCGGTTTCTGTTGGGTCATGACGAAGGTCTTGACCGACAGGCGGCGCGCTGGCGGTGTAGCGATGATCGACAGGTCGCGCATGCCGGAGAATGACATGTTGAGCGTGCGGGGAATCGGCGTCGCGGTCAGGGTTAACACGTCTACTTCACTGCGCAAAGTTTTCAGCTGCTCTTTCTGTCTCACGCCAAAGCGGTGTTCTTCATCGATGATTACCAGGCCGAGGTCCTGAAACTTGACGTCTTCCTGCAGCAGCTTGTGGGTGCCTATCATGATGTCCACCTTGCCGTCGGCGAGCTCGCCGACGGCCGCCTTGACCTCCTTGGCGGACTTGAAGCGTGACATTACTTCGACTTTTACCGGCCAGTTGGCAAAGCGATCCTTGAAGCTATTGTAGTGCTGCTGTGCCAACAGGGTGGTGGGCACCAGGACCGCGACCTGTTTGCCGCCGTGCACCGCCAAAAAAGCCGCACGCATGGCTACTTCGGTCTTGCCGAAACCCACGTCACCACAGATCAGGCGGTCCATAGGCTGTGGATTGGTCATGTCTTGCAGTACGGCATCGATTGCGGCTTCCTGGTCCGCTGTTTCTTCAAACGGAAAGTCGTCTGCAAAGCTCTGATAGTCGCGCTCGGGTGCGCTGAAGCTGAATCCGGCTCGGGCCGCGCGGCGGGCGTAAACGTCCAGCAGTTCGGCGGCGACATCGCGTACTTTTTCAGCGGCTTTGCGTTTGGCCTTTTGCCATTGCTCAGAGCCAAGGCGATGCAGCGGTGCGCTTTCATCTTCAGAGCCGGAGTAGCGGGCGATCAGGTGCAAGTTGGCAACCGGCACGTAGAGCTTGGCTTCTTCCGCGTAGGCCAGCACCAGAAACTCGGTTTCCTGATCTTCTACGGTCAGGTTGGTCAAACCCAGATAACGCCCCACGCCGTGGTCTATGTGTACTACCGGCGCTCCCTCACGCAGTTCGGTGAGATTGCGAATGATGGCGTCGCCCATATCCGTCGCTTTGCCGCGACGCCTGCGCTGCATCACGCGCTGGCCAAATAACTGGCTTTCGGCAATCAGGGCGACGGCCGGGCTCTGGGTCAAAAGGCCCTGGTCCAGTGGTGCTATGGTCAGCGCGAGCGGATGGTCAGACGTGACGAAGTCGAGCCAGCTATCAACCTGCTGAGGGCGCTGGTCAATACGTGCCAGGAGTTCTATCAGTGCTTCCCGTCGGCCAGCTGTTTCGGCAACGAACAGGGTGCGCCCGGAATGCGCCTGCAAGAACTGCTGCAGAGCCTGCAGCGGGTTGTCGAGCTTGTTATCGATTGGCAGCTCGGGGACTGGCAGGCATCCCAGGTCCTTGCTCTGGCTGCTGTCGCTCAGTTGCTCCTGGTGGCAGATTGTCCGGGCGAAGCTCTTGATGCGCGCAAAACACTCTTCCACGGGCAAGAAAAGTTCGCCTGGCGGCAGCAGAGGGCGCGTCGGATCAACGCCCTGCTCGGCATGCCGGTTACGCACATCGGTCCAGAAGTGCTCAGCGCTGCCTTCAATGCCGGGCAGGGTAAACAGGCGGGTACTGTCCGGCAGGTAGTCAAAGAGGGTGCTCAGCTCTTCAAAAAACAAGGGCAGATAGTATTCGATGCCAGGAGGTACCAGGCCTTCGCTAAGGTCCTGGTAAAGCGGGCAGCGTCGGTGATCTACTTCGAAGCGCTCACGGAAGCGCGCACGAAAGCCTGTGAGTGCCGACTTGTCGAGCGGGAACTCCTTTGCCGGCAAGAGGTGGATGCGCTCCACTTTATCGATGGAGCGCTGGCTCTCAGGGTCAAAGGTGCGCAGGGTTTCAATTTCATCGTCAAACAGGTCGATACGGTAGGGAAGCTTGCTGCCCATTGGGAACAGATCAAGCAGCGCGCCCCGCACCGCGTAGTCGCCGTGTTCGTAGACGGTATCGACGCAGCGATAGCCAGCTGCGTCGAGATCCAGCCGCATGCGCTCGATATCCAGCCGCTGACCAAGTTCCAGCATCAATACCGAGCCGCCAAGGAAGCTGCGTGGCGGCAGGCGATGCAACAAAGTGGTCATGGGCACAACCAGAATGCCCTGGGTCACCTGCGGCAGCTGGAAGAGTGTGCGCAAGCGCTGCGATATGATGTCCTGGTGCGGCGAAAAGCGATCGTACGGCAGGGTTTCCCAGTCGGGGAAGCTCAGTACCGGCAGGGTCGGCGAAAAGAAGCGAAGTTCTTGCTCCAGACTATCGCTGGCCGAGGTGTCGGTGGTGATGACCAGGCTGAGTCCCTGATGTTGGAAGGCGGCCTCGGCGATTGCCAGCGCGCGTGCGGCACCGTGCAACCCGGCCCAGTGCATCTTGTCTCCGGGGCCTTTGGCGAGCGGAAGAGACAGTAGGGTGGTATCAACAGGCATGCAATAAGCTCATGGTGGTCATGTTGCAGGTGCTGCTTCGATACATCGAGACAGACCGGTTTAAGAGGTGGGTAAGTGTACCGCTGTCAGGCACGCTGTGCTCATTCTCTGGTTGTTTTTGGGCTGGTGATTGCCTCAAGGCGTCATGGAAAGCATAATATGCGCCCTTTAGTTATCAAGACTTGGAAGGTAAAGCCGTGACTCAAGCCCAATTCGAGCAGTGTCTGGAAAGCTGGACGGATCGCGAAGCGACCGCTGAAGCCATGATTCCCCTGATCGGTCGCCTGTACCGTGAACATAACGTGGTGACGTCCATCTATGGTCGTGGCCTGGTTAATCGCTCGGTTATCAGTTTGCTGAAGTCGCATCGCTTCGCTCGCCAGATCGACGACACCGAGCTGTCAGTGCACGACACCTTTCCGGTGGTTAGCGCGTTGCTGGATCTCGAGCTGGGGCCTGCCTCAATTGACCTGGCGCGCCTGGTAAACAAGTTCCGCGAGAGTGGTGGTGAGGATCTGGATGCCTTCCTGCGTGCCGAGTTGAGCAGTGTTATCGGTCATACCGGCGAGCGTCGCCAGGGTCGTGATGTCGTGCTTTACGGTTTCGGCCGGATTGGTCGTCTGTTGGCGCGTATTCTGATCGAAAAAGCGGGTGTAGGTGATGGTCTGCGGCTGCGCGCCATTGTTGTGCGTAAGGGTGCCGAAAACGATCTTGCAAAGCGTGCTAGTCTGCTGCGTCGTGACTCCGTGCATGGTTCTTTCCAGGGCACTATCACCATTGACGAAGAGAATAATACGCTGACGGCCAACGGCAATCAGATTCAGGTTATTTACGCTAGCGACCCGGCCAGCATCGACTACACCAGCTATGGTATTGAAGATGCGCTCATCGTTGATAACACCGGTGTGTGGCGCGATGAAGCTGGTCTGTCACAGCACCTTCAGTGCAAGGGCGCGAGCCAGGTTGTGCTGACGGCGCCAGGTAAGGGTGATCTGAAGAATATCGTTCACGGTATCAATCACGCGGCCATCACGCCCGAAGATAAAATTGTGTCTGCTGCGTCCTGTACAACCAATGCCATTGTGCCGGTACTCAAGGCAATCAATGACAAGTACGGTATCGTTAATGGCCACGTAGAGACTGTTCACTCTTACACCAATGACCAGAACCTGATCGATAACTTCCACAAGGGTAACCGTCGTGGCCGTAGTGCTGCGTTGAACATGGTTATCACTGAAACCGGTGCAGCCAAGGCCGTTGCCAAGGCGCTGCCTGAGCTTGAAGGCAAATTGAGCGGTAACGCGATTCGCGTGCCTACCCCCAACGTCTCTATGGCCATTCTTAACCTGAATCTGGAAAAGTCGACCAATCGTGACGAGGTGAATGAATACTTGCGCGATATGGCGCTGCACTCTGACTTGCACAAGCAAATCGATTTCACCAACTCGGTAGAGGTGGTGTCATCCGACTTTGTTGGTTCGCGTCATGCTGGCGTGGTCGATGCTGAAGCCACTATCTGTAATGACAATCGCGTCATTCTTTACGTGTGGTATGACAACGAGTTTGGCTATAGCTGTCAGGTCGTTCGCATTCTGGAAGATATGGCTCACGTTAATCCGCCGGCTTTCCCGGCCTGATTGACTGGGTAATGCAAAAAAGGCGCTGCGGCGCCTTTTTTGTTGCCTGCTGCTCGCTGACTTCAGTTCAGTAGTGCGGTGCGAAGCTCATCAGACAGGCCGTTTGGGTTTAGCCATATCCCCAGATAGGCTTCGGCCAGTTGTCGGTCGTCGGACTCGAACGTTGCCTTTCCGTTGTGACGAAGTATCAGCTTGCCTGTGGTTGTTCTGGTCAAGCTGTAACGGTCGCCGTCGCTGATATCGCTTAAGGTTGAATGTAACTCGTCAATATTGGGTTTTAGTTGTGCCAACGCGTTTTCATCGTATTGTCTTTTCAGTGCTGTCCAGGCGGCTTTTATCACGTCTTGGCGTTTAATGGACCGGTAATAGGAGAGCTCCAGGCGCAGTGGCGCATCGCCAGGCAATAGCCGGTTGAGCTCGGCGTCGTCTGGCGCGTAGAGCGCAGCGCTGTATACATCCACAAACAGGTATTCAAGCAGATGTTGATTGCGCAACGGTAATACCTGGTTACTGTTTTCCAATGCCACGCTCTCAGTGAATTCGCTCTGGCTGTTAGGGGCGCTGTCAGCATAGGCTGTGGCTGGTAGCAGAAGGGCGGCAAGCAGCAGGGCTTGTGGTCGCATGCGGTTTCTCCATTTTGTATTGGGATACGCTAGTCTAGAGCAGAGTAGGGTGGTCGCGGTGTGCTTGGTCATAGATTTCATCAATGCAGGCTATTAAAAACCCGAAAAAACCAAGGGGCCGAGTAGCAATGGTGGGGCAGGAACTTTATACTTAGCGGGATTTTTGATGGGGGTTTGCTGCTACCTCGCCCTGATTTAGTGTCTGTTGCCAAGAGCCATTCCGCCAGAGCTTGTTGTGCTCCGCACGGGCAGCCCGCCCTTAAAGATTCCAAACTAGTGATTAGGCTATTCGTATGATAAAAATCAAACGGGGCTTGGATCTGCCAATCACCGGCTCTCCCGAGCAGCGCATCGATGACGCTCGTCAGGTACGCAGCGTCGCAGTAGTAGGCTTCGATTACCAAGGTATGAAGCCCACTATGGAAGTGCGCGAGGGAGATCGGGTCAAGCTGGGTCAGATCCTGTTCAGTGATAAAAAAACGCCTGGTGTCATCTTTACTGCACCCGCAGCGGGTGTGGTTAGTGCTATCAATCGTGGCGATAAGCGTGTGTTGCAGTCGGTTGTCATTGATGTTGAGGGTGACGAAGCCGTTACTTTCGATTCCTATGATGCCGATAAACTGGCTTCACTTGATCAGCAAGTGGTGCGTGATCAACTGATCAGCTCGGGCCTGTGGACTGCTCTGCGTACCCGGCCTTATAGCAAAACCCCTGCAGTGGACAGTAAGCCAAGTTCGATTTTTGTCACTGCGATGGACACCAATCCACTTGCCGCCGATCCGGCTGTCATTATCAAGCAACATGCCGCCGATTTTGAGACTGGCCTGAAAGTGCTTTCTCGCTTGGGTAAGGTGTGGCTATGCAAAGCTGAAGGCGCAAGCATACCTGGCGAATCTGTCTCCGGTGTCAGCACTGAGAGCTTTGCCGGTCCGCACCCCGCCGGTTTGCCTGGTACGCATATCCACAACCTGGATCCGGTCAACGAAGTTAAAACGGTTTGGCAGATTAACTACCAGGACGTAATAGCCTTTGGTGTGCTCTTTTCCCAAGGCAAGATCTGGACTGACCGCTACGTCGCGCTTGCTGGCCCTCAGGTCGAGAAACCCCGTTTGCTGAAAACCCGTCTTGGCGCCAATCTGGACGAGTTGACCGCAGGTGAGCTGACTCCGGCCAATAATCGGGTGATTTCCGGTTCCGTCTTTGGCGGTCGCATGGCTCGTGGTCCGGTCTGCTATCTGGGTCGCTTCCACTCTCAGGTATCGGTGTTGAAAGAAGGCGATGAACGTCAGCTTCTTCACTACCTGCGAGCGGGCAAGAACAAGCACTCAGTGCTCAACATCTTTGTCTCCAAGCTGTCACCTTCGCGCCTGTTCAACTTTGATACCAGCACCAACGGCAGTCCGCGCGCCATGGTGCCAGTGGGTAACTATGAGATGATCATGCCGCTGGACATCCTGCCGACTCAGCTGCTTCGTTATCTGATCGTAGGTGATACCGAGATGGCGCAAAAACTCGGCTGCCTGGAGTTGGATGAAGAGGATCTGGCTTTGTGTAGTTACGTTTGTGCCGGTAAGTACGAATACGGCCCGATTCTGCGGGATAACCTGACTCGCATTGAGAAGGAGGGTTAAGTCATGGGTGTACGTGCATTCCTCGACAAAATAGAACACAACTTCGAAAAGGGCGGCAAGCACGAAAAGTGGTATGCCCTGTACGAAGCCGTTGATACCTTCTTCTATCGTCCAGGCAGCGTCACCAAGACGACTGCTCACGTGCGAGATGGTCTCGACCTCAAGCGCATGATGATTACCGTATGGCTTTGTACCTTTCCGGTCATTTTCTTCGGTATGTACAACATTGGTTATCAGGCCAACAGCATCTATGCAGGCAATGCAGATTTGCTGGCGGCACAGGATAACTGGCGTATTGCGCTGATCTCGCTGTTTGCCGGCTTTAGCCCCGACAGCCTGTGGGACAACCTGATCCACGGCGCGGCTTACTTTCTGCCAGTGTATGCAGTGACCTTTCTGGTCGGCGGCTTCTGGGAAGTTGTCTTTGCATCCGTGCGTAAGCACGAAGTCAATGAAGGCTTTTTCGTTACCTCCATCCTGTTCGCCCTGATCGTACCGCCCAGCATTCCGCTGTGGCAGGTGGCGCTCGGCATCAGTTTTGGTGTGGTTATCGGTAAGGAAGTCTTCGGCGGTACGGGTAAGAACTTCCTTAACCCGGCGCTGACTGGCCGAGCGTTCCTGTTCTTCGCCTACCCGGCGCAGATGTCGGGTGACGCAGTATGGACGTCAGTCGATGGTTTTGCTGGCGCGACCGCGCTGAGCATGGCGGCGTCAGGCGGTATCGATCAGGTCGTTGCGCAGGGCATTACCTGGTGGGATGCCTTCTACGGCAACATTCAGGGTTCAATGGGTGAGGTCTCCACGCTGGCCATTTTCATTGGCGGCGCAGTGCTGCTGATGACCAAAATCGCCAACTGGCGGATCGTTGCTGGTGTGATGATTGGTATGGTTGCTACCAGCCTGCTGTTCAACGCTATCGGTTCGGATACCAATCCGATGTTCTCGGTGCCCTGGTATTGGCATCTTGTGGTGGGCGGTTTTGCCTTCGGTATGATTTTCATGGCGACTGATCCGGTGTCTGCGTCGATGACCAATACCGGCAAGTGGATGTTTGGCGCGTTGATAGGTTTGATGGTTATCCTCATTCGGGTGGTCAACCCGGCCTTCCCTGAAGGGATGATGCTGGCAATCCTGTTTGCCAACCTGTTCGCTCCGCTCATCGACCACTTTGTGGTCCAGGCCAATATCAAACGGAGGCTTGCACGCAATGTCCAGTAAGAAAGAATCCGTTCTCCGCACTCTTACGGTTGCGCTTCTGGTCTGCCTGGTTTGCTCTGTCGTGGTGTCTGCCGCTGCGGTAGCACTTAAGCCAGTTCAGGTAACCAACCAGTTGCAGGATAAGCAGCGCAACATTTTGCAGATCGCCGGCCTATATAAGGAAGGTGTCAGTGTTCAGGATCAGTTCAAGCAGATCACTCCGCGTCTGGTTGATCTGCGTACTGGCGAATTTAGCGATGCCAGGGATCCGCTGACCTTCGATCAGCAGAAAGCATCCAAGGACCCGGCGACCTCTGAGCGTCTGGATCCTGAAGCTGATATCGCCAGTATTCGTCGTCAGTCGTACTATTCCACGGTATATGTGGTTGAAGACGAGCAGGGCGAGATCGAAACGCTGATCCTGCCGATTCACGGTTATGGTCTCTGGTCTACCCTGTACGGTTTCATGGCGCTGGAAAGCGATCTGAAGACCGTCGTTGGTCTGGGCTTTTACCAACACGCCGAGACCCCCGGTCTGGGCGGTGAGGTAGACAACCCGAACTGGAAGAAACAGTGGACTGGCAAAGTGGTTTATGACGAGTCTGGCGACGTTGATATCAGCGTCATCAAGGGCGGCGTAGACAGCAATAGTCCGAATGCCGAGCATCAGGTTGATGCATTGGCCGGTGCGACCCTGACCAGTCGGGGCGTAGAAAACCTGGTGCGCTTCTGGCTGGGTCAAGACGGCTTTGGCGAGTTCCTCGATCATCTTCGCGCAGGGGAGGCATAATCATGGCTAAGGCAAGCGCCAAACAGGTGCTCTTTGATCCCATTTTCAGTAATAACCCGATTGCGCTGCAGATACTGGGTATCTGCTCTGCGCTGGCGGTCACCACCAGTCTTAACGTTACCCTGGTTATGTGTATCGCTTTGACCTCGGTAACCGCGCTGTCAAACCTGTTTATCTCTGTGGTCCGCAACCAAATCCCCAGCTCGATTCGCATGATCGTGCAGATGGTGATTATTGCATCACTGGTAATCGTGGTAGATCAGGTGCTGAAGGCCTATGCCTACAGCATCAGCAAGCAGCTGTCGGTTTTCGTTGGCTTGATCATTACCAACTGTATTGTGATGGGCCGCGCTGAAGCCTTCGCCATGCAGAATCCACCGCACATGAGTTTCCTTGACGGTATTGGTAATGGCCTGGGTTACAGCTTCATCCTGATCTGCGTTGCAACCGTGCGTGAATTGCTGGGTGCGGGTAGCCTGTTTGGTATCGAAATCCTGCCGGTTGTTAACGCGGGCGGCTGGTATCAGCCCAATGGTTTGTTGCTGCTGCCACCCTCGGCGTTCTTTATCATCGGTTTGATTATCTGGGGACTGCGTTCCTGGAAGACCGATCAGGTTGAAGCGCCGGAATTCAAAATGGCGCCGCAGACTCGTGCCATGAAGGAGGCTATGTAAGCCATGATTGAACATTACATAAGCCTGCTGGTTCGGGCGATCTTCGTTGAAAACATGGCGTTGGCCTTCTTTCTGGGGATGTGTACCTTCATCGCCATCTCAAAGAAGGTGCAGACGGCCATTGGTCTGGGTGTAGCGGTGGTTGTTGTACTGGCTATTACTACCCCGGCCAACAACCTGATTTACACCTACCTGCTGAAAGATGGCGCGCTTGCCTGGGCAGGCCTGCCGAATGTGGATCTGAGCTTCCTTGGCTTGCTTAGTTACATTGGTGTGATCGCTGCGATCGTGCAGATTCTTGAAATGCTGCTCGATAAATTCGTACCTGCGCTATACAACGCACTGGGCGTGTTTTTGCCGCTGATCACCGTAAACTGCGCCATCATGGGGGCATCGCTGTTCATGGTAGAGCGTGATTACGCATTCGGTGAGAGTGTGGTCTATGGCGCTGGTGCCGGTATCGGCTGGGCGCTGGCCATCATCGCCTTGGCGGGTATCCGGGAAAAGCTCAAGTACAGCGATGTACCTGATGGGCTTCGTGGCCTGGGCATCACCTTCATCACTGTTGGCTTGATGTCACTGGGTTTCATGTCCTTTTCCGGCGTGCAACTGTAAAGAGGAGCTGTAACTGATGAACATGGAAATTTTTCTGGGCGTCGGGATGTTTACAGCCATCGTGTTGTCGCTGGTTGCCGTCATTCTGATTGCTCGTTCCAAGCTGGTAAGCAGTGGCGACGTCACCATTGAGGTTAATGGTGAGCGTACAGTGACTGTGGCGGCTGGCTCGAAACTGCTGAACACCCTGTCTGCCAATGGTATTTTCCTGTCGTCCGCCTGTGGCGGCGGCGGTACATGTGCCCAGTGCAAATGTATCGTCGAAAGCGGCGGCGGTGAGATGTTGCCTACTGAGGAGTCGCACTTTACCAAGCGCGAAGCCAAGGAAGGGTGGCGCCTGTCCTGCCAGACTCCGGTCAAGCAGGATATGAAGATCGAAGTGCCTGAAGAGGTATTTGGCGTTAAGAAATGGGAGTGTACGGTCGAGTCAAATCCCAACGTCGCGACTTTCATCAAAGAGCTAACGCTGAAGCTGCCCGAGGGTGAAAACGTCGACTTCCGCGCCGGTGGCTATGTACAGCTGGAGTGCCCACCGCACACCGTGAACTACAAGGATTTCGATATTCAGCCGGAATTCCGCGGTGACTGGGACAAGTTTGATCTTTGGCGCTATGTTTCAAAGGTTGATGAAACGGTTATTCGTGCCTACTCGATGGCTAACTATCCGGAAGAGCGCGGTCTGGTTAAATTCAACATCCGTGTGGCGTCACCGCCCCCTGGTCGTGACGATTTGCCACCGGGTCAGATGTCTTCCTGGGTCTTTAGCCTTAAGCCTGGCGATAAGGTCACTGTGTATGGACCCTTCGGTGAGTTTTTTGCCAAGGATACCGATGCAGAGATGGTCTTCATCGGTGGTGGCGCGGGTATGGCGCCTATGCGCTCGCACATTTTTGATCAGCTCAAACGTCTGCATTCCACCCGCAAGATCTCATTCTGGTACGGCGCGCGCTCCTTGCGTGAGGCTTTCTACGTTGATGAGTATGACCAGCTGGCTGAAGCCAACCCGAATTTCGAGTGGCATTTGGCGCTGTCTGATCCCTTGCCGGAAGACAACTGGGACGGTCCTACGGGCTTCATTCACAATGTATTGCTTGAGAACTATCTGAAGGAGCACCCCGCTCCGGAAGACTGCGAGTTCTATATGTGTGGGCCGCCTATGATGAACGCATCCGTGGTCAAAATGCTGCAGGATCTGGGTGTTGAACCTGAGAATATTCTGCTTGATGACTTTGGCGGTTAATATGCCCCGTTGCGTTACCTGGCCCGTTATAGCTGTTGCTCTGGCAACAGCCCTAACGGGCTGTTTCAATTCTGTTGACCCGGTTTCCGAGATGTACGGCGCTACCATGGGTAGCACCTATTCGATCAAGTGGGTTCCGTCAGAACAGTCGCCCGAACCCGAAGTGCTTCAGGAAGAGATCGAAGCTATGTTTGCTCGCTTTGATAGCGAGGCATCAAACTGGCGCCACGATTCGGACCTGGCTCGGTTCAATGCGGCTGCAGCTAATACCTGCATGCCAATGCCAGAGTCGGTATTGGATATGGTCCGCTTGTCCGATCATCTCTACAGCGACAGTGAGGGCTCCTTCGATATTACGGTGGCACCATTGCTTAAGCTCTGGGGATTCCATGGTGGCGAACAACACCAGGTTCCTGATCCCGAGCATTTGCAGCAAGTAATGGCGGAGGTCGGTCAGCAGCACCTGCACATAGACGCAAACAATCAACTCTGTAAGGACGTCGCGCTTACGCTAGACATTAGCAGCGTCGGCGCCGGTTACATGGTTGATCGTGTCGTGGAACGTCTGGCGACCTACGATGTCACCAATTATATGGTGGAAATAACGGGTGAGCTAAAGGCCGCAGGCCATAAGCCTGGTAATCGCCCTTGGCGCATTGCCATCGAAGAGCCGCGAGATGATGAGCGTGTCGCGCAGATGATTCTGGCGCTGGATGGCGAAGGCGTTTCCACCTCGGGTGATTATCGCAACTATTATGAAGTGAATGGTCAGCGGTTTTCACATACTTTTGATGCCCGTTCCGGGCACCCGGTTATGCATAAACTCGCTGCGGTCACGGTCCTTGATGAATCGGCGGCTGAGGCAGATGGTCTGTCGACGCTACTGATGATCATGGGCGAGGATACTGGCTGGGATTATGCTGTTGCGCATGAAATTCCGGCGTTTTTCGTCATTCGCAAAGGGGAGGCTTTTGTGTCCAAAGGCACTCCTCAATTTAATGCTCTTGCAAAGAGCGAGGAGTAAACCATGGTTTGGCTTCTGGTGTTTCCCTTGATGCTGCTGATTGTTGCCGGTATGGCCGTTGGCGTGATGATGGGTCGAAAGCCGATCGCTGGTTCCTGCGGTGGTATAGGTGCTACTGGCTTGGATAAGTCCTGTGGTATTTGTGGTGGTGATGTCACCAAGTGCGAAGAGTCGACCGTCAATGCCGGTGTAGAACCGCGCAGCCAGGAGTTTGACCTTGCCCGAGATGCCACCAAGGTCGACTAGGGTCGGTTTGCTGTCTGTGGCATCCTCTTTACGCGTGATACAAGGAACTGAATGAATGGCTGTATATAACTACGATGTAGTGGTGCTGGGCTCAGGCCCTGCGGGTGAAGGGGCTGCGATGAATGCAGCCAAGCACGGTCGTAAAGTGGCCGTTGTGGAAGAGCGCAAGGAAGTTGGTGGTAATTGCACTCACCTGGGCACTATCCCGTCAAAAGCGTTGCGTTATTCGGTCAAGCAGATCATTCAGTTCAACACCAATCCCATGTTTCGCGCGATTGGCGATCCCCGCTGGTTCCCCTTTCCGGATGTGTTGAAAAGTGCGGAAAAAGTCATGGCCAAGCAGGTTGCATCGCGCACCAGCTATTACGCGCGCAACCGAGTGGACGTATTCTTCGGTAAGGGTAGCTTTGCCGATGAGCATACAATCGAACTGGTCAACAACACCGGTGTAGTAGAAAAGCTGATCGCCAAAGAGGTTATTGTCGCCACTGGCTCACGCCCTTATCGTCCCGCCGACGTAAACTTTGGTCATCCACGTATCTATGATAGCGATACCATTCTGCGCTTGAACCACACTCCTCGTACCCTGATCATCTATGGGGCAGGGGTTATTGGCTGCGAATACGCGTCGATTTTTTGCGGTTTGGGTGTAAAGGTGGATTTGATCGACAACCGTGAGCGGCTACTTAGCTTTCTGGATGACGAGATATCCGATGCATTGAGTTATCACCTGCGTAACAGCAGCGTGCTGATTAGGCATAACGAAGAATACGAAAAAATAGAAGGCACCGATAACCGGGGTGTGGTGTTACACCTCAAGTCTGGCAAAAAGCTCAAAGCTGATGCGTTGCTCTGGTGTAACGGTCGTACCGGCAACACCGACAGCCTGGGTCTTGAGAATATCGGTCTACATCCAAATGGTCGTGGCCAGCTTAGTGTTGACGAGAACTACCGTACGGCAGTACCTAATATTTACGCGGTTGGTGATGTTATCGGCTGGCCCAGCTTGGCGAGTGCGGCTTTTGACCAGGGTCGCTCTGCTGCCGGCAATATTGTCAGCAACGATGCATGGCGTTTTGTTGATGATGTGCCTACTGGGATTTATACCATCCCGGAAATCAGCTCTTTGGGCAAAACTGAACAAGAGTTAACGGCGGAGAAAGTACCCTACGAAATTGGTCAGGCCTTTTTCAAGAGTATGGCGCGCGCCCAGATCAGTGGTGAGCCAGTAGGTATGCTGAAGATTCTCTTCAATAGAGACACGCTGGAGGTGTTAGGTATTCACTGTTTTGGCGACCAGGCATCAGAGATTGTGCACATTGGTCAGGCAATCATGAGCCAGAAGGGCGAAGCCAACAGCATCAACTACTTTGTTAATACCACCTTCAACTACCCGACCATGGCTGAAGCCTATCGGGTAGCTGCCTTGGACGGCCTCAATCGGCTGTTCTGATCTAGCGCCTGGCCTCAGGCGCTACGTTCAAACAACCTGGTCGCCCGGGCTGGGTAGTCGGTAATAATGCTGTCGACTCCCATGTCGGCGAGTTTCAGCATTTTCGCTTCTTCATTTACCGTCCACACTGACACATGCAGTCCAGCCTGCTGTGCTCGCTCGACGCGTTCGGCTGTGCATAATTTCCAGTTCAGAATAAGGTGGCTGCAGCCATAACGCTTGGCGGCTTTTACGGGATTGAGTAATGCGTACTCTTCTACCAGGCCGGTAGGCAGGTTAAAGCCCGATGCTTTGGCGTATTTCAATAGTGTTCGGCTGCTGGAGGTGATGACCACCTTATCCTGCAACTGATAGCGCTCGACCAGTTCCTTTACCGCTGCCAGAACAATACGTGACTGCCGCACGGAACCGCTCTTAACTTCCAGTTGATAATGCTGCATCTGCGGAAAGCGACTGAATAGCTGATCAAGACTGGGTATAGGGCAGCTTTCTGCCCAACCGGGGATGGCCCGTCGCGCATCCATCTGCATCAGGTCTGCTGCATTGTGCTGAGCTACTTTGCCCCGTCGGCCGGTGGTGCGTTTCAGGGTCGGGTCATGAATCACCATTAGTTGCTGGTCTGCGGACAGGTGCAGATCAAGCTCTACGCGGGTCACGCCGGTGTCGAGTGCTTTCTGAAAGCTGGGCAGGGTATTTTCCGGAGCTTCGCCGCGTGCACCGCGATGCCCATATATCAGTGGTTTCAAATCAGGGCGCCTTTGCTGAATGCTGACGTACGCTATCAATAACCTTGCTGTATTCGAAATAGACGCTAAAGCCGTTGTAGTCCCAGCGGGTAATTGGCGGCTGGCCGACGGCTGCGTGGCGGGTTACAGGTTCACCCCAGCCGCGTCTGACAGCGTCAAAGGTGGCTCCACGCTGCGGTAGGGGGCTGGCCTGAGTGCTGTTCTGTTCGCCTACCGGAATGCGCAGGGTGTCTGCGTGTAGCGTTGTGATGGTCAGGGTGCTGCTAAGCAATAGCAGGGTATAAGCGAGGCTTTTCATTCTGAATTCCTTTCGGTCGATTTGGCTGCGCGTATTTCCTGCGCCTGTTTTTGCAATATGTGCCTTGCCAGCAACTGTCGTTGTGCGTCGGTGAGTACATCGAAGTTGACTGCCAGGGTCCAACCTTCGTTCCTGTCGTTACGGTCACAGCGCAAGACGCGGACCGGCAGGGCAAGCCCTAAAGGCGCGGGCAGCAGAATCATACGCAAGGCAAGCCAGGAGTCGACGGGGTATGCTTCGCTCGACTCGAATGACAGGCCTCCCTCGCTGATAGTGACGTCCATTGGCTCACCGAAGTCGCCAGAGAGCTCTATAGCAAGGGTTTTGCCAAGTAGATCCATGCGTTTGTTGATGATCTTGAGATACTGGGCCAGTGCCCGGTCACGCTCAGAAATCTGCCGCAACAGATGTTGCGATTCGTAGTCGAGCAAGTGCATCTCAGTGAGTAGATCAAAGAGCACGCCATGTTGACTGCCCAAGTCCGCATCAGGCCCATCGATTGGTTTGAAATCCAGTACCATCTGATCTTGGATGCGAAAGAACTCACGCTTATCTTCATTGTCTGTTTGCATGGCTTATCTCGTTTGGCGCCGCACCAGCGCTGACCAATGGCTGCAGTTCAGTGTAACATGTCGCTCAAAATTCACCGGCTGAGCCCGGCTTATAAGGTAACCTGCTTTTCATGTTCAGACCCTTACCCTTTTTTATTGGATTGCGCTACACGCGGGCCAAGCGCCGTAACCACTTTATCTCCTTCATATCACTGATTTCCATGCTGGGTCTTACCCTCGGCGTAATGGTCATGATTTTGGTTCTGTCGGTGATGAACGGCTTTGATCGAGAACTGCGGACGCGCATTCTCGGCATGGTGCCGCACGCAACCATCAACGGCTACCAGCCGATCAGTGATTGGCAGTCGTTGTCGGACAAGTTGATTGCTAACCCAAAGGTAGTCGCGACCGCGCCCTTTATTCAGCTGCAGGGCATGCTGACGCACGATGGCAGTGTAGCCCCTGTGCTGGTCACCGGGGTCGAGCCGGAGGCGGAGAAAACGGTTTCCATTATCGAAAACCATATGCAGAGCGGTTCACTGGATAACCTGACTGCCGGGGATTTTGGCATCGTGATCGGCGAGCTGATTGCCAAGCGATTCAATGTCGAGGTCGGGGATAAGCTGACGTTCGTACTTCCCGAAGCCTCGGTCACGCCAGCCGGTGTTTTCCCGCGTTTGAAGCGCTTCACCGTGGCCGGTGTATTCAAGGTCGGCGCCGAGCTGGATAGCTCGCTGGCGATGATCAACCTGGATGATGCAGCCAAGCTGAATCGTTGGCAGCCGGGACAAGTACAGGGTGTACGTATCAAACTGGATAACCTGTTTGAGGCCCCCAGGGTTGCCTGGGATCTGGTCTCTCAGCTACCGGGCGACTATTACGCGCAGGACTGGACTCGTACGCACGGCAACCTGTTTGCAGCGATCAAGATGGAGAAGACCATGATTGGTCTGTTACTCATGCTGATTGTTGCGGTAGCGGCATTCAATATTATCTCCACCCTGGTGATGGTGGTAACCGACAAGAAGGCAGATATCGCTATTCTGCGCACCCTGGGTGCTACGCGCCTGTCGATCATGGGTATTTTCATGGTTCAGGGCTCGGTAATCGGGGTGGTTGGCACGCTGAGTGGTTGTGTACTGGGGGTACTTGCTGCCTTGAATGTATCGCAGGGCGTTGCCTGGCTTGAGCATACCCTGGGCATTCAGTTCCTCAGCTCCGATGTTTACTTCATCAGTTACCTGCCTTCGGAGCTAATCTGGAGTGATGTTTTGATTATCTGTGGTGCGGCACTCAGCCTGAGCTTCCTGGCCACCCTTTATCCCGCCTGGCGGGCATCGCGAACCGAGCCAGCGGAGGCCCTGCGTTATGACTGATGTCGTTCTTGAGTGTCGTAACCTGAGTAAGGAATACGCCGTTGGCCCGCAGCGTCTGCGGGTGCTGGATCAGGTGCATTTTTCTTTGCATCGTGGCGAGCGTATTGCCATCGTCGGCAGTTCTGGCTCGGGTAAAACGACCCTGCTAAATATGTTGGGTGGTCTGGATACGCCAAGCGAAGGCGAGGTGTGGTTGGCTGGGCAGCAGCTGTCTGCCATGCAGGAAACCCAGCGTGGTCGACTGCGAAATGCAGATCTTGGCTTTGTTTACCAATTCCATCATCTGTTGGCCGAGTTCAGCGCTCTGGAAAACGTGTGTATGCCCTTGCTGATTGGCAAGACACCCATTGCGCAAGCTCGCAAGCGGGCGCAGGCGATGCTGGAGCGTGTTGGTTTGGCTGAAAGGGTCACGCACAAGCCAGCGGAATTATCCGGTGGTGAGCGTCAGCGGGTCGCTATTGCGCGAGCTCTGATCAACGAGCCCGCCTGTGTCCTGTTGGACGAGCCGACCGGTAACCTGGATCAGCATACCGCGGAAAGTATTCAGCAGCTCATGCTGGAACTCAGTCAAACACTGCGCACCGCCTTCCTGGTGGTTACCCACGATTTGGCCCTGGCAGGTCAGATGGATCGTATTTTTACGCTGAAGAAAGGGCAGCTCTGCGAGCAGCCTTGATCAAGACTGGTGACGGCGTCGCATTTTGCGCCGTTGCCAGTTGCGTGACACCCACCATCGCCAATACAACATGGTCAGGCAATAGCCCAGTGCGGCTACGATGCTGGCCACCAGCAATGATCCCAGCAGTAGCGGCTGCCAGATATGGTGTAACTCAGCCATTAACCAGTTGACCGATAACTCCATCGGCATGATGCGCTCCGGTGCGCCCAGAAGCAGCGTGCCGACTTTGTATTGCGCGTAGAAAATGGGGGGCATGGTGACCGGGTTAGTCAGCCAAACCAGGCTGATGGAGATGGGCAGGTTGGAACGCGCTAGAACGGCTATAGCGGCCGCCAGGAGCATTTGCAGTGGAATCGGTATTAGCGCCACAAAGAGGCCGACTGCCATTGCCCGCGCGACGCTATGGCGGTTGAGGTGCCAGAGATTCGGATCGTGCAGCAGGTTGCCCATGAATCGCAGGGACTTGCTGCCCTTGATCCTATCTGGATGGGGCATCAGGCGTTTGAATAGACGGCGAGGCATCTCAGGGTTTCGGCTACTGTGGCGTGCGCCAATTATGCATGGAATGTCGGACGGGGACTACTGTCTGGCAGCATAGTCGATTACAGGATGTTTGCTTGACTGATCTGCGCCTTCTGCTGGCAAGCTTGTTTGTCGGCTTGTTACTACCGCTAGGTTTTGCCCAGCTGCCGCCTTGGTGGTTGGCGCCACTACTAATCCTTTGTGCCTTTTGTGTATGGCGCGTCAGCCTGGTTGGGCGTTATTGCGCATTGCTTCTTTTAGGTTTTTGCTGGGCTCTACTCTTTCACCATCAGGCGCTTGCGCAACGGCTTGCACCCTCGTATGACGGCGAGACCCTGGTTGTGGAGGGGCGTATTGCGTCGTTGCCGGAACAAACCGCAACCGGCTGGCGCTTCCGGCTGGAAGGCGTTAGGGCGATTGATACTGCAGACGCTTTGCCCGATCTACGTATGCACTGGTGGGCGGGTCAGCCGTTGGCCGCTGGAGAGTTGTGGCGCTTTGAAGTTCGCCTGCGACGTCCTCGCGGGATGAGCAACCCCGGTACCTTTGATTACGAAGCCTGGCTTTACGCCTCTGGCACCGGTGGCTTGGGCAGTGTGCGGGGCGGTGAGCGATTGTCAGCGCCGTCTACCGCACCTTGGCGTGATCACTTGCGCTCGCGTTTTGCTCAGGCGCTGGAGCCTGTCCCTCAAGGTCAGCGTCTGCTTGCGTTGCTACTGGGAGATAAAGGCAGTCTGGCGAAGGCCGACTGGGAGGTGTTGCAGGCGACAGGTACCAGCCATCTGATGGTCATCTCCGGCTTGCATGTCGGCATTCTGGCCTTGACCGTGTTCTGGCTTACAAGGCAGCTACTGAGTTGGGGGCACTTTAACTGGCCATGGCCCCAGCTTTGGCTGTCGGTACCGTTAGCCCTGATGGCGGCTGGCGTCTATGCTTGGCTTGCCGGTTTTGCCGTTCCGGTTCAGCGTGCGCTATTGATGTGCGCCCTGGTGTCGCTGACGCAACTGTCTCAGCGCCGACCCAGCGCAGTTCTGATTTGGCTCGCGGCGCTGGTAACGGTGGTTATGCTTAATCCGGCGGCCCCCTTGCGTGCGGGCTTCTGGTTGTCCTTTGTTGCGGTAGGCTTGCTGATATTCGGCCTGGGTGGCAGGTTGGCGCAGCGTGGCATATGGGCTCGCTGGGGCCGCGCGCAGTGGTTGGTCTATTTAGGCTTGTGGCCGTGGTTACTGCTGTGGGGTATGCCCAGCAGCGCCTCTGCCTTTATCGTCAACCTGGTCGCAATCCCCTGTATCAGCCTGCTGGTGTTGCCAGCAGCATTGTTGGGGGCATTGTTTGAGGTGGCTTTCCATTGGCCGCTGTTATTGCAGTGGTCCGCGATTGCACTGGGGTGGCTGTTTTCAGTATTGCAGTGGATCTCCGGGTACAGCCCGTTGCTGCATTTTGCCAATCCGGGTTGGCTGGCCTGGGTGACTACCCTGCTTGGCGTGCTGCTACTTCTGAGTCCTCTGGTACGTTTGCTTTGGCTCCCCGCCTTAGTCTGCTTTCTGCCTTTACTCTGCCCGTTGTTTGAGCGGCCGCCCAGGGGCGAGGTCTGGGTTACTGTGCTGGATGTTGGTCAGGGGCTTGCAGTGCATGTGCAAACTGCGCAGCACGACTTGCTTTACGACGCCGGCGCGCGCCTGTCCAGCGGCTTTGACTTGGGTGAGGCAGTGGTGGCTCCTGCACTTCAGGCCAGTGGTGTAAAGCGCCTGGATATGTTGCTGCTCAGCCATGCCGACAACGATCATGCTGGCGGTGCGCTGGCCGTCGCCCGCCGCATTCCGGTTGATCGTGTGGTGAGCGGTGAGCCGGAACGTCTGCCGGATCAACTCAATGCAGAGCTTTGCGCCGTGCAGCATTGGCAGTGGGATGGTATCGATTTCACGTTGACGCCGCTGGGGGCTGATGGATCGCAGGCTAATGATCGATCCTGTGTTCTGCAGCTAGCGGCCGGCTCAAATGGCGCCTTGTTGCCCGGTGATATAGGTCAGTCGGTAGAGTATTCGCTGCTTGAAAAGCTGGCCCCTGCAAGCCTCCTTCTGGCTCCGCATCACGGTAGTATCAGCTCCTCCTCCTATGCTTTTATTCGACGGGTAGCGCCGCAGTGGGTGGTGTTCAGTGCAGGTGCAAATAACCGTTATGGTCACCCGCACGCAAAGGTTGTGGCACGATACCGGGAACTGTCAGTCGAACCGGTTTATACTGCCGCCTCCGGAGCCATTCGTTTTACGCTGAAGGCGAATGCCGAGCCTGGTTTGAGCTGGCGCTGGCGTCAGCAAGAACGGCGTTTCTGGCATGAACAATAAGGTGCAGAGAGCACTGGAACAGGGCGTTTCAGCGGATTGTCTGTGCTAGAGTAAACAACCATTTTAGGGGAGGGATCGCTTGTGTGGGAATTGATCAGTTCCGGTGGCTGGCTGATGCTGCCGATCATTCTGTCTTCGGTAATTGCTGTGGCTATTGTTATTGAGCGTCTGTGGGCACTGCGCAGTAGTCGTGTTGCTCCGGTAAATCTGCTCGGGCAGGTGTGGCGCTGGGTCAAGGATGGTCAGTTGGATGCGGTCAAGTTGAAAACCCTGAGAGCTGACTCACCCTTGGGCGAAATACTTGCTGCCGGTCTGGCTAACTCACGGCATGGGCGTGAAATCATGAAGGAGTGTATCCAGGAAGCGGCCGGCAAGGTCGTGCACGAACTGGAACGCTATCTTAATACCCTAGGCACCATTGCTGCGATTACGCCGCTCCTTGGGCTTTTGGGTACGGTGATCGGCATGATCGACGTGTTCAGTGCGATCATGGTGCAAGGCACCGGCAATACCGGCGTACTAGCCGGCGGTATTTCCAAGGCACTGATCACCACTGCCGCGGGTTTGACTGTCGCTATCCCCGCTGTATTTTTCCATCGCTTTTTTGTGCGCCGGGTGGATGAGCTGGTTATCGCCATGGAGCAGGAAGCGACCAAGCTGGTAGAGGTGGTGCAGGGTAATCGCGATGTTGAGTTCAACGGTGGCAAGGATAGCGCTTCTGCCAAGCCGAAGCCCAAGCCTGCCGCGGCTGGCAAGGGGGCCTGATCGTGAACTTTCGCCGCCAGAGAACGGAAGAGGTCAGTGTTAACCTGACGCCGTTGATTGACGTGGTCTTTCTGCTGCTTATTTTCTTCATGGTGTCGACTACCTTCACCCGTGAAACGCAGCTGAAGCTGGATCTGCCGCAGGCGGCATCCGGCGAGCGAGTAGAAAATCGCAATATTCAGCAGCTCGAACTCACTATCTCTGCCACCGGAGAAATGGCGCTGAATGAGAAGGCGTTGCTTAATTCCAACCTGAGCAACCTGAAGGCGGCCCTGCAGAAGGAGTCAGGTGGTGACAATATGTTGCCCGTGGTGATTACTGCTGATGCACAAACACCTCACCAGTACGTTATTACCGCAATGGATGCAGCAGGTCAGCTTGGTTTCAGCCGCTTGCGTCTGACCACCAGCGAAATCGGAGCGGGCGAGCAGCAGTGAATGGCTTCTTCTTCGCAGCTGCAGCTACTGCTTCATGGTGCATTGCGCTGTTAGCCGAGTGCGGACCGGTTGAGATGCGATCCACCTTGCTGCTCTCGCGGTTTCAGTCATTGGCGCAGCGGTAATGAGCTGGCAGCAAAGTCTGGAACAGGGCCTTTTGCGCGCCTGGTACGGCAAGCAATCTTGGTTGGTTTTGCTGCGTCCGCTCTCCGCGCTCTACACCTACTTGGTCCGTCGTCGTCGAGAGCGCTATCTTTACGGCGAGCGCAGTCAGTGGTCACCTCCGGTGCCGCTGATCGTAGTGGGCAATATTACCCTGGGTGGTACTGGCAAGACGCCAATGGTGCTCTGGATTGTCAGCTTTTTACTCAGCCGTGGGTATCGAGTGGGTGTGGTAAGTCGCGGCTATGGCGGACAACCACCGCACTATCCTTGGCAAGTCGACCCGGCAGGTGAGGCTGCTCACTCTGGCGACGAGCCACTCTTGATTGCCCAGCGTGTTCACGTTCCCGTGTTTATCGATCCTGACCGGTCTGCTGCGGCCCGCGCTTTACTCGCACACGAGCCTGTAGATGTGATCATCAGCGATGATGGCCTGCAGCATTATGCGCTGGGGCGAAGCGTTGAGCTGGTTATGTTGGACGCAGAGCGCGGACTCGGGAATGGCCGTTGCCTGCCGGAGGGCCCCTTACGCGAGCCTCCAGAGCGCCTGGATAGCGTGGACCTGATTGTGAGTAACGGCGCGCCCGCAGATCAGGGCGGCCGGTACGCGATGCATCTGCGACCCACTACCCTGGTTAACCTGCTCAGTGGTGACGCTGTACCGCTGAAGTTATGGCAGGGTGATCGAGAGGTAGTTGCCTTGGCGGGTATTGGTAACCCGCAACGTTTTTTTCGTACGCTGGATAACTGTGGGTTTGCTTATGAGACTCGCGTCTTTGCTGACCACGCCAGCTATTCAGTTGAGTTGCTGGGCGATCTACCGCCCGGTAAAACGGTCATAATGACCGAGAAGGATGCAGTTAAATGCCGCAACCTGGCGCAAGGCAACTGGTGGTATCTGAGTGTCGATGCCGATATGAGCGACGCTTTCGCAGACGCCTTGATCGCCTTGTTGCCCCCTGTGTCTCTTTCGCCCACGTCACCTCAGGAGTAATTCATGGATCCCAAACTATTAGATGTACTAGCTTGCCCTATTTGCAAAGGCCCGCTGGTGCTTAATGCTGAAAAAACGGAGCTATGGTGCCGCGCCGATGGTTTGGCTTATCCGATCCGTGAGGGGATTCCAGTGATGCTGGAGACAGAAGCGCGCGCGCTTGATGCCGACGAAAAACTGGATCGCTGATACATGTTCCACGTCATTATTCCTGCCCGATACGCTTCGACCCGGTTGCCTGGTAAGCCGCTGCAGCTGATCGCCGGTAAACCTATGGTGCAACATGTATGGGAGCAGGCGCGTAAAAGTGCTGCCGTCTCGGTTACCGTTGCTACCGACGATCCGCGGATTGTTGAGGCTTGCAAAGCCTTTGGCGCAGAGGTCGTGCTCACGCGCGAAGATCATCCCTCGGGCACAGATCGCTTGCAGGAGGTAGTCAGCCTGCTGGGATTGCCGTCGGACGCCTGTGTCGTCAATGTGCAGGGAGATGAGCCGATGATCCCCCCAGCGGTGATTGATCAGGTTGCCGCTAACCTGATTGCCTCAGCCGAGGCGGGTATTGCGACGCTGTGCGAGCCGATCGAAGACAGCGAGTCGTTATTCAATCCAAATGCGGTGAAGGTTGTCTGCGATCAACGCGGATTTGCACTGTACTTCAGTCGTGCCCCAATGCCCTGGTGCCGTGATGCCTTTGCTGACGGGCCCGCGTCGCTTCCCGCTGATATTCCCTTTCGTCGCCATATCGGTATTTATGCCTACAAGGTCGGCTTTCTGCATGATTACGTGACCTGGCCTGCCAGTCCGCTGGAAAAGGCGGAGTCGTTGGAGCAGCTTCGTGCACTTTGGTTCGGTACTCGAATTCATGTTGCCGATGCCTGTGAGCCATTGCCGGCCGGGGTGGATACCCAGGCTGATCTGGAGCGGGTTAGGGCCTTGTTGGGGCAATCATGAAAAGCCAGATGACTCGAGTTCTCTTTGTTTGTCTGGGCAATATCTGTCGCTCGCCCAGCGCGCAAGCCGTATTTGAAGCTCGCCTGAAAGAGCGTGGGTTACAGCAGCAGTTTGTAGTGGATTCTGCGGGTACGGGTGGCTACCACGAAGGCGAGCCGCCAGACAGGCGGGCTAGCGCTGCTGCGCGAAAGCGTGGCTATGATCTCTCCAGTCAGCGCGCGCGGGCCGTACGTGATAGCGATTTCAACGAATTTGATCTCGTGCTGGCGATGGATAACAGCAATCTGCAGAATTTGCTGGCTAGGGCTCCTGTGACGGCACATGACAAAATACGTTTGTTCATGAGTTATGCCCCGGAGTTGGCGCAGGAAGTACCTGATCCCTATTTTGGTGGTGATGATGGTTTTGAGCAGGTGCTGGATATGCTGGAAGCCGCAGCCGACGCACTGTTGGATCAGCAGGTACGCCGTTGATTGCGCTTGAGTCCAATGTTGACTTGCGTGCCTACAATACGCTGGCTGTGAGCGAACGCGCAGAGCGCTTGCTCGTAGTCGAAGATGATCGCCAGTTGCAGGAGGCTTTGGCGCTGGCAGGCGAACACGACTGGCCGGTTACCTTACTGGGTGGCGGCAGCAACCTGGTGTTGGCGGGCCCGGTCGCAGGCTTAGTGCTACTCATGCGCAGCCGTGGACGGCGTGTGCTGTCGCGTTCTTCGCAGGCGGTGGTGATAGAGGCTGCTGCTGGCGAAAACTGGCATGACTTTGTATCCTGGTCGCTCGATTTGGGGTTAAGCGGTTTGGAAAATCTCTCCTTGATCCCTGGCACTGTGGGTGCGGCGCCGGTGCAAAATATTGGCGCTTATGGGGTTGAGGTAAAAGATGTCTTTCACAGTCTCGATGCACTTGATCGCCAGACTGGAGAGGTTAAATACTTTTCGCTCGAAGACAGTGAGTTCTCCTATCGTGACAGTCATTTTAAGCGCTCTCCCGGGCGTTACATCATCTTGCGAGTACGCTTCCGTCTATTTTCCCGGCCGCAGATAAATATCGCCTACGCGCCCCTGGCGGCCGCCTGGCAGGCAACCGGGTTACGCTTTCCCGATCCGCGGGTAGTGAGTGAGTTGGTTTGTACGATTCGGCGCAGCAAGTTGCCGGACCCCAAGGTACTGCCTAATGCGGGTAGTTTTTTCAAGAACCCGTTGGTCCCGCAGGCGGCCGCTGATGCGCTGCTGTTGCGTTTTCCGGGCATGCCGCACTTTCCGCAAGCTGACGGGCTATGCAAGCTAGCGGCTGGCTGGTTGATAGAGCAGGCGGGGTGGAAGGGTTTTCGGCAGGGTGATGTCGGCGTGCATGCGGCGCAGGCACTGGTTTTGGTCAACTATGGTATGGCGAGAGGGGCCGACATTCTGGCGCTTGCGGCCGATGTGGCTGGCGATGTTCAGCAACGGTTTGGCGTTAGCCTGGAGCAAGAGCCGCCGTTACTGGGCCAACCGTAGGTTTAGTCTTTAGCTTCGAGTGTCAAATTAACCCACCATTTGGATAAAAAAAGGGATGCCGAAGCATCCCTTTTTTATTGCTGCCGGATTTACGACTTGTGGCTGTCGTCTTCCTGCTCGGCTTTCACTGCGCTTTCAGCTTCGACTTCACTGGCACTTTCAGTTTCAGTTTCAGTCTTGGTTTCAGGCTGTGAGGATTCAAGCATGTCGGCCTGCTTCAGCTGCGGTTTTGCTGCGGCTTCAGCTTTCTCGGTCTCTGCTGCGGGCGTTGGCTCGGCCTCAGTGGATTGCGCGCTTGGTTCTGGCGCTGCCGCTGGGGTGGCTACCTCTTCGCTCTTGGCTTCAACAGCGGGTGCTTCCGGTTTGGCTTCGGCCTGCTCTGCAGGTGCTGGCTCGCTCGGCGCTTGTGGTTGCTGAGCGGCTTCTTCAGCTAGACGCTTGGCTTCCAGTTGACGGCGACGAATCTCACGTGGATCGTTATAAGCGCGTCCGCTTTCGGTCAGAGCAGGAATGTTGTCTTGCACCTTGGGAGTGCTTTCAACGGCAACCGGTTCTGCTTCGACTGGTTTGGCGACGGGCGCGGGCTCTTCTACAGCGACGGCCTGTGGCTCGGCTTCGATCGCAACAGCGACGGTCTCTTCCACTTCCACCTTTGGTTCTGCCTTGGCTTCTACCGGTGGCTCGCTGACGGGTTCGTCTTGCTGCGTTGCAGACTCGACGTTTTCGGCTTGAGCTTCGGTGTTAGCCGGCTTTTTCCGTTCCTGGCGCTGACGGCGTGGACGAGGACTTGGAGCTGGCTCGCTGGCTTCGGCGTTGCTGTCATCAGAGGTGTCATCGCTGGCTTTCTCGGTCGGCTGTGCCTGGCTAAAGGCTTCGACCGCGGTTTCCATAGAGGCTTCTACCTTGCTTGCAGCTTCGCTCAAGCCTGCTTCTACTGGCGTTTTGACGTCAGTAATCGCATCGCTTTCAGTGTCGGCTTCAATCGCAGGCGCGGTGGGTGCAGCCGCTGCTTCAGTGACGACTGCAGTCGCGGTGCTGCTAACCGATGCGGCCACGGCGGTCTTTTCTGCGTCTTGAGTATCAGTATTAGAAGCGTCTGCGTTAGCAGCGTTTTCGCTGGCGTCGTCAGCAGTGGCGTCCTGCTGTGGGCGGCGGCGGTTGTTGCGACGACGCTGACTGCTGCGTGAACGACGCTTTGGACGCTCGGAATCATTACCCTCGCTACCTTGCTCCTGATTTTCGTTCTCTGTTGCAGTAGCGTTCAGGCTAGTCTCTTCGGCCTGCTGCTGATCGTCCTGGTGTTGTGCTGGACGACGTTCGCGGGTCTGCTGGCGTGCCTGGTTTTCGTCATCACGTGGCGCACGCTGTTCAGCGTCGGCTGGGCGACGGCGGCGACGTGAACCGCTAGAAGCTTGTGCTGGGCGGCTCTCGGCGGGCTTTTCAGCGGGCTTTTCGACTGGCGCTTCTGTTACTGGCTCATTTCGTGGCGCCTGCTTACGCTCGCCTTCGGCACGCTCAGGACGGTTGCCACGCTCATTGCGGTCGCCACGCTGACGGCGATTGCGGCTGTTGCGGCGCTCATCGCTATTGCGCTTGCTGTTGTCGCGGCTAGGGCGTTTGGGCGTCTCTTCCTGTTCGGTTTCTTTAACTGGTGCGCTGTTGCTCTCTTCGTTAGCGAACAGGCCAACCAGTGATTTGATCAAACCTTTGAACAGGTTGGGTTGTGCAGCCTGTACCGCTTCCACTGGCGCTGGTGTTGCCGCAGGAGTAGGTGCCGGACGGGTGGGGGAGAGGGCTTTGACAGCTGCTTCCTGACGAACGATGGCACGTGTCTGGCTAACAGGCGTCGGCTCCTCAACTTCCACTTCACTGCTCATGGTGAAGCTGCTTTCCTGGTTCAGCACTGACTCGTGGTCGTCGCGCAGGCGCTGAACTTCAAAGTGCGGCGTATCCATGTGCGGAGTGGGCAGAATCAGGATGCGTATCTTGGTGCGTGCTTCAGTCTTGGCCAGGGCTTCGCGCTTTTCATTCAGCAGGAAGGTGGCGACAGCGACAGGTACATGCGCTCGTACTTCGGCGGTACGTTCTTTCAGTGCCTCTTCTTCGATCAGGCGTAGCACGGAGAGGGATAGTGACTCAACGTCACGGATGGTGCCGCGACCATTACAGCGCGGGCAGACAATACCGCTGGTTTCGCCTAGTGAGGGGCGTAGGCGCTGACGAGACATTTCCAGCAGACCGAAGCGGGAAATACGACCGACCTGTACGCGGGCGCGATCAGCTTCAAGACTTTCGCGTACGCGCTCTTCGACAGCGCGCTGGTTTTTCGCAGGGCTCATGTCGATGAAGTCGATAACGATCAGGCCGCCGATGTCGCGCAGACGCAACTGACGGGCAACTTCTTCTGCAGCTTCAAGGTTGGTCTGCAGTGCAGTTTCTTCAATATCGCCGCCCTTGGTTGCACGGGCAGAGTTGATGTCGACGGAAACCAGTGCTTCAGTGTGGTCAATAACAATTGAACCGCCGGACGGCAGTTTAACTTCACGCTCAAATGCAGTCTCAATCTGGCTCTCGATCTGAAAGCGATTGAACAGCGGTACGGTATCTTCGTAGAGTTTGACCTTGCTCGCGTACTGCGGCATCACCTGGCTGATGAAGTTGAGTGCCTCTTCCTTCACGCTTTCGCTGTCGATCAGTACTTCGCCGATATCCTGGCGCAGGTAATCACGAATGGCGCGGATGATGACGTTGCTTTCTTGATAGATCAGGAAGGGGGCGCTGCGCTCTGAGGAGGCGCCTTTAACGGCTTCCCAGAGTTGCAGCAGATAGTCCAGATCCCACTGCAATTCTTCTGCGCTGCGGCCCAGGCCAGCGGTACGTACGATCATGCCCATGTCGGCCGGTACGTTCAGGCTGTTGAGGGCTTCACGCAGTTCATTGCGTTCTTCGCCTTCAATGCGACGTGAGATACCGCCAGCACGAGGGTTGTTTGGCATCAATACCAGATAGCGACCAGCCAGACTGATAAAGGTAGTCAGTGCTGCACCTTTATTGCCACGCTCTTCTTTATCGACCTGGACAATAACTTCCTGGCCTTCTTTGAGAACGTCCTTGATGTTGACGCGACCTTCAACCTGCTTGGAGAAGTATTCGCGGGAGATCTCTTTGAGGGGGAGGAAGCCGTGGCGATCTGAGCCGAAGTCGACGAAAGCGGCTTCCAGGCTAGGTTCAACGCGGGTGATGCGGCCTTTGTAAATATTGGCTTTTTTCTGCTCTCGTGCACCCGATTCGATGTCGAGGTCATACAGGCGCTGGCCGTCTACCAGGGCGACACGCAACTCTTCGGGTTGAGTTGCGTTAATTAGCATTCTTTTCATGAAGTACCGTTGTGATTCCAGGGCTATACGGATATCACGTTGTGCGGCACCCACGATCCATGCGTTCGGTGTCAGGTGTGTTTCTGGCCTGGGTAACATCTACCCGGGTGCAGAGTTCACATCGCATTGCTGCTGGTTGGCAACGTCAACGACAGTTCAATCTGTTACTTCTACACAGAGAAACTGCTTTGGGGCAGGCTTGCGACAACAAGGGATTGGCTACGGCGGCAGGCTTTTTTATGCTGCCGGATGGCGACCGTGGGCTGTCAACGCAGGTTATGCGGATCAGCGCAATGGCCGGCTTCGCGTACTGACCGGATGTTGCTACAAGGCGCCCTTAGGGAGGAATCAGCTGGACTGGTAACGGGGACACATTGAATGGCAAGTGTCAGCGCTCGTTACATTATCCTGATGCTGTGCATCTCCACCTAAACACTTACCCATTTGAATCGGGTGCCGCTCAGCGTGTTGTCCGCGAGCGGGTTAATTTTCTGCATGCCTAAATTAGCAGGCAGTGTTGCAATCATAAGTCGCGCCGATCATTCGTTTTCGTTGGTTGGCGGAGACCGTATGGCTTTGTTTCTGGGGCTCGGCAGCTTTGATATGGGCTGGACTCCCCGGCTGCAAACGCGGCAGCTCGCTGGACTATAGCAGCATTTTTTAAGTGCTTCAATTGAATGAAAAAATGTATCATGCGGGGATGAAAAACATGCCTTCCGAACTTCCTGTCCAGGTCCAGTTTGATCAGATTAGCGCTGACCAAGCCGGGCAGCGTATTGATAACTATCTGATCACGCGCCTCAAGGGTGCGCCCAAAACCCTGATCTACCGTATTTTGCGTAAGGGTGAGGTGCGCGTTAACAAGGGCCGGATCAAGCCTGACTACCGCTTGCAGGCGGGCGACACCCTGCGTATCCCTCCGGTGCGTTTGCCTGCACCAAACGAGCCAGTGTTGGTTGGCCAGGGCATTCTTAATGCGCTGGAGGCGAGCGTTTTGTTTGAGGATAAGGGTTTGATTATTGTAAACAAGCCCGCTGGTTTGGCTGTGCATGGCGGGAGTGGTCTTAATTTCGGTGTGATCGAGGCTATGCGGCAGTTGCGCCCTGATTGTCCGCAAATCGAGTTAGTGCATCGGTTGGATCGTGATACCTCGGGCTGCTTGATGATCGCCAAAAAGCGCAGTGTGTTGCGCCACTTGCACGCAGAATTGCGCGGTGAGGGAAAGGGTAAGGGTGTGATCAAGCGTTACGAGGCCTTGGTGCGTGGGCGCTGGCCTGCTTCAACCAGGAAGGTGCATGCGCCATTGCAGAAGAGCAATCTGCGTTCGGGTGAGCGCATGGTTGAGGTCAATGTCGAGGGCAAGGAGAGCCTGACAGAGTTTCGTGTACTGGAGCGCTTTGGTGACTATGCGACGCTGGTGGAGGCTCAGCCTATCACCGGGCGTACCCACCAGATTCGGGTCCATGCCAAGCATGCCGGGCATCCTATTGCCGGCGACCCCAAGTACGGCGACGATGACTTTTCCCGTGAATTGCGTGATCTCGGCGGCAAACGATTGTTTTTGCATGCGCGGTCGCTGCAGGTAGTGATGGCTGATGGGCAAGAGCTAAGCGTGGAGGCGCTACCTGGCAAGATGTGGGATGACGCGTTGGGGCGTTTGCGTAATGCCTGATATCGATACCCTTATTTTTGACTGGGATGGCACGCTCTCCGACTCCGTTGGGCATATTGTTGCGGCAATGCGCGCAGCGGCAAGAGAGGTGGCGTTGCCGGTGCCTGACGTTGCTGCGGTTCGCAATATTATTGGTCTGGGGTTGCCTGAGGCTGCAGCGGCCTTGTACCCGCAAGAGCCTGATGTGCGGCGCCTGCATGCCTTGGTTGATAGTTATCGTACGCAGTATCGGAGTCTGGACGCGCTGCCGGTAGAGTTGTTTCCTGGTGTTTTGGCTGCACTTGATCGCTGGCGCGCTGATGGCTATCGCCTCGCTGTGGCGACGGGTAAGGGACGTAGCGGCTTGGATCGCATGCTAAAGCAGCATGATTTACTCGGCTACTTCGATGCTACCCGTTGTGCTGATGAAGCGGCGAGCAAGCCTCATCCTTTGATGTTGCAGCAGATTTTGCAGGAGCTTGGCGGTTCTGCTGCAACGGCCATTATGGTGGGTGATAGCTCTTTTGATCTTGATATGGCGACGAACGCAGGTATGCGCGCTGTGGCGGTAACTTATGGTGCGCAGTCGCGTGAGCAATTGCAGTGCTGCGCTCCTGCGCACTGTATAGATGAATTTACCGAGCTGGCTAGCTGGTTGGGTGAGCCTGGCCGCGACGGCCGAACAATCGCGATGGGGAAAGCTTGATGAGCAATGACCAATGGACCGAGGGTGATATGGTTTCCAAAGAAACGCGGGCGCAGGCAGCCGAAGACAAAAAAGCCTGGCAGTTGCTGGACAAAACGCTGCAAGCCTCATTGCAGGAGCAGCGTCGTTCGCGCCGCTGGGGGATCTTCTTCAAAGTGCTCACATTCACCTATCTGTTCGGCGCTATCATGCTGTTTTCGCCGTTGGCCAAGATGGAGTCATCCAGCGTGGGTGGTCCGCATACTGCCGTTGTGGAATTACGCGGTGTGATTGCTGATCAGGAGGAGGCCAGTGCCGACAATCTGATTAGTGCGCTGCGTGACGCGTTTGAAGACGCCAATACCAAGGGTGTTGTGTTGCGCATTAACAGTCCGGGCGGTAGTCCGGTGCAGTCGGGCTATGTCTACGACGAAATCAAGCGCCTGCGTGCGCTGCATCCGGATATCAAGCTCTACGCGGTGATTACCGATTTGGGCGCTTCGGGTGCCTATTATATTGCCGCGGCGGCAGATGAGATTTATGCCGACAAGGCCAGTCTGGTTGGCTCTATTGGTGTGACCGCAGCCAGCTTCGGCTTTGTGGGTACTATGGAGAAGCTGGGTGTCGAGCGACGCACCTACACGTCAGGTGAGCACAAGGCGTTCCTTGATCCCTTTCAGCCGGAAAAGCCGGAGGAGCGTCAATTCTGGCAGACGGTACTGGATACTACTCACCAGCAGTTCATTGATCAGGTTAAAGCAGGGCGCGGCGATCGCTTGAAAGAGACGCCGGATATGTTCAGTGGCTTGGTCTGGTCTGGCGAGCAGGCGCTCGATCTGGGCTTGATTGACGGCCTTTCCAGTACCTCCGCAGTGGCGCGCGATGTGATTGGGGTTGAGGAGTTGGTTGATTTTACTCACCAGGAATCGCCCTTTACCCGGTTTACGCGTCAACTGGGTGCCAGTATGGGTGCAGCGTTTGCAACCGAGCTGGGTTTCTCTGGTCCCGCTCTACGCTAGTGGTCAGGTTGGCTCAGGGTAGGTGAATGCCTTCCTGGGCTAGCATCTGGCAAAGACGAATTAATGGTAGTCCGATAAGGCTGTTAGGGTCATCGCCTTGCATGCGCTCGATCAGGCTGATGCCATACCCTTCTGACTTGAAGCTGCCAGCGCAATCGTATGGTTTCTCGGTTTGCAGGTAGCGCTCAATCTGTTCGTCGGTTAGTTCGCGAAAGGTGACTGAGTAGGGCTCTACAGTTAGCTGGTGTTGGTCGTTCGCGCTATTGAGTAGGCAAAGTGCGGTCGAGAATGTCAGGGTTTTGCCGCTGCTGCGCTGGAGTTGTTGCTGCGCTTCGGCATGGTTGCCGGGTTTGCTTACCGGTTTTCCGTCCAGCAAGACAACCTGGTCGGACCCGATTATCAGATGCTGCGGGAATCGCGTTTGCAGGGCTTTGGCTTTTGTTAGTGCCAGGCGTTGCGTTAGTTGCTCTGGTTGCTCGCCTGAAAGTGGGCTTTCATCTATCTCGGGTGATGCGCTCTGGAAGGCCAGATTAAGCCGCTCCAGCAGCGCTTTGCGGTAGATTGAGCTAGAGGCCAGGATCAAAGGCAGCATGGGTTATTCTCCGGTTTTGCGTTCGGCGCATCTTACCTATGGTCGGATATGGCTGGCGAGTCCGACGAACTGTTATGCTTTGCCTGTAAATAGTTTTGACAGATGCTGCTCTGGTCCCTAGAATTGCGCGCTTATGTCTGGAACCATACCCTCATACGTCGAGCCAGCACGGCTTGCTGATCGCCAAATCACCCTTGAAGGCGTGGTGAAAGCGGACAGCATGCAGCGTTTGGCGGCATTGCTGGCTGCTCCCGCAGACGATGTGCAGGTTAAACTGCAGTTCGCACGCGATGAGCAGGGGATCGGCACCATGCATGGTCACTACCAGACCAATGCACCGTTGATCTGTCAGCGTTGTCTCGAGCAGGTTGTAATACCGCTCGATAGTGAGTGTGATGTAGGTTTTGTCGAAACGGATGAGGCTGCCAAACAGCTGCCCCGTCTTTATGAACCGGTTATTGTGGGTGAAGAACCGCTCGATCTGATTTCTTTGATCGAAGACGAACTGCTTCTGGCTTTGCCTGCAGTTCCGATGCACCCGCAGGACACATGTCAGCATCCGCCAGGGTATCGCCCTGAGACGGCGGAGCCGGAGGAAAAGTCTGAGAAGCCTAATCCTTTCAGCGTGCTGGCCAAGTTAAAACGCGATACCTGAGCTTAGGAGCTTATTAGTCATGGCTGTTCAGCAGAACAAAAAGTCCCGTTCCGCACGCGGCATGCGTCGTTCACACGATGCGTTGTCCTCCGCTGCCTTGTCTGTAGACAAGACCACTGGCGAAACCCATCTTCGTCACCACGTTTCTCCTGACGGTTTCTACCGTGGTCGTCAGGTTGTAAACAAGGACAACGACGAATAAGTTTTGTCCACGTCAATCCGTCTCGCGATTGATGTGATGGGCGGGGACTTCGGTCCCCGTTGCATTATCCCCGCTGCAATCCGTAGTCTCGCGCTATTTCCCTCGCTGCATCTTATTCTTGTCGGTTCTGCGGATATTATTACGCCGCTGCTTGCTGCTGCCCGCTATTCGGCTGACCGAGTTACTGTGGTTCCGGCCTCTGAGCAGGTGCTGGCGGATGATCTGCCTGCGCAGTTATTGCGAGGCAAGCCTGATGCCTCAATGCGCGTCGCGCTGGAGCTGGTGCGTGACGGGCAGGCTGATGGTTGTCTCAGTGCCGGCAATACCGGTGCGCTGATGGTGTTGGCTCGCTCTGTGCTCGGTATGCTCGAAGGCGTGCAGCGGCCGGCGATTATGGCTGCCTTGCCGGTAGCAGGGCATGATTGCCATGTGCTCGACCTGGGGGCCAATGTGGATTGCTCAGCAGAGCAGTTGTTTGAATTTGCATTGATGGGATCGGCGGCGGCGGCCGAGTTGACCGGCAATCCTAATCCGCGGGTTGGGTTATTGAATATCGGCCAGGAGGTCAACAAAGGTGCGCGTGAAGTGCGCGCTGTTGCAGTCTTGTTGGCAGCCAGTGAGCAGCTCAATTATGTTGGGCATGTCGAAGGCGATGGTTTGTTTCGTGGTGAAGCGGACGTAGTGGTTTGCGATGGGTTTGTGGGCAATGTCTTGCTCAAGGCTAGCGAAGGCGTAGCAGGCTACCTGCAGGCGGAAATGCGCGATGCCATTGAGGCTAGCCGGTTGTTGCGCTGGGTTTCGCCGTGGGTGAGACGGTCGCTCAGTGCTATGCGTCAGCGCAACGATCCTAGTCGGCATAACGGCGCCAGTTTGCTGGGTCTGCGTGGCGTGGTAATCAAAAGTCATGGTGGTGCGGGTGAGCAGGCCATGCTGGCCGCTATCGGTAGGGCGGTCAAAGCCTGTGAGGCCGATTTGCCCGCGCGTATCGCCCAGCGGCTGCAGGGGGCGCGTTGAGTGCCTGTGACCTGGTCGCCCCTTGGTGCATCCAAACTGCATTGTCACACTCATGTGTCTAGACTCTCCTCATTCATTGGATAACAGGAAAACGGTATGACTAACTCCCTTGGCTTTGTCTTTCCCGGGCAGGGTTCGCAAGCGGTCGGCATGCTCGGCGAGCTAGCCGAGCAGCACGCAGTCATCAAGGAAACCTTCGCTGAGGCGTCTGATGCCCTTGGTTATGATCTTTGGGCGCTAAGTCAGAATGGTCCGGAAGCTGACTTGAATCGTACTGATCGTACCCAGCCCGCCATCCTGACTGCCTCGGTGGCGCTATGGCGTCTGTGGTGTCAAAGCAGCTCTGTACGTCCCGCCTTCGTTGCCGGGCACAGCCTGGGTGAATACTCGGCGCTGGTTGCGGCAGAGGTGCTTTCCTTCGCGGATGCGGTTCGTCTGGTAGAGCGTCGTGGTCAGTTGATGCAGCAGGCTGTGCCTGAAGGTCAGGGCGCGATGGCTGCTATCTTGGGGCTTGGGGATGAGCAGATCATCGAGCTTTGTGCTGCGGCTTCCCAGGGGCAGGTGGTGAGTGCGGTTAATTTTAACGCGCCTGGTCAGGTCGTTATTGCCGGTGAGACTGACGCCGTGGCGCGTGCAATTGACGCCTGTAAAGATGCTGGTGCCAAGCGCGCTATCGCGTTACCGGTCAGTGTTCCCTCGCATTGCGCCCTGATGCAGCCTGCTGCAGAACAGTTGTCGGTCGATTTTGCTGCGCTGCAGTGGCAGAAGCCAGGTATTACCCTGGTGCAGAATGTGACTGCGCGTCCGGCTGCTGATGTTGCGGACTTGCGCCAGCTGTTGGTTGAGCAGCTTTACAGTCCAGTGCGCTGGGTCGAGTCCGTAATTTACATGGCCGAGCAGGGTGTCACCGACTTGGTTGAGTGCGGCCCGGGTAAAGTGCTTGGTGGATTGAACAAACGCTGCAGCAAGGCGGTCAATAATCACAGTTTGGATAGCGTCGCGAGCTTCGCTGCGTTTAGCGAACAATTCGCATAAGGAATTCAATATGAGTCTTGAAGGAAAAGTTGCGCTGGTTACCGGTGCAAGTCGTGGTATTGGTCAGGCGATCGCCCATGCTCTCGCCGCCCAGGGCGCGATTGTCGTTGGCACTGCTACCAGTGATCAGGGCGCGCAGGCGATTGCCGACAAGCTCGCCGAGGCGGGCTACAAGGGTACCGGTATGAAGCTTGATGTGCGCGATGCCGACTCAGTAGCAGCTGTGCTTTCAGCCATTACCGAGACCTACGGTGCGCCGGCGATTCTGGTCAATAATGCTGGCATCACCGCCGATAATCTGTTGATGCGCATGAAAGAGAACGAATGGGATGATGTGCTCAACACCAACCTCGGGTCGGTTTACCGTTTGTCCAAGGCAGTGCTGCGAGGCATGACCAAGGGCCGTTGGGGGCGTATCATCAACATCAGTTCTGTGGTGGGTGGTATGGGTAATGCTGGTCAATCCAACTATGCTGCAGCCAAGGCTGGCATGGAAGGTTTCACCCGTGCGCTGGCACGAGAAGTGGGCTCGCGTGCCATTACTGTGAACGCGGTAGCACCGGGTTTTATTGACACAGACATGACGCGTGCGCTTAATGACACCCAGCGTGACGTGATGCTGGAGCAGATTCCGCTAGGCCGTTTGGGTCAGGCCGAGGAAATTGCTGCTGCTGTAGGGTTTCTTGCCAGTGAGTCTGCTGGCTACATTACCGGGGCAACTTTGCCGGTCAATGGCGGTATGTACATGAGCTGAGGTGTTTTTTTACCTGAGCTACAATGATGTTTTTGCATGATTTTTTGCTGGGTACAGGCTCCAAAGGCTTGGCACCCGTTACGATAGAAGCGATTGACGCTTGAAACCAAGCGATTTGTTTCTATAAACTACCCGCAGTCCGGCTTCTCGGAACTGCACATAGGAGTGAGAACAAGGTATGAGTACCATTGAAGAACGCGTCAAGAAAATCGTAGCCGAACAGCTCGGCGTCAAAGAAGAAGAAGTGACCAACAGCGCTTCTTTTGTTGAAGATCTTGGCGCTGATTCCCTGGACACCGTGGAGCTGGTTATGGCTCTCGAAGAAGAATTCGAGACTGAGATTCCGGATGAAGAAGCCGAGAAGATCACCACCGTCCAGGAAGCAATCAACTACGTGAACTCGAACCAGAAGTAATCACGAAGTCTGCCGAAAGGTCGAAAAAAGCCGCAGTGCTCTCAAGTATCTGCGGCTTTTTTGTATGTCCGAATTATGGTGATACGCAGCCTTTAGCTTAGCTTCTTGCTGCTCGGCGCGTTTGCACCGACAATATGGCAGGTTCGCGGCAGGGGGTTGCCCTTGCTCGTTGCTATAGAGAGTTGAATAAGGAGTTCGCTGTGTCGCGCAGACGCGTCGTGGTAACCGGTCTGGGTATGTTGTCGCCGTTGGGCAATACGGTTGAAAGCAGCTGGCAGGCCGCCTTGGCAGGCAAGAGTGGGATTGCCACTATTGAGCATATGGATGTCAGTGCTTTTAATACGCGCATTGGCGGATCCATACGTGATTTTGACGTCGAGCTTTATATGGCGGCGAAAGAAGCGCGCAAGCTTGACCTGTTCATTCAGTACGGCTTGGCAGCCTGTGCGCAATCGATCAAGGACTCCGGTATAGAGATTACCGATGAGAACCGGGATCGTATTGGTGTGGTCATGGGCTCTGGTATCGGTGGTCTCACCAATATCGAGAAGAACTGTGAGCAATTGCTCAATAGTGGTCCTCGCCGCATATCTCCTTTCTTTGTGCCGGGGTCGATCATCAATATGGTTGCCGGCTATCTGTCCATCCAATATGGTCTGCAAGGGCCCAACTATGCGATGACGACCGCCTGCACCACTGGCACACACAGCATCGGCATGGCGGCGCGTAACATTGCCTATGGCGAGGCCGATATGATGGTGGCGGGTGGTTCGGAAATGGCCACCAGTGGACTTGGCTTGGGCGGCTTTAGTGCTGCGCGCGCCATGACGACCCGTAATGATGATCCGCAAGCGGCCAGCCGCCCCTGGGATCGCGAGCGTGACGGCTTTGTCCTGTCTGATGGTGCCGGTGCCATGGTGCTCGAAGAGTACGAGCACGCGAAGGCGCGTGGCGCCAATATCTATGCCGAGCTGGTTGGGTTTGGCATGAGTGGCGACGCGTACCATATGACGGCACCGCCAGAAGACGGTCGCGGTGGCGCCAAGTGCATGGCTAATGCGTTGAAGGATGCCGGCATCAATCCCGATGAGGTTGACTACATCAATGCGCATGGCACCTCTACCTCTGCGGGCGACTTAGCTGAGACACGTGCAGTAAAAAGCGTGTTTGGCGAACACGCCTACAAGCTGGCTATCAGTTCGACCAAGTCGATGACGGGCCACCTGTTAGGCGCAGCCGGCGCGGTTGAGGCGGTTTTCAGCGTGCTGGCGTTGCGTGATCAGGTTGCTCCTCCGACGATTAACCTTGATAACCCGGATGAGGGCTGTGATCTCGACTACGTTGCGCATAGTGCGCAACAGCGGCCTCTCAATGTCACGCTATCCAATTCGTTTGGCTTTGGTGGTACCAACGGAAGTCTGGTCTTTCGCCGCTGCGAATGAGCACAGACGCCGCCATGTCCGGGCCTGTCACGCTCACTCTGTTAAACGGTCAGGAGACTGATTGTTTGCCGCTGAGTGATCGTGGCCTGGCCTATGGCGATGGTCTGTTTGAGACTATTCGGGTGGTAGGTGGTAGCGCACCTTTGTGGTCGCGCCACCTGCAACGTCTGGAGCGTGGCTGCCGTACTCTGCGTCTGACCTTGCCCGCTGAGCAACTGGCTATCGACGTTGAGAGGCTGGCCCGGCGTCTAGGTGAAGGGCTGATCAAGCTGATTCTTACCCGAGGCAGCGGTAAGCGCGGTTATGCGATACCCGCAAACGCTGAAACGACTCGTATTCTCTTTGGCTCTAATGCTGCTGTATACCCGGCTGAGCATGCTGAACAGGGTGTTCGGCTGTTTGCCTGCGAAACGCGCTTGGGGCACCAGCCCTTATTGGCCGGTTTGAAGCACTTGAACCGCCTGGAGCAGGTGCTTGCGCGCAGTGAGTGGCAGTCCAGTGATTACGCAGAAGGCCTGGTGTGCGACCTGACGGGGCAGCCGATAGAGTGCACCATGAGCAATCTGTTTATGCGTATTGCTGGCGCTTGGGTGACGCCTGATCTTAGCCAGTGTGGTGTGCAGGGCGTGATGCGTGATCTGCTTATCGAGCGGGTGCAGCAAGAGGGTGGCTTTGTGCAGGTCCGGACAGTCGGTTATGACGAGTTGCTGAGTGCCGACGAAGTGATGTGCTGTAACAGTTTATTCGGAGTCTGGCCGGTGATTCAGTTGGGCGATCGGCATTGGCCGGTCGGTCCGTTCACCCGCCAGATGCAATCCTTGGCAAAACAGGTTTATTTGTGAAAATTTTTGGCAAAATCATCGCATTTCTTTTGGTTGTATCTACCTTGTTGGTCCTGGGTGGTGGTCTCTGGGGGTTCTTGACGCTGCAAACTGCCTTGCATCAGCCACTACAGCTGCAAGAACCAACTACGTTGGAAGTGCCTCCAGGTAGTACGCCCGCAGGTATATTTGCCAAGCTCGAGCGCGACCATGTGCTCGAAGACAGCGCCTGGTTGCGTCGTTACTGGCAATGGCAGATGGAAGGGGCTGTGCTGCATGTGGGTGAGTACGCACTGCAGCCGGAGATGACCGCTGCCGAGCTGCTGCACTTGCTGGAGCGAGGCGACGTGCTGCAGCGCCACCTGACGCTGGTCGAGGGTTGGAACTTTGCCCAGGTACGCAGTGCCCTGCGCCAGGCCGAGCGGCTGAAGCAGACGTTGCCGGAAGAGTGGAGCGATGCTCAGGTGATGGATGCGCTCGACCTGTCCGGTATTCATCCTGAGGGCCGTTTTTTCCCTGATACCTATCAGTACACCTTCGGTATGAGTGACCGTGATCTGCTATTGCGTGCTTACCAGCTTATGGAGCAGCAGCTGGCAGAAGCATGGGCAGAGCGGGCCAGTGATTTGCCCTTTGATACGCCCTACGAGGCGCTGATCATGGCGTCCATTGTCGAACGCGAAACCGGTGTGCCGAGTGAGCGTCCTGAAATCGCCGGCGTATTCACCCGTCGGATGAATATCGGCATGAAGCTGCAGACCGACCCTACTGTCATTTACGGCCTCGGCGCCGACTACAAGGGTAATATCAGGCGTCGGCATCTCACTCAGCCAACGCCCTACAACACTTATGTGATTGATGGTTTACCGCCAACCCCTATTGCCATGCCTGGTCGTGAAGCACTGCAGGCAGCGGTTAATCCCAAGCCAGGCAAGAGCCTCTACTTTGTTGCCAAAGGCGACGGCTCCCATGTGTTCTCTAACAGTCTGGTCGAACACAACCGGGCGGTTCGCCAGTATCAGCTTAGCCGTCGCTCGGATTATCGGTCGTCGCCGGCTTCTACTCCGGCTGCAGCCGCAGGGCAGGACATAGCCCAATGAGCGGACTGTTCATCACGTTCGAAGGCCCCGAGGGCGCAGGCAAATCGACCAACTTGCGCTATCTGGCCGATTGTTTGCGAGCTGCTGGTTGCGACCCACTGCTGACGCGCGAGCCGGGCGGTACGCCGATCGCTGAGCAGATTCGTACCCTGTTGCTGGCCAATCACAGCGAGCAGATGAACAGTGACGCCGAGTTATTATTGATGTTTGCAGCGCGCGCGCAGCATCTCAACCAGGTTATCCGTCCGGCTCTAGCGCAAGGGCGGGTTGTTATTAGCGACCGTTTTACTGATGCAACCTACGCTTATCAGGGCGGCGGACGAGGTATCGATATGCAGCGCATTGCTGCACTGGAGACCTGGGTTCAGGGCGACTTGCGCCCCGATCTTACGCTGCTGTTCGATGTGCCGGTTGAGGTAGGCTTGGCCAGAGCAAAAGCGCGTAGCGCGCTGGATCGATTTGAGCAGGAGGAGCGCGCCTTCTTTGACGCTGTGCGAACGACCTACCTGGCCCGAGCTGCTGATGCGCCCGGGCGCTACCGGGTAATCGATGGCAGTGCTTCAATTGAGGGCGTTCAGGCCGAGCTGCAGCCGGCTATCAATTGGATACTGGAGCGCTGGCATGCTTGAGCCAGTCCGCAAGCCAGCGCCTTGGCACCAGCCTGGTTGGCAGCGTTTAACTGCGCAGCAGGACTTTGCCCATGCGTATCTTTTTACTGGACAGCCCGGTTGCGGTAAGCGACGTTTTGCCAGTGCCTTCGCAGCCTTTCTGATGTGTGATACGCCGGACGCGGGTGTTGCCTGTGACGCATGTCGCAGCTGCCAGTTGCGCTTGGCGGGTAGTCATCCCGACTTGTTGATGCTGGAACCAGAGGAAGAGGGTAAGGCAATCCGGGTGGATGCCGTACGCCAGTTGGTCGACTTCATCTCCCAGACGTCACAACAGGGCGGGCGAAAAGTGGTCGTGCTACAACCTGCTGAAGCGATGAATGTGAACGCGGCCAACGCATTGCTCAAGTCGCTGGAAGAACCATCGGCAGAAACCTATCTGCTATTGGTGAGCGATCAGCCCAGTCGGTTGTTACCCACTATTCGCAGTCGCTGTCGAGTGCAGCCGCTTAATCTGCCAGGTGCCGACGAAGCCGCGGCATGGTTAACCGAGCAATTGCCGGATCGCTCCACAGACGACTGCGCGTTGCTGCTGCAGATGGCGGGCGGAGCGCCCTTGCGTGCACTCTCGCTGGCGCAGGTAGATGCCCTCGCGCAGCGCGAGAAAGTGGTGGAGGGGATCAAAGCGCTGCTGAAAGGCCAGGCCGCTCCGTCCAAGCTTGCCGAGCAGTGGAACCCGGTGCCGATTGAGCTATTGCTCGACTGGTTTTGTGCCTGGACCCTGGACCTGCTTAAATTGCAGCAGCAGGCCAGCGATGCAGCTGTCAGCGCTGATATGGACAAGGTGCTGGGCTACATGGCGAAGAAGCTGGATGTGGCAAAGTTATTGGCTTGGCAGGACTGGCTCTTGGAGCATCGCCGACTCTTTGCCAGCAAAGCCAACCTGAATCGCGTACTCTTTCTGGAAAAGGCGTTGGTTCAGTGGAAAAACCTGCTGGAAAGACGTTAACCTGATAGTGGTAATACGCTTTTAACAAGGAAAGAGCGATGAACAATCCCAAGGCACCAGGCCCGCGCAACGGCATATTGTCTTTGACCATCAAGGACAAGTCGGTGCTGTATGCGGCTTACATGCCATTTGTAAAGCATGGCGGTCTGTTCATTCCGACCAACAAGAACTATCGCCTGGGTGATGAGGTCTTCATGCTGCTTAACCTGATGGAAGAACCGGAGAAGATTCCGGTCGCCGGCAAGGTTATCTGGGTCACCCCCAAGGGCGCGCAGGGCAACCGTGCTGCCGGTATTGGCGTGCAGTTCAGTGACCAGGACAACACCGCGCGCAGCAAGATCGAAACCTATCTTGCCGGCGCACTCAAATCCGACCGACCTACCCACACTATGTAATCCATGCTCATTGACTCGCATTGCCATCTAGACCGACTCGATCTCACACCCTATAACGGCTCGCTCGAAGCTGCGCTGGACGCCGCCCGCACGCGTGGCGTACGCAAGTTCCTGTGCATTGGCGTGGATGCAACCAACGCGCCTGTAGTCCAGGCGCTGGCAGATCAGCATGCGGATGTGTTCTGCAGTGTGGGTGTGCACCCGCTGGATCTAAAAGACAGCACCCAAACCGATCTTGACTGGTTGCTGACCGCGCTGGACCATCCGCGTACCGTGGCCATTGGTGAGACTGGGTTGGACTACCACTATGAGCCTGAGTTGGCCGAGCAACAGCAGGCGTCGTTTGCCGTCCATCTGCAGGCGGCGAAGGTTACGGGTAAGCCCGTTGTCATTCATACCCGCGCTGCCCGTGCGGATACGCTGACCCTCTTGCGTGAAGCCGATCTGCCGAATGCCGGCGTATTGCACTGTTTTACTGAAGATTGGGACATGGCCCGTGCGGCCCTGGATATGGGTTACTACATTTCGTTGTCGGGCATTGTGACCTTCCGTAATGCGGAAGCCTTGCGCGACGTGGCTCGACAGGTGCCAGCCGACCGTCTGCTGGTCGAAACCGACTCGCCTTATCTGGCGCCGATTCCGCATCGTGGCAAGCCAAATGAGCCTCAGTTCGTTTGTGAAGTGGCTGCTTTTTTGGCTGAGCTGCGCGGGGTGTCTGTCGATACGCTGTGGCAGCAAACGGGCGATAACTTTCATCGTCTGTTTCCGCTCACTACTGTCTAAAAGTACTCCTCTCAGGGACTTGTTGCTTCCAAAGCATAAAAAAAACCCGAATTCTGGGGGAAGAATTCGGGTTAAGACCATTAGGAGTGATACTGAGACAGGAGCTAACCTGTCAGCTCAGACAGGCACTTGGGGGAATGCCGTATCTGATAGTTTGAGTATTGTTTAAATCCCCCGGCTTTCCAGTATCCCCTCGTTTTTTTATAAACTGATTTGGAATACGTACGCCCCGCTTTATCGTGAACCGCTGTTATCCCCTTGTTGGCTGATTAGCAATTGCAGTTGGCTCACGGCTTGATCCAGGGTGTCTTCGGTCGTGTAAAAGTGGGGTGACCAGCGAATCCCGCCGCCACGCTGGGCGCAAATGATCCCCGATTGCATCAGTTCGCGGTGCAAGCGCGGGTGATCAACACCCTCAATGGCAAAGGTCACTATCCCTGCACGCCGCTCGGGTGCTTCTGGACTGAGCAGGCGAACGCCGGGAGTCTGCTGAAGGGCCGTTATCAGATAGGCCACGCGCTGCTGGAGCAGTGCGCCGACCCTGTCCATTCCTGTGTCCAGCAGCAGTTCAAGGCTTGCTGACAGCGCGTGCTGAGCGAGGGTGTTTGGACTACCCGCCTCAAAACGCCGCGCCGAGCTGGCGGGCTGCCATTGCTTTAGATCGTAGTTACCCATGGCCTCGACCATATGCCAACCGTGCTGGGTCAGCTGCAACTGGTCGCGAACGGATTCTCGGCAATAAAAAACGCCCAGGCCTTCAGGGCCCAGCAGCCACTTGTGGCCGTCTGCCATGGCAAAGTCACAGTCTATGCTTTGCACATCAAAGGGCAGGGCGCCGATGGTTTGAATAGCATCCACGCAAAACAGTATTTTTCGGGTGCGGCAGGCGGCGCCCAGCCGCTTCAGGTCCATCCGCAAGCCGCTGGCGTATTGCACCGAGCTGATCGTCAGCAGTCGCGTATTCTCATTCATAGCATCGATGAGCGCCTGCTCGGGATCGTCACCCTGCAGTGATATCTGACGCACGTTAACGCCGCGTGAACTCAAAGCCTCCCAGGGAATGCGGTTGGAAGGAAACTCCTGATCACTGGTGATTATCTCGTCGCCGGCTTGCCAGTTAATGCCTTGCGCAACGAAGGAAAGCGCCTCCGAGGTGTTCTTGACCAGCGCTATGTCATCCACAGAGGGCGCATTGACCAGCTGCTTTAGCTGTTGGCGCAGGTGTGTTTCCTGTTTGGCCCAGCGCGGATAGTCGCGTGCGCCCTGACGCGCGTTTTCCTGAGCGAAGCGGCTGACGGCGTCGGCTGCGCGCTTTGGCCAGGGAGCGACTGCGGCATGGTTCAGGTAGCAGATGTCAGGATCAAGCGGGAATTCGTGTTGCCAGTCATAGGGTGTTGTCATGCTGTCCTCCTTTGGCAGTCAGCATAGTGCTTGTGTTTTAAGCAGGCCACGGTGACTTGCCTATCTGGCGGAAAAAATAGTGACGTCTACATTTTCCCTAGTGATACCGGTACAACGCAGGCATGCAATATCTGCCTATCTTCAGACAAATTGCGACGCCTGCGAACCCATTAGTCAGCTTTTAATCAAATATGGGCATCTGGTCATCGGCTTGGCATAATGGGCAACACTTTTAGTTTTACTGTCAGGTGCCTCAATGCAGAAAGAATCACGTAAAGTCCGCGAGTTTCGTCGTCGGGAGCAGGAAATCCTGGATAGCGCCTTGCGTCTGTTTCTGGAGCAGGGGGAAGACAGTGTCACGGTTGAGATGATCGCTGACGAGGTGGGGATCGGTAAGGGGACCATCTACAAGCACTTTAAATCCAAAGCGGAAATCTATCTGCGGCTGATGCTTGATTATGAGCGTGATCTGGCAGAGTTGCTGCATTCCAAGGATATCGAACGTAATCAGGAAGCCTTGTCGCGCGAATATTTTGCGTTCCGTATGAGTGATCCGGAGCGTTATCGCCTGTTTGACCGGCTCGAAGAGAAAGTGGTCAAGGCCAATCAATTGCCTGTCATGGTCGAAGAGCTGCATGCCATTCGTGGTTCTAACTTTAATCACCTGACGGGTGTTATTCAGACCCGCATCGACGATGGCAAGCTGGAAGATGTGCCGGCCTACTTTCATTACTCCGCCGCGTGGGCGCTGGTACACGGTGCCATGGCCATGTATCACTCACCCTTCTGGAAAGACGTGATCAAGGACCAGGAAGCCTACATGCAGTTCTTGATGGATATCGGTGTGCGCATGGGTAATCGCTCCAAGCGCAAAAAGGAGTCAGAGATCGCTGATTCAGCATCCCAATCGGAAATTTGAGTTAACTGAACTCATGCAGAGGTGGGGTGGTCTATGAGGCAGGCCATAAAGGAGCTGACCTTTGATCTTATCGATCCCTTCACGTATTACCTGCGGTTTGCTGGCATGCTGTCTTTCCATGCCGCTGCTCGCGCGCGATTACGTTTACTCTGACGCGCACCTGCATTACGTCGATTTCTTCCAGGAAACCGAAGGTATGCAGGCGTTGCTGGACAAAATGGATGAAAGCGGCGTGGAGCACGTGATGCTCTCTGGTATTCCGGTTGCTAAAAAGTGGAGTGAGAACGAGCCCAAGCGTCCGCGCTATTATGCTGGCGATGATGGCAGCGCCTACTGGTTTAGCGCCACTGACCTGTTGGTGGCCGACGCCTACCAAAACTTGCCAACCGAGCAAAAAAGTCGGTTCCATCCGTTTCTGTCAGGTTTCAATCCAAACGATAAAAACTCCGACGCCCACATTCGGCGTATGTTGGCGCTTTATCCGGGGCTCTGGCAGGGCATTGGTGAAGTCTTCACCCGACACGATGATCTGACGGCACTGATTCATGGCGAACCACCGCGGGCCAATAGCGACGCTATGGATCGGGTCTATACGCTGGCTGCGGAATACGATCTGCCGGTGATGGTGCACAGCAATATTACCTCCCAGCGTGAGCGCAACCCGCTCTATCTGCAGGAAATAGAAGAACCACTGCGCAATCACCCGCGAGTGCGCTTTATTTGGGCGCATGCCGGGACCAGTATGGAAGTCCATCGCCACCAGACCAAGTTGGAGTTCCTGCTGCCTACGCTGCAGCGCATGCTCAAGGCTTATCCCAACCTGTATATCGATTTATCCTGGACCGTGCGCGAGCCCTACCTGGTTGATAGCGAGGGTAATCCCAATCCGGAGTGGGTGCAGTTGGTCGAGGATTATCCCGATCGCTTTATGTTGGGGTCCGACGTAGTAGGGCACTTTGATAGTGTCAGCAAGTACATGCATGGCTTTGATGTGTTTCTTGATGCCTTGCCGGAGGATGTTGCCCATAAGGTAGCGCGGGATAACTTTCTAGCGGTGCTGCCGCAGGAGCAGGAAGACCTGCCACAGCCCGTCGAGTAGCCGAGCTGTGGCAGGTGATCAGACTTCGTGTTTAGTTATCCAGCGGTGGGCTGGCCCAGTAGCTGCAGCGATGATAGCCGAGGAAGTTTAGTACCGAGCCGTCAGCGGTGGTCGGAGTATCCAGCGTGTTCACTATCCCTCCTGATGCCTGTGCCCAATTAGGGTCAACACCGTCGGTACTGTTGGGGTCTCCGTCTTTGGCAAACTGGCTCCAATAGCCAACCATCTGGCTAGCCAGTCTGTCCACATCTACTTCCGTGCCGGTGTAACGCGATCTCATCAGGCTCTCTGGGTAGAGCACATAAGGGATCTCACTCGCATGCGTAGCCCCCAACGGAAAGCTGGCGGAAGGCACCAGTGTCCAGGGCGCGTCTTCATCACGAAACCAATACTGATAGGTATTCATGTTGGCGGTAGAAAAGGTGCCAGCTTGTGCGTAGGCGTTGCAGGCAAAGTTGGAGTCAGTCCAGATGGCTGATAGTGCCAAAGACAGCTGGTTGGCACCAACTGGGGTATAGCCTAGGTAGTCTGTCGCTATTTGATCGGCATCCAGGCCTGAGCCAGCGAATAGGTCGGCTACGCGAGAACGGTATTCAGCCTCTCCCAGGGCGTCGAGCGAGCTTCCCTCGGTCAGCTCATCCAGGGCGACAAACAGGGTGCCTTCGTCCTGATTGCTGCCAATCATGATGTCCAGATCAGTATTGAAGTCGCCATCGTTCAGCGCTGTCTGGATGGTCCTGGGCAGCAAGTCTGTTGCCGCATCTGAATTCGGAATGACCTGCGAGCCCTGGACTGTCAGGAACTGGGTGGCAGGTAAGTCGCGAAGACAGTTTTCCGCTGTTTGACTGTTACCGCAGCCCAGCGAGGTTGCAACGTTCTGGCCGGCTGCTTGAGCGACTGCTTTGCTGGATTGAAAGGGAGCATAGGAACCGCTTTGCACAATGGCACGCTGGAACAGATTTTCAGCTTTGGCGCGCGGGGAGACGATATGGCTCATTACGCTGTGGCCGCCGGCAGACTCACCAAACACCGTAACATTGTCAGGATCGCCGCCAAACGCAGCAATGTTTGCTTTGATCCAGCGTAGTGCCTGTTGCTGGTCCATCAAACCAAAGTTGCCGCCGTCCGATGCGAGGCTGGGGTGCGCAAGAAAGCCCAGCAAGCCAAGACGGTAATTCAGGGTTACCACTATCACATCCTGTGCTACCAGCCTGGTTGGATCGTACTCGCCGCCGCCGTTACCAAATACAAAAGCGCCGCCATGAATCCAGACCATCACCGGCAAGTCTTCGCCTGATTCAGGTGTGTAGACGTTAAGGTAAAGGCAGTCCTCATTGCCCGCTACGCTGCTGGTAGCAAGGTCTACTTGCACACAGCTGCTACCGAACTCGGCGCTTAGCTGCAGTGTTTCATCGCGCTGCGCTAATGGTTCTGGAGGCGCAAAGCGCAATTCACCCACCGGTGGTTGGGCGTAGGGGATGCCACGGAATACGCGCATACCATTCATGGATATGCCTTTGAGGTCACCCTCAGTGGTGCTGACAGCGCTGACAGCGGCTTGTGCCGGGGCGTCATCGCTACCGCCACCACCGCCACTTAAGCAGCCCGCCAGGCTGATGGCGAGGAGGGCAGAGACAAGGGGTTTGAGCAGAAATCCGCGTCTGTGCGGGAGCGTGATATTTTTCATTATTGTTATTTCCGTTGCGCAGTGACTGTTATTTTTATTGAGCTTGTTTCCAAGTGGTGAGACATAATTCATATGTGTTCAGCCGCTGCGAGGACTATATGTGATGCGGTCGACAGATTCCAAACCCGTACAGGGGATTGGTTTTCTGATGTTATTTGCTTAAGCTTTCCGGTTTGATTGAGATTATGATCAAGCTGATGTCTTGGGTTTAACCCCCCTGCCTAGCAATCATTCAATGTCGGGCCCAGGCCCGCTAGTAACCAGTGGAGTGTCGCCATGCCCCCTGAACAGGATTTTCCTGTCAGCTATATCGAGCCCGTCTTTCGGCCGCCCAGTGAGGCGCATTCGCTAATTCTACCGGTAACCAATGGCTGTTCCTGGAACAAGTGCACCTTCTGCGAGATGTACACCGCACCACAAAAGAAATTCCGTGCCCGTGATGAAGCCGAGGTGCTGGATGAGATTCGCCGGGTGGGCGACAGCTATATAGTGCAGCGCATCTTCCTTGCTGATGGCGATGCCATGGTGCTGCCCACTCGCCGACTGTTGCGCATCCTCGAAGCTATTCGCGAAAACATCCCCAGTGTTGAACGAGTAACCTCTTACTGCTTGCCACGCAATATCAAACGCAAGAGTGTTGAAGAGCTATCTGAGCTCAGGGAAGCAGGTTTGCAGATGCTCTATGTTGGCGCCGAATCGGGCGATGACGAGGTGCTGGCGCGAGTAAATAAGGGGGAAACCTTTGCCTCTACCGCCGATGCATTGAACAAGGCGCGTGAGGCGGGCCTGCAACGCTCGGTGATGATCCTCAACGGGCTGGGTGGCAAGGCGTTGAGCGCTCAGCATGCTGCCAACTCGGCGAAGCTGATGAACCTGACGCAGCCAGAGTTTGTGTCTACGCTGGTAGTGAACTTTCCGCAGGGTCTGGAGCGCTTCAAGGCACAATACCCGGATTTTGAGGAGCTGGACCAAGCGGCCTTGTTCAATGAGCTGCAGCAGTTTGTCAGTGCCTTGACGCTGGACAATAGCGTCTTTCGCAGCGACCATGCCTCCAACGCGCTGGTGCTCAAAGGCGTGCTCGGTGAAGACAAGGCGCGCCTGCTGGCGCAGATAGAAGAGGCGATAGTCCGTCCTGAGCGCGCGCAGCTTCGTCCCGAGTGGATGCGCGGGTTATAACCCATCTGGTCATGGTATTGAGGAGAAGGTGCATGATGCGTTTGGGCTTGGCTCTAATGCTGGTATTGCTTACAGGCTGCATGAAACCTTCCGAGATGACCCGGCAAGCAGGTTATTACCTGGGTGATGTGGGGGTGATTGATCACTATGAGATCAAGCGCAGCAGCACCTGGACGTTGCAGTCCGATTCCAAATTGTACATTGCCCAGGGGCACTTCCTGCCGATTGGTGATCCCTACGCCAGACCCAACGTGGTCGCTGAAGAAGCGTTTGCCGCCGCGGTTGAAGTATTTCCTATTGTGCGCCGAGCCGAACAGCCGCTTGGTTTGGAAGAAGCCCTGGCGGAAGCGCGCAGCTATCAATATGACTATTTGCTCTACACACGTTTTGCATCCGCTGAAGACGCTATTGGCAGTCCTGAGCAATGGGAAGAATCGGGGCGTTGGGAGGACCTGGGCGTCGACCGCGGTGTGTTGCATTTGATCCTTATGGAAGTGGGCACTCGTCATCTGGTTGATTTTGCCAGCATCAAAACCCGCGGCGGGTTTGTCCAGTTCTATAAAGCCAGCCCGCAAGATTTGCTGCGTCCGCCCCTGCGCGATTACACATTGCAGCTCTTGGGGCGGCATTGAGTTTCACCTGATCTGGTGAACTGGCAGCGCTTTTGCGCTGTCTATCCGTTTTACTTTCTCAAGGAGTGATTGATATGGCTAATCGTCCTTTGCCGGCGCAATCCCTGCTCGACAGTATTCCCCAGCGCGGCGCCTTGCAGCGCCGTGAGCCCTCACCGGTGCACCTTTGGAATCCAGAGCTCAGCGGTGAGATGGATATGCACATCACCCGCGATGGAACCTGGTACCACGAAGGTGACCCGATTGAGCGCAAGGCCCTGGCACAGCTGTTTGCCAGCATTCTTCGCTTTGATGAGGACGGCCGTTATTACCTGGTTACGCCGGTCGAGCGCTGGGCGATCAAAGTAGATGATGTGCCCTTTGTGGCGACTCGACTGCAAGTGGAGGGTGAGGGCGAAAACCAGTCTCTTGTCTTTACCACCAACCTTGAAGATGAGGTGACGGTAGACTCCGAGCACCCCATTCGCGTTGAAGTCGACAAGCAAACCCAGGAACCCTCGCCCTACGTGCTGCTGCGCGATAATCTGGAAGCGCTGATCAGCCGTAATTTGTTCTACGAATTGGCTGAGCGTGCGGTTGAACACAGCATGGATGGTCAGGCGCGTTTGGGCGTCTGGAGTAACGGAGAATTTTTCCCGATAGACGGTGCTAAGTAGCGGTTTAACCCAGCGCCCCGCGTCATTGCTGGGCGCGCTCTTAGTTGTCTCTGGTAACTGCTTTAATCTGCTTTAAAGTCAATCAAAAAATGCTGAAATCAGCCGGTTTTTACGGTTGATGTTTACCATATGTAGGTCTAGCATTCCCCAAATGCACAATAGCTAGTGTTTCTTTCGTGAGGTCGCGCTTAAAGGTCAATAGCCTTAAAGTCAATGCCTTTAGCGTGTTCGGTCGAGTGTTTCAGGAGAAGTTAATGAGTCAGACAGCCAAGGTACAGCAGCTGCGCAATGTGGTTACCAGCATCCCGATGCAGCCCGCTTCAGAGGATATCTGGGATACCAAGTACCGACTCAAAACTAAAGATGGCGTTGCTATCGATGGTGTGGTCGACGATACCTATCAGCGCGTTGCCCGTGCCTTATCTGATGTGGAATCCCCCGAATTACGCGAAGAGTGGAATGAAAAGTTTCTCTGGGCCCTGCGTCACGGCGCCATCCCGGCGGGCCGCATCACATCCAATGCGGGCGCGCTCGAGCACAAGCCCGCAACCTCGACCATTAACTGCACGGTATCGGCCACCATCGGCGATTCAATGGACGACATCCTGTCCAAATTGCACGAAGCGGGTCTGACGCTTAAAGCCGGCTGTGGTATTGGTTATGAGTTCTCTACGCTGCGGCCTAAAGGTGCCTACGTATCCGGTGCTGGCGCTTACACCTCCGGGCCACTGTCCTTTATGGATATCTACGACAAGATGTGTTTCACCGTATCCTCTGCCGGTGGCCGTCGTGGCGCCCAGATGGCGACCTTTGATGTGGGCCACCCTGATGTCATGGACTTTATCCGTGCCAAGCGCGAGGGTGGTCGTCTGCGTCAGTTCAACCTGTCGCTGCTGATTACCGAAGAGTTCATGAAAGCGGTCGAGACCGACAGCGACTGGAAACTGGCTTTCCCGCTGAATGCGGCAGAAGTGTTGGCCGATGGCATCAATGTTGATGATCCTGAGCAGGTTATCTGGCGCGAATGGCCGGAAAGCGAGCGTTACGTCACCCGTGCCGATGGCCTGGTGGCCTGCCGTATCTTCCGTGTCATCAAGGCGCGGCGGATCTGGGACATGATCATGGCGTCCACCTATGACTTTGCTGAGCCGGGTTTTATCCTTATCGACCGCGTGAACCAGATGAACAACAACTGGTTCTGTGAAGAGATTCGCGCAACCAACCCCTGTGGTGAGCAACCTTTGCCGCCTTACGGTGCCTGTCTGCTCGGTTCTATCAACCTGACCCTGTTCGTGCGCGATCCTTTCACTGAGAAAGCACGTTTTGACTGGGATGAGTATCGCCGCGTGGTCGCCATTTTCACCCGTATGCTGGATAACGTGGTGGAGATCAATGGCCTGCCACTGGAAGAGCAGCGTAACGAGATTTATCGCAAGCGCCGCCATGGCATGGGCTTCCTGGGTTTAGGGTCAGCCATGACCATGCTGTGCATGAAGTACGGTGAAGAAAAGTCGCTGGTATTCACCGAAGAGGTCTCCAAGGAAATGGCCATGCAGGGCTGGCGCACCGCGCTGGAGCTGGCTGAAGAGAAGGGCGCAGCGCCGATCATGGACGAAGAGTTCACCGTGACCGAGGCCATGCTGGCCAAGCGTCCAGAGATGCGCAAGGACGGTATCAAGGCGGGTGACGTAGTGCTGGGTAAGGTACTGTGGGCCAAATACAGCCGTTACATGCAGCAGGTCGGTGCCGAAGATGCCAAGCTGGCCGCAGCCTTGGCTGAGAAAGGTGGTCGTTTTACGCATCACAGCTCAATCGCACCTACGGGCACTATTTCATTGTCGTTGGCCAATAATGCGTCCAACGGTATTGAACCCAGCTTTGCGCACCACTACTTCCGTAATGTGATTCGCGCCGGGAAGAAATCGAAAGAGAAGGTCGATGTATTCAGCTTCGAGTTGCTGGCTTACCGTCACTTTATCAATCAGGACGCGCTGCCAAGTATGGAAGCGGGTACACGTAACCTACCCGAGTATTTCATCGCTGCGGACGATGTTAGTCCGACCGAGCATGTGGATGTGCAGGCAGCGGCGCAGAAATGGATCGACTCATCGATCTCAAAAACCGCCAACGTGCCGACTGACTACGCCTATGAAGACTTCAAAGACATTTATCTGTACGCCTTCCACAAGGGCTTGAAGGGCTGCACTACCTTCCGCTTCAACCCCGAGGCGTTCCAGGGCGTGCTCGTCAAGGAGCAGGATCTGGCTAACACTACCTACCGCTTCAAGCTGGAAGATGGCAGCTTTATCGAAGCCAAGGGCGGCGATGAAATCGAGTACGATGGCGAGTTGCACTCGGCGGCTAACCTGTACGATGCCTTGAAAGAAGGCTACTACGGTAAGTTTTGATAGGCTGCGCGTACGCACCGAACACCAAGAATTGATAGCTGCGCCTTTGCGCAGCGAGGAAAGCGTTACATGGCACTGAAGATCAACAGTAAGATTGTCGACTACTCTGTAGTGAAAGCCGACGAACCGGCGAAGGCGCCTGAAGCTCAAAGCGTCGCTCCAGCGATCGAAGAAATGCACGAAAAGCTCAAGCGTCCCGAGTTTCTTGAAGGCTCCACCTACAAGATCAAGACGCCTACATCCGAACATGCGATCTACGTCACCATCAACGACGTAGTGCTCAATCACGGCAGCGATCATGAGACCCGCCGTCCGTTTGAGATCTTCATCAACTCGAAGAACATGGAGCACTACCAGTGGATTTCAGCTCTCACGCTGATTATTTCCGCCGTATTCCGTAAGGGGGGTGACTGCACTTTCCTGGTAGAAGAGCTACGCAGCGTCTTCGACCCGAAGGGCGGTTACATGAAGCGCGGTGGTCGCTGGATGCCATCACTGGTCGCCGAGATTGGCGACGTACTGGATCAGCATCTCAAGCGCATCGGTATGCTCAAAGACGAGATGGATGAGCACCAGCTTGCCTACCTTGAGCAGAAACGCGCCGAGTTCAACAGCTTGAAACCGCAAAGCTCGGATGAGGCGGAATGTGATGACAGCGCCTCTGCCTACCCAGCGGGTGCGCAGATGTGTGGTAAGTGTCATACCAAGGCTGCAGTGCAGATGGATGGCTGTTTGACCTGTTTGAGTTGTGGTGATAGCAAGTGCGGCTAAGTGTTTGATTTAACTGCGCGTTATCTATAAAAAAACCGCCAAGTTTGGCGGTTTTTTTTGGTTTGACCTTTTAGAGGTGAGCTTCAGTACTTCGAGAATGGGTATTCAAAGCTACTTTCTGAGCTTTCGTCTCGGTTGCCTTTCGCCTTTGCCGGCGAGTTATTTTTGTTTGCTTGGCCAAACAAAAGTAACCAAAAAAAATCCACGCGACCAGCTTGGGCCACCAAGCTGGCCTGCGGCTTCTCTGCGTTACTCGACAGCTTGGGAGGGGATTGATGGCTGCAGAGCGGCGTGTTTTTCGGGTTTAGTTACTTGGACAGGTAACGCAGAGACAAGTAACGACACGGACTCAAGCCCCATCTGCGCGGGTGAGTAGCGCAGAGCTGTCGGGAAAAAGGCGCTTGCGGTGTCTGAGGTGCGCAGCGCCGAGTTTGCAAGCGCCCCCGGCAGCTTGAGCAACGCAGCGAACCCGAAGGGCCGCACAGCTGGGTGCCCGAGGGGGTTGTTAGGGGGAGATGGGCAAGCATCTCCCCCTGACTCGCCTAGAGGCGAAAGCGATAGTGAGCTACACACCAAGCTTGAAGACCGCTAAAACTGTAGGGCGGATGGCCGAAGCCATCCACCCTGGTGGTAAGTCTCTGGCGTTACCCGCCCAACGAACGTTCGCGCACGAAGCGCTCAATCGCTCCGCTTGGCACTCACCCCCTCAAGCGTCGCAAAGGACGTATCCTTCGCCGTCAGCAAGAAATCCTGCAGGTAAGACATCTCCAGCATATCCTCCCGCACTGCCGCGTATAGCGTACCAAATAATCCATCCGGGCCTAGCTTACGGGCACTGACGTACCCCTTGTGCAGATACTCGGCCATTGCCCAGTTGGGCAGGCAGCAGACGCCGCGGCCGGACGCGACCAACTGCATCATCATCACGGTCATCTCGGCGGTGCGTAGCGTCGCCGGCTCTATGCCGGCGGGGTCGAGAAACTGCTTGAAGATATCCAGCCGTTCACGATCGACCGGATAGCTGATCAGGGTTTCGCGGGCTAGATCCTCCGGGCGAACATGACTTTGCGCCGCCAGCGGATGCTGATTGCTGACTGCCAGTAATGCTTCGTAGGTGAACAGCGGTACGTAGCTGATGCCGGGGATGTCCAGCGGGTCTGAGGTGACCACCAGGTCCAGATCGCCGCGCGCCAATGCGGGTAGCGGGGCGAAGAAAAAGCCGGAGGCAAAGTCCACCTCCACGTCAGGCCAGGCGTTGCGGAATTGATCGATGGTCGGCATTAACCACTGAAAGCAGCTATGGCACTCAATCGCCATATGCAGGCGTCCGGCTTGTCCGCCGGCGAGGCGCTGGATATCACGTTCCGCCTGGCGCATCTGCGGCAGTACGCTTTCCGCGAGACGCAGCAGACGCAGGCCAGCGCTGGTAAAGCGTACCGGCTTGCTTTTGCGCACAAATAGGCTCAGACGGAGCTTCTCTTCCAGGTCCTTCAGCTGATGTGACAGGGCCGACTGGGTCAGGTGCAAACGCTCAGCAGCCTCGACCAGGCTTTCGGCGTCACGCAGGGTAATGAGGGTGCGCAGATGGCGGAGTTCGAGCATGGCGAGACCGAGTGTATGAATGAAAGCGAACTATAACATGGCACATGTGAGCGTTATTCAATCACAAATCCGACATCCTCATCGCAAATCGCTCGACCGATTGAAAGGATATAGAGCTGCGCCTCTCGATGCTCAAACAGCAGCAGGCTCAGTAAGGCTGCAGTATCGTCCCTTGAAATACAGCAAGGGTTGCGCGGCCGCAGTGTGCTGCAGTTTGCAGGCTTTGACTTCGCCGATCACGATCAGATGATCACCGGCGGTGTATTCAGCGTGAACCTCGCAATCAAGCCAGTGCAGGCTGCCCTCAATGATCGGGTTGCCCAGCGGTGATGACTGCCACTTGACGCCGCGCCACTTGTCCGAGCCCTGTTTGGCAAACTGATTGGAAATCCCGGCTTGCTTACCTGACAGTATGTTCACCGCAAATCGGCCTGCCTGACGAATGTGCGGGTAGCTTCGCGAATTGGCCATGACGCTGAATGACACCAACGGCGGGTTCATCGAAACGCTATAGAACGATTGGCAGGTAAAACCAAGCGGCTCGTGATCCGCTTCTGATGTGATCACCGTGATACCGGACGCATAGTGCCCAAGCGCTTCGCGAAAGCTTATAGGTTCGATAGCGGTAGTGGGTAATGACATAGCCAGTTCCTCAATGCTCGGCTCGGTTCAAATGTGTCGGGGGCTGACACAGTGCGCTTATATCGACCACTTCAGCCTGGTCAGGCACACTAGTCTCAGACAGCCCCCCAATTCATCACTTGCGATGCTAACTGGGCTGGTTCACGAGTTCCTTTCGTATGATCTCGGCGCCTGCACTTAGCGCATTCAGCTTGCCCCTTGCGACTGAGCGAGATAAAGGTGCCATGCCGCAATTAGTGCAGGGGTAGAGCTTGTCTGCATCTACAAATTGAAGTGCTTTTCGCAGCGTACTGGCGACTTGCTCTGGTGTCTCGATAATGTCCGTTGCCACATCAATGGCACCTACCATCACTTTTTTACCTCGAATGAGCTCGAGGAGATCCATCGGCACTTGGGAGTTATGACATTCCAGTGAGATCAGGTCGATATTGGACTTTTGCAGTTTAGGGAAGGCTTCTTCGTATTGGCGCCACTCGGAGCCCAGCGTCTTTTTCCAGTCAGTATTGGCTTTGATACCGTAGCCGTAACAGATATGTACGGCGGTTTCGCACTTGAGGCCTTCGATGGCTCTTTCCAGGGTGGCGATGCCCCAATCGTTTACCTCATCAAAGAACACGTTAAAGGCGGGTTCATCAAACTGGATGATATCCACACCAGCAGCTTCCAGTTCTCTGGCTTCCTGATTGAGGATCTTGGCAAACTCCCAGGCCAGTTTCTCGCGGCTTTTATAGTGGGCGTCGAACAGCGTGTCGATCATCGTCATGGGGCCTGGCAGAGCCCACTTGATGGGCTGACTGGTTTGCGCACGCAGAAACCTGGCGTCCTCCACAAAAACGGGCTTTTGCCGAGCGACAGCACCCACCACCGTGGGTACGCTGGCATCATAGCGATCACGAATTCTGACCGTCTCACGCTTCTCGAAATCAACACCGTCGAGATGTTCAATAAAGGTCGTGACAAAGTGCTGTCGCGTTTGCTCGCCATCGCTGACGATGTCGATGCCGGCCTGTAGCTGTTCCTGCAACGAGATGCGCAATGCATCCTGTTTACCCTCGATCAATTCCTGATCTTGTAATTTCCAGGGTGACCAAAGTGTCTCGGGTTGTGCCAGCCAGGCCGGTTTGGGCAAGCTGCCAGCGGTCGAGGTAGGGAGTAATTTTTTCATAAGAAATGGGCTCTTATCTGAGTTAGTTAACGTGGCTGGCAGACCATTGCTCAAGAACGCGTTGGTATGGCTTGATAAAATGCTCTTGCGCAAAACGACCCTGCTCAATTGCCAGTTGGCCGCGTTCCTGACGGTCATAAACGATTTGAGTGAGCGAGTGATCCTGATTCTTCAGGTTGGGTTGGTAGTGTTGTCCCGCCGCCGCGTTCGCGTTGTAAATTTCGGGGCGATAGATCTTTTGGAAGGTCTCCATCGTGCTGATAGTGCTGATTAGTTCGAGGCCGGTATAATCGTTGAGCAGGTCGCCGACGTAATAAAATGCCAACGGGGCAGCGCTATTTGGCGGCATGAAGTAGCGAACCTGCAGGCCCATTTTCTGGAAGTACAGCTCCGTCAGCGACGATTCATTGGGCTGGTATTCGAAGCCCAGAATCGGATGCTGGTTTTCCGTGCGTTGGTATATCTTGTTGTCCGAGACGCTGAGACAGATAACCGGCGGCTTGCTGAAGTGCTGCTTGTAGGCGCTTGAATTGACGAAATGCTTGAAAAGCTTGCCGTGCAGGTCCCCAAAGTTTTCGGGCACGCTGAACGCGGTTTGCTCTTTGTTGTGCTCAAGTAGCAGTACACTGAAATCGTAGTCCCGCACGTAAGAGGAAAAGTTGTTGCCGACGATGCCTTCAAAGCGTTTGTCGGTTTTTCTGTCAATAATGTGGGTTTTCAGTATCTCTATTGCAGGAAAGTTAACGCCCTCGTCTTGCGCATTGATAGCCATTTCGACAGAAATAATCTCAAGTTCCACCGCGTAACGATCGCCCTTGGGGTTATCCCACTGCGCCAATGCATTAAAACGGTTGTTGATCATGGCGAGCGTGTTGCGCAGATTCTGCTGGCGGCTTGCCCCTCTGGCCAGGTTGGCGAAGTTGGTAGTGATGCGCGTATCGTCGGCGGGCTGGTAACTCTCGTCGAATAAAGTGCTTTTAATGGTAAATGTAAATTCTGTATTCATCGCGATCTGTTGTCCTGATACCTGAGGTGATCCCTGACTCTGCTTTGCAGCTTCACGGGCAATAAAGCTCAGAGGTCTTGTCTGTGGCTAAGAAAGATGGGCATTTTAGGCATCTGTGGTGATTGAGAAAAAGTGAACTTTTTTACATGTGATCATTAGTAGCGCTCATAATCATGATGAGCCTACGGGCGAGCAGTACCACAAAATCGACAGGATCTGCCTTGGGATGCTTCAACCCTTCCCGCGCACCCTGTAGAGTAGCGGCCGGTCATCGAGCGGGAGCGGGTCATGCAGGAATTGTTGCTACATTGTCGTCCAGGTTTTGAAGGGGAAGCCGCTGCAGAAATGCAGGAGCTGGCAGCCGAGCAGGGTATTGCCGGTTATCCCATAGCGCAGAATGGTGCCGCCCTGGTGCGCTTCGTCTGCCCGGAGGCGGGGGATGCCGAGCAACTGATGCGCGCCATTCGCTTCAGTCATCTTATTTTCGCCCGTCAGTGGGCAGTGGGCAGCTGGCTGGATGTCGATCCCGAGGATCGCATCACCCCGATCATTACCGCCTGCGCGCAGGGCCCGATTGCCTCAGAGTTGTGGCTGGAGACCGCCGACACCAACGACGGCAAGGCGCTTGCGGCTTTGACTAAAAAGTTGCGCGCGCCACTTGAGCGCTCGCTAACCAAGACTCGCTTTGTGCGTCCCAACAAGACTGACCTGCCGCGCCTGCACCTGTGCTTTGAGAGCGGGCAGCGCATTTTTGTGGGTTGGTCTTGGGCGGATAATGCGGCGCCTTGGCCAATGGGGATTCCCCGTTTTCGCGTACCCAAGGATGCCCCCAGTCGCTCGACGCTCAAGCTGGAAGAGGCCTGGCATCACTTCATTCCGCGTGACGATTGGGATAGCCGCCTGAAGGCCGGCATGACAGCGGTTGACCTGGGCGCTGCGCCCGGTGGTTGGACCTGGCAGTTGGTCAACCGTTTGATGAACGTGATCGCCGTTGATAACGGCCCCATGGATCGCAAGCTGATGGATAGCGGACAGGTTGAGCACATTCAAGCCGACGGCTATATGTACAAGCCCAAGTATATGGTCGACTGGATGGTCTGCGATATTGTCGACAAGCCCGCCCGCAGCAGCGCGCTGGTATCCAAGTGGATTGGCCAACGCCTGTGCCGCGAAGTCATCATCAACTTCAAACTGCCGATGAAACGCCGCTATCAGGAAACCATGCAATGCTTGGAGCACATCCAGGATGCGCTGGATGAGGCGGGCATCAAGGCAGAAATATCCTGCAAGCAGCTGTATTCCGACCGTGAAGAGGTCACCTGCCACGTGCGTGCTGCACCACGTGGCTACTGACGCTGGTTGGGGCTAAATAGTTGCTAGAGCGGTTCGAGTAGCGTGATCCGCTCTTCTTCCAGCAGGATGGGAGCGAACGCGCCGATACTGTCGCGGCGCGCTTCGGAGTTTTCCCAACGTTCCCATGAGTGGCGGTTCTGCCAGGTCACGGTAATGATGCGATGGTTGGGTTGCTCCAGGTCACGAAACGATTCGCCGGAGATAAAGCCGGGTGACTGGATCGCCGCTGCCAATACCTTGCGGGCAACCTCTTCATAGGGTTTTTCCAGTCCTTCTGCAATGACACGTTCAATCAACACTTTGATCATTCATCATCCCTTACTGTGGCGGGTGTTGGTTTATCATCTCTAAGTGTTGGCTTTGCGCGCGCGTCTGGCAAGCGCCAACTGAATTCTGGATAATCGTTTTTTCTCAACCGGGCCTTGATCATGACTGAACAGACCACCCCAGCCGTACTGGATACCCAAGGGCTAATGTGCCCGGAGCCGGTGATGATGCTGCACAATGCCATTCGCGATATAGCCGTGGGCGAGTTGTTGCAGGTGCTGGCGACGGACCCGTCAACCCAGCGTGATATTCCCAAATTTTGTGCCTTTCTTGGGCATGAGCTGATCGAGCAGAGTGAGATAGCCGGGGTGTATCACTACCAGATTCGCAAAGCGGGCTAGCGGGACGCCATTGCCCCCTTTGCAGGATTCTATAGTTATCATTCCCGTCAGCCAGGCTATCCTCTGACGCCGGTCCTTAGGCCTGTGCTCGCTCCCTAACAGGTATCAGTACGCAGCGAACTGTTGACTAAATGTTGCGTGGATGTTTACCGCTGAAAGCTCTTGTTTGGTCTGTATATGCTATTCTAGAGGCGTCGCAGGTGAATTATCCGGCGTGAGTGAGCGCTGTGGCCAGCTTCAGGCTGTAACCTGCTCAGTTGCACGCGTGATGTTGTTCGAACATGATCCTGATGTCGGCCGTACCTGTTCTCTGGCGCTATCCGCCGGTCTTATAGAGCCGAGTTGGACGCTAATAACAATCCAGCTACCCACGACTGTTGACCCAGCCTCTCGTTATTGAGGGTTGTTTCTGGTGCGTCTTGTATCACAGGGATGTACGGAATTCTTCTTCGAACATGGCTTCTTCAATGCGTGCGCATACGTTTAGTTTGTTGAGCAAGTGCTTGACTGTACTTGTGGTCTTTGCCATTTTTGGCTCCGCTTGGTGGCTTCATCCCAGTCGGTCTGTCCCTGGTTTTGCGATGGCCTTACCGTCAGAAAAGGGGACTGCTGTTGATGTACAGGCACCCTTTTATCGTAGCCGTTTCGCTTCGTCGGATCTTGACGAGTTTGTGCACGCGTCGTCGGTGACGTCGTTACCTTCAGGCGCGTTGATGTCTGTCTGGTTTGCTGGCTCGCGAGAAGGCGCAGCCGATGTCCAAATCAGAGCGTCGCGTTACGACGCAATCGCGGGTGAGTGGGGGCCGGAGCTGATACTCGCCACACGGGAGTCGACTAGCACTGCTATTCAAAGGCACATACGCAAGTTGGGTAATCCGGTTATTGCGCTGGCACCTGATGATCGACTGTGGCTTTTTTATGTGTCAGTTTCCATCGGGGGCTGGGCGGGCAGTGCGATTAACGCCATGTACTCTGATGACTTTGGTGAAAATTGGTCCCCACCCAAGCAGCTGGTTACCACCCCTTTCCTTAATATCAGTACGCTCGTGCGTAACGCCCCCGTGTTTCACCGCGACGGTACTATAGGGCTGCCGGTTTACCACGAGTTCCTTGGCAAGTTTGCCGAGTATCTGTACATCAGCCCGGACGGTGAGGTGCTTGATAAAAGTCGCATCAGCAAAGGCAAGCACTCGCTGCAACCGACAGTAGTGCCAACCAGCGAGTATGGGGCACTAGCGCTGTTACGTTATGCCGGTGAGACTCACCATAAGGTACTCGCCAGCCGTACTGAGGATGCTGGCCAGAGTTGGAGTGAGCCCTATCCGATTGAACCTGCCAACCCCAACTCGTCACTGGCTGCGATAGCTACACCGAACGACGGCCTGCTGGTTGCCTTGAACGATCTGGAGGATGGTCGCTTCCGACTCCGGCTGATGGGAAGCGACGAGGGTTTGAGCTTCTGGAAGCCGGTTATTGATCTGGATGAGTCGCCCGACCCACTGGGCAATCCGTTCAGCCGGGAGGTGTATAGCGACATCATCGGCGACAAATTTCAATCGTCCAGTGGGCCGCGGCGTATAGGACTGCTCAGTGATTTTTTAGCCAATCTCGATCAACGCGTCTGTTCTATGCATGGCTGCGACTTCGAGTATGAATACCCATACTTCATCAAGAGCTCGGATGGGCTTTATCATCTGGTCTACTCCTGGAATAACACCTTCATCAAGCACGTCAGCTTCAATGATTCATGGTTGGAGGCGCAGCTATGATCGCTGACCTTTGGCAGGCGCAACTGACCTTCGGCTTATTCGTGTTCCTGCTTACGCCTGGCTTTGGTCTCAGCCCAGGGTTGCAGCGCGTTCGTCTGTTGGTGTTTCTGGCTATCGGTTATATACCCATAGCAGGGCTGTCGTTGGCTGACTATATGCGTAGTTTTACCGGAGACCTGGCGATCACCTCATTGGTGGCTTTGGCCTACTGGACTGCCGTACGCACAGGGTTTGCCCCACGCCAGCCAAGGGCGAAGACCCTGCAGATTGTGGCGGTCATGGCCTGCCTCGCACTCTTTCTGTATCCGGCGACCATGGGACTTTCCTACCTGGATCCCTATCGTCTGGGCTACCAGCCGCGGCCGCTGATTTTGTTTGTCGGTCTGCTTACCCTTGCGCTGCTGGCGCTACAAAACCGACTCGGCGCCTGCATGCTCGCGCTGGCTACCCTGGCTTTCAGCGTGGGACTCAAATCGGCTACCAACTATTGGGATTACCTGATCGATCCCTTTATTGCGCTGTATAGCTGCTTTGCATTGATCGGCTATGCAATTAGCAGGCTTTGGCGTAACGGGTCGGCTAAGCGCCGTGACGCGCTGTCATCGCAACCGGGATGACGCGGTGTAACACGTTTAACAATTTTCACTCTTTGAGAGTTTGGGGTTAGGAATCATGGGTTGGCTTCACTCGCGGCGTTTGCACTATTGGCTTGGTGCAGTAGCGCTTCTGTTTTGTGTCTTGGCAGTGTTGCGCGCTGCTTTCTTTGTGGGGTTCTCGGGGTTTGACTTTGGTGCACTTGGCGAGATTGAGGCCGTACCTGAAACCCTGGGTATAGGCTTACGCTTCGACCTTCGGTTGGCGATTCTGCTTATGTTGCCGGTTGCCTTGCTCGCCTGGCTGCCAAAGTGGAATCTCACGCGTTCGCGCGCCATGCGCTGGCTGGCGCGGATCTATCTAGTGTTGGCGCTGGGCGCTGTACTTCTGGTTTACATCTTTGATTTTGGTCACTACGCCTATCTGGGTGTACGCATCAATGCGACGGTGCTGCGTTTTTTTGAGGACGCGCAGATTTCGACCGATATGGTCTGGCAAACTTATCCGGTGATCTGGATTACCCTTGGATGGCTGCTGGCGACAGCCCTGATTTGGTGGTTGCTGCTGCGCCTTGAGCGGGTAACGCTGGACCGCACTGCCAAACCTATCAATCGCTTCTCCCTGGTCTGGGGAAGCTCGCTGATGGTGGTGCTGGTGTTCCTGGCAATACTGGGCCGTTTCGACAGCATCAACCTGGAAAATCCGGTGCCACTGCGCTGGAGCGACGCTTTTTTCTCGGGTGATAACCGTGTTTCAGCCCTGGGCCTGAACCCCGTTATCTTCCTCTACGATACTCTGCAGGTACCGCATGAGCCGTTCGACCGAGCGCAGGTGGCAGCGCATTATGAGGTGGTCAGTCGGTATCTTGGCGTGAGCCAGCCTGATGCGCAGAGCCTGAATTTTGTTCGTCATCAAAGTCCCCAGCCCTATGCCGTTGCCGCTAGTCAGCCGCCGAACGTGGTGTTTATCATGCTCGAATCGCTGGGCACCAGCGCCGTGGGAGCCTATGGCAATCCGCTGAACCCGACGCCTAATATTGATCGACTGGCCAAGCAAAGCTGGTTCTTCCAGAACTTCTACGTTCCGGTGACGGGTACAGCAAAAACAGTTTGGGCGAGTATCTCCGGCGTGCCTGACGTTTCGCGCGATGAAACCGCAACACGTAATCCCCTGATTACCCGACAGCACAGCCTGATCAATGCGTTACCGGGCTACGACAAGTACTACATGATTGGCGGTAACTCCGGCTGGGCGAATATGAACGCGCTGGTTCGCCAGAGTATTGATGATGTTCGCCTGTTCGAGGAGCGCGATTGGCGCTCGCCCATGGTCGACGTCTGGGGTATTTCTGACCTTGATCTGTTCAAGGAAAGCGACCGCATCCTGCGTAATCAAGCGCAAGGCAAACCGTTCTTCGCTTATATCCAGACGGCGGGCAATCATCGGCCCTTTACCATTCCGGCGCAGAACGACGGGTTTGAAGTGCTTGATCTACCGCTGGAAACGGTTCAGAACGCGGGTTCGCGCAGCGTGGCACAGTACAACGCTGCGCGCTTGCTGGATTTCAATATTGGACGTTTGATGGAGATCGCTCAGCAGGGCGGCTGGTACGACAACACCATTTTTGTGATGTTTGGCGACCACAATACCCGTATCAGTCAGATCCCGCATATGCCGCCTGCCTTTGAGAAGCTGGGGTTGGAGAGCAATAACGTACCCATGTTGATTCACGCACCCAAACTGCTTGAGCCAAAAGTGATAGAGCAAGCTGTGGGGCTGGCCGATTTGCTGCCTACAGTGCTTGGTATGGTGGGCGTAGAGTTTCGTAACGGCGCCATGGGGCGTGATATTCAGCAGCCAGCGCCGGAAGGTGAGCGAGTGGTGCCGCTGGTGCTGCGTGAGGGCACCTTTCCGCTGATTGGTGGGGTGACCAAGGACTTTCTGTTGCAGATGCAGCATGATGGTAGTCAGCCTACTCTGCACGATCTTGCCTCGCAGACGCCACTGACGGATGTAGCTGATCAGCATCCTGAGGAGTTTCAGCGCCTCGAGCAACTGACGCGCGGGCTGCATGAAACCTCTCGGCTGATGCTGTACCAGAACGTCAGAGCGGACTAACGCTATTGTTAGTTTGAAGCATGGCGCATTCAGCTCTCAGCCGGTACCTGCCAACCGCTTTGTCCCGGCTGCGACTGACAGGCGCCGAGCAGGTCTTGCCAGGCTTGCGTGTGCTCTGCCAGTGCCTGCTGATACTGCTCCCAAAGACTGTTTGAGCTCCCGGCAAGCCGGTCCAGCGCGCTCGCTGTTGCTGGCGGTATGCCCGCTACCGCACGCAGGGCAATAACGGCATTAGCCCAGGGCTGTCCTACGCGTTGTATTTGCGCCAGGTAGGGCTGAATCTCACCAGCATAAAACAGCACAAAGACATTCAGCAGTATTTTTGATTTGGCCGAAGGTGCCTGCATGGGGCAGAGCAGGCGCGGTTCGGTCGCCTGCAGCATCTGTGTGGCCTGGCGCAGGCCGTGCGTGGTTTGTGCCAGGCTGGTGATCAGTTGGCCGCTGCGCTGACTTAGCTGCAGCGCCTGCAGCAGGCTATCAAGGTGCGCTCTATCGGGTGGTAAGCGTTGCGGCAGTGCAACGCCTATTTTTGCCAGCTCATTCAGCGCCGCAACCGCTGCTTGATCGCTTAACGGACTACTGCTCACCGGGAGTGGTTGATCAGCAAAGCGCAGATAGTGTTCAAACTCTTCGCTGGCATTCAACGCATTCCAGTAGGTCGCTGGCAGGTTGGCACCTTTGTTTTCTGCGATCGCGATCAGTTGTTCGCGCAGCTCCGGCTGTTCGTCCCGTTGTGCGAGCAGGGCAGTACACTGGTCCAGCGCGCGCAACAATTCGCCGTCGTAGGCGAGCCGATGGCTCCAGGGCATGACCTTGCCGAGCACGCTATTGCGCTCGCTGATGCGTTGCTGCAGCAGCCGACAGTCATTGGTATCCACAATCAGGTCGAGCAGGCCAATACGCAGTGGTGCGATGGTTATCATCCGTTCGCGGCGAGCTGGAAAACGGTATAGGGCGAGCTGGTCGGGGACAAAAGGCTGCCAGTCCTGCTGCAACACTCGCGCCACACGATCAAGATAATTGCTCATCTGCTGCTGCGCCTCGGGCGCACGCTGACAGCCCGCCAGCGTCAATAGCAGGGATAGCAATAGGGCAAGGGTGGCGCGGGTTGGTAGGGCAGACATGGGCTCAGTATGCCATGCCTGCTGTGACCGGGTCAGTGGGTCGGGTGGCTTGGCGAATAGGGTGGGCGCGGTGGGCGCAGTTTCTCGCGCTTGCCGACGACAGCCAGCCGTAGGCCCAGGAAGAGCGCGGCGCTGCTCAAACCAATAATCAGCCCCATCCAGAAGCCCGCCGGACCGCGTGGCGGGCCGAGCAGATCACTGATGCCCAGTAGATAACCGGCAGGTAGGCCAATCAGCCAGTAAGCAATCATGGTTAGCAACATCGGTAGGCGTGTGTCCTGAAAGCCGCGTAAGGCACCCGCACAGGCGACCTGAACCGCATCGGAGAACTGATAGAGCGCGGCCAGCACAAAAAGGCTGGCGGCCAGCGCGATGACTTCCGCGTCCTGGGTATACAGCAGCGGAATCTGCTCGGCAAAAAGATACATACCGCCAGCAGCTATGGTCGCAAAGCCGAGCGCCACCACAGTGCCGACCTTGGCGGCAAACAATGCCGCCCGCGCCCCGTTGCGGCCCAGGTTGTGGCCAACCCGCACGGTAATCGCCAGCCCCAGACTGAAGGGCACCATAAAGGCCAGCGAAGAAAAATTGATAGCGACCTGATGGCTGGCCACCACGATAGCGCCCATGCCGCCAATCAGCAGGGCGATCACGCAAAACATGCTGGTTTCGGCAAAGAGCGCTATGCCGATAGGAAAGCCCAGGCCGAACAGCTGGCCCAGCGTGCGTCCCTTGGGCCAGTCAAAGCGCTCGAAAAGGCCGCATTCGCGGTAGGTGGGTGATCGCTTGATGTGGATCAGCAGGCATATCAGCATCGCCCACATCACCAAGGCCGTAGCCACGCCACAACCCACCGCGCCCATGGCCGGCATGCCGAGTTTGCCGTACACCAGGATATAGTTGGCGGGCACGTTGATGGCCAGGCCGATAAAGCCAACCAGCATGGCCGGTTTGGTATTGGACAGCCCATCGGTCAGCCCGCGTAACGCCAGCATCATGCCAACGGCAGGAAACCCCAGGGAGATCGCCAACAGGTAGTCCAGGGTGACCGGAATAAGCTGCTCACCAATATCCATGGCAACCAGAATTGGTCGCGTCAGATTCAGAAATACCGCGCAGGCCAAGCCAATGAACAAGCCCAGCCAGGCTCCCTGGCGCACCATGGGGCCGGTATCGGCCAGGCGGCCAGAGCCGTTGCTGGCCGCCACTTTGGAGGTGATGATCATCATCACGCCGGTGAGAAACAGCAGAGTAGGGATCCAGAAGGAGTTGCCCAAGGCGACAGCAGCCAAGGCCTCGGGACTGACGCGCCCCGCCATGGCGGTGTCGATAAAGCCCAGCAGGGTGTTGGCAAGCTGAGCGGCGACAATCGGCAGCACGAGCACAATCAGCGCCCGCAGTTCTGCTACAATGCGCGGCCCGTTAAAGCGAGGTGGTCTGCTGATCATTACCAAGATTGCCTTCAGAAAAAGCGGTTCATCCTATCAACTTGCCAGATATTGTCTACCAGCCAATGCAGTACCATTGCGACGATCTTGTAACCCTGTTTGACCGCTGCTTTGCGGTTGATTTCAACACCCGACTGGTGGGCGGTTATCCTGAGCCCGAATATCTGCCGGCAGATGATGAGTCTGGTTTTCACCGCATACGTTTTACCCACGATTATTTTCGCAGCGCGCTACATGAAGTAGCGCATTGGTGCGTGGCTGGGCCGCAGCGACGGCTGTTGGCCGACTTTGGCTATTGGTATGCGCCCGATGGCCGCAGCGCAGATCAGCAAGGTGCATTCGAGCAGGTAGAAGTGAAGCCGCAGGCCTTGGAATGGTTGTTCTGCGCGGCAGCCGGGCACCGCTTTGATGTGAGTACCGATAACCTCAGCGGTGAGGCGACCGACCCAACGCCGTTCCGCACCAGGGTGCATGCGCAGGCAGTGAGCTATCTTGAGAGTGGTTTGCATGAGCGGCCAGCCCGTTTCGTCGATGCGCTATTGGCGTTTTATCGTCCTGGTGCCGTGCTGACCGTCGATAGCCTTGGCCGCGCCTGACTGGCTGATACCGCCAGGCAGGCATCATAGGTGTTTATACCAAACCCAACTTGTGGCGGTTCGCGCCCGTCAGCCGCAAGGGTGCTAGCACCTCGTTGTCTGTGTGCTCTGCACGCCATTCCCTGTCGGTCATGAAGTCGAGCACCGCGTCACGGGTTTGCGTCCAGGCGTCCTTGTTTTCCATGTCCAGGAAGTGTCCGGCGCCGGTGACCGTCGCATACTCGCAGTGACGCACATGGCGGCTGAAATGCCGCGCGTCCTCCGGGCAGGTATAACGATCCAGATCACCATTAACGAACAGCAGCGGCACTTTGATGTCGGCACTGCCGGTCAGATAGCAACGGGTATCCTGCGTCAGTATCTGGCTAACATGAAAAGCCATCTGCTGATACTCATGCTCGTGCAGACTAATGATGTGGCGAAAGTTGTAGCGCTTGACCAGTGAGGGCAGGTGTTCGCCGATGGTCTCGTTCAGCAGCATGCCCAGCTTGCGGCGCTCGCAGTTGAGTAACAGGTTGATGCCGGTTTCAAGGTAGCTACGCATAGCTCGGTTGATCAACGGCGAAAAGGCCATTACCACCGCCTTGCGCATGGTTGGCGGACGCTTTGCCAGAGCGAGCAGAGCCGATGCACCACCCCAGGAAAACGATAGCATGTGGTCGGCGCCAAAGTGCGCGATCAGCTCCAGCAATATACCTGCTTCCTGTTCCTTGGTGATCGGCCGCTGATTGGCGTTGTAATGCTTGGACTCGCCGGAATAAGGCTCGTCAAAGAGCACAACGTTGAAGTGTGGCTGCAGAAAGCGAACGGTCTGGGCGAACGCGGCCATGGTCGCCAGCGAGCCATTCACCAGAATGACAGTGCCCCGCGGTGCAGGGCTGGCATAGTAGTGAGTCTGTATAAGGAACTGGCCTAGCGCTTCAACTACTTGATGTTCTGGTTTCATATTCCCTGTCTCCGCTATTGGCTGGACGCGCTCACTGCGGCGCGTCATACAGGGCAGTTATTGGCAAAACGCCGAAAGAAACGAAAGGCGCCAAGGCATCGTCCGGTGCAGACAAATTTGCTTGTGGTTATGGCGACAGGGTGGTGAGGACAGTCTCGGGGCGAGCACAATGGGCGGTGTGCGGGGTGTCCGTTGACTCAGGCAGGTCCTGCAAAGGAAGGGCTATTACCCTTCGGGTAACGCTTTTAATAATGGGTCTGGCTGCAAGCCTCAGTTGGGCCTGTTGTTGCCAGTAAAGCAGCGTCACCGAATCAGTGCAAGCCTATTCAGCTACTTTGTTGATCGGCTAAGGCAGCCCGGCTGGACAGCCCGTCGAGCACCGCTGACAATGCTCCTACACTCTTAATCTCGGAAGCCCTGCATGCGTATTGTTGCCGACGAAAATATCCCTCTGCTGGGCGCGTTCTTTGCCAAGCAAGCGGAGATAACGACCCACCCAGGGCGCGAGATTTGCCGCGCACATCTGATGCAGGCCGATGCCTTGCTGGTGCGCTCGGTTACCCGCGTGGATCCCGCGCTGCTAGCGGGCACACCGGTGCGCTTTGTTGGAACCTGTACCATCGGCACCGATCACCTTGATCTGCCCGGTCTGCAGGCGGCGGGTATCGCTGTATCCAGCGCACCCGGTTGCAATGCGCGCGGCGTAGTCGAGTACGTTCTCAGCTGTCTGTTGACCTTCTCTGAACGCACCGGCAAAGCCTGGCGCTCGCAGCGCGTCGGCATCATTGGCGTGGGGCAGGTGGGTAGCCGCCTGGCAAACACCCTGACAGCACTCGGCGTGGACTGCCTGCTGTGTGATCCGCCGCGCGCCGAGCGTGGTGAGAGTGGCTTTGTGAGTCTGGATGAGCTGCTGGCGCAAGCGGATGTGATCAGTTGTCATGTGCCGCTAGAGCATCAAGGTCCGCACGCGACCAAGCATCTGTTGAACGCCGAGCGTCTGGCCAGGCTGGCGCAGGGTACCTGGCTAATCAACAGTAGCCGTGGTCCGGTGATTGATAATCAGGCGCTGGCGGCCCTCTTGCTGCAGCGCCCTGATCTGCAGGTGGCGTTGGATGTCTGGGAGCACGAGCCGCAGGTAGATCTGGCGCTGGCCGCCCAATGCGCGCTGGCCACGCCCCATGTTGCGGGCTACAGCCTGGACGGCAAACTGCGCGGTACCGAGCAGATATATCAGGCGTTTTGCGCGCATTTTCAGTTGCCAGCCACTCTGGCCTTGAGCGAGCTGGCGCCCACAGCGGGCTTGGCGACTATTGTTGTGAATGAGCAGACGCCAACAGACTGGTCGCTGGACCGGGCACTGCGCTGGGTTTATGACGTTCGCGATGATGACGCGCGCTTTCGCGCCGCCATGGCAGGGTTACCGGTTGACCAGATAGCCAAGGTGTTTGATCAGCTGCGCAAGCACTACCCGCTGCGGCGGGAGTGCTCACATCTGCAATTGGCTTGGCAGGGCGCGGGCGACCTGCCGGCGCATTGGTTAGCGGCGGGCTTCAGTGGCTAGCTTGGCGGGGCGCTGGTACCCACTGGCGCTCAAGTTCGTTACAGGCGTGTTGAATCATTTGCTCGGTAATGGCAATTTCACGGCCCTGTTCATCAAGCAGAAAGCCACCCGTGCAGGACGACGGATGGATCATAATTTCGGCACTTTCACGGCATGTCTGCAAGGCATGTACACTCATGGTTTTCTCCCATTGTGGTGTCGCTGAGTACGCTGATCCCCCTCCCGGCGACCAGCTCAGGGCAGGATATGGCAATGCCATGACGACTTTGTGACAGCGCGTTGGTCTCCAGGGTAACAACGGGAGACAAGCGCCAACCAGCAACAACATATTCACTGGATACAAGAACGGGCACAGGGCATGCAATCAGGTTTCAGGTTAGGGCTCATCATCAATCCACTGGCCGGTGTGGGTGGGCAAGCCGCGCTCAAAGGGTCTGATGGCGTGGCAGAACAGGCGCTGGCTCAAGGTGTGCTACCGCAGGCGCAGCGTCGGGTGGCGCAAGCGCTAGAGCTGTTGCTGCCGCTGCGCGATCAACTGCAGCTATTTGCCGCCCCGGGCGCCATGGGGAGCAATTTGCTTGCCGAGCTGGGTTTTACGCATCAGGTGGTTGGTGAGTTGAGCGAGCCTAACCAGACCTGTGCCGAAGACACCGAACGCTGCGCAGCTGCCCTGCAAAAAACCGGCATAGATTTGCTGCTGTTTGCGGGCGGTGACGGTACCGCGCGTAATATCTGTAATCAGATCAGCAGCAGTCAGCTGGTGCTGGGCATTCCGGCTGGGGTCAAGATTCACTCCGGCGTGTACGCTGTAAACCCGCGAGCCGCAGGTGAGCTGGTCGCGCTGCTAATCAAGGGCGATCTGGTACGTCTGCGTGAAGCCGACGTGCGCGATATTGATGAAAATGCCTTTCGCCAAGGCCAAGTTAAAACCCGCCATTACGGCGAGCTGTCAGTGCCTGAAGAAGGGCGCTTTGTGCAGCAGGTGAAGCAGGGCGGGCGTGAAGTCGAAACCATGGTGCTGGACGACATCGCTGCGTGGCTGCAGGAAGAGCAGGACGACGACACCGGCTGGATTTTAGGGCCCGGTTCAACCAACCTTGGCCTGCTGGAAGCCATGGGGCTGCAGGGCACCTTGCTTGGAATAGACGTGCTGCGTAACGGCGAGCTGGTGCTGCAAGACGCGACCGAGCAGCAATTATGGGCCTTGCTGGAGCAGGGCGGCGACTGGCGTATTCTGGTTACCGCTATTGGCGGTCAGGGCCATATTCTTGGGCGTGGTAATCAGCAGTTGTCGCCGCGTGTAGTCCGTGCCGTCGGCATCGACAATCTGCTGGTCGTCGCGACCAAAACCAAACTCAAAACCCTGGATGGTCGACCCTTTCTGGTCGACAGCGGCGATGCAGAACTGGACCAGCAACTCACTGGCCTGCGCCGTGTGCTGAGTGGTTATCGGGAAGAGATGTTATACCCGGTCAGCTGGAAAGCAGAGTAGGGTAGCCTGCTGGCTATAACTCCGCCTTTTCGTACCTCCGTGCTTAATGCGATGCCTGCGTTTCAGGCAACAAAAAAGGCGCAGTGCGCCTTTTTGCAAAACTGATGGTGGCAACCTGGCGATCTTTGCCTCAGGCGGCGAACTTGTCTTTCATCAAAAAGGAATAAGCCGTATTGAAGGCGACTTCCTGGTAAGCCTTGAGCCCCGTGTCGGCGTAAGTGACCTGCACCGGATTGCGCTTCAAGGAGTCCTTGATATCAGTCGTTGACATGATCACTACATCAAGGTCCTCAATCAGCTCGATGGCCGCTTCCAGCTTGAAGCCTACCGCACCACCCGCAAATTTACCTTTCATGGGGCGTTGGCGTATCACCACTTTGTCCACCTGATAATCGTGCATCAACTTGGCAAAAGTCTGCTGGAAATAGCGCAGCTCGCTGGTGCTATTGATATTCGACAAGGTCAAACGCCGTGAACGAAAATCCGGCAGTTCAAAAATCTCGTCCGACAGGGACAACAAGCACACATTCACATCGTTACTGTTTATATCAACACCGCACACTTTCATAGAACACCCAACCTGGCTAGATCGGCGCAGTATAGCGCAAAGCAAGCGCATAAATCGCACCGTGCACACAGACCGTATTACAGCTTTGGTAGTTTGCTCTCCGGTATGCAGGGTTGAGAGGGCAAGTTGATGACGGCGAGCGTGCTTCAATCCACAGCGATGGCGAATGATTCGAGGCGAGCCGACCTGATAGAAAATTGTGCCCCATAAATAAGTGCACTATTTTTACGCGGCATCGTCTTGGCGTTAACTTCGAAACAGATGGCAACAAGACAGTTCGCAGCAGTCAAAGGCTTTAACAAAATCTAGCACGCGGATGGAGGATCTGAATTACCTTGAATCCAGGTCGGCGTGTATAGTGAAAAAAAGAATTTATTGGCTTGGGCAGTCAATATTAACCTAGCTGAAGGAATAGGCTTTGTTTAACTCGGACGCGGGCAGCTCCAAAGGTATCAGCGACTCCGTCCTGCAATCGGTAAGCATTTACGATGCAGCCCGGCAGGCTGATATACAGCCTTGGGCTAACATGGAGTGTTTTCAGCTGGGGCGCGGCTTACAGCTATCGACGGTTGACTGCCTTGACCTTGGCGATCAGCAGATCGTGCGCGAACGCCAGCTAGCGCCTATACAAAAACTCGGTATTACCCCGGCTAATTTCTGTACCGTTTCCTGTTGCACGTTTGATCCGGGGTTTCGCTTTTCCCAGCTAGGCACCAGTTCTGCAGCCACCATGTTCTTCATGCCGGAGCAGACCGAGTTTGATATTTACGTTCCAACGGGCGTGCAGACAGCCTATGTCAGTCTGAAGCAGGATGCATTACTTGACGCTTTGCGTACCCTCAGCCCCGAACAGTGGGAGTGCACGCCAGAACAGCTGCAATTGTTCCAGGCAGTACAACAAAGCGCCCTGAAAACCCTGATTAATCAGTGGCTGCTGATGGCTGATAGTCTGCGCTCCCCTTCAGGCTCTGTGGACGACAATTTGCTCCTGCACAGTATTGCGCACATTACCGCCGCTGCAGCGCAAAATACAGCTCATCCGCCACTCACAGAGCGCGTCCAGGCCTTTACCGTTTACCGGTTGGCGCGTGCCTTTATTGCTGATCATCTAGAGCTGGACGTGGTGCCCACCGTAGTTGATATCTGCCGTGTTATTGGCGTCTCTGAACGCAGCCTGCAATATGCTTTTCGTGCCTACGTTGAGATGTCGCCGCTGGCATACCTGCGTCTCTGCCGCCTGAATCGGGCCCGCGCAACGCTGCGCGCTGCTGACCCGCACAGCACCTCCGTCACCACCGTGGCCATGCGTTTCGGCTTTCTACACATCGGTCGCTTTTCCGTTGATTACAAAAAGATCTTCGCCGAGTCACCCTCGGCAACTCTCGCCTCTTAAATCGCTCACCTACCCGCTAACAACACGCTTCCTGTCTTCGCCTTGCGGAAATCGGATAGTGCCCCGCGCCGCGCCTAAGTATTGTCGCTCTACTATGGCATAGCACTGCACGCTGCATGCCGTCCGCACTCATCATTCTTGGCAAATGGAACTGGCATGAACCGACTTCACCGCGTTATCTGGAACGCTACCCGTGGTCTCTGGGTGGTAGTAAGTGAACTGGCCAAGAGTGCAGTGAAGGGACGCTGCCGAGGCCGCCAAGCGGGAGTCAGCCTTACCCTAGTCCCTCAGTTTCGCCGAGCCACACTTTATCTGCAGTTATGTACCGCGTTAATGCTGCCAACCCTCGCGGTCATGGTCACACCAGCAATGGCAGCGACCTGTATTCCAGATATCAAACAAATCTGCGGCGCAAACGGTACGGCCGGTACGGACGGCACGCCCCTTGGCCCAGGCTTAGTCAGCACATCCGGTACTGCCGGTGGCAGCGCGGGCGCAGGGAAGGTCTACTTCGCCGGTCAGGCAGAAACAAACAGCTTCAGTATTGAGGGGGGCGCCGGGGGCACTGGCGGTAACGGCGGAAACGGTCTGCCAGGCATTCCCTCCTCCACTGACGCAATGATCGCAAACGGCACCCGCAGCGGTAATGGTGGCGCCGGTGGTACCGGTGGCTTGGGCGTCCAGGGTGAGGGGTTCATTCTTACCAATGAGAATAGTGGCAACATCCTTGGCGGCACCGCCAGCAGCGCTGGTAACTCAGGCCAAGGCGGCAACGGTGCGGCCAGCGTCGGAGGCAGGGGTGGCACCAGTGGTGATGCTGGTAACGGTGGCGATGGCGGCGCAGGGCTGGACGGAACCAACTTCACTCTCATCAATATTGGCAATATTGCAGGGGGTGAAGCCAGCACTGGTGGTAACGCCAGTAACGCTGGTAACGGTGGCAGCGGTAGTGATAACACAGATGGTGGCGACGGCGGCGACGGCGGCAGCGGTGGCAACAGCGGTAACGGTGGTAATGGCGGTAGCGGCGGCGCGGGTGTCAGCGGCGCGGGCTATACGCTCATCAGTAGCGGCGGTATCTCGGGCGGCAACGGAAAAGATGGGGGCAACGGCGGAGCCGGAGGTAACGGCAGCAATGGCGGCAACGGCGACGCGGGTGGTGGCACCGGCACTATGGGCCTGCCCGGCGGAGACGGTGGCAACGGTGGTAACGGCGGCAACGCTGGCAACGGTGGTGCAGGTGGCAACGGCGGTGCGGGTGTTGCCGGGACAGATTTCATCCTGAGCAATAGTGGCGCCATCCTCGGCGGCGATGCTGGCAACGGTGGTGCTGGCAGCATTGGCGGATTCGGTAGTATCGGTGGTGCAGGCGGCCCGGGTGGCTCCAATGCACCCAGCCCAGGCAATGCTCCTAATGGCCAAGCTGGCTTCGCTGGTCTGCCTGGCAATGGCGGTAACGGCGGCAATGGCGGTTATGGTGGTGCGGGCGTAGATGGACAGGGGTTCACGCTCACCAATACCGGCAGCATCTCCGGTGGCAATGGCGGGCCCGGTAATATTGGCGGTCCGGGAGGCCTGAACGTTATCGGCACACTGGGCCCTGCGGGTACTCTCGGTAACAACGGCTTGGGCGGTGCAGGCATCCTAAGTACCGGTAATAGTCTTATCACCAGCCGTGGCAGCATCAGCGGCGGCTTGTCCGGAGACGGTGTCACACGCGCCAACGCTGTGGACTTTTCCGGGGGCGGCAACAGCCTGACACTCCATGACGGCTACAGCTTCACCGGCAACGTGGTTAGCCATAGTGGTTCCACTAATGGTGGCGATGCCTTGTATTTAGGTGGGAGCCAGGATGCCAGCTTCGACACCAGCCTGATCGACAAACAATATTTTGGCTTCATGGAATTAATGAAGACGGACAGCAGCACATGGACGCTGACAGGCAGCGGCCCCGCACAGCAATGGCAACTGCTGAATGGCATCTTGCAGGTGGGTGACGGTAACCAACCGACCAACCTCGTTGGCAGCGCTGAGGCAATCCGAGCCTTCAGACTTGGCACCCTCAATGTAATGGCCGCAGCCACCCTGCGTGGCGGTAACGGCAACAATGGTAGCTCAGGTACACCCGGCAACCCCAGCGGCGGCAATGGTGAAAATGGCTGGTTAGCTGTCGACGCGCAGGATTGGAGTCACGTCGGCGCGGCGTTTGGGCCATGGCTGGTTGGTAGCGGCTCCACGATCAACAACAGCGGCCTGATGCGCGGGGGCGCCGGCGGCAACGGTGGCGTTGGAGATAGCGCCGTTGGCGGTAATGGCGGCCATGGTGGGGAGGCGATCCTTGCACAGGGTACGACACTCATCAACCAAGGCACGATAAGCGGTGGTGCCGGCGGTAACGCGGGCAACGGTGCCAATGGTGGCCACGGCGCTGAGGCGGTTAACGGCTTGTTTTTTGCGCTTAACAACAGCGGGGTGATACGTGGCGGCAGCGGTGGCGCAGGCGGCATGGGCCTCGGCAGCGGGCGCAGCGGCGGTGATGGCGGGGTGGGCGTTAGCGGTACTTTTATCTCTCTCGACAACAATGGCGCGATAAGTGGTGGCGAAGGTGGTGTTGGCGGTGTTGGCACTGGTCCTTTCCCCAGCCCGGGCACACCTGGCCAGGGTGGGGTCGGTGTCAACGTCAAAGGGGCCAGCACCATCACGACCACTGGCAGCATCAGCGGCGGTCTTGCCGCCGATGGCAGCGCGCGCGCCAACGCCATAGAGTTGTCTGACGGTAACAACAGGCTGACACTGGAGCAGGGTTACAGCATCACCGGCAACGTGGTCAGCAGCAGCGGCACAAGCAGCGGTACCGGTGATACCTTGGCCCTGGGCGGCAGCAGCAACAGCAGCTTTGATATCAGCCAGATCGGCAGCACGGCGCAATACCAGGGTTTCGAGTTCTTCGAGAAGACCGGCACCAGTACTTGGAGCCTGACCGGTGATGCCAATACCCCTATCCCCTGGACCATCAGCGCCGGTACCCTGCTGGGCAACACCCGCAGCCTGCAAGGCAACATCGTCAACAACGCCACGCTGGCCTTCAATCAGACCACGGACGGCAGCTTTGCCGGGGCGGTTTCCGGCACTGGCGAGCTGAGAAAACTCGGCAACGGCACCTTGATTCTGGGCGGTATCAATACGTACAGCGGTGGCACCACGATCAATAGCGGAACACTCTCCATTGGCGCCGGAGGTACGACAGGCAGCGTGCTTGGCAATATCGTCAATAACGCCTCCCTGGTATTCAATCGCGCAGATGCCATCACATACAGCGGCATCATCAGTGGTAGCGGTAGTCTTACTCAAACCGGCTCAAGCGCCCTTATCCTGACCGGTAATAACAGCTATTCTGGCGGCACCTACAACACCTCAGGAGCCACGCTGTCGATTGGTGACGGTGGTTTCAGCGGCAGCATTACCGGCAATATCATGGGTAGCCAAACGGATATTGGCACTGTGGTCTTCAACCGGTCTGACAACTCCGTCTTTAGCGGTAACATCAGCGACCACAACCTCATCAAGCGGGGCACGGGCACGCTGGGTCTGACCGGCAGCAACATCGATATTGGCGACTTTCGTGTCGAACACGGTGAACTGGCCATAAACAATGGCGGCCTTGTCAGCAATACCAACAGCTTTATTTCGGGTGCCGATGGCGCCAGCCGTATCAGTGTGGATGGCAGCGGTTCAAGCTTGAATTCCAGCGCAATCAATGTCGGCGATAGCCATGCCGGTACGCTGACCATCAGCAACGATGGCAGTGTTACCGCGACCGCCGCCAACGGCGGCGTGCTCCTGGGCTCGTCCACTGCAACCGGCACGCTGAATATCGGTGCGGCTGCCGGCAACAGTGCCGTGACCGCCGGGACCTTATCGGCAGACCGGGTAACCTTCGGCTCTGACAACAGCAAGATCGTCTTCAACCACACCGGCAGCGATTACACCTTTGCCACTGACATCGCCGGCAATGGCGAGGTTGAACTCTATTCCGGCCTCACAAACCTGACCGGCAGCAGCAGTTACAGCGGCAGTACGCGGGTCATCGGCGGCACCCTCAAGGTCAATAACCTGTCAGGCAGCGCCACCGGCAGCAGCAGTGTCAGCGTGGCCAGCGGTGCCAGTCTGGGTGGCAGCGGCAGTATCGCCGGCAGCGTCACGGTCAGCGATGGTGGCCGCCTGGCTGCCGGCAACTCACCCGGCAACTTGACCCTCGGTGAGTTACAGCTGAATAACGCCTCAGTCCTCGACTTTGAGCTGGATTCCCCCACAGGCATAGCGGGAGTTGATAGTGACCTGATCACCGTGACAGGTGATCTCACCCTGGATGGCATCCTCAATATCACCGACCTGGGCGGTTTTGATTTTGCTGTAACCGCGGGTGATACCGGCAGCTATACCCTGTTCAACTATGGCGGCAGTCTGACCGACAATCTCCTCACATTGGGTGAGGGGTTATTGGCGGGGTACAACTACCGCGTTGATACCGCCACAGCAGGCGAGGTTGCTCTGATTGCTGACTTTACCGGCCTGCAATACTGGGATGGCAGTCAAACCACGGCAAATGCAGTGCCTGATGGCGGGAATGGGGTCTGGTCGGCTAGCGACACGAATTGGACCAACCCATCCGGTGACACTAATGATGCCTGGAGCGATCTTACCGCTGTTTTCTCTGGTGCCGCAGGGACGGTTGAGGTTGACGGCTCCCACACCGTACAGGGCTTGCAATTCGCCACGGATGGCTACTTGCTGGAGGACAGCAACAATAATGGCACCATCGTACTTGCTGACAGCGGGGCAGATATTCGTGCCGCCAGCGGCGTCAATGCCCTCATTGATGTCGTTCTCAGCGGCAACGGCAGCCTGTCTAAAACCGGTGCAGGGTCGGTAACCCTGCTGGGCAGCAATACCTATACCGGTGGTACCGAGATCTACGACGGAAGATTACAGCTAGGCGCTGACAATCGCCTTTTGAATACCGGCGATCTGACCGTCAACGGCGGCACTTTCGATTTGAATAATTTTGACCAGACGGTCGCGAACCTATCCGGGGTAGGCGGTGTTATCGATACCGGTGATACCGGCGACTCAACCCTGACCATCAATCAAACGGTCGATGCCACTTATGCCGGTGATTTTGCCGGTCATACCGACACCACCTTCAGTCAGGTGCTGGTAAAAAACGGCTCCGCCACCCTGACCTTGAGTGGCACCAGTACGCAAACCGGATTAGGCCAGGTAGCCATCAACGAGGGCCGCCTGGCCGTCTCGGGTGGCAATGCGATTGGTGACTCATTCATCGTGACGGGTGCTGGCGAGCTTGAGTTGCTCAGTGATGAAACGCTTGGCTACCTTTTGATAGATGCAGGCGGCAAGGTCTTGCTCAATGCCAATACCTTGACCATCAACACCAGTTCTTATGGCAATATTCCAATTAATGACGCGGTTATCTCAGGCACAGGCAACATTATTGTCAACGGCCCGGGCTCTCAGGTACTCAGGGCTGAGAACACCTATACCGGTAGTACTACAATTAACGGCGGCCGACTTGTTGCTAATCACCTGTCCGCTTTAGGCAACAATGGTGCGGTTACGGTTAACACCGACGGCATACTGGGGCTCAGTAGCGATCTGAATATTGGCTCATTGGCCGGCAATGGACGGGTATTTCTTCAGAATGGACTGGGTAACTATCATTTGACCTCCGGCGGTGACAATACCAGCACCCTGTTCAGCGGTGTGATATCCAGTGCAGCCGGCGGCCGCTTCAGTAAAACCGGCACCGGTACCCTGACCCTGACGGGCATCAACACCTATACCGGCGATACCAACGTTAACAATGGGTTACTGGTGGTCAATGGTTCGATTGCCAACTCAAGGACGACGATCAATATCGGCGCGGGCCTGGGTGGCAGTGGCACGGTAGGCAACGTCAGCCTCAACGGTGGCACCCTCATGCCAGGCAACTCCATCGGCACGCTCAATGTAAATGGTGATCTGGACTTCAGCAGCGGTGGTGTCTATCAGGTGGAAGTGGATGCCGCTGGCAACACCGACCTGATCAACGTCACGGGGAGCGCAAACCTGACCAACGGCTCGGTCATGGTGCTGCCCGAAGCAGGCAGTTATATGATCAACACCAACTACACCATCCTCACTGCGGCGGGTGGTTTAAACGGTACAAGCTTCAATGACATCAGCTCCAGTCTGGCCTTTCTGACACCTACCCTGTCCTACGATGCCAACGCCGTATTACTGAACTTGAGGCGCAATGATTCCGACTATGCCTCGGTCGCAGACAGCCCTAACCAGGGCTCGGTCGGCTCGGCCCTGGATGAGTTGTTCGATAACGACCCTAGCGCCGTCGAAGATCTCCTGGACGAACTGAACACGCTGACCGGCAGTGGCGCCAATCGTGCCTATGATTCCCTCAGCGGCGTACAACATAACTACAGCAACCTGATTGCCCTGCAAGCGGACAATCAATTCAAAGGGCTGTTGCTTGATCGCCTACAAGGCAATACCCCCATGCTGGCCAATAATGACCAGCTTACCCTCGCTGATAGCGGTTCTGGCCATCGCACAGATGCCAGTCTGAATACCAACCAACCGCAGACAGGCCAGGGCTTGTGGCTGCGTGGCACCGGCAGTTACGGTGAAATCAACGGCGATCGCAATGCCCTTGGTGCCCATTACAGCGCGGCAGGCACGGCAGTCGGCGTAGATACCCTGATTGCCGATCAACACCGATTAGGCGCAGCCTTTGGCTATAGCCGCGCCAACGCCGATGTAGCGCAAGGCAGTCTGCAGCTCGATAGCTATCAACTGGCGCTGTACGGCCAATGGCAACTGCCGGATCAGGTATATGTTAGCGGTGTGATGGGCCTGGGCTACCATGACATCGAGTCCAGCCGCCAGATTGTGGTAGGCAACCTTGGTAGCAAGGCAGAAACCGACTACCACGCCTGGACCGGGCATCTGACTGCAGAGGCTGGCCGCACCTTTGCGTTGACCGACAATGTCCGCGTCACACCGTTGGCCGGGTTGGAATATGCCCATGTGGACCGCTCGTCCTTCGTTGAAAAGGATAATGCCGGACTGGGCTTGCAGGGTGAGCGAGACCGACAGGACTCACTGCGCTCGGTGCTCGGTACCCGGCTTGCACATGCCTCCACCACGGACAGCGGCCTGCGCATTGAACCGACGCTGGAGCTGGCCTGGGTGCATGAATATCTTGATCAGCCAGCTGCACTGAGCGCCGGCATGGCCGCCGACCCTAGCGCCAGCTTTACCGTGCAAGGTCCAGCGCTGGATCGCGACCGTGCCCGTGTGGGTCTGTCAGTGAGCATGCGGTTGAATGACAGCGCGTCATTCGACCTGGGTTACCGCGGCGAATTTGCCAGCTCAGACGAGCATCACGGGATAGCGGCTACCTTCAGGATGGCTTGGTAAAGTAAGGAGGTAGGCTGGTGCAATCCACGGGAAATCCCTGGAGTTCTGGTTAGCAGCTGGCGCTGAAGCCCAGCTTCGGCCCAGGAATACCCTGTGTCCAGCCAAGCAAATGTTTTGGCTGGCTTGTTGAGGTGGTTTTTGGCGAGTCTCTTGTCAGAATGGGGCGCCAATGGGACCGGCTTGCGGGGTGGAGAAATTCGTTATCAGTCCGGCTGTCATTCTCGGGGCGCTCGCCTTTATTCAGGCTGGCCGGTTTACCGATTGCGACCATGGACTTGCTCCTGGTGCCGTTATCCATACTGATTATAATATTCTCGTTCGGTAAGGCATTTCGCCATGGCGCCTATGTTGATGAAGCTATTTATTCTTATTCAAAGAAAAAAATGGCTTCCATAATCGTGACCTTTTCGCCATGTTGTTGGGCGTCGTAGTGAGCCTGGTGGGGCTCAATGGCTTTTTGAGGTTTTTACGGGTAAAGGCATTGCCCACGTTTATACGCTGGCTTTGCTAGGGTTGGCTCTTACGGTGTTTAGTGCGCAAAGCCTGTACCTGCTCAGCGTTCGACTCCGCCAGCGTTGACTGGTGCTGTTTGGCGGCGAGGCTAGCGTTGCTGCATGCGGTATTGAGGCGTGCGTGCGCCCGTATCGGCTTGGCAGCAGACGACATGCCAGACACTTGCTATTATTGAGTTCAGCTGTTTTTTGTTAACGCTTGCTCGGATGCAAGCGCAGTATCGATAAGGAAAGTCGCTCATGTCTCCTGATGTCATTGCTTTATTCAACCGCTGTTCCAGCTTCTGGTCGCAGCGCCTGGCTTCACTTCTCGTCGTTCTGGCTGTTACGTCGCTCACTGCCTGTGCGCTAGTCCCCCAAGTTGATAGCTCTTTAACTTTTGACGCGTCAGACGAGTCCATTTATGGCTTGGTCCGCCGCGATGGCGAGTTGTCTGAAAGACGGATTCGCCTGGTGGGTGGGGCAGAACGCTGGCAACTATTGGATCAAACTGATGACGGTCGGTGGGTAGATGTGACCTGCACCGAACATTGCCTGTTGGCGGTTGCTTCGCCGGATGAGGTTCAGCGGATATTGCGTAATAAAGCGATGTCTGATGAGTCTGCCCGCTGTATGCATAACATCGCGTTCGCTATTTGCCGCATAACCAATAGGGGGACGTCCGCCCGACGTTATCTGTTGGTCGCGCTGGAGCAGCGCGTAGGTATTCAGCTTAGGGCGATGCGTTGAGGTTTGGACGCTAGCGCCACTAGCTATCGGCTCTCTGTTATTAACGGAAGGCGCTTTGTGCCTTCTTCACCGTCTGCGACGGATTCTCGCCAAATAATGCCTTGTACTCGCGCGCAAACTGCCCTGGATGCCAGAAGCCCCAATTAGCGGCTGTGACTGCAATGGGCGTGTCGTGTAGTGGGTCACTGAGCGCGCGGCGTACTTGATTGAGGCGGGTGGTGCGCAGGAATTTGAGCGGGCTGATGCCGAGGATGCTTTCAAAACTGTATTGCAGGGTGCGACGGCTGACGTGGGTCAGTTCGCACAGCTCGGTCATGCTTACGGGGGTGTTAGGGCTGCTGGCGATGTAGGCTTTAACCTTGTCTACCACCTGTTTGCGGTGCGCATAACTGGGTGTGGTCTGCGTGGTCAGATTGTCTTCACTGAGCAGGGCAAGCAGGGCGGTGCTGGCAAGATCCTGCTGCAGCCGGCTGTTGAGGCCATCAGCGCTATGCGTTACTACCCGTTCGAGCAGGTAGCGCACCTGATCGAGCCGCTGCAGTTCTACGGTCAGGCGCGGTGCCTGTTCCAGCAGCGCTAGATTCAGTGCACGGCCCTCGCGCTCGACGGCGCGCAGTAATACTTCTTCTTTTACCACGATGCCGTAGATGTCGAAGGCATCTGGCGTCATCAATTCAAAATCGCGCGCGCCGGGGCGGCACATCAGTTGGTTGCTGTCGACGGGGAGGCCGTTGATACGACAGTCCGCCGTTTGCGCAGGTATGCCCAGCCATACCGAATCCTTCCAGACATTGCACTGTTGCCGCAGTGAGCGGTTGGTGTGCTCCTTGAACAGCTGAAAGCCCTCCAGCGCGACTTCATCAATGCGTCCATAAAAACGACCGCCAGCGAGCTGGTCATATTCCTGCTGCCAGTTGGTCAGGTTGTGAGCGTGCTCGTCGGCGTCCTGCGCCTCAAGCGTGCTCCGCCCTGGTGCGCCGGGTGCTGAAGACGGGTGCACGGGCGCGCGCTGGAGTGCGTCTTCTGGGGCGGGTTTAGTGTTCATGGTTCATCAGCATGCGCCAAGCGTTTGAATTGATGAGAAAAAGTCGATTTGCCAAAACGTGATAGTTGCCTGGAACGTTCATCGCATGACTCTTTGCTATTAATTGCTGCGTATGAGCGACGTTGCCGCATTTTAGCAGCAAGTTCTGTGCCTGAGGTGAATGATGAGCCAATCCTATCGCTACGTACTGGGTAGCAAGACCTATCAATTTCGTGACCTGGCCGAGCTGATGGCCAAGGCCACGCCACACCGCTCTGGTGATCGCTTGGCTGGTGTTATCGCGTTGTCGGCAGAAGAGCGCGCGGTAGCGCAGATGACCCTGGCCGAAGTACCGCTTAAGACCTTTCTAAATGACGCACTGGTGCCCTATGAGCAGGATGAGATCACCCGGCTGATTATGGATGAGCATGACGCCGAGGCCTTTGCGCCCATTGCCCATCTTACCGTGGGCGATTTCCGCAACTGGTTACTGAGCGATTACGCCACACCTGAGGTGCTGCGCTCAGTGCGGCTCGGCATTACGCCGGAGATGGCCGCGGCGGTCAGCAAGATCATGCGTAATCAGGACCTGATTCTGGTCGCAAAAAAATGTCACGTAACGACCGCCTTTCGTAACACCATTGGCCTGCCTGGCCACCTGTCTACCCGCTTGCAACCAAACCACCCGACGGACGATGTGAATGGCATTGCGGCCAGCATTCTCGATGGCTTGCTGTACGGCAACGGTGATGCGGTGATTGGCATCAACCCGGCGACCGATAACGTATCCCAGGCCATCAAGTTGATGAAGTTGATGGGCGAGGTGATCGAAAAATACGAGATTCCTACCCAGTCCTGTGTACTCACCCACGTAACCAATACTATTGAGTGCATCGAAGCGGGCGCGCCGGTTGATCTGGTATTCCAGTCGATCGGCGGTACCGAGGCCACCAACAGCAGCTTTGGCTTCAATCTGAATACCCTGGCCGAGGCGCGCGAGGCTGCGTTGAGCCTCAAGCGTGGCAGCGTGGGCGATAACGTTATGTACTTTGAGACCGGGCAGGGCAGCGCGCTCTCGGCCAACGCGCATCACGGGCTGGATCAGCAAACCTGCGAGGCACGCGCCTATGCCGTCGCACGCAAATTCAAGCCGCTGCTGGTGAATACCGTGGTCGGTTTTATCGGCCCGGAGTACCTGTTTGACGGTAAGGAAATCACCCGTGCCGGCCTGGAGGATCACTTCTGCGGCAAGTTGCTTGGCGTGCCCATGGGCTGTGACGTTTGTTATACCAACCACGCCGAAGCCGACCAGAACGATATGGATAACCTGCTGACGCTGCTGGGTGTGGCGGGTTGCTCCTTTGTGATGGGCATCCCCGGCTCGGACGACATCATGCTCAACTATCAAACCACCTCTTTCCACGATGCGCTGTACGTGCGCCGGGTACTGGGCTCACGGCCGGCACCGGAGTTTGAGCAGTGGTTGACGCGTATGCAGATCATGCGCGATGCCGATAGACACATTCTGCACGAGGCATTGCCAGAGCCCTTTGCGCGTTCGCTGAAGGCGCTGCCGGGAGGTCGCGCATGAGTGAGCGCAAGCCGGAAAGCGACACAGCTGCCAAACCGGCAAGCAGCGTCGAGCAGCATGTACAGAACGGCAAGGTGGTGGAGAATCCCTGGCGCCGGTTGCGTGAATTCACCGATGCGCGCATTGGCTTGGGCAGAGCGGGTATCAGCCTGCCTACCAGCGAAATGCTGGCATTTCAGCTCTCACATGCACAGGCCCGCGACGCCGTCCATTTTCCGCTGGATGTAGAAGCGCTTTGTACTGAACTCACTGGGTTGAACCGATTGCCATCAGGGCCGGTATTGCGGCTGCACTCGCAGGCCGAGGACCGGGTGAGCTACTTGCAGCGGCCCGATCTGGGGCGGTTGCTGGATGATGCGTCGCGCGAGCAACTGATCGGATTGCCTACCGCCAGTGCAGCGGCAAAAACCGATCTGGCCATCGTCATCGTTGATGGTTTGTCGTCGCTAGCAGTGCAGCAGAACGCAGCGGCGTTTTTGTCTCCCTTGCTGGACTTGCTGCAGGCCGAGCAAGAGCCCTGGAGCCTAGCCCCGATCACGGTAGTGGAGCAGGGCCGAGTGGCCGTAGGTGATGACATTGGCGAGTTGCTCAATGCCCGCGCGGTGCTGTTGCTGATTGGTGAGCGCCCCGGGCTTAGTTCGCCGGATAGCCTTGGCCTTTATCTCACTTGGGATGCCAGGCCAGGCCTCAACGACGCGGCACGCAATTGTATTTCCAACGTCCGCCCGGCGGGTCTCGCTTACTCCGAAGCAGCGCGGCGCGTGCTTTACCTGCTACGCGAGGCGCGGCGTCTGAAGCTCTCTGGCGTAAAGCTCAAGGACCGCACTGAAGACGATGTGATCGAGCACGGCGGCGGCAAGAATTTTCTGATTTCCGAATAACCCCGATATGGCACGTGACAACACAAAACTAAAAAAGACTAAGCGCTTTAAACCAGACGCAACTTTTAACTAGAAAAAATAGAGGGATGAACATGGCTACAGACAATCAGGAGTACCTTGCCAAACGGCAACTCAAGCGCGGCACCGCAGGCTGGATTCTGCTCGCGGGGCTGGGTGTGTCTTATGTGATCTCCGGTGATTTTGCCGGCTGGAACTTCGGCATCGCCGAAGCGGGCTGGGGCGGCTTTGCGATTGCTGCCGTATTGATGGCGCTGATGTATCTGACGCTAGTATTGTCGTTAGCAGAAATGTCGGCGGCGATCCCGGCAGCAGGTGGTGGCTACAGTTTTGCTCGTCAGGCAATGGGGCCGACCGGCGGCTTTATGACGGGGCTGGCAGTGTTGATTGAGTACGCCTTGGCGCCCGCTGCCATCGTTATCTTTATCGGCTCGGCGGTTGAGTCGCTGCTCGGCTTCAATGGCCCTTGGGTCTATGCCGCGTTCTACTTGATCTTCGTTGGTATTCACCTGGCAGGCGTGGGTGAGGCGCTGAAGGTGATGATGGTCATCAGCGGTTTGGCGGTATTTGCCATCGTGGCAACCGGTGTAGCGCTGGTGATGCACTTCGATGCCAGCAATCTGTTCGACATCGCCACTACCGACGCCGCAGGCGCGAGCGATATGCTGCCGTTGGGCTGGTATGGCGTGTGGGCGGCACTGCCCTTTGCCATGTGGCTGTTTCTGGCGGTTGAAGGCGTACCCCTGGCCGCTGAAGAAGCCAAGGACCCGGGCAAGGATGTGCCCAAGGGCATCATCGGTGCCATGGTCTTTCTGCTGTTTACCGCGTTGATGGTGGTGGTACTGGTGCCGGGCGCTGCAGGTGCCAAGGCGATGGGCGAGAGCGCCGTGCCGCTGGTAGACGCGCTGAATGCGACTGGCAACGGCAGCCTGGCGACGCTGGTGAATGTGCTGGGTTTGGCGGGCCTGGTTGCCTCGTTCTTCTCGATCATCTACGGCTACAGTCGTTTGGTGTTTGCGCTGTCACGTGCCGGCTATTTGCCCAAGTCGCTATCCCTCACCACCTCGCGCAAGGTGCCGGCACGGGCGTTGATCGTGCCTGGTGTCTTTGGCTTTCTGGCGTCGCTCAGCGGTGAGGGCGATCTGATGCTGGCGATGGCGGTAGTGGGTGCGACTGTGTCCTACGCGCTCATGGCGTTGAGTCATATTCTGCTGCGTATCAAGCAACCTGATCTGGTCCGCCCATACAAGACACCGGGCGGTGTGGTCACCTCTGGCATCGCGTTGGTGCTCTCACTGATTGCACTTACCGGTGTATACGCCTTTGACCCAAGAGCGTTTTTCTACACCGTAGTACTCTTCGTGATCGGCGGTGCCTATTACTTCGGTTATAGCCGCAAGCATCTGGTCGCTAAATTGGCGGATGAGGAATTCGCCATGCTGGCCGAGGCAGAATCTGATCTGGTTGTTGCAACCTGAGCATGCAGCTTTACGCGTAGTTTGAAGGGTCGCTAATTCAGCGGCCCTTTTTTGTTTATCCATGGGTCAAATTGGTACTTATTCACCCGGTCTGAATAGTGTGGGCTCGCTTGACGGCGTTTGGCGGGCTGGTTAGTTTGAAATGCCTTCATTGCCCTAACCGAATAACAAGAAGATACCCGCATGCCTGACTCCCGTTCTCATTCAGCGCGCGCTGCCGCTAAAGCTACCCTGATCGCCCAACTACCGCCGGGTATTCGGTCGCGCCAGATAGATAACGGCAATGGCCTGAATATGCACATTCTGGAGGCTGGCTATGAGTCCTCGGGGCGAGAGTGCGTGTTGTTGCTGCATGGCTTTCCTGAGCTGGCCTATACCTGGCGCAAGGTTATGCTGCCGTTGGCGGAGGCAGGCTATCAGGTGGTTGCTCCGGATCAACGCGGCTACGGCATGACCGAAGGCAGCGATATGCGCTACGAGGGTGATGTCAGTCAGTACCGTTTGCTCAATCTGGTTCGGGATGCGCTGGGGCTGATTTTTGCCTTGGGGCACAAGTCGGTTGCGGCGGTGGTGGGGCACGATATCGGCTCACCAGTGGCCGCGACCTGCGCGCTGACCAGGCCCGACGTTTTTCGCTCGGTGGCCCTGATGAGTGCACCCTATCCGGGAGCATCCAGCTTTCGTTTTGATGGGCGCAGCGCGGCCGAGCAAGCAGCCAAGGTGCATCAGGATCTGGCTGCGCTTAATCCGCCGCGCCTGCATTACCAGCGTTACCTGTGTCTGCCGGAGGCGAACCAGCAGATGCTGGATTGCGCGCAAGGCTTGCCTGATTTTCTGCGTGCCTACTTCCACATGAAAAGCGCCGATTGGCCGGGCAATAAGCCTGCGCCTTTGGCATCCGCCAGCGCCGCTGATTTGGCTACTATGCCCGAGTATTACGTGATGGCGATGGATAAAACGATGCCGCAAACCGTGGCGCAGGCGATGCCAACGGCCGAACAGGTGAGTGCTTGTGCCTGGTTACCAGATAAGGATCTGGCGGTGTATGCGCTTAGCTTTGCTGCAACCGGGTTTCAGGGTGGGTTGCAGTGGTATAGGGCGTTTGGCTCAGCGGCATCACAGGCCGAGCTGCTGCTGTTTGCCGGCCTGACCATTAGCGTGCCCGCGTGCTTTATTGCCGGTGCGAGCGATTGGGGCATCTATCAAAGCCCTGGCGCATTTGAGGCCATGCAGAGCCTCGCCTGCAGTGACCTGCGCAGCTGCAATCTAATCCCTGATGCGGGGCACTGGGTACAGCAGGAGCAGCCCGAGGTCGTAGTGGATAAGCTCTTGGCTTTTTTAGCGGGGATGCGCTGATAATAGGTGTTCATAGCGCGTGTTACTTGCTAGGTGTCACGCATCTACCACCAAGTCGCCTCTGGGAGACTGTATTGGTTGTTAAACCGGGTTTTAGCCCGCCCAAGTGAGAGCGAGTAGACAATCGCGAGGGAAAGAAAAAGCGGTTGCTGGTGTTTTCAGGTATACCGCCTGAGGGGCAAAGCAGGATGGCTTTGCGATATGTTGGCAGGAGGCTAAATGAACAGGTTTTACCGAGCGGCGCTCATCGCCGCGTTATTGTTTGCTGGCGGCTGTGTTACCAGCAAGCTCTATGAAAGCCGCGACTACACCGAAACGCTGGATGCCGTTATGTTGTCGGCGGATCAGCAATGGATGGTGGTGCTGACTCCCAAACATCATTATGTGTTTCCCTTGCCGGCGGTTTTACGCGAGACCTTTAGTGCCGGGTTTCGTACCAAGGTGAGCGCGAGCTTTGACCAGTTCAGCGTCAGCTCCGCGCAACGTGTTTCAGGGCATTATCGTCTGCAGATTAGCGACGCAAACGCTGCTGAGCGCGAGGCCGCGTTGGCTGCTGGTTATCGGGCGGACGATCAAACCCTGGTGTTTGATGGTCAGATTACCGGCACACGCTATGCCGCTAATGGCGTACGAGCGGATGAGTCGTTGCGCCAGCAGGCGCTGAATCGGGATTACCGAATCAAGGTCAGTGAAAGCCTCGGCCCTCACGTGGTGGCACTGCGCACGCTGGTCACACCGCTAGCGGTTATGGCGGACGGGATGCTGGTGATTTTTTCTGTTCCGCTGGTGCTGGTGATCGGTACCGATATCGCTATTAACGGAGCAGAAGGTTTGCACAGTCGGTAGGCTGTTGCTGTGACCATGGGTGTGCCTTTGGTGCTAACCTTCGAGCAATACAGGTCGGCTGTTCACTAGCGTGTAGGCTTCTCCCCGGTGGTAACTCAGAAGTTGGGCTGGTACTCAAAGCCGCTTGCCGCTTCGCTATCACTGAACGGCACTATGCGTTCTTTGTGCAGCATCAGGTTGTTAACCTGCGCGGCCAGAAAAAACTGAATGCTGTTGTTGAAACGCTCAACTTCGCTGTTGAAGACGTTGATCGCCGCACCGACATTGGCTTGTTGTTCACTGATTTCCCGCATAAATCCCGTCACTACGTTAGACGATCTCAGCTCGGGATAAGCCTCCACGGCGAGCTTGACGCGGTCAACAACCTGTTGCGACATCGTTTCGACCGGCTTTAATGTGCCGCCGTTGGGCGACTCCGGAAGCGCTGCTATCGACTCGCGCAACTGGGTCAGTTCGGTCATCAGGTGATGCTCATGCTCTTTAAAGGCGTCTGCCTGTTCCGTCAGCGCCTCCAGTGTTTTTGTCTTCTGCCGTTCGTACGCCAACACGTCTGCCCAGGCGCGCTGAGCCGCGTTAGCTGTAGCGATGATGCGGTTGTAGACGCCGATGGTGGTGATGCCAAGGATTATCAGCAGAATTAGGATAAATAATGTGGTTGTCATAGGGCCTCGTTATGCCGGTTTGTCTGATGGTAGGGAGAAGTTATCGTCGTGCTGGCACGCTAACCTGTGGTTCAGTTTCAGATAGTGCTCAAGCAGCGGTATGCGGTAATTATCTATCCCGCCCTGCATTTCCTCCAGCATCGCTTCGGGGTTGTGCAGTGTGGTGTAGGTGGTGAAATGGAGCATGTCTTTGTTGTCAAAACTCATGCACAAGCGTTCGTCGGCGAACTGCATATTTAGCCGTTCAAGCGAGGCGGTTTTTTCCAGCAAGGTTAGTGTGGTGATGGGCTTTAACAATCGCGCGCAGGCGATCTTGGTGCTGCCGAATATGTTGAAACGTTTATTGAAGGCTGAGGAGCTGCTGGTGTAGCGCTCAGGCACTTGTTTCTTTGGCTCGCGCTCGATGCCACTATCATCGCCGAACAGGGTAATCACGATGACCTTGGGCTGAGCGCGATGATCTCCCCTGATGAGCACGTTACCCACCGGCGGAAATTCGTTGATTAGCGCAAAGCGCTCATACTCTTGTTTGCTCGTGTTCTCGCCGTCGCTCGTACACTTTACATAGCGAAATCGGTAGTAGGTGAATGACAGTTTATGTGTGTCCCCTTGATAACTACCCACAACCTTGTTTGACAGTACGCGACCGGTGTCGCCCCGGCGAAACTCAGCGAAGTGTTTGGCCAGCCCTGCTAGGTCATCTTTGACGGGGGCGGTTTTTATGCCGTGCAAGAGATAGGCATATCGTCTATGTAAATCTGACGACAACGCGTCGAACGCTCTTCGGTGCGAGCGAAGCCGGAACACAACCGACGCCGCACTAACGGTAACGCACACTAATATGGCGTCTTGCAGAACAAAGTACGGGCTAGGCAGCTTTTGGCCCACCCACCCGTGGGCATCGGCCATATTGACTGCAATCAGGATTATCCAGACGATGCTCGCCAAGCCGACGCTCAAAAATACCGTCAAGTAGCGGAAGGTGATCGGTGATTCTAGCTCACGGAATAGTTCGACGATCGAGCGAATGTCTTCAAGGCTTAACGCTGTACCCAGGCGATATTCTGCTTTTCTTATCAGTTTGAACAGCCGGGTGTTGGGCTGTATGCGAGCTTTAAACTCGTGTAGCCAAACGGCGAACCGCGTTGTGATATTCATCCCTGCGACTTCCGAACGCCATGCATTATAAGCGAGGTGCTCGCTCCTGAGCGCGGAGTTCAACACTCGGGAATCTGCAAGTCAAACCGGGGATAGGGCGTTGTGATCAGGTTCTCTATAACGGCTTGCAGGCGCAGTTGTGCAGCAACCTTCAGTCCTTTATGTCTGGTACGAGGTTTGTGTTTTTTCGTCTCTCTTGCACCGCTACTACTGGCTGCGTTTAGGCATCGCGCAACAAATCCTGACTGTTGAGGAGATCAAACACGATTTCTGGGTGTGCCTGCAGGCTTCGCCGTATCGCCGCCGGGATCGATTTTCGGGTTTTGCGGCAGAGGCCGCGTTGCGGCTCAAACTGCATACCGATGCCGCGCAGGCTGCGTACCTCTTTCAAGCCCGGGCCAATCATCAGACGGATGCCCAACTGCTCGTGCATGCGCTGCTGCAGGTGCTCCAGCTCGGAGAGTGTGCTGATGCTTTCCAGTCGCGCGAGTAGACGCTTCTCTTCATGCAAGGTTAAACGCAGTATGCGTGCGTCCGCGTCAGGGGAATCAAGCAAGGCATCACGATCGCAGTCGCAGGTACCGGGTGGGCAAGCTTGGCGTAAGGCGGTAGACGTCATGGCGGCCGGGCTGGGTGGATGTTGTGCTTATCCTGCGATGTTTCGCGCTTGGGCGCAATCTGCTTACGGGTATACCAAGAGCCAAGTTTTCAAGCTGAGACGGCGGTCGCTGGTCCTGTAACGGGGCGCGTGTATAATTTTGTCCGCAGAGGATAACCCGCTAAAAAGGACGCTTTATGGCCGTAGTCGGCATTGATCTTGGTACCACCAATAGCCTGGTAAGCGTCTGGCAGGACGGCAACAGCGTGATTATCCCCAACGCGCTTGGCGATCGGCTAACACCTTCGGTGGTCAGCGTGGACGAGCAGGGCATGGTGCTGGTGGGCAAGGCAGCCAAGGATCGCCTGGTTACCCATCCTGAGCTTACGGCGTCCCAGTTCAAGCGCCTGATGGGCTCGGCGGAAAAACTTAACCTCGGCAAACGCAGTTATTCTGCGGAAGAGCTGTCTGCGCTGGTACTCAAGCAGCTCAAGGCCGACGCCGAGAGTTATCTGGGCGAGCCGGTGGATGAGGCCATCATCAGCGTGCCGGCGTACTTCAATAACAACCAGCGCACCGCCACCTTGAATGCGGCGCGCCTGGCGGATCTCAAGGTTGAACGCCTGATCAACGAGCCCACGGCGGCGTCATTGGCCTACGGCATCCAAGAGACAGAAGAAGAGCGCCGTTTTATCGTGGTCGATCTCGGCGGGGGGACTCTCGACGTCTCGATTCTGGAAAAGTTTGAAGACCTGCTGGAAGTACACGCCACCAGTGGTGACAGCTTTCTGGGCGGCGAAGATTTTACCTTTGCCATGGTCGGCGCCGTCTGTGAGAAGTTGGGGCGTGAGCGTCAGTCGCTGACCCGCGAGGAGCGCGCCCATCTGTATCGCCTGTGTGATGAAGCGAAAAAGGCCTTGGCAGAGCAGCATGAGGTGCAGCTGAGCGCGAGTATCGGCGGCGCCGTACAGGAAATCTGCTTTACCCGTGATGATTTCGGTAACTGTTGTGATGCTTTGCTGCAGCGCATTCGTGATCCGATTGAGCGTGCGGTGCGTGATTCCGGCATGGGCCGCGACGACTTTGATGAGGTGATTCTGGTAGGCGGCGCCTCGCGCATGCCGCTGGTGCGCAACTTTGTTGGCCGTTTGTTTGGTCGCATCCCCTCGACCACCATTGATCCTGATCTGGTGGTCGCCATGGGTGCGGCTATTCAGGCGGCGTTGAAACAGCGTAACCAGAGCCTGCGCGATACGGTGCTTACCGATGTCTGTCCGTTTTCGCTGGGGATTGAAACCGCCAGAGACTTGAATAAAGGCCACCAGGCTGGCTTTTATCACGTGATCATTCCGCGCAATACCGTGGTACCGGTAAGCCGGGTAGATCGCTTTTATACCGTCAGCGACAATCAGGATATGGTCAAATTGATGGTTTATCAGGGCGAACAGCGGCTGGTGCGTCACAATATCGAGATTGGTGAGTTGCAGGTCTCGGTACCGCGCAACAAGGCCAGTGCGGAAGCCGTGGATGTGCGCTTTACCTACGACATCAACGGGGTATTGGAAGTACAGGCTGAGGTAGTCAGTAATGGCGCGCGCTCACACCTGGTTATTCAGAACACCACGACCGAGCTGGATGAGGCCGAACTGGCACTGCTGCTCAAGGAAATGGAGAGGCTGAAGTTTCATCCGCGCGAGCACAGCGCCAATATTGCCTTGCTGGGCGAGGCCGAGCGTATGTGGGCCGAAGCGCTGGGCGAGGAGCGCGACTACATCGAGGAGTTGATTCAACTTTTTGAAGCCGCGATGGACTCGCAGGATGTGCAGCGCTGTGACGCCGTGCGCGACGAGCTTGAAGTGCGTCTTGGTGAAATCAAGGATCAGCGGGGGCATTGGTGAGCTATTGGCAGACGCTGGGCGTTGAGCTCGGCAGCGACCAGAGAACCATCAAACGCGCCTACTCTCGGTTGCTTAAAGAGGTTCATCCGGAAGACCACCCCGAAGACTTCATGGCGTTGCGCGAAGCTTATGAGCAGGCGCTGGCGAGTGCGCCTAAAACAGCGCCGCGCCGCATGGCTGATGCCGATGTGTCAGCGCCGGAGCCAAATTGGCAGCGCCAGCCTGTTCCTCCGCCCGAGTCTGTTTCTCCGCCGGACCAGCCCGCTGCCCCTGAGCCGGTTATGTCGCCAGAGGCCTTGGCAAAAAAAGCAGCTGAGCAGCAAGCCGCACGCCAGGCGTTGGCAGACGAGCGTGAGCGTATCCAGGAGTTGCACCGGCAGCGCGAGCAGGCTGTGCGGGAAGAGGGCGCACGTGCGCAGCAGCGCTTGGACCAGTTGGGCAACGACTTTACTCAACTGGTTAACGACCCGCAGCGCCGCGCAGATGCGGCAGCGTGGGATGCACTGCTGCTGGCGCCTGATCTGAATAATCTTGAGGTGCGGCTGGTCGTGGGGCGTGAGTTATTGAGCGCGTTGCTGGACAACCTTGGCGACCAGGAGCGCGCCGCAGTCCCTGCCGCAATACTGGTGCGTCTTGATGAGCGCTTCCAATGGAGCACCGATCAGAGCCTGAACTGGGGCGTGGAAAGAGAGCTTCTTGAGCGCCTGAGCTTGCTGTTGGTAGCCGCCGAGGAAAGCCTGAATGCGCCGCCACAGCAAATTTGCTGGGCCTGGCTGGGAAAAACCCTGTTTAACCTGAAAGGGCGTATTACCCGTGGCGAGTTCCTGTTGGCTCTCGCTGCCATGATCGGCATCACGGCAAGTATTCTGCGTTTGACTGACGCGCTGTTACCCAGCGTGATGCATGGCAAGGTATTGATCGTGGCGGTGCTGGTGCTGATTTATGGCTTTATCTGCTCTTATGTGAAGCGCCTGGGGGACTCTGGTATCAATATCATGGTTGCCTTTGTGGTGGGCATTGCCGTGCCCATGACCTTTCTGGTGTTTGCCATGCTTGGTCAGCAGCGCCCGCTGGACGCACGTAATCCGCAAAGTAAATTTGTCGATCTATACGAGGTGGCCCTGGCGGATTTGTTTCGCGGTGGCTATCACGCCAGCTTAGCAACTCAGGCACGTAACTTTATCCGTTGCATACATCCTAATCTGGCATATGTGGTGATCTGTTGTTGGGGGCTGATGCTTTATTCGATGTTCGCCTGAACCGAGCTCTGGCATCCATGCCGGTGCGTCTTTTCAGGCTTCGTTTGCTGCACGGCGGTTGTTGGGGAAGCGGGCGACGAAGCAAGTGCCGGCTTCTGCCGTGGACTGGACATCAAGCGTGCCCTCGTGACCGGCGACAATCTGAGCGGCGATGTACAAGCCCAATCCCAGGCCTTCACCGCTGCTCTGCGCCTCAGACCGGGTAAAAGGGTGAAACAATAGGGATATCAGCTCTGGCGGAATCTGTTTTCCCTGGTTGGTAACGCAGAGCACGACCTCGTTGTTATCCATGACCGCAGACACCCCAATGGGCGAATCCTGCGCGCCATGGGTGACCGCATTAACCAGTAAGTTGGATAGTAGCTGGCCCATTCTGCCGGTATCACAGAAGACCTCTTCTGGTATCTGTATATGGCGGTTTATAGCGGTATTTGGGTTAGATAACGCGATTTCATCGACAACGTCGTTGATCGCTGAGGTTAGCTGGTTGGTCACCATTCGCTTGACCGGAATGCCGCTGCCGAGGCGCGCTTTGGAGAAATCCAGCACGTCTTCAATCAGCGTGCTCATGCGTTTTGAGCTTTGTTTGATCGATGTTGCCAGGCCGCGATCACGTTCGACTGTCAGTTTGCTTTCCAGTAACTCGGCACTCATTCCTATAGCCGTTAGCGGTGAACGCAGATCGTGACCCAAAACGGCAATAAACTGCTCGCGTAAGCGACCGGTTTCCGTCTCCTTGATCAGCGCCGCCTCTATTTTCTCTTGGGCTTCCTGCATATCCAGCTGAACCGCAATCAACTGAGCAAAGAGCTCAAGTTTGGTCACTACCGTGCTTTCGTCAAAGTGCGCAGGCACGCGATCGATTGCGCAGATCGTCCCGAAGAACTCGCCGTTGGCCCTGATAATGGGAATCGAGATGTAGCTTTCCAGCTCGAACAGTTTTCGGGTGTGATGATCGACATAAACAGGATCTTCGCTGGCGTGCTGGAATACGACCGGCTGGTGATGGACCCGTATCTCGTCGCAGATGGTGTCGCCAACGACCAGCTCGCCGCCCGTTTGCAGACCGAAATCGATCGAGTCGTCGACAGCGCAGGCAACCCATTTGGCCTCGGTTACTCTGGCAACCGCGGCGAAACGCATGCCGGTGATTTGCTTGATCATTTTCAGGATCAAGGGGACGGCATCGATTTTCGCGATTTTGGTAATGTCGTAGTGAACAGCAGGCAAGTCGGTCATCAGCAAAGGCCAAAAAAATGAGCGGACCATTTTAGGCGCTACTGCCTGCTTTTCCCATCAAAAGTAGCTATCGGCCCAATTACTCAGACCGCGTTTTACCTTGCCCGCAGGGCATCATTGCTTTGGCCTAAACGATAGGCGTCTACTTATGGCCCGTCATGAGCAAGCGCCTGCTACGCTGCGCCATTGCCCCGTCATGGTGAGTACATGACTTTGCGCTGAAAAGCCGGATAATGGCGGCCAATTCGTCTTGCTCGCAACTCTGGTAATCGCACATGGAAATCAAGGTCAACTTTCTCGACAACCTTCGGCTCGAAGCCAAATTTGATGACTTCACGGTGGTTGCTGACCAGCCTATCCGTTACAAGGGTGACGGCTCGGCGCCTGGTCCGTTTGACTATTTTCTGGCCTCATCGGCGCTGTGTGCGGCTTATTTTGTGAAGCTGTACTGCGATACACGCAATATTCCTACCGACAACATTCGGCTGTCGCAGAACAACATTGTTGACCCGGAAAACCGCTACAAGCAGACGTTCAAGATTCAGGTCGAGTTACCGGCCGATATTTCAGACAAAGACCGCCAGGGTATTTTGCGCTCTATCGACCGTTGCACGGTCAAAAAGGCCGTACAGACCGGTCCGGATTTTGTTATTGAAGAGGTGGAGAGTCTGGACGCCGACGCCCAAGCCTTGCTGATGCTGCCAGCTGCGTCGGCCGAGGGCACCTGCATTCTGGGTAAGGATCTGCCGCTGGAGCAGACCATTGCCAATATGTCGGGCATTCTTGCGGACCTGGGCATGAAGATTGAGATCGCCTCCTGGCGCAATATTGTTCCCAACGTGTGGTCGCTACACATTCGTGATGCGCAGTCACCTATGTGCTTCACCAACGGCAAGGGCGCAACCAAAGAGGGCGCGCTGGCTTCAGCACTGGGCGAATTCATCGAGCGGCTGAACTGCAACTTCTTCTACAACGATCAGTTCTGGGGCGAAGACATCGCCAACGCGCCCTTTGTGCATTATCCCAACGAACGCTGGTTCAAGCCGGGCCGCAAAGACGCGCTGCCTGCTGAGATTCTTGATGAGTACTGCCTGGCTATCTACAACCCTGAGGGTGAGTTGCGTGGCTCGCACCTGTATGACACCAACTCCGGCAACATAGAGCGCGGTATTTGCTCACTGCCCTATGTGCGTCAGTCCGACGGCGAGCAGGTGTACTTCCCCTCCAACCTGATAGAAAACCTGTATCTGAGTAACGGCATGAGTGCCGGTAACACGCTGGCCGAGGCACAGGTGCAGTGCCTGTCCGAGATTTTTGAGCGCGCAGTTAAGCGCGAGATTCTCGAAGGCGAGCTGGCGCTACCCGATGTACCGCAGGAGGTGTTGGCCAAGTATCCCGGTATTGTTGCCGGTATTCAGGGTCTGGAAGAGCAGGGCTTCCCGGTGCTGGTGAAGGACGCCTCGCTGGGTGGCGAGTTTCCGGTGATGTGCGTCACTCTGATGAATCCGCGCACTGGCGGTGTGTTTGCCTCTTTCGGCGCGCATCCAAGCTTTGAGGTGGCGTTGGAGCGCAGCCTGACCGAGTTGCTGCAGGGCCGCAGTTTTGAAGGCTTGAATGACCTGCCCGCGCCCACCTTTGAAAGCCATGCGGTGACTGAGCCGAATAACTTTGTGGAGCACTTTATCGACTCCAGCGGCGTTGTTTCCTGGCGCTTCTTCAGCGCCAAGTCCGATTACGACTTTGTCGAATGGGACTTTTCCGGGGCGGGTGAGAGCTCAAACAGTGATGAGGCGGCAACCCTGTTCGGCATCCTTGAAGACCTCGGCAAAGAAGTCTACATGGCGGTGTATGACGACCTGGGCGCAACCGCTTGCCGCATCCTGGTGCCGGGATACTCGGAGATTTACCCGGTCGACGATCTGATCTGGGATAACACCAACAAGGCGCTGTTTTTCCGCGAAGACATTCTTAACCTGCATAGTCTTGATGAGGATGAACTGCAAGCGCTGGTCGAGCGTCTGGAAGAAAGCGAGCTTGACGATTACACCGATATCACCACCCTGATCGGCATTGAGTTTGATGACAATACGGCCTGGGGGCAGTTGACGATTCTGGAGCTCAAACTGCTGATCTATCTGGCTCTGCAGCAATATGACGAAGCGAAAGAACTGGTTGAGACCTTCCTGCAGTTCAACGACAACACGGTCGAGCGCGGTTTGTTTTATCAGGCAGTTAATGTGGTGCTGGAAGTGGTGCTGGATGATGAGTTGGAGCTGGAAGAGTTTGTGGTCAACTTCCGCCGCATGTTTGGTGAACAGCGGATGGACGCCGCGCTCGGCTCGGTCGATGGCAGCGTCCGCTTTTACGGCCTCACGCCTACCAGCACCAAGCTCGAAGGCCTCGACCGGCATCAGCGTCTGATTGAGAGTTACCAGAAGCTGCATGCTGCGCGTGCCAAGGCAGCAGGTTTGAATAGTTGATCGCAACCCGGATTAACCCTGGTCACATCACTGTGAGGAGGCACTATGCCGAGCAACCAAACGATTGAAAAAGCGCCGGGCCGCCGAGCGTTGGTCATTGGCGCATCGCGCGGCATTGGGTTGGGTTTTGTAAGCGTATTGCTCGCGCGGGGATGGCAGGTTACGGCTACGGTGCGAGATGTTTCGTGCGTGCCGTATGCCTTGAGTGAGGTCGGGCACCACTACGGGGACCGTCTTGCCATCGCCGCACTGGATATGAAACTACCCGAGCAAGTATCTGCGCTTGCCGCCTTGATGCCCGACAAGACCCTGGATCTTCTGGTGATCTCCGCGGGCATTCTTGGCCCAGACCACCAGCGCGTTGAACAGGCAACTGACGCCGAAATCACTGAGTTGTTTGACATCAACGCTATGGCTCCCTTGCGCCTTGCGCGAGCGCTTCTTCCGGCAATCAAGCACGGCGGTGTCATCGGCTTTGTTAGCTCCAGGATGGGCAGCGTGTCGCTCAATGACGGCGAAGGGCTTGAGCTTTACCGCGCTAGTAAAGCAGCGCTCAATAGTCTTTCACGTGGGTTTGCCGTCAAGCAGGCCCTACCCGCCGGTGTTGGTGTGCTTAATCTGCATCCCGGCTGGGTTCAATCAGACATGGGCGGCAGCTATGCACCTGTGACGGTTGAGCAAAGCGCCACCGGGATGGTCGCTGTACTGGAAGGGGCACTGGGATTGAGTGAGCAGCGTTTTGTCGATTTTGAGGGTAATACGCTCAGTTGGTAGAGCTAGGCTGCATGATAGAGCGTGTCATATGGATGCGGTGTATGGGTTGGCGGATAAGCGCGGCGTGCTGCTGTCTAGAGGCTCACGTTGGCGCGTCGTTTGACACTCATGGTGTTTTCCACCAGGCCTACTAAACTCTTTAAACCGCTTATCGAGCACTGCGCCAATGGTGTCCTTCGCTGTTACTGCGGCACGCCAGTCTTCAAACCCCGGCCGCCGTTTATTGTTAGTAATGTTGATCCTGGCTTGCTCGCAAAGCCTGAACGCTGTCGCCTGCGAGAAAACCTTGCGCTGGGATGATGACCCGCCGTTTAGCATGCAAAGTATTGACGGTAGGGTGGTGGGCATTGATGTGGAATTCAGCCTTCTCGTGCTGGCGGAGCTTAATTGTCAGGCCAATCTGCGCAAACTTCCCTGGGCGCGTGCGCTCAGGGAACTCGAGGCTGGCCGACTGGATATTCTTCCGAGTGCCTTTCGTCGGCCGCAGCGTCAGGCCTACGCTTATTTTTCGGGGCCGGTATTTCCTGCGGCACGCAACATTCTGTTTATGCACCAGGAGGCGTTGGCGAGTTGGCCTATTTCTCGACTACTTGAGCTGAAGAACACCTCGTTTCGTCTGGGAGCTCAGATTAATGTTCACTATGGACCCGACTATCATCAGTTAATGAGTGATCCGACTTTTGCTGCTCAGGTTTCGATGGTGACCAATAGGACCAATCTATGGAGTATGTTGTACCGAAGGCGCATCGACGGCGTGATTGCTGACGAGTATACGGGGGCCTATGAGCTGCAACAGCTGGGCCTCAGCGAACAGATAAAGGCCACCGGTATTGTGGTATCCAGCGCTGCGGCAGAAGTCGCTTTTAGTAAGGTCTCAAACGATCCGGTTTTTGTTGAGGCTTATATCAATGTGCTGAGACGGCTGGTTGAAGATGGCAGTTATGCGCGTATCGTACAGCGCTACGTGACGCTCTAAAGCCAAACTTGTGCAATCCTGCCAAGTCCAATTTTCGCATGCTAATCAGTGATGCTGGATTCGCGTTCCCGCTGCTGAGACCGCATCATCAGTCAACAGGAATACCAAAGGCCTATGAAAGAAACGTTGCGAACGCATGGTCCTGCTGTACAGGCCGAGCAACTAGTCGATATCTATCAGGCGCGTGCCAATGACCGCTCGCCTTGGATGGCGATCAGCGATCAGGTCATGGGTGGTGAGTCTTCCGGGGGAATACGGCAGGACTGCCGTGTTGGTTCGGCATGCACCTGCCTGACGGGTCGAACCAGCCTGGAGAATAATGGCGGCTTTTTGCAGATGAAGCTCGAGATCGAGCCAGGCGAGCCTCTCGCTGAATATGCAGGCCTGTTCATAGAGTTATGCGGCCCGGCGCACGATTATAACCTCAATGTAAAAACCACTCAGCTGGACAAACCCTGGCAGTCTTTCCGCTGTACCTTGCCGATAGCGCCACAATGGACGCGCTTCGTTGTGCCCTATACAGAGTTGAGCGCGCACCGTACTGACGCTGAGTTCGACCCTGCAACGATGCGCAGCGTAGCGGTGATTGCCATTGGTGAGGCGTTCGACGTAGATGTGTGCGTGCGGCGGTTCGGCTTTTACCGTTGACCATGCGCTTTCGCTAGACTGCTATCACGAAGCGCAATTGTCACTTTTGCAGTGCATGAGGTTGTGAAAGGTAGGCGAGTTCTTATACTGCGCAGCACAGTGCCCGAAGGCGACGCCAGCACCACCAGGCCCGGCGCACTGCTGCTCCCTATTTAACTCAGAGAAGAAGCTATGCAAGCGTTGTTCAAGAAGTATACAGAATCCTCTCTGATAATCCGGATTACCATCGCCTTGATATTGGGGCTGGGCGTTGGCCTGTTTGCGACGCAGTCTGTCGTAGACGGGTTTGCGCCCTTGGGTGAGCTGCTATTACGTTTGCTGCAGTTTCTGATCGCGCCCATTGTTCTGTTTACCCTGATCGTGGGAATTAATCAGGGAGATGTCGGCGGGATGGGACGTCTGGGTAGAAAAACTATCCTGTGGTACCTGCTGACCACCGCCATTGCGATGATCGTCGGTATTGCCGTGGCGTCCGTGCTGGCGCCAGGCACGGGCATGCAGATTGATAGCCAGGCTGTGGTCGAGGTGAAAAGTGAGGCCAGTATCGTTCAGGTCATACTCAGCATTGTGCCTGACAATTTGTTTGCGGCCTTTGTTGATATGAATATGCTCGGCATCATATTTATTGCTGTGACCTTTGGGATTGCACTGCTGAAACTGCGGGATTCCCCGGTTTATGGTGATGCTGCCAAACAGGTGCTGACGGTAGTTGATGGACTCAACGCAGCCACCATGATGATCATGCGCGGCGTGCTGCATTACCTGCCTATTGGCATCTTCGCGATCGTCGCTGGCACCGTTGCAAAGCAGGGCGCCGATACCATTACCTCCCTCGCGGGCATGGTTTTGGTGTTGTATATCGCGCTCTTTGTGCATGCAGGCTTGTATGTGTTGGCCATGCTGGTATCGGGCGTGAAGCTGGGTAATTTTATCCGTCATGCCAGAACCCCCGTGGTTACCGCTTTTGCTACGCAGAGCAGCTCTGGCACCTTGCCTATTACCATGAATGCGGCAAGCCGCATGGGGCTGTCTGACCGGGTCTCGAGCTTCATTCTGCCATTGGGCGCAACCATCAATATGGATGGTGCAGCGATCCGAATCGCCATCTCTGCCGTTTTCGCGGCTAACGTGATTGGTATGCCGTTGGATTTGATGCAGATGATGCAAATTGTGATTGTTGGCACCCTGGCAACCATAGGCACGGCAGGCGTGCCCGGTGCGGGTATTGTGATGATTGCGACTGTCTTTGCCCAAGTGGGCCTGCCGATCGAAACCGTTGCCTTGCTTGCGGCCATAGATGCGCTGGTGGGCATGGGCGCAACGGCTCTGAATGTAACCGGTGATCTGGTGGGCGCGGCTATCATAGGGCGCAGTGAAAAAGATGACGCTAGCGAATAGGCCGCAGTGGCGCTAACGCAATTTGTCGGCCGCTGAAAACCGGTGTTTAGATATGGTTAATTTGTGTGTGCCCGATATATGATGCGCGCCCCCAATGCGCAACCTCATATCTCAGGTCACCATGCCCAGTAACGCCATCTACACCGACCTTTCGGGCTACTACGATCTCATGTGCGCTGATATCGACTACAGCGCGCAAAGCAGTTGCGTTCAGCGGCTGCAGCAACTGCTTGGCAATGGTGGCAAAAGGCATCTTGATCTGGCCTGTGGGACCGGGCCGCACATCCGGCACTTTCTTGATGCCGGATTTCAAAGCAGCGGGCTCGACATCAACCAACCCATGCTGGACCGGGCGCTGACCAGATGCCCTGAAGCGCAGTTTTCGCTGCAGGATATGTGCGGTTTCTCCGCGAGTCAGCCGTTCGATCTGATTACCTGCTTTCTCTACTCCATCCATTACAGCGCCAGTATCGAGCGCTTGAACGCCTGTATCGCCAGCGTGCATTCGGCACTGGTCGATGGCGGGCTCTTCTGCTTTAACGCGGTGGACAGGCAGCATATCGACAACGGCTCTTGGGTCTCGCACAACGTTAAACACGCGGATTCGCTATTCAGCTTTAGCTCGGGTTGGCATTACGCTGGCACTGGTTCGCAGCAGGCGCTAAAACTGCGTATTGAAAAAAATACGGCGGGTGAAAGGCAGGTATGGAACGACTCACACCCCATGGTTGCGGTGCGCTTTGACGAATTACTCGCCCTGCTTGCGCCGTATTTTGATGTGCAGGTATTGGAGCATGATTACGACAGAATCCTGCCCTGGGATCGGGTATCCGGCAATGCGCTTTTTGCTTGTGTGAAGCTTTGCTAACTGCGGTTTTTTCTCGGCTATGGTGGATGCCCGCTCTGCGTTATAGGCTTAATGACCAATAAATCAAGCGGGTGGTTAGACTATCCGCCGCAGCATGGTTTTGCCGGCCAACTCGTGTTTTACCACGGCCGCCAAATGCAAAATAATGCCGATACCCAGCAGGACTGTAGCCAGGGTATGCAACTTTTTCAGCAAGGCTAGTGCAAAGTCGTTGTGCACCATCTGAGGTATGGCAATCAGGTGAAATAGCTCAATGTCTTTCGTCATCATCAACACGCCGCTCAGCAGCACCAGGGTTACCAGGATGTACATAACGCAATGCGCTACTTTGGCAATGCCTGCCTCTTTGGTGCTGAGCTGGTTGTTATAAGAAGGCGAGGGCGTGCGCAGACGGTAGATTACTCGACACAGAAAAACCGGAATAAAAAGCGTCGTCAGCGACACATTAAAGTCGGCAATGACATGTTTGAGGGCGCTGTCATTGGCTAGTAGCAGAGTAGAAAATCCGGTCAGAGTGGCCCACAAAATCACCGCCGCAGAAATCCAGTGAAGCAGCCGGGCGGTTGCGTCGTACTTGGGTGTGTGCGTTTCCATCCAGACCGACTTCCCGAAAAAATGATGCCTTTGCATTATTGAAATGCGTTAAGCGCCTTTCAGTAATGCAATTGATAGTATTTATCATTGTATTCACTGCTCAGGCATAAATCGATGCGCTTGCAAGCGATAACCCGCTCTGGTCAGCAATAGCCCAATGGCAAGGTCACGGCTCTGAATGGTCATTGCAGCCAGATGATTGGCCTGTTGCTGGTTGGTAAAAGCGCGAATCAATTGGCTGCCTTTATGGGCCGCTTCGGGTGGGATGATCAACTCAGGTACAAGCATCAGTTTTGATGGCTCCTGCGTCGCCAGGTGCCGTTGGGACTTCACCAAGAATTGGCCCTAGGAATGTGTCCTGGATTCAACTACTTCTTCCGCCATTCAGCCATTTTTGCGCAATGGTCGAGGTTTACGAGTCTCGGATTCGATACAGCACGGGTGATGGCTTTTAAAGTGATGGCGCTTGCCGGTAGTATCTGCGCGCGCCGCTGAAGGGCGTCTTTTAACTACTTCAATCCTCACCGCAAAGGACATGTATCGTGAAACTCACTGGTATTTTTCTCACTCTCTCTCTCAGCGCTTTGGTCACTGGCTGCAGCAACCTCGACGGCAATGCTCTGCAAGCAGGCATGACTGGATTGAAAGCAGCGACGCTCAGCGACGCAGAAGTGATCGCGATGAGCAACGATGCATGCCAAGAGATGGATGCTCGCGCCGAGATCGCCCCCAGCAATAGTGAATACACGCGCCGGTTGAATTCCATCGCCAGCTCACTGGGTAATGAGATCGCCGGTACGCCGGTCAATTACAAGGTGTATATGGCCGATGACGTCAATGCATGGGCAATGGCAAATGGTTGCATCCGCGTTTACTCGGGTCTCATGGACTTGATGGATAACGAAGAGGTAACCGGTGTGCTGGGCCACGAAATGGGTCACGTCGCGTTGGGACATACCAAGCGCGCCATGCAGGTCGCCGCCGCAACGTCTGTGGGCCGCAATGCCGCCGCGCTTTCCAGCAACGCAGCCGTATCCGCTGCGGCCCAGTCTAAGCTAGGCGCAATGACTGAAGCGCTGATTGGTGCACAGTTCTCACAGTCGCAGGAAAGCGCTGCAGACGAATTCTCGCTGAATTTGCTGGTAGACCGTGGCCTGGACACAGACGGCCTGGTGAGTGCGTTTGATAAGCTTGCAGCCATGAATAGCGGTAGCAGCAGCATGTTTGATAGCCACCCCGCTTCTGAAGATCGTGCCGCCCATCTGCGGGCAATGATTGCCGAGAAAAAGAAGTAAGTGAGTTGAGTTCCCACTAACACTCACTTGAATTAAAAAAAGGCCAGTGCGATTAGCACTGGCCTTTTTTTGGTTTCCCCTCAATCACTCACACATCAGGCTTCTGTCTACTCGGCTCGAAACCGTTACTGCGTGATGCTGCGCTACTAGCTGGAACGACTCACGCCGCGACTACCGACACCGGAATGCCATTGAGCACAGCATTGCCGGATAGCACATCGACGACCTGATCATCGGTAATGTCGTTAACGTTGATGCCGGGCTTGCTCTGGGCAACGCGCAGACTCACACCCTCACGATCATGGCCCCAGCCGTGTGGCAGGCACACCACGCCGGGCATGATGTCTTCACTCACCTGCACGCTGACCAGCAGTTCTCCGGTGCGTGACATGATGCGCGCCTGTTTACCGCTTGCCAGCCCCAGACGCTCGGCATCGCTGGGGTGGACGAGCAGGGCGCAGCGGTCCTTGCCTTTGACCAGTCGCTCGCTGTTGTGCATCCAGGAGTTGTTGGTACGCAGATCGCGACGGCCAATCAGCATCAGCTCGCCTTGCTCGGCGCCACGCAGCTCAGCCATGGCGCGGCTCAGATCGGCGACCAGTTCCGGCGGCGTGAGATGCAGATTTTTATCGGCGGTAAACAGGTAGCCGGGGAAGGATTCGCGCATAGGCCCTAGGTCCAGACCGTGCGGGTAGCGTTTGAGTACGTCCAGGCTTAGCGGCTCGTCATACTTCACTGGCTCGCCGCTGTTGTACTCATGGAAGCCTTCGGCATAGGGGCCGGTTTTCAAGCCATGATCAAGAATCTGTTCAGGCGAGGGCATTTTGCGCGCAGGCTCGGCATCCGGGTTTTTCAGTGCCATGATGCGCGCGGTCAGCCCCTGCACGATATCCCAGTCGCAGCGCGTGCCTTCCGGTGCTGCAAATACCGGGTCGCTGAAGCGCGCCAGGTTACGCACCGCCAGCATGTTGAACACGATGTCATATTGCTCGTGCTCCAGCGGCCCAGTGGGTGGCAGAATGATGTCGGCGTGGCGTGAGGTTTCGTTCAGGTAGAAGTCGATGGAGACCATGAACTCCAGTTGGTCCAGCGCCTCGTCCATCTGCCGCCCGTTGGGCGTCGACAGCACCGGGTTGCCGGCCACACAGACAAAACCGCGCACCTGGCCCTCACCGGGCGTGAGCATTTCTTCGGCGATGGTCACCGCAGGGAAGTAACTATCAAACTCCGGCAGCCCACGCGCTCGGCTTTGGTAAGTATTGAAGCTGCCCATGGGCCGGCTCTGTGCCTTATTAAAGGCCGGGGTAGTAAACATCATGCCGCCGGGGCGGTCGAGATTGCCGGTCAGGATATTGAGTACCAGCATCAGCCAATGGTTGAGTGCGCCGTAGCTTTGCGTGGAAACGCCCATGCGGCCGTAACACACAGCGCATTCGGCGGCGGCAAAGTCTTCGGCAATGCGCTTGATGTCTGCTACCGCAATACCGCAGCGTGCGCTGACTTGCTCCAGTGATACGCCGTCGAACAGCGGCTCGAGCGCCGTCCAGTCGTCGGCTAGGTCACGCAGGCGGCCTGGCTTGGTCAGCCCCTGGTCGAGCACGTGACGAATCAGGCCGAGCAAAAAGAAGGCGTCGGTACCGGGGCGGATAAACAGGTGCTGGTCGACATAGCGCGCCGATTCTGTGCGGCGTGGATCAATCAGTACCACCTTGCCGCCGCGCTCACGAATACGCTCCAGTCGCTTGAGAATGTCGCCAGCGGTCATCAGGCTGCCGTTAGACGCCGCCGGGTTGGCGCCCAGCATCAGCATGTATTGCGTGCGGTCGATGTCCGGAATGGTAAATAGCTGGCTATGGCCAAACATCAGGTAAGAGACCAACTGGTGGGGCATCTGGTCGAGGGAGGCGGCGGACGAGATATTGCGTGTGCCAATCGCCTTGCGCAGCGTGCCTGAGGCCATCATCAACCCCAGGTTATGCGATGAGGGATTGCCCCAGTAACCGGCAATCGAATCGTCACCGTGGCGGCGCTGGATATCCACCAGCTTGGCTGCGACCTTGTCGAGCGCGCTGTCCCAGTCAATCGGCAGCCATTCGCCGTTGACCTTTTCCAGCGGCGTACGCAAGCGATCCGGATCGTTGTGCAGATCTTGCAGGGCGTAGCCTTTGGGGCAGATATGGCCTTCGCTGTGCGGGTCGTCCTTGTCGCCCTTGATCGACAGAATCTGCTCGCCCTGGGTTTCGATCACCACACCGCACATGGCTTCACATAGGGTGCAGGCGCGGTGGTGAGTTTTCACCGGTAGGCGAGTTTGTTCTTCTTCGTGGGCGCGGGCATCGCGGATAACGCTGAGCATATCGGCAATCTTGACGACCTTGCTTCTCACCCGGCCTTCAATACGGCCACGGGTTTGCTCATGTTGATCAAGCAACTGCCAGTCCGCCATGCTGACGCTCTGTACGTCGCGTGCAGACAACAGTTCGCTGATATCGCCGCCGCGCTCGGGCAGGCTATTGCCCAGGTCGGCGAGCAAGCGCTGCACACTCTCAGTGGCGCACTGGCGGTTGCTGCCAATCACGCCACTGGCACCGCGCTTGATCCAGCCAGCCACGTAATCGCGGCTGTCGGCATGGCCCTGAATGCGGCCTTGCTCATGCTGCATCACGCCACGGCCCAAATCGAAGGGCAGCTCGTCAATGGCCGAGCCCTGGTAGCCGATCGCATGGACCACCAGGCTGGCAGTCAGACGTGAGCTTTGATCCGCAGGGCGTGCCACCAGCGCACCTTGCTCATCGCGTACCAGTTCGTTGCGCTGCACCTCTACCTCGGTGACCTGTCCGCCGGCGGCGGTGAAGGCGGCGGGGCTGGTATAAAACATAAAGCGAATGCGCTTGCCTGCGCTCAAGGGGCGCGCAGCAATCTCGCGCAGCAGGCTGAGGTTCTGGCGCGCCTCGGCAAATTCGGGCTGCTCTAGCTGGCGCGCGGTTGCGTCGTCCAGTTCAAGATCAGCGGCATCTACCCGCAGTTGCAGGCCGGGGATGGCCATCAGCTGTTCCAGCTCTTTTGGCGTAAAGGCGGCTTGCGCGGGACCACGGCGGGCCAGCAGGCAGACTTCGTCCACGCCGCTATTGGCCAGTGCCTGCAGGGCGTGGTCGGCGATATCGGTCTTGCTCAATTGCGCATGGGGCAGTACTAACAGACGGGCGATATCGAGCGCGACGTTGCCGATACCGATGATCACGGCGGTTGTGCCCGACAGGTCGGGCGCCAAATCGGCTTCATCCGGGTGCCCGTTGTACCAGCCGACAAAATTAGATGAACCAAAGATGTTGCCGCTGTCGGCGCCGGGCAGGTTAAGCGGGCGGCTCTGTGAACCGCCGGTGGCGTAGATCACGCCGTGGTAATGCTGGCGCAACTCGGCGCTGCTCAGGTCGCGACCGATCTGCACGTTGCCAAAAAAGCGGAAGCGCTCACTCTCGGCGATGCGCTCAAAGCTACTAGTGACAGACTTGATACGCGGGTGATCCGGCGCCACGCCATAACGCACCAGGCCGAATGGCGTGGGCAAACGCTCAAACATGTCCACCTGGGCGCCAGGCAACTGCTTCATCAGTGCTTCGGCGGCATAAAAGCCGCTAGGGCCTGAGCCGATAATCGCAAAGCGGCTCGACACATTGGCGAGCGGGCTGGCCGATTGTTGGCCGGTTTGCAGGCTCTGGCGGATCACCGGGTGGGTTTTCGCGCCCTCGGCATTGAGGGTGATAAAATTCTGTTGGTCGTCGGGGACCATGCTGCGCGGAAAGATCGCGCCCTCAGGGCAGGCGGAGACGCAGGCGTTGCAGTCAATACAAACGTCCGGATCAATAAACAGCATTTCCGGCGCCTCACGGAAAGCCTCTACTGGGCACACATCGACGCAACTAGTGTGTTTGTTGCCAATACAGCTTTGGGTGACTACGTAAGCCATTATCTACTCCGCACATAGATTGCAAAGCCCTTATGGTATGTCTGGGCTTGTGTGTGCGTATTGGCAGTAATTGCCTGATTGACATTTTGTGCCAGCGTCCCGATAGTGCCTTTATGAGCAAGCCAGACTACCTTCCCTCAGGATTCATCCATACGCTGCAGGACTATGTCGCCGAGCGCGCGCTGCCGGCTGCCGCGCTCCAGGAGGAGATGAGTCAGTGCCTGGAATCGCCCAGCGTTCCTGCGCAAAAATTCTGTGAGTTATTGGCCGCCGTCTGGGAGCAAGAACCAGTCAGCGCGCTGGGCGTCAGGTTGGGCCTGGCGGCAAAACCCGGCTACTTTGGCGTAGTCGGCTATATGGTGTCTTACTGTGGCACTCTGGGGCAGGCGCTGGCGCGCTATCACCGCTACCAGCGTTTGCTGCAGCATGGTCTGGTATCACGTGCCGAGTTGAAGGAGGGTGCCTTGCGCATGCGCTGGACCCAGTCCGTAGCCAACACCCCGTTGGCCAGTGAGTTCAGTCTCGCGGTCTTTGTCAGTTTGTGCCAAGCGCTGATTGGCCGAGCAATAACACCGCTTCGCGCCGGTTTACCATTCCCGAAACCGCAGGATGTGGGCATGTATCAGGCGTTGCTCGGCTGCCCGGTCGATTTTGACTGCAGCGCCATCGAGCTAACCATTCCCGCGCACCTGCTGGCGCTACCGATTTCCGGCAAAGACCCTTATCTGTTGCGCCTGCTCGAACAGCAAGCGCAGGCGTTACTCAACCAGCTACCGCAGATGGACGATGCCGAAGCAGGTGCGTCTTTTCATCGGGTGCAGGAACAGATCCTGGAGTCGATGAAAAATGGCGACGTCAGCGCCGTAGCCGTCGCCGCCGCCCTGGGTTGCTCCGTACGCACCTTTTATCGACAGCTGCGCAGCGCGGGCTACAGCTATCGCGGCTTGCTGGCGCACACGCGGCACACCCTCGCCAGACAATACCTGGCCGACCCGGCACTGGCGCAAACCGATGTCGCACTCTTGCTCGGCTACTCTGAACAAAGCTCCTTTATCCGTGCCTTTCGCAGCTGGACCGGGATGACGCCGGGGGAGTATCGGAGTCATTTGGAGCGGAAGGCGGGGAGTGCCGTCAGATAGTCGGGCAGGCCAGTTGTTCGTTGATCGTTCCCACGCTCCGCGTGGGAATGCAGCCTGAGACGCTCCGCGTCCACTCAGTCCCAGCGATCAATCTCGATCAGCCCCTCTAGCCCCGCATAGTTCCGCGCGCTGGAGTAGCGCCAATGCTCAGGCGCATCCACATAGCCGCGTTTCACCGGATTGAGATGGATGTACTCCAGCTTCTGCCGCATCACGTCCGCGCTGCACACCAGTTCAGCATGACTGCCTTCCTGCCAGACCTGATAATCACGATCCTGCTTGTGCGCTCGTTTGGCAAAGCTTAGGCGCTGGAGGGTGGAATTGGCACCATGCTGCTCCAAGTGATTGAGCATCTGGCGCGCCGTATAGGACTTGAAGCCGCTGACGCATTTGGCCAGATCGGGTGCCTGGGCCACGTAGTGCAGATGGTTTTCTAGCACCACGTAACCGCACAGCTTAAGGTTCTGGTTAGCCTGCTGGTAACGCCAGCAGTCGAGCAGGATCTCGACCAGGGCAGGGCGGGTGAACAGCGGTAGCCACTCAACCACTGTGCAGGTTAGGAAGTGAGGCTTGTCCGGTTCAGTGATTACGTAACGGCTGCGGCCCATGGGATTCTTCCGTGAATCGGTTGGCTGGCGTGCGCGGCTGGTTTTAACACTGATGGAGCCGCGCTTTGCATTGGAGTCTAGCGCGAGATAGTCGTCGTAGCCACGCGGCTGAATGAGCTCGGTGGCTTGACTGGACGCAGAGCGTCCAAGACTGCGTTCCCACGCGGAGCGTGGGAACGATCAGAAACTCTGAGTGGAGGCCTTCATAAATTGCCGATGGTTCCCACGCTCTGCGTGGGAACCCGTCTGGTGACGCTCTGCTTCGCCAAGGCCTGAGTTCGCATGGTGCCTTGGGACTACGCAGAGCGTCCGAGGCGTCATTTTCACACTGGAGCGTGAGAACGATCATCAAGCGCAAACCTCAGCTTATTTTGCTGCTTTACCTATCGAAGCCTTCGGGATAACGTCGGGAGACGCAGCACTCAGGAATATGAAGCGCGCATGGGCTTCAATCAAACAGGGACGCCATGAATAACAATCCTCGATCCAACGCAGTTCAGGACTTCTCCAACGGCACCGATGTACCCGTCGCGGTGCTGGTTGATTGCGACAACGTGCCACCGGACATCCTTCCCTATGCCTTGCGCATGGCCGCTCAATTTGGCCGGGTCGCGTTACGCCGCGGCTACGGTAACCACGGCACCCTCGCAAATCGTTGGCAGGAGGCGCTGGTGCGACTGGCCTTTACGCCGCATCTGCAATATCAATACGCCTCCGGTAAGAACACGGCAGACATTGCCCTCGCCCTAGACGCGCTGGAAGCCATGTTTGACCACCGTGCAGAGACCTTCTGCCTGGTTACTAGTGATTCGGATTTTGCCTACCTTTGCCGCAAACTGCGCGAGCGTGGTGCACGAGTTTGCATAGTAGGTGAGAGCAAAACACCGGAGGCGTTACGCAACGCCAGCGACCTCTTTTTTGAGTGGACGCCAGGCGAGCCTGACGCAGATGTTAGTGCGGACTCTGCAGAAAAGTCACCGGCCAAAGAAGAGCCTGCTAGCAAGCCTAAAACCGCTAAAACAGACCAGACCAAAGAAGCAGCTAAGGAATCCAGCCACATAGCCGTAAAGCAGCGCCCTCGCTTTGTGGTGGAGGCGGTGTCTCTACTGGCCAGTGATACGTCTGAGGGTAAGGTCGGACTCGGTCCGCTAGGGGCCTATCTAAAGCGTACAGACCCCGCTTTTTCGCCTAAGAAATATGGGCACTCAGGCTTGTTAGATATGGTGAAGACGTATGATTTGTTAGAGTTGCAGATGGAGCCCGGCGGACATTGGTCCGTATGGTTGGCGGATAAAAACGCTGACGGGATTGGGGGTTAGCGACTTATTACTATTATTTGGAATCTCATTGCTGATGGTCCCCACGCTCTGCGTGGGAACCCGTCTGGTGACGCTCCGCGTCGCGGAGGTCGGCAATAGCTGCTTTGTTTTGGCGGCGCTTGTGAGAGTCAACTAAGGTAAAGCTATGTGAGCAGCTGATGGTTCTTTTTGTAGTTTGAAGTATCAGGCTGCAATGAAGTTGATTACAACAAGGACAAATGCGCATGGAACGGCCAGAGTACGTGGTGCAAGCCGAGGTAGCTCGTTTAATACCGGTGGTAGCTGATACAAACCGAGAACAAAGGGCGGCTTCTATATTTCTCGCCGCGTTGCGTGGGGTTTATGAATTTCGGCAGGTCATGTTTGCTTCACTCGGACACCGGGTCAGCGCTCGAGCCAGAATGGGAGCCTGGACTGAGGTTGCCTTGGAATGCGATCTCGACATTCCCAAGAAAGATCGCCCTGACGGTCTTGTTCAACTTGTGACCGGCAGTAAGCAATGGGCGGCTTTGATAGAAGCAAAGATAGGTAGCAACGAAGTAGGCGAAGAGCAGCTGAAACGTTATCTGCTCCAAGCAAAAAAGAATAAGATCGATGCGGTGATCACCATCACCAACCAGTTTGTTGCTTTGCCAAACCACCATCCAGTAAAAATCCCGAAGACGCTGCTCAAGGGCGTGGAACTCTATCATTGGTCTTGGATGTATGCTGTAACTCAGGCGACACTTTTGCTGGACTCAGGGGACATCACCTCGCCGGATCAGCGCTTTATTCTGGAAGAGGTTTTACGTTACTTCAGTCATGACTCGAGTGGAGCAACACGCTTCGACAGTATGAATCGTGAATGGAAGGAAGTCGTTGCCAAGGTAAAAAGTGGCGCCGTTCTGAGCAAGTCTACGGAAGAAGTGGAAAACACGGTTTCAAGTTGGCATCAAGAACAGCGCGACCTGTGTCTGGTTATGAGTCGCAAGCTTGGTAGGCAGATAAAACAGAAAATCAGTAAATCGCACCGCAACGATCCTGTTCAGCGGTTGAAAGACGACTGTGAGTTGCTGGCCAAGGAACACAAACTAACTTGCTGCCTAACGATCCCTGATGCTGCCGCCGATCTGGATATAACGGCTGACCTGACAAAGCGAACTATTACTTGCGCCATGCGTCTCGGCGCGCCGCAAGACAAAGTACGTAGCTCCGCAAGGGTGAACTGGCTGATTAAACAGGTTAGCAAAGCGAACGCGGACGGTTTTTACGTTAAAGCGATACGTCCCGGTCGTGCCGAAGAAACCCAAACACCATTGGCAACGCTCCTGGCAGATGGCAATGCTTTAGAAACCCTTTCTACCAATGTGGTGCCCAGCGCATTCGAGGTTTTCTATATGGCGGATTTAGGCGCTCGTTTCTCCGGCGCGAAAGTTTTTATAGAAGAGCTTGAGAAAGCTGTTCCGCATTTTTACCAAGAAGTTGGACAAAAGCTCAGAGCATGGGTAGCACCGCCACCAAAATTGCAGAAGCGTGACCCGGTGGAGGTTCTGAGTATTGAAGATAGTGAAGAAGCTGAGCAGGCGGCTATTGAGTCGACCGGCGACTGAAATTTTTACGTTGTGCCGGTTGCGAAAAATATATGCCGATGGTTTCCAAGCTCTGCGTGGGAACCATCGCAGTTCCGTTATCCGCGAATATTAGATATTGCTTTGTTTAGTACGAGCTCAGAGAACGATACCTCTTCGTGACCATCTTTCAGCACTTTGTGGCTGGGATGCCCTTCTTCCGCACTAATTTTTATACACCAGCCTCGAAGCAATTGTTCTTGAGACTTTTCTATTTCTAGCTGACGGCAATAGTCAGAGACAGTTAAATAATTCACCCCGTAATTTTGGTGTGTCGCTGTTGTGGATATTTTTTGGCTAAGCTCATTTAATCGGCGCTCAGTTTGTAGGAATCGTTCTTTCGTTTCACGCTCTAATCTTTCTCGCTCCTCAATTTCCTCAAGGAGTAGCATTACAGCTTTCTTTACTTCGGACCCCTGCTGAATCTTCGGCGGCGGATAGGTACCGTATCGCTGAATGGAGGGTAAAACTTCGTGAAATACCCACCGTTGAAATTTTTTACATGCTGGGCTGTTATCGCGAAGTATTATTCTGAAAAGCCCAGGTTGGGTTACAAATTGGGCATCCTGAGGGTTGTCTAATGCAATTTCTGGTACAGAATACTTTTCGTCGGTATCTAGTGCGTCTAATAATGCCTTCGTTAGCCCTCCCAAGCCTACCTTTCTTCCATCTTCGGCAAGAGTAGTGTTTTGCTCTGCAAGTATTCTCACCACATCTGCAAGGCAGAATAAAACTTCGCTATCTCGGTATAAGGTGCGTATTTCTTGGTTGCTTTCTGGATAGGCAAGTATAAGGTTCGTTTCGCTCATGATTTTTGCCTTATAAGAAAATGCTTAAGGATACTTCGCATCGCATAAGAGTGTGCGTTCCCACGCGGAGCGTGGGAACGATCAGAGAATCAAGGCGCAGATTTAATCCCAGCTCAACGCCCCGCCTGTCTGATACTCAATCACCCGCGTCTCAAAGAAGTTCTTCTCTTTCTTCAAGTCCATGATTTCGCTCATCCACGGGAAGGGGTTGCTGGTACCTGGGTACTCTTCCTTCAGGCCGATCTGGGTTAGGCGGCGGTTGGCGATGAACTTGAGGTAGTCTTCCATCATGGCGGCGTTCATGCCGAGTACGCCGCGGGGCATGGTGTCGCGGGCGTATTCGATTTCCAGCTGGGTGCCTTGCAGGATCATCTGCGTGGCTTCGTCCTTCATGGCGGCATCCCACAGGTGTGGGTTTTCGATCTTGATCTGGTTGATCACGTCGATGCCGAAGTTCAGGTGCATGGATTCGTCACGCAGGATGTACTGGAACTGCTCGGCCACCCCGGTCAGTTTGTTGCGGCGGCCCATGGAGAGGATCTGAGTAAAGCCGCAGTAGAAGAACACACCTTCCAATACGCAGTAGTAAGCGATCAGGTTGCGCAGCAGTTCTTTATCGGTCTCGACGGTGCCGGTGTTGAAGGTCGGGTCGGAGATCGAGCGGGTGTACTTGAGGCCCCAGGCGGCTTTTTTCGCGACGCTGGGAATCTCGTGATACATGTTGAAGATCTCGCCTTCATCCATGCCCAGTGACTCGATGCAGTACTGGTAGGCGTGGGTGTGGATAGCTTCTTCAAACGCTTGACGCAGAATGTACTGGCGGCACTCGGGGTTGGTGATCAGGCGGTAAACGGCCAGCACCAGGTTGTTGGCGACTAGTGAGTCGGCGGTGGAGAAGAAGCCGAGGTTGCGCTTGACGATGCGGCGCTCGTCTTCGGTCAAGCCGTCGTTGCTCTTCCACAGGGCGATGTCGGCGGTCATGTTGACCTCTTGCGGCATCCAGTGGTTGGAGCAGCCGTCGAGGTACTTCTGCCAGGCCCATTCATACTTGAAGGGCACCAGCTGGTTGAGGTCGGCGCGGCAGTTGATCATCTGCTTGGCGTCTACGTTGACGCGTGCGGCAGAACCTTCCAGCTCTTCCAGACCTTCTTCTACATCCAGGTTATCGAGTGCGGCTTTGGCGCGGGCAATGGCGGCGGAGTCCGCGTCATCTACGCTACGTGCCTGCTCGGCCTTGGCAGCGGCCTGTTGATCTAACGCCTTATCTGCCTGGGTTGGCGCTGCTTTTTCAGCGGCTGCAGAAGCAGGTGCGGTGGTGGTGTCTTCGCTATCGAATTCGTCCCAGCTCAACATGGGGTGGCTCCCTTTGGTCGCCAGCTTGAAGCTTGAAGCTTGAAGCTGAAAGTAGTTTGGTGTGTCGGCCCGAGCGATGTTGTCGCCAGCTCGGAGTCGCTATTGGTTCTGGTTGATTCCCGCTTGGGCGGGAATGACTTCATGTTCTCTGCTGCATGAGCGCGGAGCTGAGCGAGTGAGCGCTAGGCGTCGGGCTTGCCGGACCCGGGAGCGTACTAATGTACGTGGCCGGATACGGCTGGCTCGGCAACAACGCGCGCGCCGCTCAGATACGTGCGCTTACTGACACGCTTCACAATCTGGCTCATCAATCGCACAGGCCTTCGGCACGGGCGCCGGACCGGCCGGCGCGGCGGTCGGTGCGCTACCGCTGGATACCGCGTTCAGCTTGCCGGTGTTGACGGTCGACTTCTCGGTGCTGGTAGCGGCCAACGCGCGGAGGTAGTAAGTGGTTTTCAGGCCACGGTACCAGGCCATGCGGTAGGTTACGTCCAGCTTCTTGCCACTGGCACCAGCGATGTACAGGTTCAGTGACTGCGCCTGGTCGATCCACTTCTGGCGGCGGCTGGCTGCCTCGACGATCCACTTGGTTTCCACTTCAAACGCGGTGGCGTACATGGCCTTGAGGTCATCCGGGATGCGGTCGATCTGCTGCACCGAGCCATCGTAGTACTTGAGGTCGTTGACCATGACCGGGTCCCACAGGTCGCGGGCTTTCAAGTCGCGGACCAGGTAGGGGTTGATCACAGTGAACTCGCCAGACAGGTTCGATTTAACGTACAGGTTCTGGTAAGTCGGTTCGATCGACTGGGATACGCCAGTGATGTTGGCAATGGTCGCGGTCGGTGCAATCGCCATGATGTTGGAGTTGCGGATGCCTTTCTTGGCACGCGCACGGACCGGTTCCCAATCCAGTGTGGAGCTACGGTCGACTTCAATGTACTTGGCGCCGCGTTGCTCGGTGAGGATGTCGAGCGAGTCGTAGGGCAGGATGCCTTTGGACCAGAGCGAACCTTCAAAGCTGGAGTAGCTGCCACGCTCTTCGGCCAGATCACAGGAGGCCTGGATGGCGTAGTAGCTGATCGCTTCCATCGACTGGTCGGCGAAGGCGACAGCCTCGTTCGAGCCATAGGCGATGTGCTGCAGGTACAGTGCGTCCTGGAAGCCCATGATGCCAAGGCCGACTGGGCGGTGCTTGAAGTTGGAGTTCTTGGCCTGCGGTACCGAGTAGTAATTGATGTCGATGACGTTATCCAGCATGCGCACGGCGGTGTTGACGGTACGCTCCAGCTTGGCTTGATCCAGCTTGCCATCGGTAATGTGATGCACCAGGTTGACCGAGCCCAGGTTACACACGGCGATTTCGTCAGCGCTGGTGTTCAGCGTGATCTCGGTGCACAGATTGGAGCTGTGGACCACACCAGCGTGCTGCTGCGGGCTGCGCAGGTTGCAGGCATCTTTAAAGGTCAACCAGGGGTGGCCGGTTTCGAACAACATGCTGAGCATCTTGCGCCACAAATCGGCCGCCTTGAGGGTCTTGTGCAGCTTGATCTTGCCGTACTCGATCAGCGCTTCGTAATACTCGTAACGCTCTTCAAATGCCTTACCGGTCAGGTCGTGCAGATCGGGTACGTCTGATGGTGAGAAAAGCGTCCAGTTGCCGTCTTCAAATACGCGCTTCATGAACAGGTCTGGAATCCAGTTGGCGGTGTTCATGTCGTGTGTGCGTCGACGGTCGTCACCGGTGTTCTTGCGCAGCTCCAGAAACTCTTCGATATCCAGGTGCCAGGTTTCAAGGTAACCGCAGACCGCGCCCTTGCGCTTGCCGCCCTGGTTTACCGCGACGGCGGTGTCGTTGACGACCTTGAGGAAGGGCACGACACCCTGTGACTGACCGTTGGTGCCTTTGATGTAGGCACCCATGGCGCGCACGGGCGTCCAATCGTTACCCAGGCCACCAGCAAACTTGGACAGCATGGCGTTGTCGTGGATTGCGTGATAAATGCCGGACAGGTTGTCGGGCACGGTGGTCAGGTAGCAGCTGGAGAGTTGCGGGCGCAGCGTGCCAGCGTTGAACAGCGTAGGCGTGGAGGCCATGTAGTCAAAGCTGGAGATCAGGTTGTAAAACTCGATAGTGCGAGCGGTTTTATCCTGCTCTTCAATGGCCAGACCCATGGCAACGCGCATGAAGAAAATCTGCGGCAGCTCCAGGCGCGTACCCTCATGGTGCAGGAAGTAACGGTCGTACAGGGTCTGCAGGCCGAGGTAGCCAAACAGCTGGTCGCGGTCGTGGTCGATCGCGGCGCCCAAGGCGTCCAGATCGAACTCACCCAATTTGGGATCAAGCAGTTCGTAACCGATACCGGCCTTGATGTAGACGGGCAGGGTTTTAGCATACAGCTCGGCCATGTCGCTGTGGGTCGCGCTGGTGGCGACGCCCAGGTGGCTGAGGGCTTCTGCGCGCAGGTTGTCGAGCAGCAGGCGGGCGGTTACCTGGCTGTAGTTGGGCTCGCGCTCAACCAGGGTACGTGCGGTCATGACCATGGCGGTGTTGACGTCGATCTGGGTGACGCCGTCGTACAGGTTTTTCAGGGTTTCTTGCTCGATGTGATCGGCATCGACTTCGGCCAGGCCGTAGCAGGCTTCCTGAATGACGGTACGTAGGCGGCCCATGTTGAGCGGCTGACGCGTGCCGTCAGACAGGGTGACGCGAATGCTTGGGTGAGCATCGGCAGGGGCTTCAGCTTCACGCTCTTTGCGTTGACGGGCATGTTCGTCACGGTAGAGCACATAACTACGGGCGATTTTTTGCTCACCGGAGCGCATCAGTGCCAGTTCGACCTGATCCTGGATCTCTTCGATATGCAGGGTGCCGCCGGAAGGCAGGCGGCGCTTGAAGATGGCGCTGATGGTGTCGGTCATCTCGTCTACTGTCTCGCGAATGCGCGAGGAGGAGGCGGCCTGATCACCTTCTACGGCGAGAAACGCCTTGGTCATGGCAACGCGGATTTTATCGTCGGTATAAGGTACCAGGGTGCCGTTGCGTTTGATCACGCGCAACTGGCCGGGCGCGCTCATGTTCAGGTCGTCTTGATGGTCGCCCTCTGCATGCACTTGGGTGGCGGATGTATTACTGGGTGAAGATGTAGCGTGCATGACAGCTCCTTGGTGGTCACAAACACAATATGTAGTAGGTGTTACAGCTGCCTTGTCTGCATGACTGACTCTGTAGCACCCAAATACGGCATCATTTCAGCGCTTGACGCGGTAGGTGAGGTTGTGCGTCATAACCATATATGTGGTTGCGTGAAACGGTATTGGCACAAGATAGTGTGTGTTTTGTTATGTGGCAAGCCGATTTTTTCATTGTTTTTTTTGCCTGAAGGCTTGACCCGCCTGCGCGGCGGGGAATGACGCGACTTTCAGGTTTTAACAGGCAAACACTGCATATTGTGATTTGTGTGAAGCACACCACAGGTACCTGTCCGATAGCTGCAAAATACTGTTGCAGCGCTGCTTTCTTGCGGTTGCCCCGGCACTGTCTCGCCGGTGTTACAATCGCGGCCCAATTGCGGTCAAGTAGTCAGGGCAAGGTGGTGGGATGGAAGCGGATAACAGCACTATTCTGATTGTTGAAGATGACCAGAAGCTGGCGGGTCTGATCAGTGACTTTCTGCAACAGCAGGGGTTAAGGGTCGAGCTCGAGGCCAATGGCAGCGATGCGGTACAACGTATTCTCGATACTCAGCCGGCAGTAGTGGTGCTGGATTTGATGCTACCCGGTGAGGATGGCTTGAGTATCTGCCAGCGAGTACGCGAGGCTGGCTTTGCGCGCCCGATTCTGATGCTGACGGCGCGCAGTGAAGATCAGGATCATATACAAGGGCTGGAACTGGGAGCCGATGACTATGTCACCAAACCGGTGCGTCCGCAGGTGCTGCTTGCGCGCATCCGCGCCTTGCTGCGCCGCTCTGGTGAGCCTGAGCAGGTCAGTACGCCGCGTCTGAGTTTTGGCAACTTGCTGATCGACAACGACCGGCGCGAGGCCTGGTTAGCCGAGGATATGATTGAGCTGACGGGCGCCGAGTTCGATCTACTCTGGTTGCTTGCGAGTAATGCCGGCCGCATCCTTAGCCGGGAAGAGATTTTTGTCTCCTTGCGCGGTATAGAGTACGACGGCCAGGATCGTTCCATTGATGTGCGTATTTCGCGCATCAGGCCCAAGATCGGTGACGATCCGGATTTGCCGCGCATCATCAAGACCGTCCGCAGTAAAGGCTATCTGTTCGTCGCGCCGAGCCCGGAACCGCAGTGAACTCCATTTTTATCCGCATCTATGGCGGCATGCTGTTGGTGCTGATTGCGGTCTCATGTTTGGCGTTGATCAGCATTCGCATGGTCAACGATGTGCGCGCCGAAGACTATCGCGAGCGTATGGCCACCGGCACCTTTCGGTTGATGGCGGATAACCTTGAGCCCATGGACACTGCCGAGCGGCAAAAGGCGCTGGCGGTCTGGTCACGTCTGATTGGGGTGCCGCTGGAGCTCAACTCGCTGGACTCGCTGCAACTCGAGTCCAGCAGCTGGTCGCGGCTGATTCGTGGTCGGGTACTGGCGCGCAGCAAAGGGCCAGGTAATGTGCGCGTTTACAGCCTGGTTGATCTGGCTGAAGAGGTCGTGCTGACCGCCGACATTCAACGGATTTCCGAGCAACTGGGCCGCGCCACCCTGTTTCTGATCGCCGATGAACTGGTGCGTCACCCGGATACCGAAATGCCGCGCTGGTTGTCTGAGCTGCGGCGCGATAAAGGGTTTGGCTACCCACTGCGTTTGACACGTCTGGCCGAGGCGGACCTGGATGCCGATCAAATGCGCCGGCTCGACGAGTTTGATACGGTGCTCAGTCTGGGGCCAGAAGGCAACGCGGTCATGATGTACATGAAGATCCCGGACACCCAGTGGGTGTTAAGCATGGGGCCGGTCTACCAGATGCAGGACTACCCGACCGAGATGCTGCTGATTACCGGTTTGCTGGCACTCTCACTCAGCGGCTTGCTGATCTATCTATTGGTTCGGCAACTGGAGCAGCGGTTGATGAACCTGGAGTCAGCCGCTCTGCATATTACGCGCGGTAATCTGGATGCCCGCGCGGAAGTCATCGGTAACGATTCGGTAGGCAGCTTGGCTCGTGCCTTCAATGATATGGCGCGCCACCTGCAAAGTCTGATGAGTATCCAGCGGGAGATGATAGGGGCTATCTCCCACGAGCTACGCACGCCTGTGGCGCGCCTACGCTTTGGCCTGGAGATGGTCGAGAGCGCCGAAGGCGAAGACGCGCTCAAGCGCTATCTTGAGAGCATGGATGGCGATTTGACCGAGCTGGATAAGCTGGTCGATGAGATTCTGACCTATGCGCGGCTGGAGCAGAGCGCTCCGGCCCTGGTATTAGCGCCAGTGGATGTGCCAGCTGTGATTGAGCAGGTGTTGGCTGAATTAGCACCCATTAACCCGCAGGTCAGTATTGAGTTTTCAGATCGCTCACGCGGCCGAGCATGCTGGGTCGATGCGGAAAAGCGGTATTTGCACCGCGCTGTTACCAATCTGGTCAGCAATGCGGCCAGGCACGCGGCTGGCCGAGTAAAGGTAGTCACGCGAGTAAAGGGCGGTCGGTGTCAGATCACAGTCGAGGATGACGGTCCTGGTATACCTGAGGCGTACCGCGAGCATATCTTTACCCCCTTTTTGCGCCTTGACGACAGCCGCACCCGGGCGAGTGGCGGCTATGGTTTGGGCCTGTCAATCGTGCGTCGAGTGGTTTACTGGCACGATGGTGACGCCAGGGTAGAAGCGTCACGTGATTTGGGCGGTGCGGCTTTTATTATCGATTGGCCGCTACGGCGTCAGTAACCTACTTTACGCCTGATGACCGTTAACCAGCAGGCGGAAAGCGGTAGCTGCAGGTGTAGGATCAGGTTTGCGCGCGCAGATCAGGTCACAATAAATCGCCCCTTCACCGATCTTGACGATATAGAGCGCCAGGCTCTCTGCATCCATTTCGGGCTTGATCTTGCCTGCCTTGATTTGCTCTTCAAACATTTTGCGCCAGGTCTCCATTAGCCTTTCATGCAGGCCCGACACGCGTGATGTCAGTAGTTGCAGGCCCCACTGCGGCTCCGCTTGCAGGAAGTCGTGCATGGGTTTGGCGTTGATCAAGGCAATGTTGATATCGGTGTAGATCTGGGTGAGGTAGTCAATCCCGTCGAGGTCTGGGGTTTGATCAGCTCGCGCGATGGCTTCATCGTAGATGCGCTTGTACAGCGACCAGAGAATTTCGCCCATCAGCAGATCCTTGTTACCTACCCAGCGCATCAGGGTGGCGCGGCCGATGCCGAGTTCTTCTGCCAGCAGTGACAAGTTTAGGCGACGCCCCTCAAGCCACCAGCTGCGTGCCATGCGGAAGGCGCTTAGCGGCGTTGCACGTTCGTCGGACTTGCGCTTGGACAGTGCCATCGCCAGGGGGGTCTGTTGGGTGCTCATTTTCTTACCTGCCTGTTCATGTGAATCTTTATATAGGCGCCATGGTAACAATGGTGATACCAAGAAGGAAAGTGTCCCGATCTTGAATCACCTGTTAATGAGATGTAAATGCGACTTTATGCTCATTTGTCGACAAGTTTCATCTTGTTGATCTGGCAAGTTGAGTAAGCATTTTTGTTTTTTGATGCGATTTGTATCGTGCTCGGACGATGTCAGTTGATCACTTTCTTGAAGACGAGGGGCGATAGCGTCTGACTGGTGAGCGGTATATCGAAGTGTGCCTGTATTGCTGCTGTGCGGAACGAGGGTGGTGACAGCGGGCCTGTTGCCAAGCGTTAAAGCAGCGGACCCGCTCGAGTGTTAAGTTTGGCACTTGGCTTTGGAGCTATGTGCTGACTTGCACCTTGGAGTAGCGCATAAGTAACTATCCGCGCCCAATAAACGGCATTTTAGTCGCCATGATGGTCATAAACTGAATGTTGCTTTCCAGCGGCAGCTCAGCCATCTGCACCACGGCCTGTGCTACGTGCTCTACATCCATCACAGCCTCAGCTGCGATTTCGCCATTCGCTTGTGGCACGCCGCGTTGCATGGGGGCCGCCATCTCGGTTGCAGCGTTACCAATATCGATCTGACCGCAGGCGATGTTGTATTTGCGGCCGTCCAAAGAGGTGGACTTGGTGAGTCCGGTCATGGCGTGTTTGGATGCGGTGTAAGGGGCTGAGTTGGGGCGGGGCGCGTGGGCCGAGATGGAGCCGTTATTGATAATGCGCCCTCCCATTGGATCTTGCGCCTTCATCAGTTTGAACGCCTGCTGGGTACACAGAAACGCGCCAGTGAGGTTGGTATCAATTGCGGCACGCCAGTGCTCGAAACTGATGTCTTCCAGCAAAACCGGAGGTGCGCCGGTGCCGGCATTATTGAACAGCAGGTCGAGCCGTCCGAACTGCGCCTGGATCTGTTGAAATAGAGCGACCACCGAGTCGGGGTCGCGCACATCAGATTCGATCAGTAATGCATTGTTTGCGAGGTTACCTGCGTCCTGCAGCGAAGCCTGCAGTGTGCTCATGCGGCGCCCGGTCATGACGACTTGGTAACCGGCGCTTAGTAGCGCCAGAGCGCTGGCCCGGCCAATGCCACTGCCTGCACCGGTAACCAGTGCGACCTTGTTCGTTTGTTGTGTCATTACAACGCTCCTGTTGTCGGCTTTGGGCTAAGAATACAACAGGCAGAACGCTTGATCTGTCGCTTTTGAGACAGGGGCGGGATGAAAAAACGGCCAACTACAAAAGAGTAGCTGGCCGCTCGACACCGCTGCCGACAGAGAGCTTTCGGCGTTGTTATTGCTGCTTAGTTGATGCCTTTGCGGCGCACCTCCCAGCCAAAGTCATTACACAGGCCGCAGTTACTGCCATAGAACACGCTCTCGGCTGACTGGTCATCCATCAGGTGATAGCGGAACCAGGCGGTGGATGGCCCGCGGAAGTCGCCGCCATTGCCGACTGGCTCGAAGTGACTGGCGGTGCGGCGCTCGCCCCAAAACACGGGTACGTTCGCGCGACTGAAGACGGGCAGTGCGTTGAGCGTAGGACCGGCAATAACATCCACGCCACCGGTCATCAGGAACATAGGTCCATTCTGGTTTGATTGTGAACTGCGGCTATGGCCAAGTCCGATGGTGTAAGGCTGAAAGGGTGCAGTGACGCTGACGCGTGAATCCTGGCCGGTCATGATGCTGCCACCCCCACCTTGGGAGTGCCCGGCAGCGCCAATGCGATTGATGTCCAGTTTATTGGCATAGGTGCCGGTGCTGCGGTTGTTTTGATCGACGATATAGTCAATACAACCGCGCATCTGGGTGCCTGTGCCTGGGTTCGATGTGTTGGCGGCAATGACAACAAAGCCATGGCTTGCCCAATGGTCAAGCAGTGAGCGGTAGGTGGTCGGCGATGCACCTGTACCGTTGCCCCAGACGATGATGGGATGTTTGACGCCATCGGCGCCCAAGGTGCGGGGGCGGTATACGGTACAACTAAATCCAGCACTGCCGTTGGTGGTAGCAAAGGGACCATCTGCACTGAAGCTGGATACACCTGGAAAGCCGCTACCGGTTGGGTTGCCGTTTCCACCGCCGCCGCCTGGATTGGTCGCCAGAGCAATACTGGAAATCGCCATGCCGAGTGTCAGGGCTGCTAGCTTGAATGCGGGTGCGTTCATGGGACATTCCTTGTGTTGATTCATTGTTGTAAGGGTGATGACCAGGCTGGAGTCGCTGGCCTGTCAGCACTGGCTAACAACGATAGGTGCTCTGTTTATTAAATGAACTCACCTATTCGGGTGGAATGTTTTAAGTACCGTTTTTTATGTCCGATCATGTTTTTAACTTTGATGTAACTATGCAGATTGGCTCTGTACGAAGATTGTTGCTAATTCAATAAAGCAGGGTTGGGATTTTCACCAGGTATCTAAATGGGATAAGAAAGGCGGAGTAGCTGTTGACTACTCCGCGGGTGCTGCAGGTTATTAAAAATCAGTTGATACCTTTGCGGCGTACCTCCCAATCGTTATCGGTACAAAGCGCACAGTTGCTGCCGTAAAAAAGATCCCCAGCACTCTGATCTTCCATCAGGTGGTAACGGAACCACGCGGTAGCAGGGCCGCGAAAATCCCCTGCGTTGCCTACGGGCTCAAAGTGGCTAGCGCCGTCCAGCTCGCCCCAAAAGACGGGTACGTTCGCGCGGCTATACACCGGCAACGAATTGAGCGTAGGACTGGCGATGGTATCTGCACTGCCGGACATCAGGAACATGGGCCCACTTTGATTGCTCTGTGATGAGCTGTTATGCCCAAGCCCGATGGTGTACGGCTGGAATGGCGCCGTAGCGCTGATACGTGAGTCGCGGCCGGCCATAATAGTGCCGCCACCCCCTTGTGAGTGGCCCGCAGTGCCCACGCGGTTGAGATCTAGCTTATTGGCATAGGTGCCCGTCGTCCGGTTGTTCTGGGTGGTCAGGTAGTCCAGGCAGTCGAGCATGGCTTCACCGGTACCCGCATTTGAGGTGTTGGCTGCAGCTACCACAAAACCTTGGCTGGCCCAGTGGGATAGTAGCCCTGAATAGGTGCTGGGTGAGGCGCCAGTGCCGTTGCCCCAGAGAATGATCGGATGCTTGAGGTTATTGGCACCCAGTGTGCTGGGACGGTAAACGGTGCAACTGAAACCGGCACTGCCGTTGGTGGTTGTGAAGGACCCTGATGCTGCAAAGTCAGTGACCCCGGGGAAACCTGTGCCGGTTGGATCTGAGCTGCCACCGCCGCCTCCGCCTGGATTGGTTGCCAGTGCCGCGCTAGACAGCGCGATGCCCAAAGTAAGTACACTAAACTTGAGTGCAAATCTGTTCATGGTGGTTCCTTTATTATTAAAGTTGTTTGCTTTTTGTTGCGAGTGAGCAAGTTGAGAAACGCCTTTGCTCCTAGGTGATGACGCTAACTTTAAATAGTGTTTTTTGAACTAGCCTGAATGGGTGAGAAGTTTAGGTTTCGTGACTTGGGTCCGTTTTGTCTGGCAGATGTACTGCCGCTTGCTCTATTTTTCTTTACGTTTTCGGCTGGCCAATATCAGTTTGATATTGTGTTGTGCGCTAATAGAGTTACTCGCTTTTTAAACTTTCATCTTTCGTACTTGAAACGCGGTACAACCTGAGTGAGACGAGATAGGCGAGTCTGGCACTCTTGGTGCTTGGGCTGTGTGTCGTTCGCTGAGGTAGCGGCGCAACAAGTGGTGGTGAGGGCCGGTTTTCAGCTGGTTGGTTCCGGTGGCCATACCCCCCACAAGGGGGGTAATCATTGGCTGGTGCGCTGGCTAGCATCTGAGTCATGTACAGCAGAATAATAAAGAGAAAACCATGACTTATATGACCAAGGGCCTGGGCCCATTGCTGCGTTTGGCTGGCTTTGGCCTCGCCAGCCTTGGCTGGGCTGCTGCCGCGCAGGCGGCAGAGGTAAATGAAGCGGCGATGCGGGCGCTGGAAAGCGACGGCACGGAATGGCTTAGCTACGACCGCACCTGGGCACAGCAGCGCTTTAGTCCTTTGCAGCAGATTGATACTGAGAGCGTCGACAAACTGGGGCTGACCTGGTCGATTGACCTCGACAACAATCGTGGTTTGGAGGCAACCCCGCTGTATCACGAGGGTGTGCTTTACACCTCGTTATCCTGGAGCCGGGTGATGGCTGTGGACGCGGGGACCGGGCAGATTCTCTGGAGTTATGATCCGCAGGTCGATAAAGCGAAGGGCCGCGACGCCTGCTGCGATGCGGTCAATCGCGGCGTGGCGTTATGGCAAGGCAAGGTCTATGTTGGCACGCTGGACGGCCGCCTGATTGCGCTGGATGCGAAAACCGGTCAACCGGTCTGGACGCAACAAACCACGGATAATAGCCAGCCTTACACCATCACCGGTGCACCACGGGTGCTCAAGGATATGGTGATGATTGGTAACGGTGGTGCCGAATTTGGTGTGCGTGGCTATTTCTCTGCCTATGACGCGGCTACCGGAGAATTACGCTGGCGCTTTTATACCGTTCCGCGCGACCCGGCGCAGCCACAGGAGCACCCGGAGCTGAATGCTGCGCTGGAAACCTGGAGCAAGGATACCGACTGGTCGATGGGCGGCGGCGGGACCGCCTGGGACAGTATGGCCTATGATCCGGACCTCGATCTGTTATATGTCGGTACCGGCAACGGCTCGCCCTGGAACCGCGAAGTACGCAGCCCCGGTGGCGGCGATAACCTTTACCTGTCGTCTATTCTCGCGCTCAAGCCCGAGACCGGCAGGCTGGTATGGCACTATCAGGTCACGCCGGGTGATTCCTGGGACTTTACTGCGACTCAGCAGCTGACGCTGGCTGAACTGGAGATTGATGGTGAGGCGCGTCAGGTCATTATGCAGGCACCAAAAAACGGCTTCTTCTATGTGCTCGATCGCGCCACTGGCGAGCTGCTGTCAGCCGAGAAGTTCGGCAAGGTAACCTGGGCCGAGCGCATTGATATGGCGACTGGTCGGCCTGTCGAGGCGGCCGATGCGCGCTATCAGAAAGAAACGCTGGTGATGTGGCCGAGCCCTCTGGGAGCGCACAATTGGCACTCCATGTCGTTCAGTCCGCTGACCAAGCTGGTGTATATCCCTTATCAGGAAATACCCGGCACTTATACCAATGAAGCGGGCAGTTTTGTGCGTAAGCGCGCCTTCAATACCGCTGCCGGCTCCTCCGAGATAAAAGAGCTGCCGCGCGAATACACTGCCGGGGCTCTGCTCGCCTGGGACCCGGTCAAGCAGCAGGCGGCGTGGCGGGTCGAGCGTCCCAATCATTGGAATGGCGGTACCCTGGTCACTGCGGGCAATCTGGTATTTCAAGGCACCTCTGCTGGGCAGCTGGAGGCTTACAGCGCCGACAAGGGCCAGCTACTGTGGCAGTTTGATGCACAAACGGGGGTTATCGCGGCACCCATGACCTATCTGCACAATGGTGAGCAGTATGTCGCCCTGATGGCAGGCTGGGGCGGTTCCGGCGCGCTCATTGGCGGTGATGCTGCAGTCGCGACGGGCGTGCGCAACGTCAGCCGCATGCTGGTGTTCAAGCTGGGAGCTAATCAGCAATTGCCAACTCTGGCTGCCGTGCCGGGTAGTGGGCGCACGCCGGAACCGGTAGTGGCCGCGGCAACTGACCTTACGGCTGGCGAAACGCTCTATTCTCAGTACTGCGCAGTCTGCCATGGTGTTGGCGTTGTAGGTGGCGGTGTGCTGCCCGACCTGCGTCATAGCAGTGATGCCGTGCGCGAGGCCTGGGATGCCATTGTGCTGCACGGTGCCTATCAGGCTAACGGTATGGCTAGCTTCGGAGACAGTCTCAGCAGCGAAGAAGCGAAGCAAATACGCCTTTACATCATGCAGCGTGAATACGACAGCTGGATAAATAGCGCTAAGCAATAACCTGCGTCGGTTATGACCACAGGACAGCCCGTCCTGTGGTCTACTGGCTTAGAGTCTTTACTCTAATATCACCAAATCTTATGATAACGGCGTCAGCCCTGTTTTGGCCCGCCGTCTTTTTCATGCCTGCTATGCTGACCCAAGGCTGCTCGGTGAGCCGCCTTGGCGACAACAATAACAATAGATCGCGGAAAAACCTGAAGCTACGTTGCTAACGCGGATTTTCAGTGTGGGTCCAGCGATACGTGTTCAGCGAGTAGTTCATGAACATCAGATTCGATGCGCAGAACATTCCTGCAGCCGCACCTGGGGCGCAGGGCAGTGACGCACCTCTGCTACTGAAAACCAAAATCACAGCGCCGCGTCGTGGGCGCGGTATTTTACCAAGACCGCGCCTGGAGCAGCATGCTGCCTTGCTGCATGAGCGCCGCCTGGCAATCCTCAAGGCGCCACCGGGTTTTGGCAAGACCACATTGGCCAGTATTTGGGCAGAAGTGCTACTGGCCCAGTCGCATGCCGTGGCCTGGTTGTCATTGGATGCGCAGGATGATTCAGCTCAGCGCCTGCTGTTTTATATTGCGGCGGCTCTGAATCAGGCGAATCCGGCGCTGGGTTTATCCTGTATGAGTCTGCGCGCCGAGCTGACCTTCTTTTCCAGCGAAACTCTGGTTGGTCTGCTCATCAATGAGCTAAGCCAGAGTGTGGAGCCCATTACTCTTTTTATTGACGATCTCCACTGTATCGACGATGAGGTGCTGGTAGAGGCCTTGCACGTGTTGTTGCAGCGCGCACCGCCGCACGTTCATCTGGTGTTCATCAGTCGAAACGAATTGCCGGCGGCCTTGCTCACGCATTTATACGCTGATGATCTACTTGAGATCGACGGTAATCAGCTGCGTTTCGAGTTGGAAGAGACGCGTGATTTATTGCGCAAGGCCGGCTTCGAGCCGCAGCAGTCGAATGATGTTCTCTGTATTCAGGAATCGGCAGAAGGTTGGATCGCCGCATTGCGTGCCTTCCTGTTGACGCCTGGCCACACGGTAGCGCGTATTACGCCGCGCAGTATCTGCAACCTGTTTGATGATGTGATTGGGCATCTCGATGAGTCGGTGCGCAAGCCGCTTTACCTGCTGGGGCTGTTGGAGAAGTTCAGTGCTGGTTTGCTAAGTACGCTGTTGGGGCATCGAGCAGCTACAGCGCTGATGGATTTGCTGCAACAACGGCAGCTGTTTGTTTCTGCACTCGATCCGGAGGAAACCTGGTTCAGCCTGCATCCGCTGTTTCGCGAGCATCTGAAAAAGGCCTACCTGCGTCATCATGAGGCCGAAGCCCGTGCGGTGATGGCGCATGCCGCAGACTGGTTTGCTGAGCGCAAGCTTTGGTTGGATGCAATTCGGCTAGGTCTTGAGAGTGGCGAGGTGTGGCAGGTCAAACTCTGGATTGAGCATTGCGCTACTACCCTGATAGAACAAGGCGACTTCACCACCCTGGTCATTTTGGAAAAACACTGGAAACTCCAACCGGCCGAGTGCCCGTTGCCTCTGAAGATGGCGCGTGCCTGGGCAATGGGGCTGGCGCTGGAGATAGGACCTGCGCTGAGGTTGGCCAAACAGATTGAAACTGAACTCGGGGGGCTGCCTGACCAGGGCAAAAGCTCACCCATCTATTGGGAGGTGCAATCGCTGCAGGCCATGTTGTTGGGCTTGGCCGACCATAATATGCGCTCAGGACCTTGGGCGCGGGTCTGTTATGAGTCCAGTGCAACGCGGCCCTGGATTACCAACGTGTTGCTTAATCTGATGAGCGGCAGTCTGCTGCGGCAGGCGAACTGGGACGCTTTTTATCAATTGCCGCCGACCCTTGATGCGCAGGATGGTAATCGGGGGTATTTTCTGCACGAGTGCTATCGGCAATCATTGACGGCGCTGGCGGAGGGGCTGCAGGGTCGCGTTGCTTGTGCGCTAGACGGACTGCTAGCGCTGGTCGAGCGCATCGACCTCAGTTTCTCTGATGGCCTGGCCAAACCCAATCCTGTTCTGCTGGCGCTACCCAATGCCTTGCTTGCGCACTTTAACTATTTACGGGGTGACGCCTCGCAGGCGACCCACTACCTGCAGGGGTGTATGGATTACATCGATATGGGGGGCTTTCTGGATTGCATTGCCCATGCCTTCGTTACCTCTGCGCGGTTGCAGGTGCAACAGGGCCATCCGGGTCGAGCCAGGCGCACTCTGGAGCGGATGTCTAGCCTGGCGCAGGTGCGTGAATGGCCGCGATTACAATCCTGGGCGCTGATGGAGCGAGTACGCAGCTGCTTGCAAGGTGAGCGGGTTCGTGAGGCTGCGGGCTGTTTGCGCGAGCTACAGCAAATACGTGCTATGAGCCTGGATGATGGCGGCGTGGATCGGTGGCTCTTCGCCCTGCTAGCTGAGCTTTGGTTGGGGCTTAACGGGCAGCCGGTGCGTGCAGAGCTGGTCACTGATGCACAGGCTTTGCTGACAGAGCTACGCCAACGGCAGTATTGGTTAATGGTGGCAGAGTTGGGGGTGGCACTGGGTTTTTATTTGGCCAGCCAACAAGACCAACGCAGTGAAGCACTGCTGATAGAGGCGTTGGAGGTGGTTCGTGACACTGGTGCAGTGTGCTTATTGCGCGATATTGGCATACCTCAGGCCTGTGCGACGCTCACACCTTATATCCCCGCGAATTGGCGGGCAGAGGTGACGGCGCTTTTTGGTCATGCAGGCGATGCTGATGAGGACAAGGCCGGGTGCTCAGCGCTACTGGCATTGACGGTGAAAGAGCGCCAGGTCATGCAACTGGTAGCTGAGGGTAAATCCAACAAGCAAATCGCCAAGGACTTGAGCGTAACGCCGGAAACCATCAAGTCGCACATGAAGAGTATTTTTGCCAAATTGAAAGTGGAGAGTCGGGCTCAGGCGGCGGTGATGTTGCAGCAGGGCTAGGCTTGCGCAAGCTACAAGCTACAAGCTACAAGCTACAAGCTACAAGCTAAAAGCCGAAAGCTAGAAGCTAGAAGCAACTGCAACTGCGGGGGTGGTGGGTTAGGGTTTTAACTTGCTGCTTGTCGCTTGCAGCTTGAAGCTCAAAGAAGGTTGCCCTGTCGCCCGGAGCAGCGGAAACGACAGGGGCTTGGTAGTGCTCGGTGTTTACAAAGGTTTAACGAATACCCGAGGCGCGCAGGGCGTTAGGGGTGAAGTCAGCTGAAGAGGCGGTGAAACTGAAATCGTAGTTCTTACGCTCTTCGTTGGTCATGCCCAGTGCCATGTAGCGACCGCTCTGCAAGTCGTATAGCGTCTCGATCGCGTAGCCGGGTACCTGTTTGTCAAAACGCTGCAGGGCCATGGCTTCAGCAATACGCCAGAGACCCCCGCGGCCATCGTAATGGTCGATTTCACCTGCTTGCCAGTTATCCTCGTCGATGAAGAAGTGGCGACGGGCATAGATATGCCGTTGACCTTCGCGCAGGTTGGCTTCCACTTCCCAGACGCGGTGCACTTCATAGCGCACCATATCCTGATTGATATGCCCCTTCTGAATGATGTCGTCGTATGCCACATCGCGCTTGGCGATGGCGAAGTTGTTATAGGGAATCAGCAGCTCGCGTTTACCCACCAGCTTCCACTCGTAGCGATCGGGTGAGCCGTTGTACAGGTCGTAGTTATCCGATACGCGGGTACCATCGGCACTCAGCGCTGGGCCGTCATAGGCAACCTGAGGCGCGCGGCGCACGCGGCGTTGGCCGGCGTTATACAGCCAGGCGGCGCGAGGCTCCTTAACCTGGTCGATGTTCTCGTGGACCAACAGCACGTCACCTGCCAGGCGAGAGGGCGAGAGAACGCGTTGCGTGAAATAGAACATCAGGTTGTCGGAGATTTTTGGGCCGTAGTCCGTCAGCGCGGTGGCAAAGCTGAAGGCATCCTGCAGCACTACATAGGTATTGGAGCCGTTCGCCTGCGGGGTAGCTTGGGCGATGGTGCGGGTGAAGCTACCGCCACGGTAGCGGGTAATATGGTTCCAGATGACTTCCACGCCGCTCTCGGGAATGGGGAAAGGATAGGCGGTATCGAAGTTCTCCAAGCCGTTACCACCGGAGGCCAGTTTGGTATTTACCGCGTTGCGTGCGGCTGCAGCAAAGACTTCCTGGGGTACCGTTGCGCTACGACGGGTCTGGAATACGCGCAGTTTATAGGTCTCAGGGTAGCGGCTGAGCATGGCCTTCTGGCCGTCGGTGAGCATGTCCTTGTACTGCTCCATGTTGGCTGCAGTAACGACATATTGCGGCTGCTCACCAGCGAAGGGGTCGCCGTAAAAGCCGTCTTCGTCTACCGCGGCAGCATCTGTTGCCATGCCGCCGGTCCACTCGGGAATGGTACCGCTGGCGTTGCCAGCGCGCTCTGCACCCAAAGGCGTGAGCGTGGTCTGCAGGGTGGCGGCCTTGTCAGGCGTAACGGCGGCGGATACAGACAGCGCCAGGCTGCTCAGGGCTAGCATAGCCATGGTCTGGAGTTTTAGTTTTCTTATTGATTTCATGTATTTCTCCATTGTGTTCAAAAGTTAACGCCGACGCTAACTGCCGCAAAATCCCTATCGGTATTGGCATTGAAGTCACCACCGAAGAAATTAGTGTAGTTGATGCTGGCGTTGTATTTATTGTTGTAGACCGCAGTGAGACCTATGTTGGCGGCCATGGCACCTTCATTGAAGTTGGGGCCGTAGCCGTCAACATCGTGGGAGAACGCAAGTGCGGGGGTGAGTGCCACACCGGCAAAACCGTTGTAGTCGAGCGAGGCAACCGCGCGGTAGCCCCATGAGTTATCGGTATAGAAGCCGCTATTGGTGCAGGTAGACGGATCAGCGGTGTTGCTGGCGGCGCAGGCGCCAGGTGTGGTCAGATCACCAGACCCGTAGAGTGAATCGCGGCCAAAGCGCAGCTCTCCCAGGCTGCTATCAATTCCGCTGATGTGGTTGTAGCCGACTTCGCCAATCAATGTCAGGCGTTCGGCGCCCAATACGTTATCGATGAAGTTCAGCACGGTAACCTGCGCCTGGGTGACCGGTAGTCGCTTGTAACCGTGTAGATCACCATTGGCCTCAATCCTTGCAGTAGCGGGGTTGGATGCCCCCAGTACCGCAGCAGTCAGGTCATTACTGCTGATTTGCAGTGGCTGGTTGGGGCGGTAGCTGATTTCACCCGAGACGGCGGTGGTACCCAGGCTGGTCTGAAAGCTCACCCCGTACATACGAATGTCTTCCGGATACTCGATAAAATAGGATCCGCCCGCGTTGACGCCAGGTAATTGCGAGACAGGAACCGCGGCTGGATAAGCTACACCGTTAGTGCTGGTACTGTAGATCGGGTTCCGGCTGTGGTAATTCATGGCATAGAAGCCGAATTCGGTCTGGTTCAAATTCTCGGCAAAGTAGCGAAGTGACACGCCGAACTGGCCGTCATCGCGCGCGTCACGATCTGCGGCGCGCGGCACATAGGCAAAAATAGGACTACCATCCTTGCCGTTCTGGCTGCCACCCACACCGACATAATTGCAGCCATCGGCGACGGTATCGGTAAAGGAAAAGAAGGTGCCGCAGTTGTCGAGTACGGTCTGGTCCCATTCCAGCTGGTAGAACATTTCAATGCCCAGATTGTCGGTCAGGCTCTGTGACAGATAGAGCATGTTGACCGGTATCAGGCCTTCTTTTACTTCTGCGCCCGGACGGCGAAACGCCGCTACGTCAATCGGGTTGATGGAGTTGATACCGTTCTGAATAAAGGTACTTTCGCCCCAACTCACTACTTGCTTACCTGCGCGAATAGAGCCTGGTTTATCGCCGATACTGAAGCTGTGGTAGACGAAGGCATCAAGCAGCTGAACGCCGGATGACTGGGCGCCAACCTTGCGGTTGTCATCGCTGATATCGTAGAGGTTGCGGTGCTCGTCTTTGAGCTCAAAGTCGTACCAGTACTTGCCGCGCAAAAAGACACCTGTGTCGCCGTATTGCAGTGACAGATCGTGGATGCCCTTGAATATCTTGGAGAAGGTTTCTCCCTTGTCGAAGTTCAGTCGGTTGTCGTCAGAGTTGAGTGCGTTGGCGTTGCCACCGTTATTCGCGGCGACAAGGTCATCATCTATGTTGCTGGTACCCCAGCTGGCACCGATCGACATTTGTGAGTCGAACTGGCCTTGAACTTCGCCCAGATCAAAGCGAACTGCATGGGCCGGCATTGCTGAAGCCATGGCTACCGCGACGACCAGCGGCTTCAGTGTGTTCCTCAAGACCTTTCTTGTTGTTGTATTTGTCATGACATTCCTCGCGCCGGGCGCTTGTTTTTATTAGTGATCCCTGGCAAATGACGCTCACGGTACTATCAAGCTGAGCATCACTTGCTCGACTCTATGACTGTGCTCTTGCCTGCTATACCCCCCTAATGGGGGGTGGCGTCAGATTGGGCGCTTGCAAGCAATGCGAGGCGAGCCATAATGCGGTAGCGCAATGAGAGCCTTTCAAAGTGACCCCAGGGAGTGATGGCTGATGCCAGAATTGCACGTACCGCCATTACTGATTGGCGGCAATGACGTGGCCAGCGTGGCCATTGAACCGAGTATGGCGAACCGTCACGGCCTGATCGCCGGAGCGACCGGCACCGGCAAGACCATTACGTTGCAGGTGCTGGCGCAGAGCTTTTCACAGCTGGGGGTGCCAGTGCTGGTGCCGGATATCAAGGGCGATTTCTCCGGTATCGCCAAGGCCGGAAAGCCGGGTGAAAAACTGCAGAAACGGGCGGATAAGGTGGGCTTGGGCACCATGACGCTGCGCGGCGCGCCGACCGTGTTCTGGGATGTATTCGGTGAGCATGGCCATCCACTCCGCCTGACTATCGCGGAGCTGGGTCCGGTGCTTTTGTCGCGCCTGCTGAACCTCAACGAAACCCAGAGCGGCATCATCGATATTCTGTTTCGCGTGGCAGATGACAACGGCTGGCTGCTGCTGGATCTAAAAGATCTGCGCTCCATGCTGATTTATCTGCACGAACAGCGCGCTGCATTGGGCGCCAAATACGGCAATGTATCGGCTGCCAGTCTGGGTGCGATTCAGCGCTCCTTGTTGCGTCTGGACGGGCAGGGTGGCGAGCGGCTGTTTGGCGAGCCGGCCATCAGTCTGGATGACTTTCTGCAGACCGACGAGCACGGCCAGGGTGTGGTTAATGTGCTGCATGCGGCCAAGCTGTATCAGGATAGCCCGCTGGCTTACTCCTGCATTTTGCTGTGGTTGCTGTCTGAATTGTTCGAGCAGCTTCCTGAAGTAGGGGATGCGGATAAACCGCGCTTCGTGCTGTTTTTTGATGAAGCCCATTTGATGTTCAAGGACACCCCCAAGGCGCTGGTTGACCGCATCGAACAGGTGGTGCGCTTGATCCGCTCAAAGGGTGTGGGCGTCTACTTCGTGACCCAAAGCCCGTTGGATATTCCCGATACCATCCTTGGCCAGCTGGGTAACCGTGTACAGCACGCGCTACGGGCCTTCACTCCGCGCGATCAGAAGGCGGTGCGGGCGGCGGCGCAAACCTTTCGCGCCAACCCTGAGCTGGATACCGAGAGTGCCATCACGGCACTGGGCGTAGGCGAAGCCCTGGTGTCGGTGCTCGACGCCAAGGGCACACCGAGCATAGTGCAGCGGGTGCTGATTCGCCCACCCGATAGTCAGATGGGCCCGATTGATGAGCCTGAGCGCGCGGCTCTGGTCAAGGGCTCACCGCTGGCGGGTGTTTATGATCAGACGGTGGATCGCGAGTCAGCTTATGAGGTACTGCAGGAGAGAGCGGATAAAGCGCTGTCTGAAGAGAAGCCGAGCATTACACCACAGAGCCAGGCGCGCAAGCCGCGTGCCGGTAAGTCGATCGGTCAGGAGCTAAGTGACATGTTTCGCTCCTTTGGTCGCAGCGCCATGCGCTCAGTGGGCACGCAGGCGGGCCGGGCCATCGTCCGCGGGATTCTGGGATCCTTGCGTAGCAAGTAGTCACTGGCCGCACAAAATGCATCGCAGGCTTGGCTATTCACGCCAAGCCTGCGATCAGCCATTTTAAAGCGGCGGCGGGGCATGGATAATAAGGGTAATCCAAGGAGAACTGCATGCCCCTGTCTGACCTACCTGATCTGTACCCTTTTATTTGTATTGCCTTGCTGCTCGGCTGGTCGTTGACCGCTGCGTTATTGCTGCGCCGTCAGAGTGCCCTGCGTGACGAGTTGGCGCAGAGCCAGCAGCAGCAGGCGTTGCTGCGTGAGCAGTTACAGGAAGTGCAACTGGAGTTGCACCAGCAGGACACACAACACAGTGGGTTACAGGCACGTAATGAGCATATGCAGGAGACGCTGCACGACCTGCGGCAGCAGCTGCAGCAACAGGCCGAGCGCCTGAGCAATGCGCAGAGTCAGGGCCAGGAATGGCAGTTGCAGGCTGAGCGCGCACAAACCCTGAGCCGCGAGCAGGGTCGGCAGGTCGATGAACTGCGCACTGAGCGCGATCAGCTGCGCGCAAGACTGGATGCTCTGCAGCACGAGCATGAGCAGTTGAAGGTGGAGCACTCCACCCTGCAAAGCAGCCTGGAGCAACGCCAGCAGCACTTCAGTGAACAGCAGCAACTGCTCAAGGACAGCCGCGATCAACTGAAAATGGAATTCGAGCAACTGGCCGGCAAGATATTTGAAGCCAAGGGCCAGGCGTTTTCGCAGCAGAACCAGCAATCACTGGACGCGCTGCTCAAGCCGTTTCGTGAGCAGATTGATCAGTTCCGCAGCAAGGTTGAAGACATCCACCATAAGGATGTGCAGCAGCAGGCGACCTTGTCCGCCGAGCTCAAACACCTGAAGGATCTGAACCTGCAGATCACTCAGGAAGCGCATGACCTCAGTACTGCGCTGCGTGGGCAGAAGAAGACCCAGGGCAACTGGGGTGAACTGATTCTGGAGAATGTGCTGGAGCGCTCGGGATTGCGCGCCGGGATCGACTTCAAGCGTGAAGTCAGCATGACCAATAGCGAAGGGCAGCGTCAGCGACCGGACGTGCTGGTATACCTGCCGCAGGACAAGCATCTGATCATTGATGCCAAGGTGTCACTGAACGCCTACACGCGCTATATCAATAGTGAAGATGATACCGAGCGCCGAGTCGCGCTGAGCGAGCATGTGCACGCCATCGGCCAGCGTATTCGCGAATTGTCGGATCGTAACTATTTTGATTTGCCGGGGCTCAACGCACCAGAAATGGTGTTTATGTTCATCCCGATTGAGTCGGCGTTTGTCGAGGCGCTGAAAGCGGACGAAACCCTGTTCCAGAAAGCGATTGAACAGAATGTGTTGGTGGCCACGCCGACCACGCTGCTGACCAGCCTGAATATCGTACGTCAGCTCTGGCGCTTTGAGGATCAGAATCGCCATACCGCCGAACTCGCCGAACGTGCAAGCAAAATTCACGACAAGTTACGTACCTTCCTGGGCAGTATGGATAACATCGAGAAGAGCCTGGATAAGGCCTCGGACGCTTACCGAAAAGCCAAGGATCAGCTATTGGGGGGTCGTGCGAATCTGGTGAAACAGGTTAATGATTTCAAAGAGTTGGGTGTGTCAGTTAAAGCAGAGTTAAGCGAAGAATGGACCGAGCGTGCGAGTCTTGAGCTGAGTCATGACAGCCCCGATCCAGCGGAGTAATCTGCTGTGAAGCGGCGCCCGCTGATAGCGACGGGCGCCTTTGCGGGCTACAGGTGAAAGTCGCCGCTGGCTTCCGGCTGATAGACAATATCCATGATCTTCAGCTTCAGCGGGCGACCCTGTGGACCTTGCCAGTTGATGCTCTGGCCTACCTTCAAACCTAGCAGCGCAATACCGACTGGCGCCAGAATAGAGATGGTGCCTGGTCGTCCTGCTTGCTCGGGATAAACGAGCGTTAGCACGAATTCGCGCTCGCTGGCCTCATCGATAAAGCGCACCGTGGAGTTCATGGTTACCACATCACTGGCTATGCGTTTGTGGCTAACCACGCGGGCGCGCAGCACTTCATCTTCGAGTGCTTCGAGCAGGTCCAGCGGTGCCTGCATGTTGTCGAGCACCTTTTCCAGGCGCTGTACATCCAAGCGTGTCATTACGATGGCAGGGGATTTGTTCATGGCGAGCGGCACTACTCCTTTTCTAGAGTTTGATTCAAACCGTTGTGAGATTACAAAAGGCATGCCCAGCAGGACGCTGGTCAGCTGACGTTACCAGATTGGCAGCCAGTTACAATGGCTAATAGGTTTCAAATTATGCCCAATGATGGTGCGCTGAAATGCTGTCCAGATGGTCAGTGTTCTTTTATGGTGCATGGTGTCGTGACCCCTTGTCGGGCACGCCGCGAAATATCAGGGCGGTTGGCTGGCATGGCACTTGCTCTGTAATTGGCCACATTACACGGTTGGACAGCACGGATGACAGTAGCCTGGCACCTTGAGCAGCATGACAGCGCGCTGAACTGGCAGGCAGGATTGAGCCTGGGGTTCACCCGCAGCGGCGAGCGCACTCAGTTGGCGCACACGAGCCATCGTGGACCATTGCGCATACAGCGCCCGTTTTACCCCGAAGGGATTGATTGCCCTCATTTATATATTCTGCATCCGCCCGGTGGCTTGGTCAGTGGCGATACGCTACGTCTGCAGGCGGATGTGCAGCCGGACGCGAATGCCTTGCTGACCACACCTTCATCGGGCAAGTGCTACCGCGCGCGCGACAACGGCACCTTTCAGGTGCAGCACAACCGCTTTACGCTGGCTGCCGGCAGTAGCCTGGAGTACTTGCCGCAGGACACCATTGCCTTTGAAGGTTGTAACGCCAAGCTGATCACCCGTATTGATCTGAGCGGCGACGCTCGTTGCTGCGCGTGGGATCTGCTTTGCCTGGGTCGCCCTGCGGCGGATGAGCGCTTTAGCCATGGCGCGGTGGAGCAGCGGCTGGATGTATGGCGCGATGGTCGTCCAATCTATATTGAGCGTAATCACTTTATTGGCGGTGAGCCTCTGCTGGATGCACGCTGGGGGCTGGCGGGTGCCGGTGTCAGTGGCACCTGGTTGGCTACACTGCAGTTGGATCGCCAACAGATGGATGATCTGCGCGAGACCTTTGCGGATTATCCGCAGTTGGCGCTGACTCAGCGGAACGGCTTGCTGATCGGTCGCTATATCGGCCTAGAGGCTGAGCATGCACGTAACACGTTTATTCGTTTGTGGCAGCACCTGCGCCCGCTGATCAATGGTCGCGCTGCCTGCCCACCCCGTATCTGGAATACCTGAATGGAGCCCGTTTCATGGAGCTGACACCGCGCGAAAAAGACAAACTCCTGCTGTTTACCGCAGCCTTGCTGGCTGAACGTCGGTTGGCACGTGGGGTGAAACTGAATTACCCCGAATCGATGGCCTATATCAGCGCCGCCATCATGGAGGGCGCTCGCGATGGTCGCAGCGTGGCCGAGATGATGAGCTACGGCCGCACGCTGCTGACTCGCGAGCAGGTGATGCCCGGTATTGCCGAGCTGCTGGCCGAGGTGCAGGTGGAAGCTACCTTCCCGGACGGCACCAAGTTGGTCACTGTCCATAACCCGATTCCCTGAGGAGAACTGACATGATTCCAGGAGAAGTGCAGACCCGGCCGGGTTCATTGCAGCTCAATGAAGGTCGCGAAACCATCGTGATCAGCGTTGCCAATAGCGGTGACCGGCCAGTACAGGTGGGCTCGCATTACCATTTTGCGGAGACCAATCCGGCGCTGCAGTTCGACCGCACCGCCGCGCGTGGCTTTCGCCTGAACATCGCCGCCGGCACGGCGGTCCGTTTTGAGCCGGGCCAAAGCCGCGAAGTGGAACTGGTCGCCCTGGCGGGTGAGCGCAAGGTATATGGCTTCCGTGGCGATGTCATGGGCAGTCTCTGAAACCGGGTTTTGACAGGAGCGACAAATGGAAATCAGCAGACAGGCCTATGCCGAAATGTATGGCCCGACGACCGGAGACCGGGTACGCCTGGGCGATACCGAACTCTGGATCAGCGTAGAAAAGGACATGACCCGCTACGGCGAGGAAGTGAAATTTGGCGGCGGCAAGGTGATTCGTGATGGCATGGGCCAGAGCCAGCGTACCCGCACGGATACCCCGGATACGGTTATTACCAATGCCCTGATTCTCGATTGGTGGGGTGTAATCAAGGCCGACGTGGCGCTCAAGGATGGCAACATTCAGGCCATCGGCAAAGCGGGTAACCCGGACATTCAACCCGGTATCGACATCATTATCGGGCCCTGTACCGAAATTATTGCCGGCGAAGGCATGATCCTTACCGCCGGTGGTATTGACGCGCACATTCACTTTATCTGCCCGCAGCAGATTGAAGAGGCGCTGATGTCGGGTGTCACCACCATGATTGGCGGTGGTACTGGTCCGGCTACCGGCACCAATGCCACCACCTGTACGCCGGGTGCCTGGCACATCGGCAAGATGTTGCAATCGGCTGAGTGCTTTCCGATGAACCTGGGTTTTCTGGGCAAGGGTAATGCCAGCCTGCCAGACGCGTTGGAAGAGCAGATTGAGGCTGGCGCGATGGGTCTCAAGTTGCACGAGGACTGGGGTACCACACCGGCGGCTATCGACTGTTGCCTGAGCGTAGCCGACGTTTATGACGTGCAGGTGGCTATTCACACTGACACCCTGAACGAGTCAGGCTTTGTTGAAGATACCCTGGCGGCTATCAAGGGCCGGGTGATTCATACCTATCACACCGAAGGCGCGGGCGGCGGTCACGCCCCGGATATCATCAAGGCCTGTGGTGAGTCCAACGTCTTGCCATCGTCGACTAACCCGACGCGGCCTTACACCATCAATACCGTTGACGAGCATCTGGACATGCTGATGGTCTGCCATCACCTGGACCCAGCGATCGCTGAAGATGTGGCTTTCGCTGACTCGCGCATCCGCCGCGAGACGATCGCCGCCGAAGACATCCTGCATGACCTGGGCGCCTTCTGCATGATCTCGTCGGACTCTCAGGCTATGGGCCGCGTTGGTGAGGTGATTACCCGCACCTGGCAGACTGCGCACAAAATGAAGGTGCAACGTGGACCGCTCGACGGTGATGATGACTGGTCCGATAATGCGCGCGCCAAACGCTATATCGCCAAGTACACCATCAACCCGGCGATCACGATGGGCTTGTCGGATGTAGTGGGGTCGATCGAAGTTGGCAAGCTGGCTGATCTGGTTTTGTGGAAACCTGCGTTTTTTGGTACCAAGCCCAGCCTCATTCTAAAGGGTGGCTCTATTGCTGCAGCGCCCATGGGCGATCCCAATGCCTCGATCCCGACCCCGCAGCCAGTACATTACCGGCCGATGTTCGGCGCTTTTGGTAAAGGCATGGACAGTACCTGCGTGACCTTTGTGTCCAAGGCGGCGATTGATGCTGGTATCGCTGACAAGCTGGGCTTGAGCCGCCGACTGGAAGCGGTACGCAATACCCGCACCATCAGCAAGGCCGACATGAAGCTCAACGACTATCAGCCAGACATCAGCGTTGATCCGCAGACCTATGTGGTCAAGGCCGATGGTGTCGAGCTGCTGTGCGAGCCGGCTACTGACTTGCCATTGGCGCAGCGCTACTACTTATTTTGATCAGGCAGCGTTGCGTTGTCTGTTGTGGATTTTATGTTTTAGGAGGACTGAATGCTGGAATGTCATGAATGGCTAGAGGGCGAGGGCGGCCACGATCATGTGCTGGAGCTGTCGTATGAACTGCGCACCCGCAGCCGCTTGCGCGCCGAGACTGAAGGCGGCCTTGAAGTGGGCCTGTTTCTGCCGCGTGGCCGGGTATTGGCGCAGGGCGAGCGATTGCAGTGTAATGACGGCAGCGTATTGATGATCAGCGCTGCGCCAGAACAGCTCTCGCGCGTGCATTGCGATGATGCGCTGTTGCTGGCCCGCGCCGCCTATCACATGGGGAACCGCCATGTAGCGTTGGAGGTACGTGCCAACGAGTTGCGCTATCTCTGTGATCACGTGCTCGATGCCATGCTGCGCGGCTTTGGCATGGAGATAGAGCAGATTACTGCGCCGTTCAATCCAGAGTCCGGCGCGTATCACAACCACAGTCACAGCGTGGCCACACCCGCCGCACCTTTCCTGCGTCTGGCAGGTCATGATCGTGGCTGAGGCCAGAGTCATGACGGATCTGGCACTGCTGCGGGTATTGCAGTTGGCCAGTCCGGCTTTGCCGATTGGTGGTTACGCCTATTCGCAAGGTCTGGAATATGCCATCGAGCAGGGCTGGGTGACAGACATCGACAGTGCCGCCGGCTGGTTGGGTGGTCTGCTTGAGCATTCGCTGGCGCGGCTGGATATACCGGTGCTGCTGCGGCAGTACGAAGCGCTGGAACGAGCTGATGACGGTGCGCTGTTTTCCTGGAATGACTGGTTGCTGGCCAATCGCGAGACAGCGGAACTTTATCTGGAAGACAGTCAGCAGGGCGGTGCTCTGTTGCGGCTGATGTGCTCGCTGGGCGTGCCAGCGGCGCAGGAGTGGCCAACGGGCGAGCCCTTGGCCTTGATGACCGGCCTGGCCATGGCAGGGCAGCACTGGCACACCGGCGCCCATGCGCTAGCACTAGGCGCGCTCTGGAGCTGGCTGGAAAATCAGGTGGGCGCCGCAACCAAATTGATTCCGCTGGGGCAGACCGATGCCCAGCGGCTGCTTGACCGTATTTTGCCGAGCCTGCCCGCTGTTATTGAAATAGCGCGCGATCTGCCAAGCGATGAGCTGGGCGCCGGTTTGCCGGGGCTGGCCTTTGCCAGTGCGCGGCATGAACACCAATACACCCGATTGTTTCGATCATAAGGAGCTTTAATCCATGACTACCAGACCTGCTTTGCGCGTAGGCATCGGCGGACCGGTTGGGTCCGGCAAGACTGCCCTGGTGCGTATCCTGTGCGAGCGCCTGTACCCGCACTACAACCTGGGCGTGATCACCAACGACATTTATACCCGCGAAGACGCCGACTTTCTGCTGCGCCATGACGCATTGCCGGAAGACCGCATTCTTGGGGTGGAAACCGGCGGCTGCCCGCACACCGCGATCCGCGAAGATGCCTCAATGAACCTGGCCGCCATTGCCGAATTGCAGCAAACGCATCCGGAAATGGAGCTGGTGCTGGTCGAAAGTGGCGGTGACAACCTGGCGGCCACTTTCAGCCCCGAGCTCTCTGACCTGACGCTCTATGTGATTGATGTATCGGCTGGTGACAAGATTCCGCGCAAGGGGGGGCCGGGCATCACCCGTTCCGATCTGCTGATCATCAACAAGACCGATTTGGCGCCGCTGGTGGGGGCCGATTTGGGGGTAATGGATCGTGATGCCAAAAAAATGCGCGGTGAGCGTCCTTTCGTTTTCTCCAACCTGAAAAGTGGTCAGGGTGTGGAAGATATCATTGAATTTATCGTTCGCCAGGGCATGCTCAAGGCGCTGCCGGACACCGACAAAACCCAACAAGGAGCCTGACATGTCTTCACTTCGTACTAATCTCGCCTTTGCCGCCGGCCTGGTACTCTTGCCGTCTATGGCGTTCGCGCACCCTGGTCATGGCACGTCAGGCCTGGTCAGCGGTTTGAGCCATCCGCTTTTTGGTCTGGATCACCTGTTGGCGATGGTGGCTGTTGGTCTCTGTGCCGCCAAGCTGGGTGGAACTGCGCGCTGGTTACTGCCGGTGCTCTTTGTGTCGATCATGGTGCTGGGTGGCAGTGTGGCGATCGCAGGCATGCACCTGCCGGGCGTTGAGTTGGGCATTGTCGCCTCGGTGATTGTGCTGGGCATGTTGCTGATCTTTGCGCGTAGCGGCGCTACGGTGCCAGCCGCGCTGCTGGTCAGCGGCTTTGCCCTGTTCCATGGTTATGCACATGGTGCAGAGATGCCGGCCGCTGCAGGGGCAGCGACTTATGCCCTTGGTTTTGCATTTGCCACGGCTGCGCTGCACGGCTTGGGTCTGCTCGGCGGTCAGTGGCTGCAGGCGCGTCACTGGCAGCGCGCGGTTCAGGTACTGGGCGCGCTGATTAGTATGGCGGGTGTTAGCATGGCGCTAAGCATGTAAGCGCTACCTGGCTAAAAACAAAGCTGCGCTCCTGTGTTCCGGGAGCGCAGCTTTTTTATTTCAGGTTGCACAAGGGCCGTCAGCGAACGGGGCAAAAGTCGGATTGATTGGGCCCCTTGTCGTGCCTGCTGTCGACGTATGCAACTTATAAAAGACATCCTGTTCCAATGTCTGGAATTGAAAAATGTCTGGAATAAATCTGACGATTAAAACAGGGAGTGATAATGAAGAAGCTACTCGTGGCTGCCGGTGTACTGGCTTTGCTTACCGGTTGTTCTGATAACGAAGTAGGTGATGTATCACTGGGGGTGTTTACGCTCAAGGACATCAAACTCAACTCGATGGTCGATCCGGTGGTAACCGGGGTCACCTGTCACATTGCTTCGGTTGAAGCCAACCTGAGCTTTTCTGATCCGAGCGATAGCGCCATATCCTGCCGCCAGACGGGCGAGATTACGCCAGAGATGATAGCGCAAATTGATCGCAGCGATTCAGGTGAGATCGTCTTTCGTAAATCCAAGAGCGTATTTTTCAAGACCATGAAGGTGCGACGCATCTTTGATCCCGCCAATCAGACGCTGATGTATCTTTCTTACTCCACCAAAGAAACATCAGGCAGCTTTAAACACAGCCTTTCAACCGTCCCGCTTTGGGGCACGCAGGCTTACCAGCAGGTGAGTCAGGTAGCCGAATAGGCTTGTGCGCCTGGCTGATAAAGCTCAGGCGCTCGCCACGGACTTACCCTGCGAGCGAGAGCAGTGCGGGTGATTTGTATTACATGGCCCCCCGGCCGCTGGGCGGGCAGTCTCTCGGTGCAGGCCTGGCATTAGCAGCGTCTGCCTGAGTGTCAACGAAGCAGCTGATGCGTTGAATCACCGGTGCCCAATCCTGAAAGGGCGCTGCCAGTGTAAGCAATATCTTTATATGCCCCAGCCCGCTTAATATCTCACTGTCTACTGAGACCTTCTGTTCTGCCAGAGCCTGCGCAAGTTGCTCGGTATTGCGCTTTGGGTCTACCAGGTCATCCTCGCTACCCGCTAGTAGCAGCGCCGGCGGGCTGCCTGGCTGTGCGTGAAACAGTGGCTGTGAATCAACCGGTGTGACCGGGTGATAGAACACCGGTCGTACGTCGGGGTTACGGATCGGAAGAAAGTCATAGGGGCCAGCCAGACCGATCCAGCCGCTCAGCATATCCGGACTGAGGTCTTGCTGCTTCAGCCAGCGTGGGTCCAACGCGAGCATCGCTGCATTGTAGGCTCCAGCGCTGTGCCCCATGATAAACAGCGGTCCTGGTTGCTTTTGCCAGTCAGTCTGATGGGCTTTTACCCAGGCCAATGCCTTGGCACTGTCGCGCAGAAAGTCCGGGTAGCGTACCTCCGGGAATAAACGATAGTCGGGGATCACCGTAATGATGCCGCGGCTGGCCAACGCCTGAGCGACAAAGCGGTAGCTGGCGCGCTCGCCATTGCGCCAGCTGCCGCCATAATAGAACACCACTACAGGTGCTTGAGATGCCAGCTTCTGTGGCAGATAGATGTCGAGCTGCTGGCGCGGCAAGTCGCCGTAAGCTTGAGTCTCAAGCTGCTCATATCCTTCATCGGGTACTAGCCAGTTGACGGGCGATAATGCCGAGCAGCCAGCCAAAAGAGTAGTCAGTAGCAGAGAAAGCGGACGGAGCAACATGCTGAGACCCTCGCTGTTGAATGAGTTGGCGACGCGCAAGCTGTTACAAGCCATTGCATTTGGCTTTCACGGCGCGACGCTTACACCTACCATGGGATAGTAACCCGGAGAAGAGGTGAGCATGAAGGATGCGTTGAAAGCGGCACAGGACTCGATCGATCAGGTATTGCTGGGCAAATCCCGCGCGGTCAAGCTGGCTTTGACGTGCATCCTGGCCAAAGGGCATTTGCTGATTGAGGATCTGCCGGGGATGGGCAAGACCACCTTGTCGCAGGCACTGGCCTCGGTAATGGGCATGAGCTACCAGCGTATTCAGTTCACCAGTGATTTGCTGCCGGGCGATATTCTTGGCACCTCCGTATTTGACCGCAATACAGGTCAGTTTGTATTTCACCCGGGGCCGATTTTTGCCGAGTTGGTGCTGGCGGATGAAATCAACCGGGCGACACCCAAAAGCCAGAGCGCGTTGCTGGAGGCGATGGAGGAAGGCCAGGTTACCGTCGATGGCGCCACGCGTGCGTTATCAGATCCGTTCTTTGTGATTGCCACCCAGAATCCGGTATCTCAGGGCGGCACCTTTGCCCTGCCCGAATCACAACTGGATCGCTTTTTAATGCGCCTTTCATTGGGCTATCCGAGTGAAAAGGCAGAAAAGAGTCTGTTGCTGGGTGATGATCGCCGGGTGCGTCTGGATCGGGTAGAGGCGCTGCTCAATCGTGATGAGTTGCGCCGATTGCAGAGCCTGGTGCCGCAGGTCAACGCCAGTGAGGCACTGGTGGATTACATTCTGCGGTTGGTCAATCACACCCGTAACAGTGATGTCTGTGCTTGGGGGCTGTCGCCCCGCGCCAGTCTTGGTTTGCTGGCTGCTGCCCGCGCGTGGGCCATGCTTGAGCAGCGTAGTTATGTGATTCCGGAGGATGTACAGGCGGTCTTGCCATCGGTTGTCAGCCATCGTTTGCGCGCGGCCAGCGATCCGACCGGTCATGGCGGTGATAGCCTGGCGCTTTGGCTGCTCAACGAAGTGCCTGCGGTGTGAGCAAGGCCTGGCGAGTGCGTGCCCGCGCACTGCATCAGCGCTGGCTCAAGCGCCGCATTCCGGCGGCACAGCAGATCAGCCTGGATCACCGCCGCATCTTTATCTTGCCAAGCCGGGCAGGCTTGGGATTTTTGCTGTTGCTGGCGATCTTGCTGGTGGGGGCAATCAATTACCAAAATAGTCTGGTGTACGGACTAACCTTCCTGTTACTCAGCCTGTTCTGGGTAGTGCTGCATCATAGCTATCGCAATCTCGCGGGGATCAGTTTACGCGCCACCGGTGGACGTCCGGTGTTTGCCGGGGAGCAGGTGCCCTTGGGGCTGTTATTGCAGAGCCCAAGGCGCGAGCGACAGGCGCTCAAACTAAGTTGGCCACAGGTCGTGCCACAGCAGCTGGACGTGCCTGCTGACGGCGAGACTGCCGCAACGCTCTATTACCCAACGGCGCGACGGGGCTGGTTGCAGCCTGAGCGGTTGCGTATTGAAACCCGTTTCCCTTTGGGTTGCTTCGTTGCCTGGAGTTTGCTTGATCTGAATTGGCGGGTGTTGGTGTATCCGCGCCCAATCAAGGCGCCGCTGCCTGTGCATCGCAGTGGTAAGGGGCAGGACGAGGCCCAGCAAGCGCCATTGGCCGAGGGAGTGGATGACTTTCAGGGACTACGTGCCTATCGTCCCGGAGACTCGCGGCGACGCCTGGACTGGCGAGCCTACTCGCGCGGTCAGGGGCTGCACAGCAAGATCTTTGCCGAGCCACAGCAGCAGAGCCAGTGGCTGGATCTGGAGCAGACTGCCGGAAGCGATCTGGAGCAGCGTCTGGGCATGCTAACAGGCTGGATATTGACGTTGGAAGCAGCCGGGCGGCCCTATGGGTTGGCTTTGCCGGGGCTCAGATTGGCGCCTGCATTGGGTGAGTCGCACCGCGATGTCTGTCTGCGCGCCCTGGCCTTGTATGGGCTGGAGGAGGACGCATGAGTGCCGCCGGGCTTATCCCGCGCAACAGTCTGGCCTGGCTGCTGACGGCGCAGGTAGTCGTGCTGTTACCGCATTTGCCGCGCCTGCCCTGGTGGGTCGCGCTGATGTGGATCGGCTGCGCGCTTTGGCGGGTGCAAATTCAACGCATGCGCTGGCGTTATCCAGGGACGCTGGTCAAAAGCATGGCGCTGGTGTTGATCCTGTTGGGGGTGTTCTTTGCACAGGGCACCTTGATCGGGCTGGATGCCACGGTCATGTTTCTGCTGCTGCTGTTCATGCTCAAGTTACTGGAAATGCGCAACCCACGCGACGCCCTGGTCGTGGTCTATCTTGGCTTTTTTATTCTGGCTACGGCCTTTCTATTTGATCAAGGGATACCGTTAACCCTGTATCAGTGCATTCCTTTGCTGGTGTTGGTGGCTGCACTGGTTGGTCTGCAGCAGAGTTCGGGTCGCAATGACCCCATTCGCGCGTTGCGCAGCGCGGGGGTGATGCTGTTGCAAGCTATCCCGTTATTGCTGGTGCTGTTCATCTTCTTCCCGCGCCTGGAGCCGCTGTGGTCGGTCAATATGCCGGGCGGTACGGCCCGCACCGGCCTGTCGGATAGCATGTCACCAGCCGACATTGCCAATCTTGCGCGCTCGCCAGAGCTGGCATTTCGCGCCAGCTTCGAAGGTGATATTCCGCCACTTCGCACGCTCTACTGGCGAGCCATGACCTTTAGCCGTTTTGATGGGCGTAGCTGGTCGCAGGATCGCTTGCTTAATAACCTGCCTGCACCTGAGCTGGATACCTCGGGTGAGTTTATTGACTATCGCGTGGTTGCCGGTGCGAGTGGCCAACACTGGGTGTTCAGTCTGGCTGGCGCGGTCACCGAAGAACCTGCGCTGCGCCGTATGCAAGACTTCACCCTGCGGTCGATTGCACCGCTGAATAGCACCTTTGGTTACGCTGCTCGGTCTTACCCGAGCGCAGCATTACAGCCGCAGCTACTGAGCCAGCTGGAGCGTGATCGACAGCTGGCGCTGCCCAAACAAGGTGATCCGCGTGCGCGCAAGTGGGCCCAGGAGCTCCGCCAGCAGCATGCCGACGATGCGCAGTTGGTGCAGGCGCTGCTTGGTTATTTCAATCAACAGCCATTCTTTTACACGCTCAACCCGACCCCATTGGGGCAGCACAGTAACGACGAGTTTCTCTTCGATACTCGCCGCGGCTTCTGTGAACACTACGCGGGCGCCATGACCTTTGTTCTGCGCGCTGCGGGTATACCGGCGCGGGTTGTTGCGGGCTATCAGGGCGGCGAGATCAATACGCGCGGGAGCTATGTTCTGGTACATCAGTTTGACGCCCACGCCTGGGTAGAGGTTTGGCTGCAAGGGCGTGGCTGGGTTTCGGTTGATCCTACCTTCCAGGTAGCACCCGAGCGGATAGAAATGGGCCTGGAAGAAGCAGTACGAGGCGAAGGTAGCTTCCTGCAGGACGCCTTTCTTTCCGGCTCGCGGTACCGCGATGTAGCCTGGCTCAATGAAGCGCGCCTGGCCTGGGATAACATTAACTATCAATGGCAGTTGCGGGTGCTGAATTTCAAGAGCGAGCAACAGATGGGGCTGTTCCGCCGCTGGCTGGGTACCACAGACTGGCAGCGGATCGGTGTGGTTGTGCTGGCAATCGCAGGCGCGATCATGCTGTTGCAAGCCTTGTGGTGGTTACGCCCGCAACGCCAGAGTGGTAGTGCCCAGCAACGCGCCTGGGTGCGCTTGGATCAACGACTGGCACGGCTGCGCTTGCAGGCACTGCCGGGTGAGGGCCCGCGGGACTGGCAGCAACGTCTGCAATTGGCTTTGCCGTGGCAACGTAGTGCGATAGATGGCTTCTTCGATGAATTTGTGCGGCAGTCTTATGCCGCGCTTGCCTCTGGCTCTGGCTCTGGCTCTGGTGAAGATCAGCAGCGCCTGCAAGCGCGGTTAAAGGCGTTGATAAAGGCGTTGCCTCGCAAGCGACCAGCGGCGGCTAGTGAGTTACTGGCTGATCAGCCATTGTCCCATTCCGATAAGCCCCTATAATTCAGCTTTGCGTCTTGCTGGCGCGTTAACAGGACCTATGGAGTAGGCATGCATCCTTTCAGCGCGACACGGCCACCGAAGCTGGCTCTCGGATTGGGCTTGGCTGGCTTGATTCCCTTTATCACTGGTGCCCTTGGTTTATGGGTGACGCCGGAAGCATGGCGTGAGCGGGTATTGGAGGAGTTGCTCGCCTATGCCGCGTTGATTCTGGCTTTTATGGGCGCGATTCACTGGGGGTTGGCGATGCGTGCGGACGAGCACAGCAGTAAGGCGCCGATCCAGCTGGCGTTATCGGTTGTGCCGCCGCTGCTGGGGTGGGTGGGATTGAGTTTGCCGATTAACCTGGCTTTGCCGGTGTTTTTCGTCGCCTTTGCGACCTTGTATTTTGCTGATCTATGGGCTGTACGGCATGGTCTGGCACCGGTGTGGTATCCTGCGCTGCGTAAACCGCTCAGTATCGTGGTTATCTTAAGTCTGATCGTGGCTTGGCTGGCAACCGGGCGTATTGGTTAAGCTTCACTGATTCGGGTGATATGCGCGGTAAATAGCCTGTGCTCAAGTGATGGTTATAACCACTTGAGTGCTGGCCCCCTATATGGAACATTCGCTACACAGTATTGATTGCCGCTGGCTGTTGGCACTTTACGCGGTTATTCCGCTGTCGATTGCGCTGGTTGCGCTGGATGTATTGCTGTGGAATGGTTGGCTGCTTAACGAGGTGTTGCCGGACGATCCCAACGATTGGCCGATCTGGGCGGTGCTTTTTGGGTTGCCGCATATCATTGCCAGCATGCTAACGATGGCAGACGGGGAATACCTGTCGTATTACCGTCGCACGCTGCTGTGGCCCTTCTGCCTGTTTCTATTCATCGCCATTGCCGGCCACTTTGGGCCGCAGCCGCTCAGCTATAACCTGCTCTTTGTCTTCCTCGCTTTCTACACTATCTATCACGTGCTGGCCCAGCAATTGGGATTGACCCTGATGATGCTTGGTAGGCGTCCTGATCGCCTTTTTACCTGCTGGAAGTGGCTGGCAATTATGGCCGGCTTCGCAATTTACATTAATGTCTACGGTATGCGCTTTCTGGGTGATTGGGCGTTGCTGGGAATCAATGGTTACCAGCTGATGTCGCTACTGGCTGCCGGGTTGTGCGCCGGAGTTCTATTGTTGTCATGGCGCCTGGCACGCCTGGCAAAACGGGGAGTTGGACGTTGGTATCTATGGGCCAATGCAGCCATGCTGGTGTCGGCGCTGGTCATTAACGAGGTGGGTTATACCTTGTTTGTTATCCTGATTCCGCGGGTCATTCATGACCTGACTGCGTATAGCGTCTATATCACCCACGACCGTAACCGTATCCGCGCAGGCGATGGCAGTTGGTGCTATCGCTTGACTCATGCCAGTGGCTGGTCGCCTTTCATTGTGTTGCCAGTGAGTTCGCTGCTGGTCGCCTATGCATTAAACAGTTATCAGCATTTCGCCTGGATCAATATCCTGATTCTGACCCTGTCGTTTCTACATTATTATTTTGAAGGTTTTATTTGGCGCGGTCCTAACCCGCACCGACAGTACGTCGCATTCAAGCGTTGAAGGAAGCGGCGAGCAGTGATGAAGCGGGGCGGGCGGCTCTGGAGGAATGCAGCAATAGGCCGCCCGGCCTGAGAATCAGGACTTTTTAACGAACTCTGATTTCAGCTTCATGGCGCCTACACCATCAATCTTGCAGTCGATATCGTGATCGCCGTCAACCAGGCGAATATTTTTCACCTTGGTCCCTACCTTCACGACCAGTGACGAGCCCTTGACCTTGAGATCCTTGATGACCGTTACTGAATCGCCGTCGGCCAGCGGGTTGCCATTGGCGTCGGTGATGCCGCTGCCGGCGCTTTCTTCTTCAGCTGCTTGCTGTGGCCATTCGTGCGCGCACTCCGGGCATACGAACATCAGGCCATCTTCGTAGGTGAAGGAAGAATCGCAGTTGGGGCAGTTGGGCAAATCGCTCATGAAATTACCTTGTCAGGGTGCATAACCTTGCGGGAAACAGGGTTTTTGAGCGGGGCATAATGCCGTAACTTGACCTTTCTGTCCATGTTGACTGGCCTAGGATAGGTTCTTGGTGAGGCCCGTAATTGCCGCTGTAGCTCAATTCTCCCAGTTGCTGGCGCTTCTACGTTGTAGGTGAATATGACTGATCAGACGTATGCTTGGGCGAATCAAGAATTGCGCACTACCAATAATGAACAGTACAACGGCGAGCTTTTCATGTGACGGAAAAAGAAACAAAACGCTACCGATGAGAAACCAGATAGCGATAAAAAAGTCGTTGATGATGCTGAGCAGTTCGTAGCGACGACGAATAATCAGTTCTTCATGACCCAGATGCAGAGTAAGCGGGTTGTCCTGCTCTGGGTTGCTCTGTTTGGTCATGCGTTAACTCGCGGCTGTGCTGGAAAAGTAGAGGACGTACCCATCTTGGGCTGCGCACGCGCTGCACGCAGCCCAAGGCGCAGGTTATTGCAGTGGTCTGTTTGCTGGCTCTTGGGCACGTGCTTTGATGCTGCGGTTATCGCTGCTGTAAAGCAGCAGCGCACCGGCATTATCGATTTCAAAGCGGTTTATATCGCCTAGTACCTCAAGAAAGTGACCATCCTGGTTCATTAGCGCGGGCGCGCAGGCTTTATTGGTTGAGGCGATCGCTTGGGTAGTAAGCCCTTCTCCAGTCAGTTGGTAGCCGGTGCTGTAGTGGTTGCACGCAAGCACGCCGCCCAGCAGGCCCTCGGCGGTGAAGTTCATGCTCATCCGGGTATTGTCGATGACGCCCTTGTCATCAACATCCTCGACAATCCACTCACGTCCGGTCAGCAGCGACTGAGGTGAACCGCCACAGCCTTTAAGCGTGTCGCCATTGACCTTGACGCTGACGGCATAGGGGTATGGCATCCCGGTCATGCTGTCACGGCATAGTTCAGGGGTTACATCGACAATGACAGAGTTCGCCTCGGTACTGGCGTTAAAATGGTAACTGTCATCTTCTCGGGTGGTCGTCGGGGTAGGAGTGAGTATGGTGGTCGGGTCGTTTTGGCGGTTCAGGCTCATGCGCTCGTTGTCGACTTTGAGGGTCCAGCCCGGCTCATTACCCTGGGCGGCAAAGGGCAGGAATGCGTTCACATCGACGATTTCGGCATCGTCTGCCACTGCACCGCTGACCTTGATAAGCATCAAGGTACCCATGTCAGCTACCGGCTGAGTAACATCGATCAGGTTGGCGCTGTCAGTGGTCCAGAGTAATTGGCCCTCGGCACTGCGGATCTGCGCCGACACCGAATAGCTGTTGCGCAAGTCGAACATGGCGGGCTCGACCTTGAGGGTAAAAGGCACCGGCACCTGCTTGGCAAACATCGTTGTATTCTGTTCGGCCAATAGGATTGAGGGCGCGTCGGCACGCGAGACATCGCTGAGCTTGATGTGTGCGACGCTGCCCGGCGGAAGGGCTATGCGTTCACGGTAGCTGATGCTACCGATGACCTGCTCAGTGGCGGGGGCTGCCTGTTCTTGGGGTGTCGTATCACTGGCGCTATTTTTGCTGTTTATCTGGCTGCAGCCGGCGGCCAGCAGGGAAGTGAATCCGATCAACATGACGTGTGCAGGTGTGATATGCATGCAATGCTCCTCAATACTCGGCGCCAAGCGCCAGCGATATCTATTCGTTTAAAGAGTGTAACCCAAAGACGCGTGTTGACTTATCCGCTGATGCCTTGAGCCATTCAGTTGGCCGACGTCTCTCTGTCGTACTATGGGCAGCGTTGGCGCTGGCAAGTTCAGTGCAGGTCTGCGTTGGCAATAACCTGAATTGGCCGGGCGAGTTGTTCGTCACTATCAGAGCCCATGACTGATAAAGCATTCGCGCTGCTGATGGCGTTGCCGCTTGCGCATAGGCTGAGGCAAACTCAGTTAGCAAACGTCATCCTGCAAGTCAGGCGGACCTTAACCACTGGAGCACTCCATGATCAAAGTAAGCGTGATGTATCCCAACAACCCAGGCAGTCATTTTGATCACGATTATTACCGTGACCAGCATATGCCAATGGTCAAAAGACTGATGGGTGATGCTTGCCTGTCATTTGGGGTGGATCGCGGTCTGGCTGGCGGCGCACCCGATGCACCTGCCGCCTATGTCGCCACGGGTCACTTGTTTTGCGAGTCGATAGAAGGCTTTCAGGCTGCCTTTGCGCCCCACGCCAAGGTGATACAGAGCGATATCGTTAACTACACAGATATCGCGCCGCAGTTGCTGATCAGTGAGGTAGTCGTAGGCTAGATTAACGAGTTGTTGGATCAGCCCGTTAATCTGCAAGCGTCCTAGAGATTCTGGTATCGGTTGACGTCGAGTATGCCAGCCTGGTCGGGCGACACTTCCTCGATGCTGCGTTTGAAGTCAGCCATGATGTCCCAGAATTGGGGGTGTGTTCGACGCACTCCCCAGCGGTCAGCGAGCTTGTGCAAACCGTCCTGCTTCTGCACTGCTGAAAGCGCTTCGACAAAATCAGGTAGCTCGTCCAAGCTGACATCAAAGCTGAAGTTAGGGTAGCTACCAAGGGTGCCCTCGATCAGGGTTAGCGTGTCTTCGTCGGGCAGAAAACGCGACTCCTCACCAAACATGAAGGCTACGCTGGAATGCGCTCGGTTATGCACCAGCGTATAAACCCAGCGTTGGTCACCCTGCTTGACGCGCAGGAATGTTACCTCGGGTAGCAGGCTGATGACCGGCAGACTGCCGCCATCGGCGCGTGCCAAGGGTTGCAGTGTCTGTTCCAGTTGCTGCTGTTCGCTACTTATTCCGGCGCGCTGACAGTTATTCTGCGCACAGCGGTTCAAGGTATCTGCTGGCCCGCTGACCTTGTCGGCGCGAGCCAGCAGTAGTTGACTGAAGCGCTGCATGACGGCCGCGTTATCGTCTGCGCCCTCATAGTCCATTGCAACCGGTGTGCTGGTGTCCAGGCCGGTGTAGGTCAGTGCGTGTTTGATTCTGGCACTGCCCTGATACCAGTGAGCGTAGAGTGCTTCGCGTTTATTCTGAGGGATAAAGCGCAGCATGTTGTGCTCGGAGCCATTGCGGATCAGATCAAAGTAGAGACGAGTTTGTCCTTGATGGGACACGCTACCGAACACGTTGAAATTGGCTACCAGTTCGTAATAAGTGCGCTCTAGCAACGGGTAATCCATCACCCAAATGGTACGTGGTACGCGACCGTGCAGACCGCGACGCACCGAGGCGCTGTCGTGATGGCGGAAGATCGTCAGTAGGGCGTCCTGGTTCCAGCCGTCACCGTCCCATAGCTCGTCCAGCGTGGCTCCGTTAGGCTTACGCTCGGCGTAGTAGGTACTGCGCAGGTCAAGGTACTTGTTGCGTTGCTCGTTGTACTCAAGCCACTGTGGCCCAAGCGATAGTAGATCGCTTTTCTGGCCTGGTAGCCCAAGCAGCGGACTGGTCTTCTGACGATAGTCGGCATCGTTGACGTAGGCTTCCTGCTCAGGGTCTTCAAACACAGCCCAGAACTGGTCCCTGATAACGTCAGTAGCGATCTGGCCGCGACACACAGGGCCGCGGATAAAATTGCGTACGAAGTACTCTGCGTTGTCTAGCAGGAACTGATAGCGCGCCTTGGCAGGAATGGCAGAAAAAGTAATAAACGGGTTCGCGCGCTCGGCATAGCTATAACCCGGTAGCGCGGTAACCTCCCATTGGGGTTCGAAAAACAGCGACTGGAAGCGCTGCAGGCGCTTATCACCCAGTGCGTAGGTAATGTGGGTTTTCTCTACAATGGTTTGGCGCAGGGGCTGTAAACGATAGAAAAACGCTTGTTCAGGATCATCATTGGGTCGCACGGTACGCAGCGGCTGCACGGGTTGGCCCGGCGGAGTACTGGAGCGTACCAACGAATAGAATGCGCTGCCTTCAACCTCGGGGAAGTGCAGGTGAGCAGCAAACAGGTGTTCAAACAGGTAGCGCGCTACCAGTTGCTCACGTGTCCCGGTCTGATTGAAAAAGGTTTCCCAACGCTGGGCCATTGCCTGCTCGGCTTGGCCGGGGGCGTAGGATGCGGGCCTGACTACGGCGCCTTCGCTGACCCACTGGGTCAGTGTGGCGAATTCCTCGTCAGTCAATCCGCTGGTGCCATAGGGCATACCGCCGTGCGGGAAACTATCGGCGTAGCTGGCAAACTGATCTATGCTCGGACAGCTGTTTTCGTGCCCAGTGCCGATGGTGATTTCGTCCGGTAATAAGCTGTTGGCGGGTAGCGGGTTGGCGCGTCCCAGTTCAAGCATCTTGAACAGCACCGAGGCATCCAGTCCGCTAAGTTGGCCGTCTTCTGCACCGTGCAATACCGAGAAAAACCCTTTTTCACGCCATTCTGCGGTCGAGCTGGCATCGATACCCAGGCGGGTTGGTTTTGCATCTTCCAATCTGCCGCCGTCGTAAACACGCAGTGTCGTGGCGCCGCGCTCCAGACCCTCTGCGCTGGTTAGCTTGAGTTGGCAGGGCGCGTCATAGCAGCCGTGACACGCCATGCATTTTTGCTCAAAAATGGGGCGGATATCACGTTGATAGTCGAAGCTTTGCACGCGGGCTGCTACCGGCTCTTCAACCGGGTAACGGGGTATTTGAGTGCAGGCGAGAAATAAGCCAGCAATAAGCAGCACCAAGGCTGTTAACTTCAGTCGGGTGATGCCTGAAACACGCGCCATTTAAAATCCTTCGAACGATCGTATCTGCCTCACACGCTACTCAGGGCGCTGCGGCATTGCTGAAAGAAATTGCGCAAGTGTTTGCACATTTTGTGCGCGCTACATTAACACTTTGCGCGCAATACATCAGCCGTGAATTTAGCTGCGTTATAGCGCGGTGTTCGCTTTTTCCCGGCTTTTTAGCAGTTGCTCCAGCTCATCTTCACCCAAGGGCGTCTTGCGCTTCACCTTGAAGCTGTCGCGCCACTCAGTGCGAAAGTTGGGGTTGAGCGATAGGTTAACCAGGAGCACCAGCGTCAATGTTATCAGCGCGCCGAGGCTGGCCAGTGCCATGTCCTTCTGCGCGTCCCAGATATCACCCTGTGTGCCCAGATAGGCGACTCCCAGGTCACCACCGAACAGGGAGGCAGCACCCCATTCAAACAGTTCATAGAGCATAGACGCGGCCATCGCCATTTCGAGCGGGAAGAAGTACCCCCAGAACCCTTTGGCGTTGGCAATTCGGCAGTACAACTCGCGAATTGGATACACCAGTAAGGCGCCAAACAGAAAGTGAACGACGCGATCAAAATTGTTGCGTTCCCAGCCCAGTAGCTCATTGAGAGTGACGCCAAAAGCCTGGGTCATCCAGTCGTTGTAGGGAACTTCAGAGTAGGTGTAGTGTGCGCCGACTTCATGCAAGCAGAGAAACAGGAAGATCAAGGTATACGACAGGCGTGAGAGCGGAAACGTGCGACAACTCAGTCCGAGCACTACGGCGAAGGCCAGTACCAGGAGGTTTTCCAGGGCCCAGTCGTAGCGGTCGTGCGGATTGATGGCCAAGCCCGCAAATAGCAGGCAGAAGGCGGCTGTGAGAATGAGCAGGTAGCGCAGATGCAGGTGGTTGATGGCCGTATACTCAGGAGGTTCTCTGGTTATTCAGTATGACCATTGCGATGCCGCACAATAGCGTAATTGAAGCCAGAGTCAGGCTGAACGTCAGGCGCTCGCTCAATAGCATAACGCCGCCTAATGCCGTAATGACAGGTACTGATAATTGTACCGTGGCGGCATTGCTGGTCGCCAGCAACGGGAGTACCGCGTACCAGAGCGCGTAGCCTGCACCTGACGCCAGCGCTCCTGATACCATCGCATAGACCGCGCCTAAGGTGTCAAGCGGTGTGCTTTGCCAACTTAGCGCGACAAATAGTGCCGCAAAGGGCAAGGCGCGCATGAAGTTACCGGCGGTAACGCGGGTAGCATCGCCCGCGCCGCGACCGCGCACTGAATAGACTCCCCAGGCAACCCCAGATAGCAGCATCATCAGGGCTGCATCCAGTGGTGGTGCTGATAGGCCTGGTAGTAGCAGAACAAGTAGGCCGATGGTTGCCAAACCGAGGCCCAGCCATTGCAGCAAGCGCAAGCGCTCGCCACGGCTAATGCCATAGCCGATCATGCTGATCTGTACGGCGCCGAAGAGCAGCAAGGCACCGGTCGCGGCCGTCAGTTTTACGTAGGCGACCGAGAATGCTGCAGCGTATGCAAAAAGCGCAAACGCTGATATCCAGTTGCCACTCCCAGCGCTGTCCGGCCGTCGCAACCGGACGATAAGCCATAACGCCAATGCACCTGATAACAGCCGCAAACCCGTAAAGCTGGCGGGATCGATACTGGTTTCCTTTAATGCCAGACGACACAGAATGGAGTTGCCAGCAAAGGCCAACATAGCGAGCATGGTTAACAAGGCTGCACGCGGGGTCAAAAGATGAATCCTTAATGGATGGACGCTGTTCTACCTATCGCAGCGCATTGCGAACACATTGGCAAGATAAAGCGGTGGCAGGCGGCATGAATCGAGGACTTGGCGAGCGGTTTTTCTACACTCTCCGATTTCTAGTGCGTCTGCTTGCTTGTAATCAGCAGAGATTGTCAGGGACATACTGGCAGTGGACAAGTGCCATTCTGGTCATTCTCCGTATTGAGTTGGTCGCGTTGCTCAGAGCAGTGTTTTGCTATCTCGGCGGCGCGAGTGCAACCCATCTCAGTTAGTCCGGTTACCAGGTTATTCCAGCCAGCATCGAACGCCGGGAACTGGCGCGTCAGCGCGCTGAAGTGGTCGATGGCAACACGTTGTTCGCCTTGGCTCCAGGCTATATTGCCAAGCCCCAGGCGCGCTGCAGGCTCTTCCGGCCATTCAACCAGAGCGGTTTGATAAGCTTCTTTGGCTGCATTCAATTTGCCGGTTTGCTCCAGGTCGCTGGCAGCACGCAAGTAGGGCAGTGCACTGGCGGTGGCAGGAAGCTGATTTGTGGGTATCGTGACTCTGGCCCAGTTGTTAGCGCGCTGCCAAGTGCGCAGGAAGAGTTTCATGGGTTCGCGCTTTGCCTCCTGCAGACCACTGTGCAGGATTATCTGTTGCTCGCTGAGGTCATAACCCACCACCACGGCGTAATGCCACTGTGGGTACCAGCTCAGTCCTAAATTCTGCATCACCAGTACCGGATTACCGGCATCGACCTCACTTAGAACCGCTGCCAAGTCGGGTTCCAGCGGGTAAACCAATAAGCCGTTGTCGCGGGCGGTGGCTATCATCTCAACCTGTAGGCTGCCTTTTCGCTCGGGGATATAGACGCGCTCTTTGAGCGCCTCGGGCGTGGCTTGAATATCACGCTGGTTGAGCATCATGGCCAGCGCTGCAGGGCCGCACTGGTACTCGTCCTGAGCGAAAAACGGGACGTCAGTCAGTAACTTGCGGTTATCGAGCTTTGGTGGCAGCTGCGCCAGGGTTGGCGCGGTGGGAGTGCCAGCGCAAGCTGACAGCAATGCTGTCAGCCCGAGCGCAGCAATAATGCGCAGTTTTTTAAGCATTTGCTTAGCGGTTGATGCAATTAACGAAGCTGTAAACGTCAGTCGCGCAGAGCATATCGGTGATGACGAATATGACCAGGAACAGAACGATAATACCTACGACGCCGGCACCGGCTGGAGCCTCATCAAGTTGGGTGTTGAAGTAGGCCAACTCGTCTGCCGTGAGACTATCGATGCGCTGGTCGACCTGGTCAGGCGATACCCCCATGCTGGCGAGTTTATCCTGAACCGACTGATCATCCAGCATGCCTTTCAGCTCTGCCCGGTCAACATTCAACTGCTGCTGCGCGATGACTTCGTCAGTACCTACCATGGCTGCTTGTGCCTGGATGCTGACCAATGAGGTAAGCATGAAGAGAGCGGCGAATACGATGGAGAAATAGCGCTTGCTGGATTGCATGAAAGTCATTGGAGTTACTCCTCATTCTGATCGTGGCCTCCTTGCATGGAAGCCTTGGATTGCAGCTAGAAAGCCTGCGTAGCGCCTTGAAGCTGCACAGACACTGCATAATCTGACTAGATAAGTATCGTGCAGTTCCAAAATGCCACTTCACTTGTGATCTGGTTCACTCTAATGCGTTGGTCTGGGAGGCGTTGTGTCCGACAGCCCATACCCAGCAGGGCTGTCGGGAAAGCGAGTTAGAAGCCTAGTTTGTCGCGCATTTGGTAGTACCAGGCGCCAACTGCGGTGAAGGGCACGCGGAACAGTCGGCCGCCGGGGAAGGGATAGTGCGGCAGGCTGGCAAAGGCATCAAAACGCTCGGCCTGGCCGCGTATGGCTTCGGCGAGGATTTTGCCAGCCAGATGCGTGTAAGTTACACCATGGCCGCTGCAGCCTTGGGAATAGTAGATGTTGTCGCCGATGCGGCCAACCTGAGGAAGGCGTGACAGGGTGAGCAGGAAATTGCCGGTCCAGGCGTAATCGATCTTCACATCTTTGAGTTGTGGGAAGGTCTTGATCAGGTTGGGGCGCACCAGCGCCTCGACGTTGGCAGGATCGCGCGCGCCATAAACGACGCCGCCGCCAAAAATCATGCGCTTGTCACCGGACAGGCGATAGTAGTCGAGCAGGTAGGCGCAATCTTCGACACAGTAATCCTGCGGTAACAGCGACTGCGCCAGCTCATCACTGAGCGGTTCAGTGGTGATCACCTGGGTACCGCACGGCATGGACTTGGCGGCAAGCTGTGGAACCAGGTTGCCCAGATAGGCGTTACCCGCTACGACCACGAAATTTGCAACCACTTGGCCTTTGTCGGTGTGCACTACCGGCTTGGCGCCCTGCTCGATGCGCGTCACGGTCGAGTGCTCGTGAATAATACCACCCAGTGACTCGACTGCCTCGGCTTCGCCTAGTACCAGGTTGAGCGGATGAATGTGGCCGCCGCTCATATCGAGCATGCCGCCAACATAGCGATCCGTATTGACGACTTCATTGATACGGCGCTGATCGAGCATTTCCAATTGCGTGTGACCGTAGCGCTCCCAGAGCTTTTTCTGTGCTTGCAGGTGACCCATTTGCTTCTCGTTGAAGGCGGCGAATACCCCGCCGTTCTTCAGGTCGCATTGAATGTTGTACTTGGCCACCCGCTCGCGAATGATACGAGCACCCTCAAAGGCCATTTCGCCCATCATGCGAGCTTGCTGCGCGCCGGCGCTACGCTCAATAACATCGATGTCGCGACTGTAGCTGTTGACGATCTGGCCACCGTTACGACCAGAAGCACCAAAGCCCACTTTGACGGCTTCCAGCACGGTGACCTTAAAGCCTTGTTCCAGCAGGAAAAGCGCGGTTGAAATACCGGTATAACCAGCGCCGATAACGCACACATCCGTTTCATGACGGCCCTGGAGCGGCGGCCGTGAAGGCGTTGGGTTGGCCGAGGCGGCGTAATAGGAAGTGGTGTGCTGAGTTTCGGCCATAGTGCACCTGCTGAAAATTGGGTTGTTTAAAATATTTTACATTTGTAGGCGATGCTAACCCTTGGCTCCAGCTAGCGCTAGAGGGTGATCAAAAAAAATTACAGATCAGGGGTGGGGGGACTCAAGATTTTTTTCGTTCGCAGTGGCTGGCTTGGCAGCGACAGGTTTGGGAATGGCTTTGGTCAGCAGTACGAAAACCATGGAGAAGCCCAGCATGATAGCGATCAAGTGAAAGGCATCATTAAAAGCCATGATGCTAGCCTGTTGGTGCACTTGATTACTCAGCAACTGGAAGGCGCTTTGTTCATTGCCCAGTTGCGCTGTGAGCAGCTCCATACGGTCGGTAAAAGCAGCGTTACCGGGTGTAATGCTCTCGCGCAGTATCTCGTAATAGTGCTTGGCCCGGCTATCCAGGATGGTGGCTAAAGCAGCGATGCCAATTGCGCCGCCCAGATTGCGCAGAATGTTATAGAGACTGGAAGCTGAGCCCGCTTGCGACGGCGGAATCATGGCCGTCGCCAGGATCGACATGGGGACCAATACCATGGGTTGGCCAAAAGCACGGAATATTTGGATGGCAATGAACTGGTCGCCGGCAAAATTCAGGTTGAGGCTACCGCTGAAAAAGCTGGCAAAGGCAAACAGAAAAAAACCGGTAGCGCAGATGAGGCGAGCATCGACGAACTTCATCAGGATGGGCACCAATGGAATGATCAGCAACTGGGGAAACCCCATCCACATGATCACCTGGCCAATCTGCAAGGCGTTGTATTGCTGGATCTGCGCCAGATAAACCGGCAACACAAAGACGGTGCCGTAAAGGCCTACGCCGAGGCCAATATTAGCGAGACTGCCAAACAGAAAATTTCGCTCTTTGAGAAGGCGCAAATTGACCAGGGGGTTAGGTCTGGAGAGCTGCAGAATGATGAAACACACCAGGCTGATAAAAGATACGACAGCCAGCGTGACCATGGCACTGGATTCGAACCAGTCTTCACGGTGACCCTCTTCAAGAAAAACCTGCAGGCAGCCGAGTCCGGCGGCCATGGTAGCAATGCCAAAGTAATCGCCTTTGCGAAGCAGTTCCCAGCGCGGCGCTGCTTTATCCAGGCCATACATTAAGCCGCTAGCCATCAGAATGCCGGGCACTATGTTGATGTAGAAAATGTATTCCCAACCAAAGTTCTCGGTCAGCCAGCCACCAATGGTGGGGCCGATAGACGGGGCGAAGGTGGCGGTGATGGCGAACATCGCCATGCCCTTTGGGCGCGAGGCGGGTGGTAGCTTGGTCAGGATCAGGGTAAAGGCGAAAGGGATAAGTGCGCCGCCGGCGAGCCCCTGTAAGGCACGGAATACGATCATGCTCTCCAGATTCCAGGCCATGGAGCAGAGCAGCGAGGCAAGGACAAACAGGGTTGAAATACCGACCGCAAAACGGCGGGGCGAGAAAATTGTCGTCAGCCAGGCAGCGAGCGGAATGATGATGATCTCGGCGACCAGGTAAGAGGTTGAGATCCAGGAGCCTTCTTCAATGGTCGCCGACAGCGCGCCCTGAATATCCTTCAAGGAAGAGTTGATGATCTGGATATCCAGAATCGCCATAAAGGCGCCGAGGATAGCGCTTAGAAGTGCTATCCAGTCGCGTCTGCCCGGTGGCGGGATTTCCTGTTCTGGGATCGCGTGTTCAGCCACGCAGATCAACCTTTACATGTACCGACATGCCCGGGCGGATGCTGCCTGCAAGCGGGTGGTCGCTGTCGATGACCAGTTTGACCGGAATGCGCTGCACCACTTTGGTGAAGTTGCCGGTTGCATTATCTGGCGGTAACAGACTGAATTGGGCCCCTGAAGCTGGGAACAGGCTTTGGATCTGGGCTGTTATAACCTGGTCTGGGAAGGCATCGAATATCAGCTCCGCGCTTTGGCCTTCGTGCATTGCCTGAACCTGAGTTTCCTTGAAGTTGGCCTTGATCCAAAGCTGCTTGCTGGGCACGACCGCCAGCAGATGACTGCCAGCCTGCACGTTTTGGCCGGCGCGGGCAGTGCGCTGGCCTATGCGACCGGCAATGGGGGCGCGGATTTCAGTGCGTTCCAGCGCTAGCTCGGCTTGGCTTATGTCCGCTTCGGCGGCCTGAATTTGTGCGGCTAGACGATCGATCTCGGCACTGAGCGTGTCTTTCATCAGTTTTTGCGTCTGAACGTCAGCTTCCGCTTTTTTGACCTGCGCTTTGGCTACTTCCAGCTGTGCGCGGAAGTTACTCAGCTGCTCCTCTGAGGCGTAACCGGACTGCTGTAATGGGGTGATTCGCCTGATATCCAGCTCGATTCGGCGCTGCTCGGCCTGAGTGGCCGATAGACCGGCTTCTGCCGACTTGATCAGACTGTCCTGCTGGGTAAGTTTGGAACGCGCTTGCTGCTGTTCAGCGACACGCGTCGCCAGGTTGGCGCGGGCGTGGGCCAGGGCAACGTCGAAATCGCGCGGGTCAAGGCGTACCAGAGGGGTTCCTGCCTCTACCAGTTGGTTGTCGTCGACCAGTACCTCCACGACCTGTGCAGCTAACTGGCTGGAAATCATGGTGATATCGCCTTGCACGTAGGCGTTATCGGTTTCTTCGTAGTGGCGGCCGATGAGCCACCAATGGGCAAATACTGCAGCACCAACCAATGCGCAGACGAGCAGGAAAGCAAATAATCGAACGCGAACGCGGGCAGACATGTAATTCCCCAGTTTTTGTTATGCGTTGCACTCTAACACTGTTCCACATCACCACAGAGGCGCTAGAATCTGGAAACTTTGTTGCAATATGGGAACAGTAACTAATGGGATTGGATGACGCGCTGATTTTTACCCGCGTAGTGGAGTGTCACAGCTTTACCAGTGCGGCCGCGACCCTGAGTATGCAGAAGTCGACGGTGAGCCGGCGCATCGCTCAGTTAGAGGAGCGCCTTGGTGTGCGTCTGTTGAATCGGACCACGCGTAAATTACGTCTAACCGAGGTTGGGCAGGCTTATTACGAGCGTTGTCGGCAGATAATGCAGGAGTTTGCCGAGGCCGAACAGGCGATCATGCAGCTGCAGCGTGAGCCTACCGGTTTGTTGCGGGTGAGCTCGCCGATTGAGTTTGGTCAGTTGTTTCTGGGCGGCGTAGTGGGGGAGTTCATGCGCCGCTACCCGGCTATTCAGGTTGAAGTTGAACTGACTACCCGCATGGTCGATCCGGTTGAAGAGGGCGTCGACATCGTAGTGCACCTTGGGCGACCACAGGACTCGAGTCTGGTGGCACGTCCGCTCATGTCCAGTCCACGGCAGCTTTATGCCAGTCCTGATTACGTCGCCCAGTATGGTATGCCGCAAAAGCCCGAGGATTTGAGTCAGCACCGTTGTATTCACGCGTTAGTGGACGGTAGCCGCAAGTGGCACTTTTTACAGCCGCATTTGAGCGTGCCGATTAACCCTGTGTTGGTCGTCAACAACATCACCTTTGCTCGTGAGGCTGCGCTGGCCAGTGCCGGTATTATCAATGTGCCAGCTTTTATTGCTGAGCCTTGCGTTGCCGAAGGTACCCTGGTTCGGGTGCTGGAAGGTGTGACACTGCCGTCCAGCGAGCTGTATGCGTTATATCCGTCACGACGCTTTCAGGCTATGAAGGTTAAGGCTTTCATCGATTTTGTTATCGAGAATCTGGAGGCGCGTGATGACGTGCAAGTAGAGATGCAGGCTTGAGGACTGATAAAATTATCCGCATTCATCCTTACCACAACCCAATCATTACCATGCCGAAGTCGACTTCGGCAGCCTGACTGAGAGATTTCATGACTGTTCGTACTCGTATCGCGCCCTCACCAACCGGTGATCCGCATGTTGGCACTGCTTACATCGCTCTGTTCAACCAGTGTTTTGCTCGCCAGCATGGTGGTCAGTTCATTTTGCGGATCGAAGACACGGATCAAGTCCGCTCCAGCGCTGAATCAGAGCAGCAGATTCTTGACTCTCTGCGCTGGCTTGGTTTGAAGTGGGATGAAGGTCCTGATGTCGGTGGTCCCCACGGCCCGTATCGGCAGAGCGAGCGCAGTGCGATCTATCATGAGCACAGTGAAAAACTCATCAGTAGTGGCCATGCCTTCCGCTGCTTCTGTACTAGCGAGCGTTTGGACGAGCTGCGTGCCGAGCAGATGGCCAACAAGCAGACGCCCGGCTACGACGGCCACTGCCTGCATTTGTCGGCTGACGATGTTGCCAAGCGAGTGAGTGCGGGCGAGCCCCACGTGGTGCGCATGAAAGTACCCAGTGAAGGCGTCTGCCAGGTACAGGATATGCTGCGCGGCGAGATCGATATTCCCTGGGAGCAGGTGGATATGCAGGTGCTGATGAAGGCGGATGGCCTGCCTACTTATCATCTTGCCAACGTGGTGGATGATCATCTGATGGGTATTACCCATGTGCTGCGCGGCGAAGAGTGGATTAACTCGGCTCCCAAGCACATGCTGCTGTATCAGTACTTTGGCTGGGACATGCCGCAACTCTGCCACATGCCGTTATTGCGCAATCCTGACAAAAGCAAATTGTCCAAGCGCAAGAATCCGACCAGTATTACCTTCTACGAGCGCATGGGCTATTTGCCCGAAGCGCTGATGAACTATCTGGGCCGTATGGGCTGGTCGATGCCCGATGAGCGCGAGAAATTTACCCTGGCTGAAATGGTCGAGCACTTCGACATTCAACGTGTGTCGCTGGGTGGTCCGATCTTTGACGTTGAAAAGCTGTCCTGGCTCAATGGCCAATGGATTCGCGAGCTGTCTGAAGATGAGTTTGCCGCTGCGGTTCAGACCTGGGCGCTTAACCCTGCCTATCTCAAGCCAATGATCGGCCTGGCGCAGAGCCGGGTCGAAACTTTCAGTGATCTGCCGGACCTGCTGGGCTTTTTCATGGCTGGCAAGGTCGACCCGTCGCCCGAGTTGTTTGAACACAAAAAGCTGTCGGCTGACGAGGTGCGCAAAGTCATGCAGCTACTGTTGTGGAAGCTCGAAGCGCTTCGCGAGTGGAGCAAGGACGGCATCATGGCCACCATTAACGCCGTGGCGGCCAGTCAGGAGCTCAAGCTGCGCGATCTGATGCCGCTGCTGTTCCCGGCTATCACGGGTCAAGCCAGTTCGGTCTCGGTGCTGGATGCCATGGCGCATCTTGGGCCTGATCTGACCCGCTTCCGCTTGCGGCAGGCTCTGGAGCTGCTGGGCGGCACCTCGAAGAAGGAAAACAAGTCTTGGCAGAAGGAGTTGGAGGCTATTTAGCCTCCAGCTGCAAGCTACAAGCTACAAGCCGCAAGCTGCAAGCTGAAAGCAAGGGCAAGGGCAAGGGCAAGGGCGATATAGCGTTGGGGTTCTGCTTGCAGCTTGTGGCTTGAAGCTTGTCGCTGCCTTTAAGTTGCTGTTTTGCGTAAAATTCTGTTGACAGGGCGGGGCGTGAATCATAATATGCGCCCCGTCATCGAGACGGGGCTATAGCTCAGCTGGGAGAGCGCCTGCATGGCATGCAGGAG